>RCNF010001997.1_pt1 | contig 10903 bp, 12 predicted proteins | sample 2041311 | NCBI WGS metagenome assembly RCNF01 (sample SAMN09708228, study PRJNA481090) | Marine sediment metagenome, whole genome shotgun sequencing project. | biome: marine sediment; feature: ocean; material: sediment; isolation source: Sewage treatment plant 2 marine sediment (STP2) ... | reverse complement strand
CTTGCTCTTCTTCCGATAATTTTTTTGTTGTAGTGGGTATTCTTTCAAAATCAGAAGATAAAATTTCAATATTGTTTTCTTCTAAATATTTCTGAATAGCACCGTATTGTTCAAAAGGCGCATAGATCAATAAGCCATCATCATCTTCAAAAATTTCTTCAACCTCAAAATCTATTAGTTCGAATTCGAACTCTTCGAGATCAATTTTAATATCCTCTGTTTTTACTCTAAAATTACAGGTATGGTCAAACATAAAAATCACTGAACCGGATGTTCCAAGAGCACCATCACATTTTGTAAAAGCTGCTCTTACATTGGCAACTGTCCTGTTATTGTTGTCTGTAGCCGTTTCAACTAATAAAGCAATACCGTGTGGTGCATATCCCTCGAAAAGTACTTCCTTAAAGTTAGCGGTATCTTTATCAGAAGCTTTTTTAATAGCCCGTTCTACATTTTCCTTAGGCATATTGGCCGCTTTGGCGTTCTGAATAATAACTCTTAAACGTGAATTTATATCAGGATTAGGACCTCCTTCTTTAACTGCCATTACAATGTCTTTACCTATACGTGTAAAGGTTTTGGCCATGGCGGACCATCGTTTCATTTTTCTTGCTTTCCTAAATTCGAATGCTCTTCCCATTAAAATAAGTTTATTCGTTTATAATCAATAATTATATATTTTGATGCTTTTTCTTCGAAATTAAGTTTGTATCACCCCCAAATTAAACTTTTTCTCAATAGGGGAGTGGTTGGCAGATTCTATACCCATACTAATCCATTTACGTGTATCTAAAGGATCAATAACAGCATCTGTCCAGATTCTGGAAGCAGCATAATATGGAGAGGTTTGGCTATCATAACGTGATTTAATTCTATTATATAATTCTTCCTCTTTTTCTTTGGTTATTTTTTCACCTCGTTTTTTCAACGAAGCTGTTTCTATTTGCAGCAAAACTTTAGCAGCAGAATTACCACTCATTACAGCTAGTTCAGCGCTAGGCCAGGATACTATTAATCTAGGGTCATACGCTTTCCCGCACATGGCATAATTACCGGCCCCGTAAGAATTACCAATAATTACCGTAAACTTTGGCACAACACTGTTGCTCACTGCATTAACCATTTTAGCACCATCTTTAATAATACCACCTTGTTCTGCTTTGCTCCCAACCATAAATCCTGTAACGTCCTGTAAAAATACCAATGGAATTTTCTTTTGGTTACAATTAGCTATGAAACGAGTAGCTTTATCAGCACTGTCAGAATAAATAACACCTCCAAATTGCATTTCGCCTTTTTTTGTCTTAACAACTTTACGTTGATTCGCAACAATACCAACTGCCCATCCGTCAATCCTTGCATAGGCAGTAATTAAAGATTTACCATAGCCAGCTTTATATTCGTCAAATTCAGAGTTATCAACCAAGCGTTCAATAATTTCATGCATATCGTATTGGTCAGCCCGTGATTGTGGTATAATTCCATATATTTCTTTTGGATCCTCTTTAGGTGGAAAGGTCTTGTTTCTATTGAAACCGGCTTTATTGTAATCGCCAATTTTATCTACCAAGTTTTTAATGGTGTCCAAGGCATCTTTATCGTCTTTCGCTTTGTAATCGGTAACTCCTGAGATTTCACAATGCGTTGTGGCACCTCCCAGCGTTTCATTATCAACAGTTTCTCCAATAGCAGCCTTCACTAAATAACTTCCGGCCAAGAAAATACTACCAGTTTTATCAACTATCAAAGCCTCATCACTCATAATAGGTAAATAGGCACCTCCGGCAACACAACTTCCCATTACGGCAGAAATTTGAGTAATTCCCATACTGCTCATTATAGCATTATTTCTAAAAATACGACCAAAATGCTCTTTATCAGGAAAAATCTTCTCCTGCATTGGTAGGTATACACCTGCGCTATCTACTAAATAAATAATTGGCAATCTATTCTCTATAGCTATTTCCTGAGCTCTTAAATTCTTTTTTGCGGTTATGGGAAACCAAGCACCTGCTTTAACGGTTGCATCATTTGCTACCACAATGCATTGTTTGCCTTTAATATATCCTATTTTAACAACCACACCTCCTGAAGGACAACCACCATGATCTTCGTACATTCCTTCACCCGCAAAGGCACCAATCTCAATAGTGTTCTTTTTAGAATCGAGTAAGTATTCAATTCTTTCTCTGGCAGTTAGTTTACCTTTTGCATGATGTTTTTCTATTCGACTGTCTCCACCACCCTTATATACTTTCAGCAATTTTCTCTTTAATTCAGCAACTTTTAACTTGTTGGAATCTTCGTTTTTATTGAAGTTAATATCCATGAATTTGATTTACGGTATAGTGGTGCTAAAGTACAAAATTGCTAGATATAACAGCTTTTATATTCCTTGATATTATATTCCTAGGAAAATATAAAAATTATTTGTAGATTTGCACCACATTTAAAACTTAATGAAATGAAACGAAATAAAATTATCTATTATGTAGCAACTGGTTTATTGACCTTATTAATGCTATTTTCAGTCGGTCAGTATTTTTTTAATCATGAGGAAGTAAAAGGTATGTTTACAAATTTTGGGTATCCAACTTATATTATTTACCCATATGCAGTTGCAAAATTATTAGGTCTTTTTGCTCTCTGGAACCCTAATTTTGAAAAAATTAAAGAATGGGCTTATGCAGGATTATTTTTTGCATTTATACTGGCATTTTTTGCACATTATATGATAGGTGATGGTGATCAAATGGGAGCTGTTATAGCAATGATCCTTTTGGTAGTGTCGTATATTTTTAATCATAAAATTAATCAAGTTAATGCATGAAAAATATAATAACTTTTGCTGGAAGTAATAGTAGACATTCAATCAATAAAAAATTGGCTGTGTTAGCCTCGTCTCATTTACAAAACACAAAAAATACAATATTAGATCTAAATGATTTTCCTTTACCTTTATATGGTGTAGATATGGAAATGGAAAATGGATTTCCTGAAAATGTGAAAAGGTTCAACGAATTGTTATTGTCTACAGATGGTATTATTTTATCATTAGCTGAGCATAACGGTGCATATACTGCTGCATTTAAAAATTTATTTGATTGGCTTTCGAGGATTGATAAAAATGTTTGGAAAAATAAGCCGATGCTTTTAATGTCGGCATCTCCCGGTGGAAGGGGCGGAGCATCTGTATTTAATACAGCTAGTAACTCTTTTCCACATTTAGGGGGTAATATTGTGGCTAGTTTTTCATTGAGCTTCTTTGGAAAGAATTATTCTGATAATAAGATTCTGGAAGAAGATCTTCACAAAGAATTTTTAAAACAATTAGTTAAATTCGAAAAGGCATTATAAACTTAATCGATAATTTTTATGAACGCCAATAAAGAAATGACAAAAAAATACAAGAATGATGATATTACGGTGGTGTGGAAACCGAAATTATGCATCCATGCCGCTGAATGCGTAAAGCGTCTACCAGAGGTTTACAATCCGAAATCAAAACCATGGATTAAAATTGAGAACGCTAGTTCAGATGCATTAAAATCTCAAATTGATAAATGCCCTTCGGGAGCTTTGTCTTATTATAATAACAACGAAAATAATAAAGAAATTATGGAAGCACAAATTAAAGTAAACGCAATGGAGAACGGTCCTTTACTGGTTGATGGATCTATTGAAGTAACTAAGCCAGATGGCACAGTTGAAATCAAAGAAAAAACTACCGCATTTTGCAGATGTGGGGCTTCAGCTAATAAACCTTACTGTGATGGTCAACACAGAAAGATTGATTTCGAAGGCTAAATCGAATTATTTACCTACATGAAGATTATACTTTACGGAAAAAAAGGGCATGCACATACTGTGGCATTTAAAAATTTTTTAAAAATGGCAGAAATCGATTTTGACTATAAGGATATTGAACAAGACGTTGAAGCACAGAACCATTCAAAAGAATTATATGAAGGAGAAATTAAATTTCCTACCCTTATTGTTGATGATGAAATTTATAAAACCCCATCTTCAGATACTTTTAATAAAGTAATGAAAGAATTAAAATTAAGAGGATAATTTCTATGGGAGATTTATCAAAGGATATAAAGTCAAAGTTCAAAAACAATAAAGTGAAAGCTTTAATCAATATAAAATACACAGCAAATTGGTTAACTAGCAAAGAAATTACCTTTTTTAAACCGTATGGAATTTCTCCTCAGCAATTCAATATTTTAAGAATACTAAGAGGTGCAAATGAAGCAGTAAAGGTACAAGTTGTCAAAGAAAGAATGATAGAAAGAGCGCCTAATGCAACACGTTTAATGGATAAGTTATGCGATAAAAAATTGATTGAACGGGTTCGATGTGAAGACGATAGGCGGGTAGTTTTTGTTGAGATCAATAAGAAAGGATTAGCCTTGTTGAAAAAAATTGATGGCGAGTTAAACATTGATTTTTTAAATAAATTAACTGAAGATGAAGCGAAAATATTAAGCAATATTTTAGATAAGATCAGATAAATTTAGTTCATAGAATTTTAAACAAATGAAAAGAATAATACATAGAGCAAGTAATAGAGGGTTTGCTAACCATGGATGGTTACAAGCATCTCATTCGTTTAGTTTTGCAAATTATTACGATCCGGAAAAAATGAATTTTGGAGTTATTAGAGTACTAAATGATGATTTAATTGCTCCAAAAATGGGATTCGGAACCCATCCTCATGATAATATGGAGATTATAACCATACCGTTAAAAGGTGTGTTAAAACATAAAGATTCTATGCATAACGAATGGCAGTCTGTTAAGCCAGGAGAAGTACAGGTTATGTCAGCGGGTACAGGTCTTTCTCATTCTGAAATAAATGGCTCGAATGACGAATATTTGAGTTTATTTCAAATTTGGATTATGCCAGATAAAGAAAATGTACAACCACGTTATGATCAAAAATATTTCGATACGGCTGGTCGAAAAAACAAATTGCAAAAGCTTGTAACATCAATAGATGAAGATGATCATGAAAGTTTAAAAATACATCAAAATGCCATACTTGCTAGAATTGACTTAGATAAAAATAAATCATTTGAATATAAATTGAAAAGCAAAGATCACGGGGTGTATGTAATAAATATTCACGGTTTAATTTCAATTGAAAATGATAATTTAGAACCTCGTGATGCAATGGGAATTTCAGAAACTACAGTTTTTAGCATTCATGCTCAAGAAGATTCTGAGTTACTTGTTATTGAAGTCCCAATGGTACAAGCAATATTTAATTAAAGAAATGTTCATTGTTTTTTTATAATTTTCATGAACATGTTTAAGCATGGATCTATCTGATATTTGTATTCAATAAATATTTACGATATTTGCCTTCTACTTACAAGTAGTAGTTTTTATTACTCCCTTAAAATTAAATTATAATGATGAATAAAAATACAGTGTTAGGATACGCAACATTGATCATGATTGTTGTGGGTTTGGTACTAATTGCATTAGGGGCATTTCGATATAATGATATTGCAGGTTGGGGTTTTGGTGCTGTGGGTATTGGCTTCTTCGCCATAGCCTGGGTTTTTAATGCTTTGAAAGGTAGAGTATAATCAATTATAATTATTGAAATACAATTCTAGATTTATTAATTATATTATTAAATTTTCTCAATATAAATTATCAAATTATCTATGTCTGACGATAAAAAGGTCATATTTTCAATGTCCGGGGTTTCAAAAACCTACCAGAGTGCGAACAAACCAGTACTAAAAAATATTTATTTAAGTTTCTTTTATGGAGCGAAAATTGGTATTCTAGGCCTTAATGGGTCTGGAAAATCAACACTTCTTAAGATTATTGCCGGAGTTGAGAAAAATTATCAAGGTGACGTCATTTTTTCATCTGGTTATAAAGTGGGTTATTTGGAGCAAGAGCCCAAATTAGATGAATCAAAAACCGTTATTGAAATTGTTAAAGAAGGTGTTGCAGATGTTGTGGCTGTGTTAGATGAATACAATAAGATCAATGATATGTTTGGATTGGAAGAAGTGTATTCTGATGCTGATAAAATGCAAAAATTGATGGACAAACAGGCTGAGCTTCAGGATAAAATTGACGCATCAAATGCCTGGGAATTAGATACAAAGCTTGAAATAGCAATGGATGCTTTACGCACTCCTGAACCTGACACACCTATAAAAGTACTTTCGGGAGGAGAGAGAAGAAGGGTTGCGCTATGTAGATTATTATTACAAGAACCGGAGATTCTATTGTTAGATGAGCCTACTAACCATTTAGATGCAGAATCTGTTCATTGGTTGGAACATCATTTAGCACAATATAAAGGGACGGTCATTGCAGTTACGCATGATAGATATTTCTTGGATAATGTTGCGGGTTGGATCTTAGAGTTGGATAGAGGAGAAGGTATCCCTTGGAAAGGTAATTACTCGTCATGGTTAGATCAGAAATCAAAACGACTAGCACAAGAACAAAAGCAAGCCTCTAAGCATCAAAAGACATTAGAGCGTGAATTAGAATGGGTACGGCAAGGTGCAAAAGGAAGACAAACGAAACAGAAAGCACGTTTGGCTAATTATGATAAATTGATGAGTCAAGATCAAAAGAAATTAGATGAAAAGTTAGAGATCTATATACCTAATGGACCACGTTTGGGTACGAATGTAATTGAGGCCAATGGGGTAAGTAAAGCCTATGGCGATAAGTTATTGTATGAGAATTTAGAATTTAAATTGCCACAAGCTGGTATTGTCGGGATCATTGGTCCAAATGGTGCTGGTAAAACAACCATTTTTAAAATGATCATGGGGGAAGAAAATCCGGATAAAGGTGAATTTATTGTAGGTGATACAGCAAAGATCGCTTATGTTGATCAGGCACATTCCAATATCGATCAAGAAAAATCAATTTGGCAAAACTTTAGTGACGAGCAAGAGCTTGTTATGATGGGCGGCAGGCAAGTAAATTCACGTGCCTATTTAAGTCGCTTTAATTTTTCTGGAAGTGAACAAAATAAAAAAGTATCTGCATTGTCTGGAGGTGAACGAAACCGGTTGCATTTAGCCATGACCCTAAAAGAAGAAGGCAACGTATTGTTGTTGGATGAGCCCACTAATGATTTAGACATCAACACATTAAGAGCATTAGAAGAAGGCTTGGAAAACTTTGCGGGATGTGCCGTTGTTATTAGTCACGACAGGTGGTTTTTAGATAGGGTCTGTACTCATATATTGGCTTTTGAAGGAGATAGCCAAGTATATTTTTTTGAAGGGAGCTTCACTGATTACGAAGAAAATAAAAAGAAACGTTTAGGCGGAGACCTAATACCCAAACGTTTGAAATATAAAAAATTGATACGTTAAATAGCTATAAAGGTTTAAGTATTTTCCAACACAAATTAACTTATAACAGTGGTTTGAATTGCGCTCATCAGTTTTTCGGAATGTTCAGTTCCTAATTCGGGTACCAATTCTTTAATCGTACCTCAATTTTTGGATTTTTAGCATTTACTAATTTTTTAAATGCTTCTGTATCACTCATATCAGGATTGCCTCGATAATGGTAAGGGTATACAATTTTAGGTTTAAAATCCAGCACGGCATCTGCTGCTTGATTGATATCCATTGTATACGGCATGTTCATGCATACAAAAGCAATATCAATTCTACGTAAATCTCTCATTTCCTTAATATCTTCGGTATCACCACTTATATAAATTGTTTTCCCAGCCAGGTTAAGAAAATAACCATTTCCTCTACCTCTCGGATGCCTTGATGTTGCTTCTTCAGGTAAATTATACATTGGTAACGCATTTATAAATATGTCATCATGAACTGACATACCTCCATTTTTTATGACTGTAATTTGTTTTTCATAATCTCTTTTTAACATTTCTGCCACCGCCGGAGGCACAATAAATGTAGCATTTTCAGTATTCAACGCTTTCAAGGTTTCTAGATTGGTATGGTCACCATGAATATCAGTGATCAATATAAAATCTGGAGCTTTGATACCCTTAAAAGCTTCAGCACCTCCATACGGATCTACATAAATGGTTTTGTCGTTCCATTGTAATACAAAGGTGGCATGTTGAATGGGCTGTATTGTAATGGGTCCGTCATTTGTTTGAATAATATCTGGCGTAGCTCTTTGAGCATAAATGTTTAGAAATAAGAATAAGACTACCGTTGTTATTATTTTCGTTTTCATACTTTGAAATGATTTAAAATATTTTGCTCACTTCATTTTTAATGAACGACAACGCAATACTTGAAGGAGATTCTTCAGTAGCCATTTTTTCTAAAATTGATTGGCGCATGGCATTGGCATCTTTATTTTCGCCAGCAGTCATTGCGTCTCTAACCAAATTCAAAGTTGAATTTTTGGCAGTAATAATTACATTCCAACAATCACTTGTTATATAGATCTGTTGTGCCAGGTTATGTTCAAACTCTTTTTCGACCGTAATGATCAATTTTTTCAAATATGCTACTTTACCGCCTCCGGTTGGTGTAACTCTAACGAGCAAACTATTTGGAGATATGCGTTCCAAAAATAATGCCATGCGCTCATACGCCTGTAACCGCAGGGGTAATGCAACGCTTTGTTTGTCTCTGCGCAATAAGTAGTTACGCCTGTTATTTTCGTTTTTAGTATGTATTTTAAAAAAGTATAATGCCACAACGCCTGTTATAATAGCAGGAATTGTATAGCTTAAAAGCTCAAGAATTTTTATAGAATCCATTTACCATAATTTAATGATTTTTCAAAGTTAACTTATGTATTTTATATCTCATAATTTATTTTATTATTAATGACAAATATCATGATTTGGATAAATATCAATATCTATTTTTGACCTAAATAATAATGTAATATAAGTAACATTTGTTACATAGTTATCTCACATTTATTAGAGGTATATTTTATCAAATGTTACGTAAAAATCTAAATCATGAAAAAAAATATTTTAAACTTTTGTTTTGTAATTTTTGCAACTGCAGCTTTTTCACAGGCAGGTCATATTATGCAAGGTGTAGGTGCAGTTAACATGTCTATGGGTGGAGCTTCAACAGCACAGCCATTGGATATTTCAGGAGCATTACAATGGAATCCTGCTTCAATTTCAGCTTTTAATGATAAAATCATAAAGTTTGATATTGGAATGTTCTTTTCTTCGCCAGAATTATTTTCAACAGTTCCTGAATTTGATGAATTTGGTCAACCAACAGGTAATTTCTTTAGCGGAAATACCAAAGACGATAGAGGTGTATCTCCAATGCCTGCATTAGCAATGGTCTGGGGGAAAGAGGATAGTAAGCATACTTTTGGGGCTTCAGCTTTTGGTATCAGTGGATTTGGAGTAACTTTCCCGGAAAGTATGACTAACCCTATTAACATGCCTCAAAGCATGGGAGGATTCGGGCGTATTGAATCTGATTATATGTTATTACAGGTTGGATTTACTTGGGCTTATGAAATCTCGGACAAGTTCTCAATAGGAGTTGAGCCTACATTTAACTATGCAGCATTAGAATTGGCGCCGAATCCAACGGCCAATCCTTCAGCGGCGGGTTACCCTTCAACTGATAAGGGATCTGCTACAGGTTTTGGAGCTCAATTTGGTTTATTTTATGATTCTGGTACTGGATTTAAAGCAGGGACATCCTACAAAACAGCTCAAAAATTTAGTAAATTCGAATTTAATAACACTTACTTAGATAATTCTACTGGAACAAATGAATTTCAAATGGATTATCCTGCAATTTTATCATTTGGGCTAGGATATTCAAAAGGAGATGTTGATATCGCAGTAGATTACAGAATGGTAGATTATGAAAATACTGATGGATTCTCTACAACTGGTTGGACACCAACCGCATCTGTTTCGGGATTTGGCTGGGAAAATATTTCAATTCTATCTGCAGGAATACAATATAAAGGAATTGACAAATTACCTTTAAGAGTTGGTTATACGTATAGTTCAAACCCAATACCGGATGAAGTAGTATTTTTTAATATTCCAGCAACTGCAATTATTAAAAATGCTTTCCAACTAGGTTTTAGCTACGAAGCAAGTGATAACTTATCTTTAGATGCAGTTTATCATTATGGTTCTAGTGGTGACGCGACTGCAGGTCAATTACTTAACCCAATGTTTATTCAGAATTTCCCTCCATATGGAGCGATTCCTGGTAGTGAAGTTTCTTATGACATGACAACTTCAATGATCATGGTAGGATTTAGTTATACTTTCAATTCCAAAGAAGTAGTAACAAAATAATATAAAGGACATTATAGTTTGGATAAAAAGCGGTTTCCAGTTTCGGAAATCGCTTTTTTTTTGTGAAAAAAATAAGAGAACTTTAATTGTTTCACTACATGAATGATTGTACTTTTGAGGCACTTAAAATATAGTAGTGACTGATTACCTAAAAAATTTAAATGAAGCTCAAAAAGAGGCCGTTTTGCATAAGGACGGTGCCATGATCATTATTGCTGGTGCAGGCTCAGGTAAAACAAGGGTACTAACCTACCGTATTGCACATTTAATGAATCAAGGAGTTGATGCCTTTAGTATTTTAGCATTGACTTTTACTAATAAGGCAGCTCGTGAAATGAAGAAGAGAATTGCCAATATGGTTGGTGAAAGTGAAGCTAAAAATTTATGGATGGGTACTTTTCACTCTGTATTTGCCCGAATTTTGAGGTCGGAAGCTGATAAATTAGGGTATCCCAGAAACTTTACCATATATGATACCCAAGATTCTGTTCGGTTATTAACTTCGATTATTAAAGAATTAAATCTTGACAAAGACAGGTACAAGCCCAAACAAGTTTTAAGTCGCATTTCTTCCTTTAAAAACAGCTTAATTACTGTAAAGGCATATTA
>RCNF010001996.1_pt1 | contig 10904 bp, 11 predicted proteins | sample 2041311 | NCBI WGS metagenome assembly RCNF01 (sample SAMN09708228, study PRJNA481090) | Marine sediment metagenome, whole genome shotgun sequencing project. | biome: marine sediment; feature: ocean; material: sediment; isolation source: Sewage treatment plant 2 marine sediment (STP2) ... | reverse complement strand
TTCTAATAGTCAATTAGAGTGAAAACCCTTTCAAGGCACCATTAAGCTGTTCTTCGATCTTATCAGTTAGCTGTTTTTCTTCCAAAATGGCTGAAAGTAGATCCGGATGGCTGTTTTCGATATAACGGATCAACTCGTTTTCCCATCCTGCCATATCGGCTAATTGGATCTCATCCGCATAACCATTAGTCGTCGCATAAATCACCACGATCTGATTAGCAACCGGAACAGGAGAGAACTGGGGTTGTTTGAGAATTTCGCGCAAGCGCCGGCCCCGATCCAATCTAGCCTGGGTCGCTTTATCAAGATCAGAACCAAATTGTGCAAATGCCGCTAATTCTCTGAAGGCAGCCATTTCCAGTCGCAGCTGGCCGGCAACCTGTTTCATAGCTTTGATCTGGGCATCACCACCAACACGTGAGACCGAGATACCAGCGTTAATAGCGGGGCGAATTCCAGAATAGAACAAATCGTTTTCGAGATAGATCTGTCCGTCGGTGATCGAAATAACGTTAGTTGGCACATAGGCTGACACATCACCCAGCAGAGTTTCAATGATCGGCAGTGCAGTCAAGGAACCGCCGGTGCCTTTCACTTTCACAATCTTTCCTTTTTCACCAGCCTCCAGATCGTGTATGGCATCACCTTTTGCCAGCGGACCAATATAGATTTTTCCGTTCACGGCATCTTTCTGTTCGGCCAATGCGTCTTTGTAATCCTCGGGAACGATTACATAATTATCGGCCATCCTGGCTGCTCTTTCCAGCAGACGGGAGTGCAGATAAAACAAATCTCCCGGATAAGCTTCACGTCCTGGTGGCCGCCTGAGCAGCAGAGAAAGTTCACGATATGACCAGGCATGTTTTGAAAGATCATCGTACACGATCAAAGCGTCTCGTCCAGCAGCCATGAACTCTTCACCCATCGCGCAGCCGGAGTAGGGGGCGATATACTGCAGGGCGCTGGGTTCTTCTGCCGAAGCAGAAATGATAATTGTATGCTCCATGGCGCCATGTTCTTCAAGGATAGCAACTGTCCTGGCGGTACCTGCTTTTTTCTGTCCAATCGCCACATAAATGCAGATGACACCTTTGCCTTTTTGGTTAATGATCGTATCCAGGGCAATGGCTGTTTTTCCAGTTTGGCGGTCGCCAATGATCAATTCGCGCTGTCCACGGCCGATCGGGATCATGGAGTCAATAGCTTTAATACCAGTCTGGAGGGGCTCATCCACATCTTTTCGTTCAATCACACCAGGTGCGATGAATTCAACAGGCCGATATCCTGTACTGCGAATGGGGCCTTTCCCATCGATAGGCTCTCCAATTGCGTTCACAACCCGCCCGATCAGTGCGTCACCTACTGGAACCGAGGTAATACGATTGGTGGACCGTACTTCCATGCCCTCAACGATCTCATCATATTCACCCATGATGATCACACCTACGTGGTCTTTTTCGAGGTTAAAGGCAGTTCCCATCACGCCATTCTTAAATTGGACCAATTCCTGTGCCTGCACGTCAGCGAGGCCAGTTACACGAGCAATGCCATCGCCAGATTCCAGCACAAAACCAACGCTCTGTACCTCAGCCGTAGGCTGAAATTCATCAATAAATTTCTTAAATTCTGATGTAATTTGACTAATGGATTCAGTCACGATACCTCCGCTGTAATTAATAAAGCAAATCAAAAAATGACTTTCGATCCAGTCATTTTTTCGATCGATCACCTAGAATTTTTTATTATCAGAAAAGATGTTATGCAACCGAAAAAATGATAACTGATAGTCGGCTTCTTGTCTAGTAAGAGACCTCTCAACTGAAGAACCTGAGGGCGATTTTGAGCCTGGTTTCCAGGTCCAAAGGGGCATCCTCTGGCAAATTCTGCAGAGCTGCCTGTGCCTCCAAAACCGAATACCCCAAAGTGACCAACGCTTGCTGGACCTCTGCGTTAATCCCCGCAGTTTCCGGGGAAATCACCATTGCATCAGTAAAGCTGATCCGATCTTCCAGAGTTAACAATATCTTCTGAGCTGTCTTTCTTCCAATTCCGGAGACCTGGGCGAATATCTCTTCCTGTTTATTCAGGACCGCGCGCTTGATCACATCCGGATTATGCGTGGAAAGGGTTTCCAAGGCCAATCTTGGCCCTACTCCATTAACTTTGATCAGCTCCTGGAATAGCGAAACCTCTTCTTGTTCTTGAAAGCCAAATAAAGTGAGCGAATCTTCTCTCACAACCAAGTGAGTAAAGAGTGATACCGTCTCTCCCCTACGCTGGGATTGAACCAGAAATTCAGTCACAAAAACCAAATAACCGATCCCTCCAACCTCTACAACCAGGTTGTCTTCGCCTATTTGGATTACTTGTCCTTGTAAACTTGCGATCATATTTTTTCTCTCAGATTAAAAAGGCAATTCCCAGGCCAATAACCACCATCACGGCCATAATAGGCCAAATGTATTTACGGAGTGATTTAGAACCGATTGAAAATACCAGGGCACCCTTGGTCAGGGTGTTGGATATCGTGGCAAAAATAATAGCAAATTTTCCCGATTCCAGCGAAATGCTTCCTCCGGTGCGGGTAAGATCTGATATTGACAGAGTAATCGCATCTACATCAGCCAAACCAGCTATGATGCTGGTAAGATAAATACCTTTTTCTCCGATATACATCTCAGCTGCTTTTGTACCCAATAAAACAAGGGCATAGATCAAACCAAACTTTATTGCGGTACTCAGTTCAAACGGGTTTGATAAAGCCAGCTCTTCTTCATCGATAGCTGCTTGCGAGAAGTAAAGATATCCTGCATAAATCAAAGCGGCCAAACCCATAGCTGTCAAAGCTGGCCAGACAGCTGGAAGGAGTTTATTATTTACAACAGCAATTTCGACCATCACCCGGATGAACATGATGATCCAGGCTACTATGATGGCAACAGCAAATGGCTTTTCCATCCCTGTTTGGGATTTACTTCGTTCTGAAAAGCTCATCGTTGTTGCGGTGCTCGATGCCAGACCACCCAGTAAACCGCTGATCCCTAATCCTTTCTTAGGGCCAACTACTTTGACAAGGATGTAGCCTAGAAAATTGATCCCAGAAATGAATATCACCATTTCCCAGATCTTGGCTGGATTCAATACGTCAAAAGGTGGAAGACCAAAGGTTTTATTCGGCAAAACCGGAAGGACGATAGCTGTGATCACCGCAAATTGAAGAGTGGCGAAAACATCTTCCCGGGTGATTACCCTTACAAATTGGCGAAACTCTCCTTTTACTGCCAATAAAACCGTGGTTACGACACCCAATGCAGCAGCTAATTCGATAGATTGGATATAACAGATCGCTCCGATCAAGACAGTGATAAAAGCCGCAACCTCGGAAGTGAGGCCAATTTCCTCTCTTTCCGTCGCTGTCACATAATAAGCAACGATGATCATCAGTCCCATCATTCCGATGATACTGATCAAAATCCAGACCGAACCCAGGGTATCCGCAAGAAACGCCGCTGTTGAGCCAACAAGGCTCATTAATGCAAATGTCCGCGCTCCAGCGAATAAGCCCGTCCCTTTGCTGGAACCATGAGCATACTCCCGCTGCATGCCGATTAATATACCAATCAATAATGATGCGCCAAAGCGAAGGAAAATTGTCTGATCAATCATTGTTGTGTTTAATCAACCCTCGAGTGGAATGTAAATGACAAATTGCGACCGCAAGAGCATCAGCAGCGTCATCCGGCTGCGGAATATCTTTTAGGTTTAACAAAAGTTTTACCATTTTCTGAACTTGTTTCTTATCTGCTTTTCCGTACCCAACAACAGCCTGCTTTATAGCTAAAGGTGTATATTCTCCCATTTGCAATCCTGCTTCCGCTAAAGCGATCAAAGCTGCTCCGCGGCCCTGTCCCACGTTTAACGCAGTTTTGACATTCTTCTGGAAGAATAATTTCTCGACGGCACAGCAATCCGGTTTCGATTCCTTAATGATCACTAATAGAGATCGATAGATGTGCAGCAGCCGGCGGGGTTCATCCCAATCACTTTCCGTGGTGATAACACCATGTGCCAACCAGGTCAGATCACCACTCTTTGATTCTTTGATCAGTCCATATCCGGTTATAGCAGTACCCGGATCGATTCCGATCACTACCCTCGATTCAGTCATCTAAGTTATGCCAGCCCTTCCAGAGCTTCATCACTTATCTTTAAATTCGTATAAACTTCCAGAATATCATCCAGTTCTTCCAGGACATCGATCACTTTCATTACCTGAACAGTACTTTCCAGGTCCAGTTCAACTTCCTGATTTGGGTCCATTCTCAAACCTGAGGCTTCCGGAACGATAGAGGCAGCTTTCAACTTGTCGAAAATTGTTTTAAAGACTTCAACCGGACCTATGATCTCAAAATAATCATCTTCCTCGATCACATCATCCGCGCCTCCCTCGGCCGCAATCTCAAACAAGTCATCAAAACTCAGATCGCCGCAGGGGATATTAAAATAAGATTTCCTGGTGAACTGCCAACCCACAGATCCTTCCTGCCCCATGGTTCCCCCGGATTTGGTCAGAACATGCCGGATATCAGCCACAGTTCGGTTGCGGTTATCTGTAATGCAGTTCAAAATCACAGCAACCCCATTTGGAGCATAACCTTCATAGTGGATCTTCTCCATCTGGGCAGCATCTTTATCTTCACCAGTGCCGCGTTTGACCGCCCGCTCGATATTGGAACTGGGCATATTCGCGGATCTGGCCCGATCCATCGCCAGGCGCAGTCCAAAGTTGGATTCTGGATCTCCGCCACCTTCCCGGGCCGCGATCTGGATCTCTCGTGCTAACTTTGTATATGCAGCACCTCGGCGGGCGTCGGTAGCCGCTTTTTTATGTTTGATGGTCGACCATTTTGAATGTCCAGACATGAGAAACCTCCAAAAAACCAGGGGATATATAATTGCAATGGAAATTCCCAAAAAGGTATTGACTTACAGCTTTTCGGGCTGGTCGTATTATAACATCTGGTACCGATAAGAAAACGATAAAAATCAGGTTTATTAATTCAGGCGAGTCATTCCCAGACTTTCTGCATAATGGATAATATCCATGTATTCTGCCCTCGTGATTCTCCGATTAATATCAATCTTGCGATAGGCCTGATAGGCAGGTCGATATTGATCCATTATGTTAAGGTATGTATCTACAGAGACCTTCTCGGCAATGAAACGAAGGACCTGTTGTGATCCAGCCAAACCATTTGGCAAAACAAGATGCCGGATCAACAATCCCCTCTCCGCCACTCCGTCACCTGATATTTTTAAATCCCCTACCTGGCGGTGCATTTCCAAAACGGCTTTTTGATTCACTGCAGGATAAGAAGGAATATCGGAAAGATCACGTCCGACTTTCTCATCACTGTATTTCATGTCTGGCATATAGATGTCAATGATCCCATCCAGGTATTGCAGTGTTTGTAGAGAATCGTACCCGCCACTGTTATACACAACAGGAAGTGTTAAGCCATCCACTGCTGCCAAGTAGATCGCTTCTGCAATTTGAGGAACTACGTGAGTCGGTGATACAAGATTGATATTATGACAACCCTTCCCTTGCAGCTCCAGCATCAGGTTCGCAAGTTCTCTGGTTGAGATTTCCATACCGGTCAGCTTTTGGCTGATATCCGCATTTTGGCAGTAGAGGCAATTCAAATTGCAGCCACTGAAGAATATCGTTCCTGATCCGTTTACACCGCGCAAGGGATCCTCTTCTCCGTGATGAGGACCATAACTGCTGACCCAAACTCGCTCACCAACACCACAAATTCCAACTTCTCCAGCAATCCTGTCTACTCCACATTTTCGGGGGCAAATGTCACAATTTGACAATAGTCCAGCCAAGGCAGTAGACTTTTCTTCCAGTTCCCCTGTTTGGAGTGTTTTACGGTATACGGGAATATACAATTGATTCCTCCCTGATCCTTTTCATTATAATGGGGAATAAAAACGATTCACGACACATCAGGAACTTAGAAAGCCTAGCTTGTATTTCCTGGGACTCTTCGATAGAATCTTGTTTGGAGGTGTGGATTGAATTCCATCACGCGAAAAAACTTTCTCAAATTATCCATGTTGGGACTATTAGGCGCTGGGTTTACGCCTGGTTCTTCTCTACCTGGAACCAAAATGACCCGGGGAATCATCGGCAGGATCGCTGCCGATGAAAAAGTCATTCACATTTATAAGGAACCGGATTACGATAGTGAGATTGTCCGCAAAACCAGCTTTGATGAACTCGTTCACCTCTACTACGAACTGGAAATCCAAGATGGAGATTACCCGCTGGCATACTGGTACCGCGTCTGGGGTGGATATTTGCCAGGTGCGTATGTTCAACATACTCGCTACCGTCTCAACAAACCTGCTGACAAGATCTTCGAATGCGGCAATTTAGCTGAGATAACTGTCCCCTATACCGAAGCCTATAAATTCAATGAATATCAGGGCTGGAATAAGAAATACAGGCTGTATTACGAAACCACTCACTGGATCACAGGCATAAAAACCGGTCCTGATGGAAAACCCTGGTATGAGCTGACCTCTCAGCTCTCGATTAATCAGGTTTATTATGTGCGCCAGGAGCATCTGCGCCTGGTTCAGGATGTTGAATATCTGCCAACCAGCATCCATGTCCCTCCTGAGCAAAAACACATCATGGTCTCTCTAAAAGATCAAATGTTATCTGCTTTTGAAGGCGATAAGCTTGTCTTCAAGACAAAGATCTCCTCAGGTCTGGGCCATAAGGAAGTCGCTCTAAATAACCCCAAAGCAACAGCCACCCCCCGGGGAGTTTTCAAAGTCACCTCAAAGTATCCTTCTAAGCATATGGGGGATTTGATCCCTACCGGCGCTCCTGGCAGTTATGCGCTACCTGGTGTGCCCTGGACAACATTCTTCATCTATGATACCGGTGTCGCATTTCATGGCACCTACTGGCATAATAACTTTGGAAACCCGATGAGCCATGGTTGTATCAATATGAGAAACAGCGACGCAAAATGGATTTTCAGATGGGTAAGTCCTGCCTACGACCCTCCTTATAAAAATCACTGCGATTGGTTCAACATTGGCTACGGTACACGGATCGTGATCGAGTGATGAAATTCCTGAAAAGCAATCTGTGTTAAAATGAGCCCATGAGCGGCAAAAATATTTCCAAGAATAAAAAGGCTTATTTTAACTTCCACATCCTGGATACCTTTGAGGCGGGCCTGGTTCTCCAGGGCTCCGAGATTAAGTCTATACGCAATCACCAGATCAGTATCGATCAGGCTTATGTTCACGTAGATGGTGAGGAAGCCTGGCTGGTCGATTCCTACATCCACCCCTACGAACAGGCAAGCGCCTTTAACCACAGCCCAAATCGACGCAGGAAACTCCTTCTCCATAAAAAAGAGATCCTCGACATGTGGGATAAAGTGCGTATTAAAGGCCATACCATCATTCCCCTCCGGGTCTACTTATCTCACGGGAAAGCCAAAATAGAAATTGCCGTAGCCAAGGGTAAAAAGCTCCATGACAAAAGGAGAGATATCGCGGAGCGGGATGCAGAACGTGATAAACAAAGAGATCTCAGGCAAATCGGGCTATAAATTCAGCCTTCCTTTTAAACTTTGGACAATAAAAAATGAGTTTTCCTTCAACCATCGCTGGACTTAATCAGCTTCCTGCCGATCAAAAAAGGGAGACGTACGCCCAAATCATTCCCCCTGGGCTCCTGTCCCAATACAAGATAGGGCAAGATCTAAAAGACTCTCAAGGGCAGGATCTATTTGTAATGCACTGCCCTGCTGGCTCATCGAGCGCAGAGCTTGCGTTCTACCACCAAGCTGACGCAAAAGATCCGATATTATTCGGACATATTACAGATACCATCCATGGACAGCTGCACATCTTACTCTACGGGATGAATGATGTACAATCTCCCCGATATGATGTTGATCGGCTTCCGGACGGCACAAAAACCAGTTTTGGTACTAATCAGCGAAACATGGAAGCAGAACAGAAAGCCCTCGAGGCTGGTTTGGCTCCCGGTCAGATCTATCGTGGTCCCCATTTATTCAAGGAATCTTTACGGCAGTTTGAAAGTTTTGCTGCCTGCATGGGCCAGGATCTGTTTTTTGTAGAACCACTCTTTTTTCACGTGGCAATTATCTTCGAGAAATACAATTTTCACTACCAGACCGGCAAAAAATTCATGTCCAGGATCAATGATGGGTTTTCAGAAGATGGCGACCTGCTGCCATTACTTGACAGCAGTACACCTTTCCGCTCACCCAAAGCGGCTAGCCAGATCCGTTTACGTTCCTGGGCTGTGCATGACAATATCCTCGGGGAACCCTTTACCAACGTTACTATGTACAGATATGTCGAAAAAGAAACTACACCTTGCCAGGACCATAGCCTGGACTGGTAATAAATCCAGTAGGTTGAAAGGTCGAACACTATGATCCAGATTGATGGGAACTCTCTCACTATTAACGAAATACACAAAGCTGCCGTCGATCAGGAGAAAGTAATTTTATCTCCTAAGATCATTCAAAAGATAAAGGAATCACGCCAATGGGTAGAGGGGATCATTTCACAGGGTGAGCCTGTATATGGAATCAACACCGGATATGGAATTTTCGCTGACAAACAAATTTCCAGCGATGAAATCCGATTGCTCAACCGCAATCTGATCCTGAGCCACGCAGTAGGGACAGGAGATCCGCTCCCTACTGAAGTAGTCCGGGCAGCGATATTGATCAGGGCCAATACTCTCGCTAAAGGATATTCCGGAGTTCGGCTGATCCTGATCGAAACCCTGCTTGAAATGCTCAATAAAGGCGTTCATCCGGTAATTCCCTCCCAAGGATCGCTGGGGTCATCGGGAGATCTGGCACCCCTCTCCCATTTAGGATTGGTTATGACCACTGATGACCAAGACTTGGAGGATTTTTCGGGTTACGCAGATTACCAGGGCACTATTTTGTCTGGAAAGCAGGCAATGGATCAAGCAGGTATTCCCAGAATCATCCTGGAAGCCAAAGAAGGCATTGCCTTGAATAATGGCGCTACTTTTTCCGCAGCTATCGCTGCCCTGGCATGTTTTGAGGCTAGAAATTTGTTGGAGATCTCAGATATCGCATTATCGTTGAGCCTAGAAGCTTTACTTGGAACATCTGCTGCTTTTGATCCACGCATCCACCAATCTCGCCAACACCCGGGTCAGATCGCCACAGCTGAGCAGGTCCTCAGACTAACCAGGGAGAGCACCTTGCTCGATTCTACGGATAGAGTCCAGGATGCATATTCCTTACGCTGCGGCCCCCAAGTCCATGGCCCCGCCAAGGAAACACTGGAATTTACCAGTAAGGTCATCAGTCGTGAGATCAATGCGGCCACTGACAATCCCTTATTATTTACCGCAGGGGAAGCTATATCAGGTGGGAACTTCCACGGGGAACCGGTGGGCATGGTGATGGATTTTCTGGGAATCGCGATGACAGAAATCGCCGGCATCTCTGAAAGAAGGGTCTACCGATTAACTGACGGGCGGCTGAATGAAAACCTCCCTGCCATGCTAGTGGATAACCAACAGGATGAAGGTCTAAACTCAGGAATGATGATGCCCCAATATACCGCGGCTTCCCTCGTCCTCGAAAACCGCTCCCTTGCAACTCCTGATTCGGTGAATTCTTTACCAACATCGGCCGCGCAAGAAGACCACAACGCCAACGCAATGACTGCAGCCAGACATTCATACCAAATAATCAAAAATACCAGGCATGTTCTGGCCATCGAATTATATACTGCCGCCAGGGCCTTGGATCTGCGCCTTAGAGAAGAATCCGATAAGAGCCCCGGTGTTGGAACTAAAGCAGCCTACCAATCGATCCGGAAAACTGTTCCATACCAGCCGGGAGATACATTGTGGGGTCCAGAGATCGACCGGGTCAGGGAAATGATCGTAAGCAATCAACTAATAGATGACGTCAGAAGCGCACTCGATCAGGGTTAACCTTCAGCCCTGATCCTTGCTGAAGGAGGATCCCGTGGATAAATGCCCATTTTGCAATATCCTATCCGGGAACTTAGAGGGGACGATTGTTTATCAGGATGAGATCTGCACGGCAATCATGGATATCCAACCCATCAATCCTGGTCATATTCTGGTAATTCCTAATCAACATATTCCAGACCTGGCCGGCTTGCCCCCGGATATAGGAAAGCATATCTTTGCTATAGGCCAAAAATTAGCTTCTGCATTAAGGCGAAGCAGTGTTCAGTGTGAAGGTGTAAACTTATTCCTGGCGGATGGGAAGGCGGCAATGCAGGATGTCTTCCACACACATTTACACGTCATCCCGCGGTTTGAGGGGGATGGCTTTGGCTTCACATTCAGTCCCAGATATGCCGAACTGCCCACTCGTGATGAACTGGAGAATATTGGATATTATTTGAAAGAAGCAATAAAGATCGTGGAAAAACTAGAAGGACAAGACGAAACGTTATCATGAACACAACGCAAAACTCGGATCATAAAATTCTCTCCACTGCTATCCTGGTTTCGGTCTTATATGTAGCGGCCCAGATGATGGCAGATATCGGTAGCTTACGTATCGTAATGGTTGCTGGCTTTTCCATTGATGCTGGAACTTTTATATATCCCCTGACCTTTACATTGCGGGACATGGTCCACAAAGTTGCCGGCATCAAGATCGCTCGTATGTTGATCCTGGCAGCAGCAGCTATCAATTTAGTGATGGCCCTATTCTTTAAAATCGTGGCGATCTTACCACCTGACCTGGTTGTTGGGTCGCAATCCGAATTTGCCTTGGTCCTCGCTCCTGTCTGGCGCATCGTTG
>RCNF010001995.1_pt1 | contig 10906 bp, 12 predicted proteins | sample 2041311 | NCBI WGS metagenome assembly RCNF01 (sample SAMN09708228, study PRJNA481090) | Marine sediment metagenome, whole genome shotgun sequencing project. | biome: marine sediment; feature: ocean; material: sediment; isolation source: Sewage treatment plant 2 marine sediment (STP2) ... | reverse complement strand
GGGGCGGGACATTTTAGGGATGAGGTTGACCCACCCGACACAAAGCCCGCCAGCGTGCTGAAGGCGCGCTGGTCGCGATTCGACGTCGCCATCGAAAGCTCGCTTTCGGTGGGGGCGTCATTCGCGACCGTGGCCGCGGGCCCCTGGTCCGCGGTGGCGGGCTCTTCGCCGGCACCCTGTCGGCTCTAGTACGGCGAAAAACCGCCTTCGGCCCAAAAGTCCTGGCGGACTCCGTTGTAGAGCATCTGCAACGCATCGAGGTGCTCTTTTTCCCAGTCGGCGAGGAACAGGTAGAACTCCTTGACCTCGGTCTCGGCAGTGTTCTCGGCGGCGCCTGAGAAGTACTTGATGGCGTTGGTCTCGAGGGTCATGCCAATCGAAAGCACACCGAGCTCGAAGTCGGCACCATGGGCCTGTTTCTTGAACTCGTCTGTGTAGATCGTGCCGGTGAAGGCCTTGAGATCGGGGTCACGGTGCGGCATTTTGAAGGCCGCGAGACCCTTCTCTTCATAGGAGCCGATCACCGACTGCAGGTAGGCCTTGTGTTGGACCTCATCCCGCGCGAGTTTGTCGAAGAGCTCCTGCACCAAGGGTTTGGACGCCCGTTCGGCGGCCATCGAGTAAAAGGTGTAGCCGTCGACCTCGATCTGGTAGGCCTTGCGCAGGATCTCTCGGATGTCGTCATGAGCCATGTCTTATATCTCCTCGAAGGCGAACGTTTCCCTGTCCAGCGGCTCCGGAGGCGTCGCGGCTTCTTCGACCGGCACCCAGGCAATGGCTCCGGTCGGGCAGAAGGGCACGCAGCGGGGGTCGCCGCCGCACAGATCGCATTTTTGAACGCAGTGATAGGTCTCGTCCCACAACATGTTGCCAAAGGGACACCCGGCGACGCACATCCGACACGAGATGCATCGAGAACGCACCATGTCGATGGCGCCGGTCTCCGGGTTGCGCTCCAGCGCCCGGGTCGGACAGACCGCCACACAACCCGCCTCCTCGCACTGAAAGCAAACAATGGGCGTCCCGAGTTCGGGCCCGCGGCGGTGGATGTTGATCCTGGTCCTGGCCGGTCGGCCCTCGGACCCGTGGGCAAAGGCGCAGGCCAGTTCGCACTTGCCGCAGGCGATACAGCGTTCGACGGAGACTTTGTAAATCATCTTCATCACTTCACCACCTGCAGGTTGGCGAAGGTCTTCGCCATGTCACGCCTCTTGGTCGCGTCGCTTTTCTCGAAGTAGGACAACGGGACCCCGCTGCGCTCGGCAAAATGCTCCGCCTGCTCCTTTGTGATCACCGCTTCGCCAGTCTTCGGATCACGCAGCATCTCGAACTCGCGGCCCCAGATCGAGCGCCGGGCATTCGAGGTCTCGAACGGTATGAAGTCAGTGGGACAGATCTCGGCGCAGGCCAGACAGCCGATGCAATCCGGCGGCGGTTGGTTGAAGGGCGGCGCAATCTCGCGGCCCCAGCCGCGGTTGGTGCTCGAGATCGCCGAAACCCCGATGTGGTCGCAGACCCGGGTGCAGAGACCGCACAGGATGCAGTCGGTTGGCTCGGGGTTGAGGGCGTACGAGGTCGTTTCGATGCCGTGCTCACGAGCCACTTTCTGAATCAAAGGGGTGTCGGGGCAGCGGGCGAGCAACAAATCGAGCACAACTCGCCGGGTCTCCTGCACCCGCTCCGAATCGGTAACGACGGTCATGCCTTCGGCCACCGGGTGGTTGCAGGAGGTCACGACCTTGAAGTAGTCGTCGTCCCAGCGCTCCTCGGACATGTCGACCACACACAGGCGGCACCCGCCCCACGGTTCGAGGCCGTCGAACTGGCACAGGGTCGGGATCTCCACGCCGGCCGCGCGGGCAGCGTCGAGGATCGTCGCATCGGCATCCACGGTGACGCGGCGGCCGTTGACTTGAAGCGTCGGCATCACACCACCTCCGCTTTTTCGAGTTCGTGCTTGGGAAAGGTCCGGATCGAGTCGGTGGGGCAGACCTCGACACAGGCTCCACACGAGATACAGGCTTCGTGGTCAATCACGTGCATCTCCTTGACCACCCCGGCTATGGCATCTACCGGACAGACCTTGAAGCACAGGTGGCAGCCGTCGCAGTCGTCCATGATCTCGAAGGCTGTGAGTTCACGGCAGACCCCCGCCGGACAGGCGTGGTCGTGGATATGGGCCTCGTACTCCGACCGGAAGTAGCGCAGGGTCGACAACACCGGGTTGGGCGCGGACTTGCCGAGCTCGCACAGGCTGCCAAGCTGCATGCCCGCAGCCAGTTTCTCGATGAGTTCGATGTCGCCCACCCGGCCCTTGCCGGCGATGATCCGATCGTAAATAGCAACCATCTGCCGCAGGCCTTCGCGGCAGGGCGTGCATTTGCCGCAGCTCTCTTCCTCGAGGAAGGCGAGGAAGAAACGCGAGACGTCGACCATGCAGGTGCGATCGTCCATGACGATCATGCCGCCCGAACCCATCATGGAGCCGGCCTCGGTGAGCTTTTCGTAGTCCACCGGAAGGTCGAGCAGTTCTTCCGGAACGCAACCGCCCGACGGGCCGCCGGTTTGCACCGCCTTGAACGGCCGGTCCTTGAGAATACCGCCGCCGATGTCGTAGATGATGTGGCGCAGGGTGGTGCCCATCGGCAGCTCGATAAGCCCGGTGTTCTTGACCTTGCCAACCAGGGAAAAGGCCTTCGTACCCTTGGACTCTTCGGTCCCCATGGAGGCAAACCACTCGCCGCCGCGGTCGATGATGGCGCCGATACCGGCCCAGGTCTCGACGTTGTTGAGCACGGTCGGCATATCGAAGAGCCCTTTTTCGGTCGAGTGCACGTACTTGGCCCGCGGTTCACCGGTCTTGCCTTCGAGCGACCGCATCAGGGCCGACGATTCGCCGCACACGAAGGCGCCGCCGCCGCGCGAGATTTTTATATCGAAGTCGAATCCTGAGCCCATGATGTTTTCGCCGAGCAATCCGTACTTGCGGGCCTCGGCGAGCGCGATGGTGAGGTTGACGACTGCCAGCGGGTACTCGTCGCGAACGTAGATCCAGCCCTCGTGAGAGCCGACGGCGTAAGAGCCGAGGATCATCCCTTCGAGCACCGAGTGCGGGTCGCCCTCCATGATCGAGCGGTCCTTGAAGGCTCCCGGGTCGCCCTCGTCGCCGTTGCACAGAACGAATCGCCGCTCACCCGGGGCCGCCTTGCACGAGCGCCACTTGCGGGCCGTGTTGAATCCCGCGCCGCCGCGGCCACGCTGGCCCGAGGTCGCCACTTCGTCGATGACCTGATCGGGAGTCATCTCGAAGAGGGCCTTGGCCAATCCTGAGTACGCGCCCTCGGCGATCGCATCGAGGATCGAGGTCGGATCGATGCGGCCGATATTGCGCATCGCCACCCTCACCTGGTTCTTATAAAACGGGATCTCGGTGTACTGCTCGATGCGCTCGCCGCTCACCGGTTCTTTGTACAAAAGGCCCCGGATCACTTCTCCACCGATCAGGGTCTTTTCGACAATCTCCTCGACCCGGCCCGGTTTGACCTTGGTATAGAGGATGCCCGACGGCCGCAGGGCCACCAACGGACCCCGCTCGCAGAAACCGTGACAGCCGGTCGACTTGACGAAGAGGTTGACGTCCGCGTCGAGACTGCGCTTGGCGATCTCGCCCGCGAAGGCCTCGGCCACCTTTTTCGCGCCCGAGGCCAGGCACCCGGTACCGCAGCAAACCAGCACCTGCTGGGTTTGGTTGGCCTCGATCTCCCGTGCCTGGGACTGCAACACCTCGAATTGGTCTCTGGACTCAATTCTCATCGTCGCCTCCCTCGGCGAGGTATGTTGCCATCCTTGCCGCCTTGGCGCTGCCGCGGTAGGTTTCGCCGACGATCATCACCGGCGCCATCGCGCAGGCGCCCACACAATTGACGGTCTTGACGGTGAATTTGAGGTCCTCGGTGGTCTCGTCGGGCCCGATCCCGAGCTGGCGCTGGAGTTCCTCGACCAGCTGGCCGGCGCCGCGGATGTGGCAGGCGGTGCCCGTACACACTTTGATAATGGTGTCGCCCTGGGGCTCGAGCGAAAACGCCTTGTAAAAGGTCGAGACCGAGAAGACCTTGGCCAGCGGCACTTCGAGCGCCTCGGCAACACGCTCGAGCACGTCGCACGGCAGGTAGTTATAGGCGCGGTGGACGTCCTGCAGGACCTGGATCAGCGCGGGTTCCCCGGCCGGGTATCTGCCTAGGATGTCCTCGGTCATCGTGAGGTCGGAACACGGAGTCTCAGCCATCAAGCCTCCATCACCTTGTGCGCCGCGCCGAGCTCGTAGCCCTTCTGCAGCGCTTCGATGTTGACGTCGATCACCGCCGGTTTGGCGGCAAAGGTCTCCCGAATCACAACAATCACCTCATCAAGAGAGACCGCATCGGTGGCTCCGAGATAGGCGCCGAGGGCCACCATGTTGGCGCCGCGCGGGTTCCCGAGTTCAGTGGCGATCTGATTGGCGGGCACCTCGATCACCGTCAGATCCTCGCGCTCGCTGCCGCGGTTGATGAGCGACGAGTTGATGAGCAGGAGGCCTCCCGGACGAATGTCCGGTTCGAATTTCTCGAGCGACGGTAAATTCATGGCGAGCACCACGCGCGGTGACCGGATCACCGGAGAGCCCACCGGTTTGTCGGAGACGACCACCGTACAGTTGCAGGTGCCGCCTCGCATCTCCGGACCATACGACGGCAGCCACGACACCTCTTTGCCTTCGTGCATCCCCGCATAGGCGAGCATTTTGCCGATCAGGAGAATCCCCTGCCCTCCGAATCCGGCCATGATCACTTCGCTCTGCATGGCACCTCCACTCACGAGCCCAAGGGTTTTGGCTCGCGGCTCCCGCTTTCGGGCGTTTTGAAGATCCCTACCGGGTAGTAGGGCAGCATATTCTTCTCCAACCAACTGGTCGACTCGGCCGGCGGGATCCCCCAGTTGGTCGGGCACGTGGAGAGGATTTCCACCAGCGAGAAACACCTTCCCTCGACTTGATATGTGAAGGCCCGCCGCAGCATTTCCTTGGCGTGCACCGACGCCAGCGGGTTGTGGACTGTGGCACGGGCCACAAAGGCCGGAGTGCGCAGGGTGGAGATGAGTTCGGCGACCCGGATGGGATGGCCGGCGGTTTCCACATCGCGTCCGAGCTGGCAGGTCGTAGCCACCTGACCGGGCATGGTGGTCGGCGCCATCTGACCGCCGGTCATACCGTAAATGGCGTTGTTGACAAAGACCACCGTCACTTTTTCGCCGCGGTTTGCACAATGAACGATCTCCGCCATCCCGATGGAGGCGAGATCACCGTCTCCTTGATAGGCGAAAACAATTAAATCGGGGCGGGCGCGTTTGACCCCGGTGGCCACCGCCGGTGCGCGGCCGTGGGCGGCCTCCTGGAAATCGCAGTTGAAATATTCGTAGGCGAGCACGGAGCAGCCCACTGGAGCGATTCCGATGGTACGTTCCCGGACATCGAGTTCGTCGAGGACCTCGGCCACCAGCCGGTGGATCAGACCGTGGGTGCAGCCCGGACAGTAGTGGGTGGTGACGTCGGCCAGGGCCAGCGGGCGGGCAAAGACTGTCTCAGCCATGGTGCACCTCCTCGGACTCTCCATCGAGAATGGCCTTGACCTTGGCCACGACCTCGTCCGGCGACACCAGCATGCCGCCCATCCGGTTGTAGAAGTGAACCGGACGGCTGCGCGCGAGGGCCAACTGGACATCTTCAATCATCTGACCGGCGGAGAGCTCCACAACCAGAACCGCTTTCGCCTTCTCTGCGGTTTCGCGAACGGCCTTATAGGGAAATGGAAACAGGGTGATCGGACGGAGGAGGGCCGCGTTGATGCCCTCCTCTCGGAGCTCGTCAATGGCAGTGGAGCACACCCGCGCCACCGTTCCGTAGGCCACGATCACAACATCGTAGTCCTCGTCGGCGCCCTTGGTGGCGTAGCGGACTTCGTCGGCCTCCATGAGGTCGTACTTGGCCTTGAGCTTGATATTGTGCTGCTCGAGCTCCTCGGGGTCGAGGAACAGTGAGTTGATAACGTTGGTGGGCCGGCTGCCGTCGCACCCGGTCGCGGCCCAGGTCTTGGGTTCGAGCACCCTGATGGGTTGGCGGCCGTCTTGGAACTCGACCGGTTCCATCATCTGACCGATCAGCCCGTCGCCGAGAACCATCACCGGGTTTCGGTAGTAATCAGCGAGGTCAAAGGCGTCCTGGACCAGGTCCGCCGCCTCCTGGATCGACCACGGCGCCAAAACCAGCACCCTGAAATCGCCGTGACCGAGAGCCTTCGTGGCCTGGAAATAGTCACCCTGACTGGGCAGGATGCCGCCGAGCCCCGGGCCCGCGCGGACGATATTGACGATCACCACCGGGAGCTCGGCACCGGCGAGGTAGGAGATGGCCTCCGCCATCAACGACACCCCCGGCGATGAGGACGAGGTCATGACCCTCTCCCCGGTTCCGGCAGCTCCGTAGATCATGTTCGAAGCCGCGACCTCCGATTCCGCCTGGACGAAGGCGCCACCGATCTGCGGCAACCGCATCGACATGTACTCGGGGATTTCGTTCTGCGGCGTGATCGGGTAGCCGAAGAAGAGCTTGCACCCCGCCTGCACCGCCGCCTCGCCGATGGCCTCCGAGCCTTTCATGAGTTTCTTGGCCATTGCGATCCCCTCAGTACGAAAAGTAGTGGTACATGGTCCCGTTGACCTTCATCTCGATGGCCATGTCGGGACAGGTGATGCAGCACAAACGGCACCCGATACACCGCATCTGCTCCTCCACCTCGGCATAGAAATAGCCCTTGGTGTTGATCTGCTTGCCCATGCCAAGAATCTGCTGCGGGCAGGCGTGAACGCAGAGCTCGCATCCCTTGCAGCGGTTGGGACTGATCACGATCTGCGGCATGAACGCTCCTTTCTCAGGTCACAACGAAGAGCGGTCCCGTGGTTCTCCGCTCCAGAGATTGCGCAAACGGCGGCTGTACGATGCGCCGCATGGCGATGACCGGACATTCGAGATCTTTTGCAATGATCTCGCCCGCCAGATCGGAGTTCACCGTGATTGCGGCCAGCGGCAGACCGGCCAGACGGGCCGTCTCGAGAGCCATGCGATACCCTTCCATGACGACCTCGACGGTCGTCTCGTCCATCAGATGGGTGTTGGAAATGAGACCGGTCACCGGAACACGCCCCACCGCCTCGATCTCGCGCACCATGATCACAGCTGCTTCCGGATCGGGAGTCGAGGGCCGGCGGAAGTTCAGGACCAGTAAGCACTCGGTGTCCTCGAGCGGGACGACGTCAGACAACGACCCGAGCACCCTCGCCCCGACGCCGTCGCCACCGACATCCATGATCAGGTGTCTGCGCTCATTTCGAAGGTGGCTGCGGATCTGGGGCACGATGATCGGGAGATCGGCATGGACGTTGGCGCCGGTTGGGGCGAGCAGTTCGATTCCACCGTCAGCAAGAATGGCGCGCGCCGCTCGCGACCGGAAGTAGGGTTTGACGACATCGAGATCGGCCAGGGTGACGGGCACACCCGTAGCGGCCAACTGAAGCGCTCCATTGAGAGCGATTTCGGTCTTGCCGCTGCCGAAGTGGCCGACGAAAACTGTCACCCGCTTCCGAAACAAACCCGTGCTCCTTGCGTCTGGATTCCGACGAATCGGGGGATCAGGATACCTCAACCAGCACCCTTGGCTCAAGGTATGTGAAATTTTTCACGACGACAAGTGCCTTATTGAGACCGAGTTACATGTCGAGAAATCCTCTGTTTGAAGCTCGACACCGGGTCAGGACCGCTCTTCTGATGCTCCCTCGGAGCTCATTCGGATACGACGCGCCGCACATTCAGCGTATCCGCTGCACGTGCGACACACGGGGTCGTCCATAAAGCCGAACTCACTCGGCGCGCATACGGTGATGGACGGGTCCCTGGCCGCATCGAGCTCGGCGAGCAGGGGCTCGTCCTCGGGGGCCACCACATTGCCCTCGCCGGCGCGGTTGTCGGCGGCCCACACCAGCGGGTCCCACGCCCGGTTGCGTTCCTCTGTCTGGGCACTCTCGGCGCGGACTGAGATATCGGCCTTCCGTCTGGAGAGTTGGAAGGCGATTTTGCGGCGTGTCGGCAGCCGCCGCGTAGCGAGAAAGAACAGATAGCCCGCCGATGTGCCCACGATGTTGGCGAGCCCGTCCACCAAACCCATCGAAAGGCTCGAATACACGAGGATGGCCGCCGCGATGATGGCCAGATATTTGACCTTGACCGGAATGATGAAAAAGAGCCGGAACTCCACCTCGGGGTAGAGCGTCGCAAAGGTGAAGAGCAGACACGAACTGAAACCGAGATCACCGAACAGTGGCCGTCCGATGACGGCGGCCGTGATCGAGGCGCCGAACGTAGCCACCAACCAGAAGACGAGAAACCGTGGCGAGCCCCAGCTGTCTTCCAAGGGTTTCGCCATGATCCACAGGATGAGCATGGAGATGAAGAACCAGAACATGCTCGAACCATGGATGAACTGATAGGTGACCAGGGTCCACGGCCGCGATGTCACGAGCCCCGGAATCAGGGCCAGGGCCTGCTGACTGCCTTGCATCATGGTGCTGAGGATAAAGACCGCAAAGTGGGCGAAAATCAGCCCCTCGGTCAGATGCCATTGTTCTCGTCGCATCATCGTCTCCCGAGCCTCCGTTCCATTTCCTCCTGGCTCAAACGGAGGATGATGGGCCGTCCGTGCGGACAGCGATAGGGGTTGTCCGTCGCCAGCAGATCGTCGAGAAGGGCGCGCTGCTCGTCAACCGAAAGCCGGTGGTTGACCTTGATGGCGCCGCGGCACGACAACGAAGCCGCGAGTTCTTCTTCGAGCTCCTGCGACGCACCCTCGGGAACACCGTCGAGGGCGGTGGCGCGGTCGAGAACTCCCTCGACGACCTCCTTCACCGCCGCTTCGTCGAACTCCGGTGGGACCGAGAGAACGCGGACGGTACCAGGCCCGAAGAGCTCAGCGTCGATGCCGACCTTCCTCAGAATTCCCTCGACACCGGGGAGGGCCGCAGCGTGGGCATCATCCACTTCGATCAGACACGGAGTCAGTAGACCCTGCGATGGTGCCTCGCCACCGGCCAGACGCCTGCGAATCTGATCGAAGAGGACGCGCTCGTGGGCCACGTGCTGATCGACGATCACCAGACCGTAGTCGTCCTCCAGCAACAAGAACGAATTCCGGTACTGGCCGATGAGGCGGCCAAACGGAGTGTCCGCCGCCCCGGCCCTGGCGCCCGATCGAATACGCGGGTGATCCGTCGTCGGCCGCCACTCCGTCGATTCCCCAGGGTGGCCAGCCGGTCCGGCAAGCGACACCTCGCCGTAGGCCGGGTGGTCGAACAACGGCGGACCACCGCCGCCGCTGCGATTGCGGAGCATGTCGCCGTAACCACCCGGCTGCCTTTCGGCCAGGCCGGATGAAGGTGGCCCGTCCTCCAGCGACCGTACTTCGACGCGGCCCTGTGACGCGGCGACTCCTTGCCGCATCGCCCGTTCGATGAGTGCGAACACCGAGCCGGACCGCGAAAAACGCACTTCAGCCTTGGCGGGGTGCACATTGACATCCACCTCGCCGGGGGGCAACCGGAGATCGACGACGATTCGCGCCCCGCCGAATCCAGCGCCCGCCGACCGCAAAACCCGCAGCACCGCTCCGACCACCAGCCGGTCGCGAACCGCCCGTCCGTTGACCAGCAGTGTCAGGGATGGCCGGCCACGTCCGCCACCCGGCGCCAGGAGACCACGGACTTCGGCCCCGCCCGCAGCAGCGTCGAATGCAACCACCTTGTCAGCTTTCCGCCACAGGTCCTTGAGCCGTTGCGAAGCGTCGGCCACCGCCGGAGCATCGATCAACGTCCGCGAGCCGTGGCGCAAGACAAAGGCGACATCGGGACGAGCCAGGGCCGCGCCCCAGAGAATCTCCTGGGCGTGACGCAGTTCAGTCTCGGGCGACCGCAGGAACTTGCGCCGCGCTGGGGTGTTGAAAAACAAATCGCCAACCTCGACGGTTGTCCCTCGGGGTCTGGCGGTTCCCTCAGCGGCAAGAATCCGCCCCCCCTCGACCGTTACCCGCACTCCGCCCTGGGCGGGATCGGCGGAGGTCACGAGGACGAATCGCGACACCGCCGCAATCGACGGCAGGGCCTCGCCGCGAAAACCGAGGGTCGCGATGTGGTCGAGTTCGTCGGCCGTACTGATTTTCGACGTGGCGTGTCGTTCGAGGGCGAGCACGGCGTCGTCGGGGTCCATACCGCAACCATCGTCCGAGACCCGGACCCGGCTACGACCGCCGTTGACCAGATCGACCTCGATCCTTGTCGCCTCAGCATCGAGGCTATTCTCGACAAGTTCCTTGACCACGGACGCCGGCCGTTCCACCACCTCGCCGGCAGCGATGCGGTTGATAAGGCTGTCGGATAAAACCTGAATTCGAGGCACGAGGGACATGATACCGGTGCCACCCCCGAATGCGGAAAGGCCGCTGCAGAACAAGGTCCACAGATCACCCGGATGACATGACGACGGGCTGGCCTCTGCAGCCCAGTCGGAATGTCATCCTGCGCGAGGGAGAGAAGCGACCGAGTCGAAGGATCTCAAGTTAGGTGGGCTGGCGTCGTCAGCCATGGAAGCCAACGCAAAGGCGTAAAAGCTGCCCGGATCAAGGTCCACAGATCACCCAGATTGACCCAGATTCCATCGCAGTCGGAAGTCAACGCAAAGGCGCAGAGACGCAAAGGCGCAAAGGCGCAAAGGCGCAAAGAGGTCTTACCTACTGGCTACGCCGGCGAGGTTCTTGCCGCCCGGCGGCCAGAG
>RCNF010003215.1_pt1 | contig 10913 bp, 10 predicted proteins | sample 2041311 | NCBI WGS metagenome assembly RCNF01 (sample SAMN09708228, study PRJNA481090) | Marine sediment metagenome, whole genome shotgun sequencing project. | biome: marine sediment; feature: ocean; material: sediment; isolation source: Sewage treatment plant 2 marine sediment (STP2) ... | reverse complement strand
AGTATTGGTCCGTGAGGTTCGACCCTAGGCCCACACGGCCCTGTCCCTGATCGTGGCAGGCATAGCACTGCGTCGTGAAGATCTTCTTGCCTGCGGCGACCGCGGTCTCGTCTTGCATCAGGGCTTCGAGTGACTCGTCGGTCACGATGGTGCGCTCCGCGGCGATGGCCGCCATCTGCTCGGCGTAGACCTCGGGCTGCAGCTTCCCAATGCCGTACTCGTGATAGTGGAACCAGTAGACCAGGCCAAATGCGACCGCCCCATAGAACGTGAGCAGCCACCAGGTCGGCAGGTTGTTATCGGCTTCCTCGATGCCGTCGTAGACGTGGAGGATCTCGCCCTGGATTTCGTCGGTTCGTTTTTCATCACTCATGGGGTACCTCCGACTCCTCTTCGAGCGGAATACGTGCGTATTCGTCCACCTCGGTTGTCTTCATCCGCATGACGCGAATGATGACGACGAGAAACACGGTGAAGAACAAGCCCAGCGCGAGCAGCGGAAAGAGCAGCACGGGGCTTTGTTCGAAAAACTCGGAAGCAAATCGGCTCATGGCGCCACCTCCGTCGTTTCGACCACTGCGAGCGACTCGGCTTGTGGGATGCGGCCCAGCCGCTGCAGGTAGGAGATCAGCGCCACCAAGCGGCTGTTGACCAGGAGCTCGCAGCCTTCGGCAGGGGCGTCACAAACCTTGACGCCTCCTTCCTTGGCCAGACCGGCCCCAATTGCGGCTGCTGAAGTCTGCGCGTTTTGCTCGGCCATTTGAATCTGCTCCGCCTCGTACGGAACGCCGATGTTCCGCATGGCCCGCAGCTTCACCTGCGTGCCCGCGAAGTCGATGGTTTCCTTCGCGAGGTGCGGGTAGGGCGGCATGTTCGAGCCGTTCGTAATCCCACGCGGGTTGATCATGTGCTTGTAGTGCCAGACGTCGTTGTACTTGCCACCGACGCGCGCCAGGTCCGGACCGATGCGGCGGGAGCCCCACTGGAACGGGTGGTCGAAAATCGAGTCGTCCATCGTGGAGACCTCGCCGTAGCGAGCGGTCTCCCAGGTGAACGGACGAATCATCTGCGAGTGGCAGGTGTAGCAACCTTCTCGAATGTAGACATCACGGCCTTCCAGCTCGAGGGGTGTGTAAGGAACGTTTTTCGTCGTCCGGATCGTCTCGGGGACGGAGACGATCATCGGGATGATCTCGGCAACGCCGCCGACCAAGATGCCGATCACGACCAGAACCGTGAAGACGCCGGCGCGGCCTTCGATGGCGTGGTGCCAAGAAATCTTCTCGTCATTTCGATTTCGCATCGCGACGGCTATCGCTGCCACGCCCCACATGAGCGCGGCGATGGCAAGCACGGTGCTCATCAAGCCGTCGAAGAGGGCCATCCCAAAGAGCAGACCCATGATGATGATCGACGCGATGACCGGCTGTCCGAAGATGAGCTTCGGCCACGGGATCTCACGCGCCCGAGGCTCGGTGACCACCGCAACTTCGACCTCACCGTCCACGGGTGCTCCGCTCCTGGCGGTCGCGATCAGGTTCCAGGCCATCAGGAGAATGCCGGCAAAGTAGAGGAGGCCAGCGATGAGGCGCGCCCAGTACATCGGCCGAATTGCGAGGTAGGTTTCGACGAAGCTCGGGTAAAGAAGCCCGCCGGTTTCGCTGACCGCGCGCCACATCAGGCCCTGCGTAATGCCAGCAACCCACATCGAAATGGCGTAGATGAGAATGCCAACGGTCGCGATCCAGAAATGAAAGTTTGCGGCCGAAACAGAGCGAAGCTTCGTGCCGTAGAGCCTGGGAACCAACCAGTAGAACATGCCGGCTGCCATCAGGCCGTTCCAGCCTAGGGTGCCGCTGTGCACGTGACCGATGATCCAGTCTGTGTAGTGGGCGAGGCCGCTGATGCTCTTGATGCTGAGGAGCGGTCCTTCGAACGTGCTCATGCCGTAGAAGGTCACGCCGGCGGCGAGGAACTTCAGCACGGGGTCGGTGCGGAGCTTGTCCCAGGCGCCCCGAAGCGTGAGTAGGCCGTTCAGCATGCCGCCCCAGCTCGGCGCCCAAAGCATCAAGCTGAAGACCATGCCCAGGCTCTGCGCCCAGTCGGGGAGGGCGGTGTAGAGCAAGTGGTGAGGGCCGGCCCAAATGTAGAGGAAGACCAGGCCCCAAAAGTGGACGATCGATAGTCGGTAGGAGAAGACCGGTCGCCCGGCTGCCTTCGGGAGGAAATAATACATGATGCCGAGAATCGGCGTGGTCAGAAAGAAGGCGACCGCGTTGTGGCCGTACCACCACTGCACGAGCGCATCCTGAACACCGGCGAACACCGAGTAGCTCTTGAACATGCTGACCGGGATTTCGAAGCTGTTCACGATGTGCAGAACGGCAACGGTGATGATCGTCGCGATGTAGAACCAAATCGCGACGTACAAATGCTTCTCGCGCCGCTTGGCGAGCGTCCAAAAGAAGTTCACCGCGAAGACGACCCAAATCACGGCGATCGCGATGTCGATCGGCCATTCGAGCTCGGCGTATTCCTTAGCTGTCGTGATGCCGAGTGGGAGGGTGACCGCCGCTGCCACAATGATCAGCTGCCAGCCCCAGAAGTGAACCGACGACAAGATGTCCGACGCGAGTCGCGCCTTCGCCAACCGCTGCGTCGAGTAGTAGATGCCCGCGAAGAGCATGTTGCCCACGAATGCGAAGATGACCGCGTTGGTGTGCAAGGGCCTCAGACGACCGAACGACAAATACGGCGGCAGGTTTGCCGGCCACCAGGCCAACTGCAGTGCGATGATGATCCCCACCAGCATGCCGACGATGCCGAACAGCACCGACGCCCACAAGAACTGGCGGACGACCTTGTCGTTATAAACAATCCGCTGAGTTTCCATACTCGTCTTCTTCCCTCTCCGTCGTTGGGGTCACGGGCTTTTCATCGTCAAGCGGTAGTAGGGCAAGGCGATCGGCTTGATCGAATGTTCCTTGCCGGACGGTCCACGCGAAGAATCCCACGGCGGCGCCAACCAACATCACGCTAACGAAAATCAGTAAGATCAAGATTTCCATTGGAGCCTTTCTCGCGACAGCATCATCACCGTGTAGGCGAGTGTGATGAGCGAGCTGAGCGGCATTAGCACAGCTGCGACCCACGGCCGCATCAAACCGGCCAATGCAAGAGATACGGCGACCAAGTTGTAAGCGATTGCGAAAGCAAGGATGCGACGCACGACATGCGCGAGTGTGTCGGAGGCGCGCAGAACTTGCGCCACGGGGTGCAAGCCCGGAGACACGAAATAGAAATCACATCGTGATGCCATGAACGGTCGATTCACTGCAGGGGTGCCCGAGCAGGCCGCCGCTCGCATGGCGATCTGGTCGTTCAAACCGTCGCCTATCAGCAAAGTTCGTGCCGGCTCGTGCGCCCGCACGTAGGCCGCCTTCTGTTCTGGATTCTGACCCCCGATGCAACGCTCCTCTTCCATCCCCAGGTCGGCGCCGAGGCTGACGACGCGCGACGGCGAATCGCCGCTGAGAATCACCAGCTCGTAGCCTTCTGCATCGAGTCGATCGATCTCCGCCCGAGCGCCCGGGCGCAGCTGCTCGTCGGTGTGAAGCGCGACTCGAACGTCACCATCGATCGCGAAAACGACGTCGCCCCCATCTGGAGAAATATCGGCGGCCCAGCGGGGCGACCCCAGCCTCAGTTCTTGGCCTCCGTGCTCGGCGCTCGTGCCGTATCCGGTCTGTTCCTTGGCGTCGAGCTCGATGAGCCGCGCCGCGGGGTGCCCTTCTAGGGCTCGCCGCACCGCAACGCTTTTTGGATGCGCGCTTCGGGCTGCAATGCTGTAGAGCAAGGTGATGTCTCGCTCCGGGAGCGATTCGAGCCCGGCCGGGTTTGCGACTTCGAGCATGCCAGTCGTGAGCGTGCCCGTCTTGTCGAACACGATTTGTGTCATTGAGCGAACCCGATCGAGGAAGTCACCGACGCGTACGAACACGCCCGCACGGCGCAGCTGCGTGAGCACGAGCTCATAGGCGAGCGGTGCGGCGATACCGAACGCGCAGGGGCAGGTCACGACCAAGACGGCGGTGCCCACCTCGATCGCAAAAAGCGGCTCTCCGGTTCGCCACCACCAGTAGCCGACGCCTGCAGCGGCAAGTCCGACGACGCCGATTACGTAGAAGCGGGACAGCCGTGACCACCAGCGTGTGGCCAAGGGCCCGTCTCCCGCGGCGGCGGGGTCGCGTCCTAGCAGTCCCACCAAAGACGACGCAGCAAAGTTTGTGGTGGCAACGCCCGAAAAAGCCCGTTCACCCACGTTGAAGGCACCCGCCGGCACGGTTTGCCCCTGGTCGAACCGCCGCGGCCGGCTTTCACCGTCGATCCAGTCGAGCGAGCAACTCGCCGCGCTGTCGAGAACTCGAAGATCTACGGGAACCAGATCGCCGTGAGCGATCAGCAAGCGGTCTCCCTCGTCAATGCCGATGCAAGGCACGATGCGAACCACACCATCTTTGATCTCGCGCGTCAGCAAGCTTTGGGTTCCATCGTCGGCGAGGAGTTGGGCGCGATTGCGTTCCAACATGCGCTGTTGAAGCCAGCGGCCAACGAGCATGAGGGCGACGAACACGGTGAGCGTGTCGATGTAAGCCGCGTGCCCCGAGGCAAAAAAGAACGAATACGTCGAGCCTGCAAAGGCGAGTACGATGCCGAGCGCGATCGGCACGTCGAGGTGCAGCACGCGACTACGAACCGCGCGAAATGCAGAACCGATGAACACCGAACCCCCTATGAGGACGGCAAGAACGCCGGCGGCGTAGCTCAATTGGTTGAGCAGCACGTAGACCGGACCGTCGCGGAGGCCCAGATACATGGCAGCGCCGAAGAGCATCACGTTGGCGGCCAGCGCGGCGCAGATACCGACGCGCATCAGCAAGTCGTCCGAAGCCCGGGCGCCGCTCGATCGCGCCGGGCCCAGGAGGTATCCAAGGCTCTCGACCGAATCGACCCAATCGACGAGCGGAAACTCAGGAGAGACGCGAAGCTCGACCCGGCCGAGCGCGGGATTGATCGACATCAGGCCGGTCTGAGTGCCGCCGTGGCGACGAAAGAGCTCTTCGATCAGCCACACGCACGCCGCACAGTGGATTCCCTGGATGTCGAGCTCGACCCGCGTGACCCCGCCCTCCGCGGCGCGCGCCTCTTCGATGAGCTCCAGCCACTTGTGATCGAGCCGGCGGGATTCGAGATCGGCTGGTGGAAGGCCCGGCCCACGGCGCAGGTCGTAGTACCGAGTGAGGCCCGCCTTGGTGAGGAGTCCGTGGACGGCGCGGCAGCCACGACAGCAGTACGGCGCGAAGGTGTCGTTCACCATCGGCTGCGCGCAGTGTGTGCAGCGCGCCACCGAGGGAATCGTCCGCTCGAGCGGAAGCTCGCAAACGACTGGCTCCGGGGCAGTCACGGTGCGTGCGAAGGCGGATGATGTGCGTGGTGGCCGACTGCGTCCGCTCCGGGCGCATGACAGGAAGAGGTATCGCCAGTGCGCAAGGCATGCACGGGACGAATCACGAAAAGGATCGAGCCGAGCGCGAGGACGACGGCAAGGATACGCGATGTCGTTGGCCGGGGGCGTCGAGCGAATCGCTCGAAAACCCAGGTGGCGCCCACCAGGCCCACGCCGCTCACGACGGCAAACGCGAGCATGCTCAGCGAGCCGAGGGCCGTGGAACCGGTCGATGCAGCGATCAGGACCGCCGCGGCCAACGCCCCGCACGGAAGGAGCGCGGTGCCGAGACCGACGAAGAATGGATGGCGTCCGAGCCCTCCAAGCGCTCGGGAAACCAGGGTCGGCGCTTGCTCGTCTTGCTTGGTCCGCAGGGTGACCAAGGGCTGGTTGGGCCGGCGCCAAAGGCGCAGCGCTGCCAGGCCTAGGCCTAGCGCCAACGACCAGCTCAAGAGCGCGCTGCCCCAAGCATGAGGAAGGCTAACCGCGGTTGCGCCCCCGATGGTGCCGGCAACTGCTCCGAGCGCTGAGTAGCTGATGAAGCGGCCGAGCTGGTAGCGGGTTTGCCCGGATGCTCCTGGCGTCCCACTGCACGCGTATGCAGCCAAGGGCCCGCACATCGCCGTGCAATGTGGAACCGATGCGAGGCCCGCGGCGGCCCCGGCAATCACCGCAGTCCACATACGCTCGCTCTAGGGTCGATCCTCGAAGGGGTCACGCTACAACTCGCCTTCCGCCATGCGCGGGGTGACTTATAGCCGAATACGCAGATATTGCGCGCCGCTGGTCCGGACACCGAGAAAATACGATGGATCACGGGTCAGCGGGTGCTATTCCACTGATCGATGGGCACCGCACAACGCAAGATGGTCCCGAGGGAGCACGGCGCCTACGCCGAGTTGCTATTTCCGATCGTCTCCGTTCTTCTGGGTGGCGCGCCGACGACGTCGACCTGGCTTCTTGCGATCGGTGCGATTGGCGCGTTCCTCGCGAACGAGCCTCTGCTGGTCTTGTTTGGGCAGCGTGGCAGCCGAATGCAGCGCGAAGAGAGCGACCGCGCCAAACGCGCTCTGCTGCTGTTTTCGCTGGTGGCTCTCGGCGCGGGGACTGCGGGCCTCGTGCTTGCGTCGACGCCGGTTGCATACGCCGTCGTCGTGCCTCTGCTGCTGGGCGTGACCCTCGTGATGCTCGCCATTCAGGGGCTCGAGCGCAGCATGTTCGGAGAAGGCTTGGCAGCCGTTGCGCTCTCCTCCATTGCGATCCCCCTGGGCCTTTCCGCAGGCTTGGGGCGCACGGTGACGCTCTCCGTTGCGCTGCTTTGGCTGACGACGTCAATTATGGGGACCGCCGTCGTGCGGCTGACCGTCGCCCGCACCAAGGCCAAGACCGACGAAGACTTCCGGCGCGTGGCTTTCAAGCGGGGCGCCCTGATTCTGTTCTGCGCCGTAGCCATCATCTTGGGGGTCGTCGGACTCAGCGGGTCCCGGGATGGGCTCTCGATCCTCGCGGCGGCGTTGCCCGTGGCGCTCGTCGTGCTTGCAGTGGCTGCTCTTCGGCCGACCGCTCGCCGGCTCCGACTCATGGGCTGGAGCCTGGTCGCCGCAAATCTTGCGTCGCTGATAGCGGTGGTCACCACGCTAAAGATCATACAAGATTTCAATGCGGTCGAACCTACCCTACCGTTTCCCATGTTCTAGCCTGGTCGCGGACGACCCGGAGAGGAGAAGCTTGTGCTGGCAAAAGACATCATGACTGAAAACCCCGCGACGGCGACGGAGCTCATGTCCGTAGCCGAAGCGCTCGGGATGCTCTACGAGCTCGATGTCCGGCACCTACCGGTGGTCCGTGGCCGTGAGCTCGTCGGCATCATCAGCGACCGTGACCTTCGAGCTTTCTCTGGAGCCGCGGACGACGACGCGATGGAGGCCGTCGAGGGCGCGCGTTCGGCGACCGTCGGCAATTTCATGAACACCAGCACGGTCAAGGTCGATCCCGAGACCAACCTTCGCGAGGTGTTGGAGCTGATGCTCTTACATCGCGTGGGCGCGCTTCCGGTGGCCGACCTCGACACCGGCGACCTGCTCGGAATCGTGAGCTACATCGATCTGCTGCGCGTGCTTCAGGACACCTTGGACGCCGGCGCGTGAAACGGAGCCGCCGCTAGTTCAGAGATGGGTCGTTCACTGGCCGGAACGTGACTGCATAGTCGCCGGCGCATCGACCTTGGACAGACAAGGTCCCGCTCATCATTTGCTCATTCGGAGAGACGGTGAGCACGTTGCCCTCCGCTTGGATACCCACTTCTTCGGCGGAGTCGTCTTCGTAGCAGAAGCCCTCCTCGTCCCTCACCGGCAGCCACCAGCCCCCACGTAGATAGAGCTGGTTCTCGCAGAGACGGCCTTCCAAACGATACTCCTCATCGACGATGATACTCACATCATTGCCGTTCTGGCTGAACGCCCAGTTGAGGGCGCAGGCCTCGAACTCGTCGTTGGGCATTGCATCAGCGCAACCCGCTGTCCGAATCGTGACGGTGCCTTGGTCGAACCAGAGCGTGCCATTCAAATCGGTGATCGGAGTTTCGTTGCACGCCGGTAACACTCCCGTCCCCGGGATGAAATAAATCTCATCTTTGCAGCTCCCCAGAGCAGCGAGAAAGCACAGACCTACGAGAAAACGCATGATAAATCCGTACCATGATTACCGAGCGCGCACAGCCGCCGAAGAGACGCATGTTTTGCGCCTCGTTTCGCACTTCCCGAAGCCGGAGTTTGGGCTAGACTCCGCTCACTCGAATGCACGTTCGCATCCGCCGAGGACTGAACATCCCGATTTCAGGGGCTCCCGAGCAGCGCATCGAAGATGCGAATGCGGTCGGCTGGGTTGCGCTGGTCGCCATGGACTTCGTCGGCCTGCAGCCTCGTCTCGCGGTGGATGTCGGTGACCGCGTGCGGCTCGGGCAACCGTTGCTCATCGACAAGAACAATCCGGAAGTGATGTTCACCTCGCCTGGATGTGGAGAAATCGTTGCGATCCATCGCGGGGCTCGGAGGTCACTGCAATCGGTGGTCGTTCGCTTGGACGGCGACGAAGAAGAGGTCTTTCCTTTGCACGAGCGGACGGCCCTCACCCAGCTCGATCGCGAGGTTCTGCAATCTTCCGGCCTCTGGACCACGTTGCGCGCGCGGCCGTTTGGAAAAGTTCCAAACGCCCACGCCTCACCGCATTCGATTTTCGTCACGGCGGTCGACACCAACCCGCTTGCCGCAGACCCGCGCCTGATCATCGCGGAGCGCGCTCAGGAGTTCCACGACGGCGTGTCCGTGCTTAGCCGGCTCACCGACGGCAAGGTCCACGTTTGCCAGGCCCCGGGGCAGGGCTTCGAGCTTCCAAATCTCGAATCGGTGGGCTCGGCGACGTTTGAAGGCCCGCATCCTGCCGGTCTGCCGGGGACCCACATTCATTTCCTCGATCCCGTGAGTGAGAACAAGAGCGTTTGGTATCTCGGCTACCAAGACGTGATCGCGATTGGCTCCCTATTCACCACTGGCCGAATCGACACCGCGCGCGTGATCGCGTTGGGAGGTCCGATGGTGAAGAAACCGCGCCTACTGCGCACACGCATCGGCGCAAGTACGGAAGATCTCTTGAAGGGAGAGATCGAGCGTGGCGATTGCCGCGTGATCTCCGGCTCGATTCTCGGCGGACGACGCGCTGCGGGGCACGCGCGGTATCTCGGCCCCTATGATGTTCAGCTGAGCGTGCTTGCAGAGGACCGAACCCGTCACTTCCTGCGGTGGATCGCGCCGGGCTCCGATCGATTCTCGTCGATCCGCGCCTTCGTCGCCGCGCTGCGTCCTCAGCGCTACCGCTTTCCGCTCAGCACCAGTCAAAACGGCAGCCCCCGCGCGATGATTCCGATCGGTAACTTCGAGCAAGTCATGCCGCTCGACATTCTGCCCGCGCCCTTGCTGAAAGCGCTCATCGTCGAAGATACGGAAACCGCCAAATCGCTCGGCTGCCTCGAGCTCGAAGAAGAAGACCTCGCGCTCTGCTCCTTCGTCTGCTGCAGCAAGTACGAGTACGGCGAGTTTCTCAGAGCAAACCTAAACCTAATCGAGAAGAACGGCTGATGCGCCCTCTGCGAAAACTCCTCGACAAAGCCGAGCCGCTTTTTGAAAAGGGCGGGCGCCTCGAGAGCTATCAGGCGATCTACGAGATGCTCGACACGCTCTTCTACTCGCCCCCGGACGTGTCTCGGCATGCGCCGCACGTCCGCGATGCGATCGATCTCAAGCGGGTCATGGGCCTGGTCGTCATCGGCGTTTTGCCCTGCGCTCTCTTTGGCATGTGGAACACGGGCCACCAGGCCAACCTCGCCATCGAGCAACTCGGCTTGCCCGCGCCGAGCGACTGGCGAGGTGCTTTGATGGCGGCGATCGGGATCGGCCACGATCCGCAGAGCGTCGGCGCGGCGACCTTCTACGGCCTCCTCTACTTCGTTCCGATCTACGCCGTTACCTTGGCCGCGGGCGGTGTATGGGAAGTGCTGTTCGCCGGCATTCGGAACCACGAGGTCAACGAAGGGTTTTTCGTCACTTCGATTCTGTACGCGCTGACCCTGCCCGCTACGACTCCGCTCTGGCAGGTGGCCATCGGTATTTCTTTCGGCGTGGTCATGGCGAAGGAAGTTTTTGGCGGGACCGGCAAGAACTTCATGAACCCTGCGCTGGCCGGCCGGGCGTTCCTCTACTTCGCCTATCCCGTCGAGATGTCCGGCGAGTCGGTCTGGACTCCCCCAATCGACGTCATCACTGGCGCGACTTCCCTCGCAATTGGCGCCGAAAGCGGCGTCGCCGGAATCCTCGATCAGGGCATCACGTGGATGGACGCCTTTGTCGGAAACATCCAGGGTTCGGTTGGCGAGACCTCAGCCCTCGCGTGCCTCCTCGGTGGCGTCTTCATCGTGTACACCGGCGTGGCCTCCTGGCGAATCATGGCCGGTGTCATGTTGGGCATGTTTGCCACGGCCATGCTCTTCAACGCGGTCGGATCCGACTCGAACCCGATGTTCGCCATGCCCTGGTACTGGCATCTCGTGCTCGGCGGCTTTGCTTTCGGGATGGTGTTCATGGCAACGGACCCGGTCAGCGCATGCGTCACCAACCCGGGCCGTTGGGTCTTTGGGTTTATCATCGGAATGATCACCGTCGTCATCCGCGTGGTCAACATCGCATTCCCGGAGGGAATCATGCTCGCGATCCTCTTCGCCAACATCTTTGCGCCCACCATCGACCACTTCGTCATGCGGGCAAACGTCAGCAGGAGGTTGCGCCGAAGTGCCTGACCCTTCCCAAGCTTCCGGCGCCAAAACAGACACGGTCGCTCGGACCCTGCTCGTCGCGCT
>RCNF010001992.1_pt1 | contig 10917 bp, 10 predicted proteins | sample 2041311 | NCBI WGS metagenome assembly RCNF01 (sample SAMN09708228, study PRJNA481090) | Marine sediment metagenome, whole genome shotgun sequencing project. | biome: marine sediment; feature: ocean; material: sediment; isolation source: Sewage treatment plant 2 marine sediment (STP2) ... | reverse complement strand
CATGCCTGTTTGACATGGTAAGCATTGCCGACCAGGTTTTTGAACGGTGATTCAAAATGCTGGCTAAGGTAGATGAAGTGTTTGGGGGCGATGTTGAGGCGTTGCAGGATGTCGGGCAGGTGGTCCGGGATGTGACCTTTTTTGTCTTCTCTGAGTATACGTCCACTCCAGTCGACAAGTTGTAGATAGTCAGTGAGGTTAAACGGCAAACCTTTTGGCATGTCCTGTCTGGGATTGCCGACGAAGTGGAGCAGGGCTTTGGGCTGTTGCTGTGCTTGATGGACCTGTATTGACGTATTAAGGGTATGTTTGATGCGCTGCTGGATGGAGGTATGATCTGACTGTTCGGGTGTCCTTGCCATCCTGGCACGGAATAAAAAAGCGCGGCGGACGCATCGTGAGACGCAGTGGTAATACGGGGTGGCATCGAGTGAGACCAATGACTTCCTGGGTTTTGGCATGTGGCTATCCTTAGCGAGTTGTTGCATTAACGGTACAAAATCGTTATGTTATTGTCAATTGTTTTAATGGGTGTCTTTGTTTGTCGATTCATCTTCACCTTTTTTTGGTGAAATTTTGTATAGTACCCGCATGACCAATAATATAGACATCAATGAAGTCACTACCGAATTCCGCGCCTTTCGTGACAGCTTCCAGTCTGTGCAACTAGCAACGGTCGATGAGCATGGCAAACCGGAAGCCAGTTATGCGCCGTGCATCCGTGACAGTAAGCACATCTACGTGTTCGTGAGCGAGCTCAGCCGGCACACTGCAAACCTCATCCATAATCCGCAAGTATCATTGCTGTTCATCGAGCCTGAAAACGGGGCACGACAGGCGTTTGCGCGCAGGCGGTTGTCGTATTTCGCGAAGGTAGAGGAGGTCGCGCGTGACAGTGAACCCTTCGCCCAGCTGCTCGATAACTTCCAGCAGCAGTTCGGCTCGATCATCGACGTGCTGCGTGGACTGAAAGACTTCCACCTGCTGAAGCTGGTGCCGCAATCGGGCAATTACGTGGCCGGTTTCGGCAAGGCGTTCGAGCTCGCTGGCGACGATCTCGACGAACTCCAGCACATTACCAGAACAGTTGATAAAGCTTAATTAAAAGAGTTGATTATAGGAATTAAAGGGTCAGAGCCCTTTAAGTAACGATTGATAGCCCTGCATGCATCAGATTACACCTTCTTAATACGACCTCTTGAGTGGTTTAACCTGGATGGATAATAAGTAATTAATAATTCACTTATTTGCATTTCTTAAATGATCGGGAGTATAGTATTTATTCCTATCTAAAAGCACAGGGAAATCGGGGGAGGGTGCTGATTTGGTCAATCAAAACTGTTTCACAAATACTAAATCAATCGCATCTGTCCCATTAATAAATATTAGTGTTCATTAGAAAAAATAGGGGTCAAGTATCATATTGACTGTTTAAGAAAAAACCGGGTCAGAGAGCAATTGTTTCTAATAATAGAGTGTGTGCTCTCTGACCCCATTTATTTTAAGCCCGTTAGATCCACCATCTATTAATTATAATGCCGACAATGTGTCTGACGATTTTCTGATATTAGTCACGTTCTTCCCCCAATAGATGCACACCCCAAACTGTGGCAGCCACAACTAGCGCTCCAACAGCCTGATGTGATACGGCCAACGTGATATTGACGTTTGTCATTACTGTAGCGATACCAAGAATTACTTGCGTACCGAAAGCGGCATTGATCGCGATTGAGGCTTTTCGAGATTGCATACGTATTTTTCGTGCGAGCACGATGAGAAAACCAACTGCAACCCATGCCCACCAGCGATGAATGTAGTGGATGATGTAAGGGTCATTATTAACCAGGACCCAGATGTTTGTAGACCCATCGATACCTGTCGGTAGCAGTGATCCGTTCATCATCGGCCAGGTGTTGGAGACATAACCGGCGTTCAGCCCTGCGGTATAGGCGCCAAATAGAAGTTGTATGAACAATACGATGAACACTGTTAGGCCAAAACCCGTCAGTCTTGCGGGAGGACTTTGGTCGCTATTCAGTCGTCGCAGGTCAAGTGCGGTCCATACGAGACCACCGAGTATGACCAGTGCAGTGAGTAGATGCACCGCCAGTCGGAAGTGACTGACATCGGTACGAACGGACAGGCCTGAGGTAACCATCCACCAGCCGATTGCACCCTGGAAGCCACCGAGTGCCAGTAATACTGTCAGGCGTTTTCCGTAACCGCTGGGAATCGCTCGCTTCAAAGCGAACCAGAGTAATGGGATGGCGAAGACTAAACCTATAAGCCTGCCGAGCAGGCGATGTATCCATTCCCAGAAATAGATGTTTTTGAATTCTGCCAGTGTCATGCCTGCCGGGCCATTGATCTCGAGATATTCGGGAATCTGTTTGTATTTCTCGAATTCGGATTCCCAGTCGGTGGCATTCAAGGGTGGTATAGCGCCGGTGATTGGCTTCCATTCTGTGATCGACAGGCCTGATTCTGTGAGGCGGGTGATGCCGCCGACGATTACCATGATGAAAACCAGCGCGGCGACACCGAATAGCCAGTTCGAGATGGCGATAGGGCGTTTGGTGTTTTCCATTTGACCCGTGGAAGGGGTTGAGAATGTATTCATGGCGTAATGATACTGGTGCTTCCTAGTTACTTCAATCGAATCAATGGAGTCAGACTCGATTGATTTACAATATTTGAGGTCAGAGTTAAAAAAACAGTTCGCTTAAGTTGTCTAAAAGACGAGTGTTAATTTAAGGGGACAGAGGGATTTATCGGCAACGCTTCCGCATCCTCGATAACTGCTCCTGCGTTACCCTAATACGTAAGCGATCAAACTAGCACGTCCTTCCCAAATTCCAAAACACCCAATAAGCTCCCAGCTCAACCATTACAGCTGAGGAACAACCATGCACACCACGAGTCACGCCCAGGTCGCTATACAGCAAAACAACATTCGTAAAAAAATACGCCGTTCTGCTTCTGAATGGCGCAGCATTATTTCTGATTATAAAATGAGTGGCTTAACCCAACGTGAATACTGTCATCATCGAGGTGTTGCTTATAGCTCCTTCACCACCTGGCATCTTAAACTCAAAAAATTGGAATCTGTTTTACCTGCTGATGAGCCCCGGCCCCCATTGTTTGTCGAAATGACAACGGATAATCCATCCTTAACCTCGACATCAAATGACTGGGATGTTGAGCTGGCATTTGCCAATGGCACGGTTTTACGATTAAAACAAAACCAGGGTTAAACAATGCAATTCACCCATCCGCTTATGCTGTGTACTCAGGCAACCGATATGCGTAAGTCATTTAATGGCCTGATTGCACAGGTTAAAACCTACCTTAAAGACAAGCCTGACAGCGGGCAGGTCTTCGTCTTTATCAACAAAAAACGCAGCCTGATGAAATGCCTGTATTTTGAACCCGGTGGGTATTGTATCTGGAGCAAACGACTCGAACAGGGCCAGTTTGCAACCCTGGGTAAAAATCCTGCATCCGCTAAAATAGCGTTAACTGCGACCGAGTTTTCCGCACTGTTGGAAGGCATGGATATAACGATAAAAAAACGCAGAAAACGCTATGTTTTGCCTGAATAATTCAATGCATTAAGGTAAAATGCAGACACTTAAAAACACAAGAAAATCGTCTTTTGTTCAGTCCTTTATCAACCACTAAAATCGACAATCTGTTGCAGGAAAATAGTCTTCTGCAACAACAAGTCGTTGACGTGAACGCGCAAAATCAATTATTACAAAAACAACTCGACTGGTTTAAGCAACAGCTCTTCGGTCAAAAATCAGAACGTCGATTAATCGATATCCCAGCTGAGCAAGGTCAGTTGTTTGGCAAGATAAATACCATCAAAGATAGTGATGTAGCCACCGAAGAAATACAATACACTCGCAAGAAAAAACAAAAACAACGCAATGATGCCATTACTGATAGCGGTCTGCGTTTTGATGAGTCGGTAACAATAGAAGAAATTCGCATTGCAGCGCCTGAGCTAAACGGTGTTGATGCTGATCAATATATTGTAATCGATGAACACATCATCTACCGCTTAGCGCAGCGTCCCAGCAGTTATGTGGTTTTAAAATACATCCAGCCGGTTATCAAGCATAAAGGCACCCTGGTTATTACCACAAAGTCAGCCCCTGTGCCTGTATTTGAAAAAAGCATGGCGGATGTCAGTTTTATTACCGGGCTTATCATTGATAAATTTTTATACCATCTACCGCTGTATCGACAGCATCAAAAATTACAGCTCAGTGGTATTACCCTAAGCCGCAGCACCTTAACCAACTATGTTCATCGTGCCGCTCTTTTACTTAAGCCCATTTATGAAGCCATTCTACGCCATATCTTACAAAGCAAAGTGCTGGCTATGGATGAGACGCCGGTAAAAGCCGGGCGCAAGAAAAAAGGTAAAATGCAACAGGCCTGGTACTGGCCATTGCTGGGCGATCAAGATGAAATTGCTTTTCACTTTAGTGCATCACGCGCACGAAAAGTGGTTGATGGTCTGTTACAGGATTTTCAAGGTACCCTGGTTACCGACGGCTACCCCGTTTACCGTGCTTATGCAAAAGACAATGAAAACGTCATCAATGCGCAATGCTGGATGCACGCACGGCGTTATTTTATTGGTGCCGAAAAAGAAGAGCCCGCTCTGGTCGCGCATGCGCTGGATTTTATCCGCACACTTTATCAACACGATAAAACCATAAAAGATAAAGACCTAAGCGATAAAGATTGTCAGGACTATCGAACAGAACACTGTAAACCAGTGGTAGATCAGTTTTTTGAATGGTGTCAGCAGCAGGCTAGTCGAGTTGATATACTTCCCAAGTCACTTTTTGGAAAAGCCATACAGTATGCACGCAATCATGAAACGGAGCTTAAGGTGTTTTTAAGTGATGCCAATGTCCCCATGGATACTGGTGCCGTTGAGCGTAGCCTTCGCGTTATTCCTATGGGTAAAAAGAACTGGTTATTCAACTGGACAGAAGTGGGTGCAGAGCATACCGGTATCATCCAAAGCCTGATTGTATCGTGCAGAATGCAAGGGATAAATCCTAATGTTTATCTATCGGATGTATTACAACGCGTCAGTCAGCATCCTGCATCAAAAGTCGATGAGCTTACGCCAAAAAACTGGAAAGAAAAATACGCGGTAGATTTTTTGAAATCAGATTTGGATAAGGTGGGTCAATAACGCTCTGGAATGAACGCTTACCCTAATACCGTACGTCCTGTACATATGCATTGCCCTAATACCGTCCATCCATGGACATATGCGTTGCTCTACTACCCACGACCATGTAGGCAAATAATGCCCATCACTACAAAGTGGTTAGAAAATAATCCCTCCGACCCCTATAATCCTGCCTCGAATAATAGGGTCAGAGAGTAATATTCTCTAATATTAGTAACAATTGCTCTCTGACCCGGATTAATTTGCTGACCCCAATTAATTCCTGTAAGTCGCTATGCAAGTTCGTGTTGGCTGCCCCCGATACTAGGATGAATAGCGTGCGATAATATGGGCAGAGCCTGCAACAGGCTGCTGCGAAATAGATGTTTGGGGGAGGGTTTTGACCAATTCTTTTCCCGTTATATAATTTACCTGTCCTATTCGGGCAATATCCACTATCAGCTAAATCCAATTAAAGCACTCACAGCCCTTTATGTTATAAGTTATACCATTCAAGATATGACTGATGCTGAAAAACTGATCAGAGTCTACGGAAACAACCGAAAATGCAAAGTAATCAGGTAAAGAGTGAAAGCAGAGCAGTGCGTCATTACGCAGTACGGCGAGTCAATCCTTTTCGTGGTGTTATGCAGGTCATCGAAGCAGAACAAGGGCGTGCATTGAGTTGCAATGGCATTGTCTGGGAAATACTTGTACGTGCCAGGCAGGGAAGCACCGTTGACAGTATCAGTGGCGGAGATAGTAAAAAAACATACTATCGATTTGGTATGTGGTCGAAGGACCATGGCCTGATGAAACGGTCCAATTCACCTGTGGCCGATCAGGACTATTTCGAGCTTATGTCAAAATGCGAATCACTGGTTGAATACCTGCAGCAGCATCTCCACCAGCTTCCGTTTGAACTTGAGGATAGTCTCGAACTCTGGTTGTTCGACAAAGACGATCAACATCCGCTTGCCTTGTTATCTTCATTAACGCCAGGCGCCGACTTACCATCCCCAGAACCGGAAGACTGGTCGGCATGCAATAGTGCCAATGGTTCTCCCAGTCAACGACGGTTTCCTCAAGCGCGTGAGCTGGAAGCGCAGGTGTCAAAACGTGCAGGCTTGAATATAAACAAATACTGGATCAAACGTTTACCTGGTGGTGATGGTAATTTAGAGAATTCAGATCGTTCTATTTCAGCAGATCGCTTTCCCATTTTGTTGCTGGATGAAAGCTGGGAAAATGAAGAAGAGCAACAGCGGGTGCGTGAATACATCAAATGGATAGCGCCGTCATTGCTGACATTGCAGCATCTGGATAAGGCTATACGTGGCCGTTTAGAAAATAATCTTCATGTCCAGGCCATTTCAATCGAGCACCACAGGCATCTTTATCCTGCAATTCTCGATCAAAAATTGTTGAAAGCCGCGCGTGTGCAAAGTCGGATAGAGCAATGTCGTTGATGAGCTTAGGTTAACACACGCTATACCCACTAAGTTTCAATAAGGTAGTATACACTTGCCTTGTTTCTGGAAGTACGTTACTTCTCCTCATGCATACCGTTATTCTGCATATGGCTGCCCTGATCGCTTGCGGGGTTATCTGGCGTCTGCTCTGGCCCGGTGGCCTGGATGCCGATATCACACGGCATGTTCTGACCTCGCTGGTCTATTACCTGTTACTGCCTGCGCTGGTGATACAGGTGCTATGGAAAGCACCGCTTGGTATCGGTTCGCTCGGCATCGGCGGCAGTGCAGCGGTTGGTAGTTATGGGGTCAGGCCTTACATTTCACATCTTGAAAGATTAAAGGGGTTGGAGACTAATGCCGCTTACTTAAGGAAAAATATAGAAATTTAGGCCAAAGAAAAAGACTGCCTCAAGAATAAATAATGGGTGTCCATGATATTTGGACAGCTCTTTTATCCAGCGACCTATCATATTTGCATTAACATCAAGGCGTCTGCCAGCTTCGGCCTGGCTATAACCCTGGTCTGTTACCAGACTCACTGTATCTAGTTTAAATTCTTTTGTATAATATTTTCGTTGTTTCATTTGTACGTTCCTCGGTTAAGTGTATTATCTCTTAACTGGGGTGTACCAATCTATTAGACCACGTCATTATTTTGAAAAAGCCGCTTAACGGGGGTACCAATTTGTTTGACCACGTCAGTAAGTGCCATTCTACTCTGACCTTAAATATACTAAAATATATTTGTTTAGATGTGTTTTTTATATGTGATATGCTGGAATCAACTGAAAAGCATGGTGAGTTATATTATCTATATTCAAACTGTGCAGCTAATTTCATAAATTTTTTATGCTACATAGCAGTGGTTAGTGATAAACGCGAGAAGTTAAAAATGAACAAAACTCTGGTTTATTTACTCCTGTTCTGGCAGATGGCTTGTTTTTCAACAGTGTATGCCAGCGACCTGGTTCTGGCCACCACCACCAGTACTAAGAGCAGCGGCTTGCTGGACGTGTTAATCCCTGCATTCGAAAAAGACTCCGGTTATCATGTCAAAGTATTTACAGTCGGTACAGGCAGGGCCCTGCGTATGGGCCGGCAGGGTAAAGCCGATGTCTTGCTGGTACATGCACCTGAAGCTGAAGCTGAGTTTGTCAATGATGGCTATGGCGTGTTGAGAACAGCGGTGATGAAAAATGATTTTATCGTCATCGGACCCAAAACTGATCCGGCACGTATCAATGCCATGAACGATGTTAGGCAGGCATTCACAAAAATATTAAACAGCAACAGCCAGTTAGTTTCCCGTGCAGATGATTCGGGAACACATAAAAAAGAAATGTCTATCTGGGATGCCAGTAACATTGAACCCTATGGCGACTGGTATTACGAACTGGGTGCAGGCATGGGTGATACCCTGCGGTTGGCTAACGACAAGCAGGCTTATTCGCTGATCGACAGAGGCACATGGTTGGCCATGCATAAAAATATGGAGCTGGTACTGCATGTTGAAGGTGATCCTTTATTAGAAAATCCTTACAGTGCTATTGTGGTAAATCCACAGCGTTATGCAACGGTTAATGATCTGGCTGCAAAAAGATTTATCGACTGGCTTACCGGTCAGCAGGGACGGCAGATAATTAATGACTTGAAAGTTGACGGCGTGCAGCTTTTCACTACACCAGAAAATAAATAATAATGTCGCTACGTATACGGCTGGCTGTATTTCTCTCTATTGCCTTACTGGTGATGTTGCTGCTGGTCATTTATGCTGGCAACGTACAAAAAGATCTGCATAAAAACCTGGATGTGATCCAAAGTTTATCTTCTGAGTTAATCAACCTCACAGAAAAACTCGATAATCACTTTCAGAAACAACTGTTGTCATGGTCTAACCTGTTGTTAAGAGGCCTGACCCCCGAAGAGTATCACCGTTATTTACAGGCTTTTTATCAGCAGGAGCGAGAAACTCGATCTGAGATTAAAAATCTGAAGAATAGGCTGGATGCTTATGTCAAAGCGAAGCTGGATATAGAAAAATTTAGTGAGGCGCATAATCATCTCGGCCTGCGTTTTAGAAAGGCATTGACGATTTTCAATCAGTCGGACTCACCGATTTATGATGCGGATCGTTATATATGGGATGCGGTAGATGATCCGATCAAGCTGTTATACCAGGCCAAAGAAAGCATATTGCAGCACAAGCAGCAGTTATTGATCCAGGCCGAAAATGAATTCGATAAATCCGAGAGGAGTTTTATTTTTATCGCGTTATCAATCGTTATTATCAATATTGCTATTTTTATATGGTTGACCGATATCTATCTGGGCAGGCCGTTATCAAAGACCATCAACGTCGCACGAAAAGTTTCAAATGGTGATTATAGTCAGCGTGTTACCGATAACATGCCGGGAGAGTTTAATCTCTTTGCCCGCGCCTTCAATCAGATGATGGATGGCATTAACGGGGCGAATAAAGAGCTGCGTAAGAATATGCAGACATTACAGGATGAAATAACACGGCGTGAAAAACTTGAGAGAGATCTGGAACAGAAAAAACAAATAGCAGAAGATGCATCCAGGGCCAAGTCAGAGTTTCTCTCGAATGTAAATCATGAAATAAGAACGCCATTACATGTGGTGACTGGTTTTACACAACTGCTTGCCAGGACAGAGACGACCGAAAAACAGAAAAAATATATCAAGAGCATCCTATCCGGCAGTGATTCACTGATGAATATTATTAATGATGTTCTTGATCTGGCTAAAATAGAAGCGGGTAAGTTGAACATCGAACTGGTCAGGTTTGATCTGCATGAAATGTTGACTGACGTTGAAGGTATGTTTAGTAAATTATCCGCAAAAAAAGGCCTGTCATTTCAGTTGTTGATTTCTAAAAATACGCCCAGGATAATCATTACTGATAAAAACAGGTTGAAACAGGTTTTATTAAACCTACTGAGCAACGCCGTTAAGTTCACTACAACAGGTGGCATCAAGCTACTGGTTGACTCATCATCAACGAAGACCCCGCATCGTACAGATCTGAGTTTCAGCGTTGAAGATAGTGGGATTGGCATTCCTGAAGAATATCATCATAAAATTTTCAACCAGTTTGAACAGCAGGATGGCCAGGATTCCAGAAAGTTTGGTGGTACTGGTCTGGGTCTGGCAATTTGTCTGAAACTGGCTCAGTTGCTAAACGGGAAGATAGCCTTCAGCAGTAAACCTGAGCTTGGCAGTGTTTTTACTCTAAAGTTATATGGAGTTGAAATGTTTGATGTGCTGCCGGAAACTAACAATCATACTGAGGAAACGCAGCAACGGCTAAATGCTACAAAAATATTGATTGTAGATGACATGCAGGCAAACCGGGAACTGGTCATGAATTTTTTAGAGGACCAGCCTGTAGAATTATCCGAAGCGGAAAATGGCAGGCAGGCAATCGAACAGGCGCGTAAACATAAACCTGACCTGATATTAATGGATATCAAGATGCCGGAAATGGACGGTATAGAAGCCACCAGGATTATAAAGGACGATGAAGAGTTGAAGGTTATCCCCGTAGTCGCAATTACTGCCTCTTCTTTGCAGGAGGACAATACACAGTTAAAAAAGACACTGTTTGACGATTATTTAACAAAACCTATCAAGATTGCAAAACTGCTTAAAGTACTGAGTTATTATTTGAACGCTTAAATAGCGAGAAAATCATAGCAATTGCCGCGTCGCAACATCAGGGTCGGACCTACGTAACTCATTGAATAAAAAATAAAATCGTTTAATATAATGCCGTTCCATAAGCTTAAATACTTAATTTTATGGATAAAATCATTATTTTAACAATAATGTTGAATATTGATGATGGCCAGTATAATGCTACTGATGATTCTGTAAGAAAGGAATAAATATGAGTCCAACCGTATTTCGAGAAAATGGATACAGGTTTTTCTTTTTCTCAAGAGAAGAAGAACGCATGCATGTTCATGTAATTTCAGGCGATGGTTAGGCTAAATTCTGGCTCGAATATGAACCGGGTCGGACCAAAGTAAGTATCTGTATTACATTTAAGTATTACTCAAATCATATCTGTTATTACGCTTAGAAGGTTCATTTTATAGGTAAAAACATAGCTCTAGTATAAACCTAAAAGAATCAGTTGAACCTACTGCGAACGACCAATGCACTGAATCTACAAGACTTTCTCGAACATTTTGAACTCACGCTCTTATGCATCCTGCA
>RCNF010001991.1_pt1 | contig 10919 bp, 11 predicted proteins | sample 2041311 | NCBI WGS metagenome assembly RCNF01 (sample SAMN09708228, study PRJNA481090) | Marine sediment metagenome, whole genome shotgun sequencing project. | biome: marine sediment; feature: ocean; material: sediment; isolation source: Sewage treatment plant 2 marine sediment (STP2) ... | reverse complement strand
ACATCTACCTGAAATACAGTAACTTATAATTTTAAAAATAAATAAATGCAATAAAAAGGAAAAAGTTTACATAATAATAGATTTTTTATATCGTTTAAATCATAAAGTTCATGGTTTATGGGTATAAACCTAGTGGTTTTCAGGTAGATGAAAAAATACCTGATTTCGCTATTGGTTTATATGTGATTTGCAGATACATTTGAGGTGTTAGCTTATTAAAGTTGACATACATATACATACAAAACAAATCTAAAAGTTTATTATTATGAAAAATTTTACTTTAGCAATTGCTGTGTTGTTGGTTATGGCATCATTTACAACCAACTTAACTAATTCAAAATCAACTGTTTTATCAGATTTCGAGGGGACTTTATTGGAGTCTGCTGCCGTATTGGAAAACAATAATGGAGACGTTTCTGTGACCTTTACAGTTGATGAAAATGTACTGGTTTCTTCGGCTTTGGTCGGATCTTCCAACGAAATCTTTCTAGTGGAAAATGGTGATTCTAACTCATCAAAAACAGTGACACTTAATCTTCAACCTGTAGATGGTAAAGTTGAAACTGCTTTCAACAATATTTATGAAAGCAATTATGACGTAGCTGCTATGGACGCTTTGTTGAATAATCGTGAGCCAGAAAGAAGACCTAAAGGTGCTATCAGCTGGGAATAGTGCAAAACACACAATATAAACAGATTTAAAACGTTTGTTTAATAAACTAGGAAAAGGTCCGAAAAATTAGTTTTTTTCGGATTTTTTTAACCCCTGTTTTGAACTAAAGTTTTGTAAATGGATAAAATGATTACAGTTCATATTGCTGACGACCATCAGATCTTGATCGATGGGGTTAAGGCGGTGCTCAATTTGGAACCCAATATTGAAGTGATAGGATTTTCCCTTAACGGGAATGAGGTTGTGACGTGGTATGAAGAGAATACCTCAGATGTGCTCATTCTCGATATCAATATGCCCGAATTGGATGGTATTGAAGTATTGAAAAAATTGAAAAACCATAAGAAAAGACCTGAAATTATAGTATTATCGAGCTATGACGATGTAAAACTTGTCAAGGAGGTTCTTCAGATGGGTGCCAAAGGTTTTGTCCCAAAAAAATCGGCTGGGGAACATATTGTAAATGCAGTTAACAAGGTCTCAGCTGGCAATCAGTACTTTACTGATGATGTTAAGGAAAAAATGATGCAGACTTTATTAAATGGACAAGTCAAGAATGAAGGGAGTCAGGATGGTGTTTTGATCAGTTCACTTACCAAAAGAGAAGTACAGGTGTTAAAGCTTGTGGCCCAGCAATATAGTACCAGAGAAATTGGTGATGAATTACATATTAGTGAAAGTACCGTTGAAACGCATCGTAAAAATCTAATGAAAAAAGTAAAAGTTAAAAATAGTGTGGGTTTGGCTATATTTGCTTTGAAAAATGAGGTTATATAATTTGATATCGAGTCAATTTTTTCATTACAGGAAACTACTAACCCTGATTATACTTTTGGTGTCTGGGAGCGCGAGTTATGCCCAGGAAGGTAAACAGGAAAAGGCCTATGTTGACAAGAAATTATATCAAATTGACTCCTTGATCGACGGGGGTGAATATGTAAAGGCTAATTATCTCATCAATAACACACTCAATACTTTTTCTTTTTCAAGGAATTCTGAGGAAAAATTGTCATTTGACTTTAGATCCGGAAGGATGTATTACCAGCAAGGAAATAAGGAAAAGGCAATGGAAATATTGTTGAAAGGTCTGGAAAGGTTAAAAGGACAGCCATTTTCTCCCTTAAATGTTGATTACGCAGATCTTTTGGCTCTAATATTTGCTGATTCCCAAAATTTTGAAAAAGCTATTTATTATAATAACATTTCACTTCAAAAGGCAACATTGAACAAGGATACCATTGGAATTACAAAAGCTTTGATCCGTTTGGGAAGTTTTTATTATTCCAAAAATGAAGAGGATAGTGCTACTATATTTTTCAGGAAAGTTACTTATTACCCAGTTAATGAAAAAACTGTAACCAGAATTTCAAATGCCTATAATAATTTGGGGGTAATTGCGCAAAACAATGATAATTATGATTTAGCCAAAGGTTGGGCCAGAAAAGCTTTAAAACTTAGGATCGAACAAAATGATATTATCGGGATTGTCTTTTCCAAGGTGAATTTAGGTAATTTGTATCATTTTGAAAATCAATATTCTACAGCAATAGACAACTATTTTGAAGCATATGATAAAATAAAACAGGATACATCTAAAAATGTACAATACCTTAAAAGGATTATCTACGAAAATTTGTCTGTTACATATGACTCTTTAAGGGATTATGAAAACGCTTATAAATATCTCTATAAGTCAGACAAGCTCAAAACCCGATTGAATAATGATCAGCAGGCAGAAAATATTGCCGGGATTGAAGCCAAATATAATCTTGCCATTGAAGAACAAAAAACTGAAGAAGAAAAAAGTAAAACTTTTAGGGCTCAGGTATTATTTGGTGGTTTGGCATTTGTAACACTCATCTTTGTTATTTTCGCTTTTGTCTTCTATAAAAATTATAAATTAAAGGAACAGAACAAGCTTGAACAAATCCATAGTAACCTGCAAACCAGAATTATCAATGCTACTATTGATGCTAAAGAGAAGGAACGCAAATCTATTGCAGAGATTCTTCACGACAGCGTAAGCGCCTTGTTATCTTCAGCTAATTTGCATCTGCAGGCTTCGAAGGCTCAATTGAATTCTCATGTTCCTGTTGAAATATCAAAAGCTCAGGAAATTGTTAAAGAAGCTTCTGTAAAGATCAGAGATTTGTCACATGATCTGATTTCATCTGTATTGTTAAAATTTGGGCTGGCTTTTGCCGTGCATGATCTTTGTGAAAAATATTCGAACTCAGAAATTCAGTTCATCAGTGATGACAATGGTATCAAAAGATACAATCAACAGTTTGAGATCAAAATCTATAGTATTATCGAAGAACTCATTAATAATATTCTTAAGCACAGTAGTGCTAAGAATGCTTCGATCAATCTTATGGAAAGGAACGGTGATAAATTACTGATACAGATTATTGATGACGGAAAGGGATTCGACCTCAATAAAGCAAGAAAAAAAGATGGTTTGGGCCTGAGTCATATTGAGGCCAGAATTAAAATTATGGAAGGTGTTTTCAATATCAATTCCAAAAAAGGTGAGGGTACAAGTATCTTTATATCGGTTCCAGTATTCCAATCTAAACTGGTGGAGGCAGTTTAATCTTATCTTTTCATTTCAATAATCTCAAGATTTTTTATATCAGCTTTGTCAATTTCAAAACGCAGCATGGTTTTAACTTTATGAAATCCATGATTGCCGATTGCACCAGGATTCATATGCAATAAATGAAGTTTTTTATCATACTGAACCTTTAGTATATGAGAGTGGCCGCATATAAACAACTTAGGAGGACGTAAGGTGATGGATTCTCTGACTCTCGGATTATAGCGATATGGATAACCTCCAATATGAGTCATCCAGACATTAACCTCCTCGACTTTAAATTTATTGTCTAAAGGAAATTCACTGCGTATATCTTTATCGTCTATATTTCCGTAGACAGCTCTTAGCCTGCTGACTTCCTGAATTTTATTGATTACTTCGAGATTTCCAATATCTCCGGCATGCCATACTTCATCCACTGCTTTGCAATAATTCAGTACTTTTTTATCGATAAAGCCATGGGTGTCGGATAATAGCAAAATTTTATGTGCCAAAGGAGTATTGATTAAATTAAGTATCTTTGTTCGGCGTAAAAATAAAGGTTTTTGAGATATTTTGTAGAACTTTCTTATCATGGCAAGAATTACCATGGCTGGCAAATACAGCCCAATGAAATTTCTGTTCAGGAGACCGTTGAAAAGGCACTTTCATTGTTGCTGAAACAAGATATTTCTATACTGGGATGTGGAAGAACAGATTCTGGAGTACATGCAAGCCAGTTCTTTTTTCATTTTGATGTTGATGCAGCAATTGATAAAAGAAAGTTAAAATTTAAGCTAAATTCTTTTTTACCAAAGGATATAGCTATTTTTCGAGTAGCTAGGGTAAAGGAGGAGGCTCATGCAAGATTTACTGCGGTTTCCAGAAGTTATCAATACCGTATATCCTTGGTTAAAAATGTTTTTGAAAGCGACCTGAGTGTACAGCTGTCTCAAACCGATCTTGATGTAGATAGTATGAATAAGGCGGCATTACTCTTACTGGATCATATTGATTTTAAGTGCTTTTCAAAAAACAAAACTGATGTAAAAACATTTGATTGTTCGATCAGTGAGGCATATTGGCAAGGGGAGGGAGAGAATTTAACCTTTCACATATCTGCGAATAGGTTTTTGAGAAATATGGTGAGGGCAATTGTAGGCACATTGCTTGAAGTTGGTAAAAGAAGAATGAGTATAGATGAATTCAAAACTGTTATAGAATCGAGAGACAGAACGAAGGCCGGTGCATCTGTGAAAGCCAAAGGCTTGTATTTAACTAAAGTGAGTTATCCCAAGGAAATTTTCATTGAATAAGTATGTCTAAAAACAAGGAAGAAAATAAAAAGGTAATTGGAAAGGTGTATGACCTAAAGTTGTTCACAAGGCTGATGAACTATGCCAGATATTACAAACTTCAATTTGGAATTTCCGTTGTTGCAGTTTTGTCTGTGGCGCTCTTTGCCGCAGTGAGGCCCATACTGTTAAAAAGAATCATTGACGATTCTATTTTTAACAAGAATTCGGAGCAGCTTGTTTTATTCACTAGTATAATGCTCTTGGTACTTGTGTTTGAAGTTTTGTTCCAATTTTTATTTATTTATTTTGCCAATTGGCTGGGTCAAAACATTATAAGAGACATGAGAACCCAGCTTTTTAAGCATTTGCTTTATTTTAAAATGCAATATTTCAATAAATCGGCGGTTGGGAAACTTGTTACAAGAGTAGTGTCGGATATTGAAACCATTGCGAGTGTATTCGGCCAAGGCTTATTCATGATTATAAGTGATCTTTTAAAAATGTTTGTCATCGCCTTGGTAATGCTTTTTATGAACTGGCAGTTGGCTTTGATCGTATTTGCCATTCTACCCATACTTATTTTCGCTACGAAGATTTTTCAAAAGGCCATGAAATCTGCATTTCAAGATGTTAGAACGGAGGTATCCAACCTGAATACTTTTGTGCAAGAACGTATTACGGGAATGAGAATCATTCAATTATTTTCACGTGAAAAGATTGAGTACGATAAATTTCGTAGTATCAATGAAAAACATAAAAAGGCATGGATCAGGACAGTATGGTACAATTCGATATTCTTCCCTATAGCAGAAGTTTTACCTTCTATAGCCATAGGATTGGTAGTATGGTACGGAGGACTGAATGCGGCTACCAGTAATTCGGTTTCAGCAGGTGAGATCATCAGCTTTATCATGATGAATAATATGCTGTTCAGACCCTTAAGACAAATCGCAGATAAATTTAATACGCTTCAAATGGGAATGGTTGCAGCCGAAAGGGTGTTTAAGATCATCGATGCAAATGAGAGCGAAAACGACAAAGGAAAAGTAGTGATAGGTACCTTTAAAGGCAAAGTAAATTTCAAAGATGTTCGTTTTAGTTATATTCCTAAAGAAGAAGTGATTAAAGGCATTTCTTTTGAAGTGAAACCTGGTGAAACTGTAGCCATAGTAGGAGCTACAGGAGCTGGAAAATCAACCATTATTAATTTACTCAATCGCTTTTATGAGATTGACAAGGGAAGTATTGAAATAGATGATGTTGATATAAGTGAGTATAGATTGCATGAACTGAGAGATCAGGTTGCGGTTGTGTTACAGGATGTTTTTCTTTTTTCGGATAGTATTTATAATAATATTACCTTAAAAGATAATTCCATATCATTGGAAGAAGTTCAAACGTCAGCCAAAGTTATTGGCATACATGATTTTATCATGTCCTTGCCTGGGGGTTATGATTATAACGTCAAAGAAAGAGGTGTCATGTTATCAGTTGGTCAAAGACAGTTGATCGCTTTTCTAAGGGCGTCTGTAAGTAAACCAGGAATCCTGATACTTGATGAAGCCACCTCATCAATTGATTCGCATTCAGAAAAACTTATTCAGGATGCAACCGAAAAGATAACTAAAAACAGAACGTCCATTATTATTGCACACCGTCTTGCAACGATTCAAAAAGCAGACAAGATCATTGTGATGGAGGATGGTATTATTGTTGAACAGGGAAGCCATACAGAGTTGCTTGACAAAAAAGGGTATTACAGCAAGCTATACAATATCCAGTTTGTTCAGAAAAAAGCCAGTTAATCCTTTCCCTTGACCTAGTTGAGGTCGTCTTTTACGATCTCGGTCAATTCAGAAAAATCTTCAAACAAGATAAACGCTCCATTATTGATGTAGGATACTTGCCCTGATTCTTCAGAAACTATAAGAGCAAGAGCATCAGTACGCGTTGTGATTCCCAAACCAGCTCTGTGTCTTAGTCCGAAATGGGCCGGAATTTCAATGGTGTTTTCTATCGGAAGAATAACTCTTGTAGCCGTGATCAGATCATTCTCAACTACAATGGCGCCGTCATGAAGCGGACTGTTTTTGTAAAAGATACTCTTTAAAATGGGTTTATTAACCTTTATTTCCATGGCATCTCCCGTCATTTTCACAAATTCCAAACTATTGTTTCTTTGCAGGACAATCAGAACTCCGGTTTTAATCTTTCCCATTTCCTCGCAAAAAGACACGATATCATCAATATGACTGTTGGCCGCCATTTCGGTCTTAAAAATTTTCAAATGTTTAAGGATACCTTTTTTAGAGGCAATATTCGTAGATCCCACCATCAGTAAAAATTTTCTGATCTCTTGTTGAAATACAATAATCAATGCGATAAAACCACCTCCGAGAAATTTTCCGAGTATATCACTCAGTAATTCCATTTCAAGGGCCTGTGTGAGTTTCCAAATAAGATAGATAATTGCTATCCCAATAAAGATATTGATGGCCGCGGTTCCGCGGATTAACCGAAAAATATAAAAAAGTAAAACAGCAACTAAAACAATGTCAAGAATGTCTAAAAAGGTGATGTTTAAAAAATTAATTTGATCCAATTCTAAGCGAGTTTTTGTAAATGTATGAATTATTTTACAGTATATAAATATTCTATTGAATCACACAAGATCTCATTTGCCATAAGGTAGACCTTGGTATGCAAATAATCCTGAAAAAGTGTCTGATCATCGTAAGCCAGAATGACCTTGAACTCTTCAACGATTTTATTTTTTTTTTCCTCTTTTAATACTGTTTGAAGCTCATCCAAGGTTATGATCTGATCATTAATCTTTACTAATTTATCTTTAATTTCCACGATGATTGAACAAGAATCACCTACATGACTATTTACAGTAGTAGTAGCGTCTGAATTTAATTTAAAAGTGATTTGGGTGAAAAGTGCTAAAGAAATATTTTCGGAAGAGGTATCTGCATAACTAAAATAATTATTCATCCCTTCTTTTTTATGCATGGAATCCTTATTTCGGTTTTCCTGCATTTTTATCAATAGGGGAACCACCTCTTTCATTCGTAACCTCCTGTCAATATTGAATATCCAATGTGTATTCAGTATCTTGTTATTTTTGTTCATTCGGGCTATTGTATCACCGTTTTCGGCTTCCATAAAAATCCATATACTTGAATGATTTTGGATTTCAGAAAGGCCCGGAATATCGATCAGCGCTAATTGAACGGCTTTTTTTTGGCAGCCAGTCACTAAAACAAATGCTATAAGGAGTATAAAGTAAGGTCTTTTGATCATGCTGGAGCTCTATTTGTCATTTTTTCAAATATTCTAACAGCTTCCACAGCTTCCTTAACATCGTGCACCCGAAGGATAGTAGCTCCCTTCATCAAGGCGATAGTATTCGCTGAAGTGGTGGCATTTAGAGTCTGTTTAGGCTCTAGTTCCAGTAAGTTGTAAAGCATTGATTTTCTTGATAACCCGGCAAGAATAGGAAGATCCAAACTTTTAAATAGATCCAATTTTTGCAGTAAATCAAAATTTTGATCAAGAGTTTTACTGAATCCGAATCCCGGATCAATGATAAGGTCATTTACACCAAGTTCACGAAGCTGAAATATTTTTTGAGAAAAATAGAAAATGATGTCTTTAATGAGATTATTGTATTTGATATTTTGCATCATGGTTTGTGGAGTCCCAACCATATGCATAATGATGTAAGGCACTTGAAATTGGGCAACTGTAGAGAACATTTGATCATCCAAAGACCCGGCAGAAATATCGTTTATCATGCAGGCTCCTCTATCAATGGCCTCTCTTGCAATTCGACTTCTAAATGTATCAATCGAAATGAATACATCTGGGTATTCTTTTACGAGTAACTCAAGTACAGGCAATAGTCTGGAAAGTTCCTCTTCTTCAGAAACATCTTTTGCATTAGGTCTTGAGGAATATGCACCAATATCAATAAATGTGGCGCCTTCAATTTGCATTTTTCCAACCTGCTTGATGATCCCCTTTTTTGATTTGGATGTACCGCCATCATAAAAAGAATCAGGGGTCAGGTTAAGTATTCCCATGACCTTTGGTGATTTTAGTTTTTAGATGCAAATGCGAAAACCACAGCGGCACAGAGGACACGGCGTTGATGGTGAAATAATTATTAATGACAAGTATTTTTGAATAAATCGCCGTGCCCGCCGTGAACCCGCTGTGTTCGCCGTGACCATCTTTACCCAATAAAAAAAGCCTCCAAATGAATGGAGGCTTACTGTCATATGTCTTACAATGAACTTCTTAAATAAGTGTCACCCATTAAGTATTTATCTACTTCATAAGCAAGTTTACGTCCGTCGGCTATGGCGTGTACGACCAGGGATTGACCTCTTCGCATATCGCCGGCGGTGAAGATACCTGGTATAGAAGTTTGGTATTGGCTGTTTGCGTTGACGTTACCCCGTTGATCATAGTCAACAGTAAGGTCATCGAGTAGGCCAGTGTGCTGAGGATGAAGGAAGCCCATAGCGAAAAGGACTAGATCAGCTTCAATAATAAATTCTGATCCTTCAACCTCTGACATGTTCCAACGACCATCCACTTGTTCCCAAGTTAATTTAATACATTTAAGGCCTTTTACTTGACCATTTTCTCCAATGAATTCTTTGGTACCGATGGAGAACATACGGATGTCTTTACCAAGGCTGGCTTCAGCTTCATCGTGTGAAGAAGAAGTCTTATAGAGTCTTGGGAAGACAGGCCATGGTTGTGAATTGTCACGTTCTTTAGGAGGCATTGGTAACAGCTCCAATTGTGTGACATCCACAGCACCTTGACGTAGGGAAGTACCAATACAGTCAGAACCTGTGTCACCACCACCGATGACCACCACTTTTTTATCTTTGGTCGTAATGGCTATGTCTTCTGGAATATCTAATCCGGCAACTCTTTTGTTAGATTGTGGTAAGAAATCCATGGCAAAGTGAACGCCACTAAGATCACGACCGGAGATGGTTAAGTCTCTTGGCTCAGTTGAACCACCAGTAAGGCAGAGAACATCATAGGTTTCTTTTAAGACTTCAATGGTTACATCTTCACCAACATTTATGCCAGTTTTGATTGTAACACCTTCAGCGATCATTTGATCAGCACGACGCTTTATATAGCTCTTTGGTAATTTGTAATCAGGGATACCAAAACGCATAGCACCACCAATTTCATCGCTACGTTCATAAAGTGTCACTTCATGACCAACCCTTGCAAGTTGTTGAGCAGCTGCCATACCAGCAGGACCAGAACCAACAATACCGACTTTCTTACCTGTACGTACGGCAGGGGGTTGTGGAACAATCCATCCTTCTTCCCAACCACGTTCAACGATGGCAAGTTCGATATGTTCGATGGTAATAGGATCGTCGATCAAACCAAGAACACATCCGCTTTCACATGGGGCGGGACATATCTTTCCTGTGAACTCAGGGAAGTTATTTGTTAAATGTAGAACTTCGAGGGCTTTCTTCCACTGATTGTTGAAAACTAAGTCGTTGAAGTCTGGAATGATGTTACCTAAAGGGCAGTTAGAGCTACAAAATGGTACGCCACAGTCCATACACCTTGATGCTTGAACTTTGATTTCATCTTCAGTGACTGGAACAAAGATATCTTGATAGTCTTTTACACGTGTATCAACAGATGTATAGCTACCGTTGTTACGTGTAAACTCTCTAAATCCGGTTACTTTACCCATAATAGTTCACCTCCTATTTAACTGCTGCTAAAGCAGATTTTTTGGCTAAAACTTCTTTATATGCTGGTGAGATGACTTTCACAAATTTACCAACATAGGCATCAAAGTTATTTAATATTAGTTTTGCTTTTGGACTGCCAGTGTACTTGACATGCTTCTCTAACATATCTTTAACAAGCTTGACATCTTCATCAGTGGATAATGATTCAGAAATGACAATCTCAAAATTACATTTATTATTAATGAAATCGCCATCGTCGTCTAAGACAAATGCTTGACCACCGGACATACCGGCACCAAAGTTACGACCTGTTGAACCTATAACAACCACATTACCACCAGTCATATATTCACAACCATGATCGCCAACACCTTCAACTACAGCGTTAACACCAGAATTTCTAACACAGAAACGTTCGCCGGCTTTACCATTGATGTAAGCCTGACCTGATGTTGCTCCGTAGAGGAGGGTGTTACCAACAATGATGTTCTCTTCAGGGATGATGAGGGCATCTTTTGTAGGGTATACGATTAATTTTGCACCTGCAAGACCTTTACCCATATAGTCATTACAGTCACCTTCTAATTCAAAAGTAATGCCGGTGACACCGAAGGCAC
>RCNF010001990.1_pt1 | contig 10921 bp, 9 predicted proteins | sample 2041311 | NCBI WGS metagenome assembly RCNF01 (sample SAMN09708228, study PRJNA481090) | Marine sediment metagenome, whole genome shotgun sequencing project. | biome: marine sediment; feature: ocean; material: sediment; isolation source: Sewage treatment plant 2 marine sediment (STP2) ... | reverse complement strand
TTACGAGCTTTTTCTCGGTGGCGAGGATCATGAAGAATGCCGACGCCGAACCTTCTGTTATGTCGCCGTTGTCGTCTATCAGGATAGCTTCCTGGCAGCCTTTTCTGGTGAGGAGCATGTTGTTCTTAGTGAAGCTCCTGAAGTGTTCGTATGCCTTCAGAAACGTTATATAGGCATCGAGGTTGTTGGTACCCTTTGCCCAGACTCGAGCTTGTTCTCCCTCTACCAGGTTCACTTGGAGGGCCGTCAGTACCTCCTTGGAGATGTTATCCTGGACCGAAAAAAGGTCTTGCATTTCCCGATCGTATTTCTCCGACCACAGATGCCGTCCTTTGATCGCATCTATCAACTGGGCGTTGATTCGCAACCTGTTTCCAATCCTTTGGACCGTTCCTTCAAGGACGTTCTGAACCCCAAGTTCCTCACTCACCGTCTGGATTTTCACAGCTTTGCCTTTGTATGTGAAGACAGAATTGCTGGCAATCACAAAAATACCTATCGGAAATGTATATCCAGGTGAGACCTGTTTAATATTAGGTGCGCGGAAGCCATGGCCGTAGCTACCTTTTAATATTAATTTGTCTGTAGCATTCCAGACGATTGAGGCACGAGGACTGATTTCACTACCGAATGTTTCGTGGTCATCAAATCGGGCTCCCAAGGTAATCAAGGTATTTTCTGTAAGATCTATTTCGTCCTGTACATACAGTGAGTTAAGGGTGAAGTCATCTTTGCCGTTTGTTAGGTTTTGATTTTCCAGTTTTTCAATACGATGTTCGAGACCGGCTGTAATTAAGTGTTTTTCTCCTGCTGGAACGCTGATATTACTTTCCACAATGGTGTCTGTGAGTTTTTGTGGAACAGTCGGAGCCACACCATTCGTCGCTTTATTGGTAATGTCGACGGTGCTTTGATAAGTACGTAGTGAACTTGTAGTTTTGCCAATGGTTCCTTTCCAACCTAAGGAAAGCTGATCGCGGTCTATATCATATTGGCTTTGATAGAGTGTATTTGTACGGGTTGCGGTGTCATACCAGCGGTCTTCCTGACCGGTACTATATTCCAGTTTTATATTATGACTTTCGGCAGGTTGCCAATCAAAGCCTAAAGATAGTTGCTGTTTCTCGCGACCTTCGATTGCGGATTGTCCCAGGTTAAGCTTACTTGCAACGGAAGCGCGTCTAGCATGTTGAGCACCAACACTGAATTGAAAGTTTTTAGCACCACCACCACTCATATTGAAATCAATATCGTGTCCATCGCCATCATCATTAGCGTCTCCATCAGCTAATCGACTGGTTAGTTTTACATTTCCCTCTAATTTGTTACTGGGCTTGCGGGTAATTATATTAACGACACCGCCCAAAGCATCAGCACCATACAACACCGACATCGGGCCGCGTACCACTTCGATACGCTCAATCCTGCCTGTAGGTATCCAGTCATATTGGTAATCAGTGTTTGGACCAATCACATCGTTGCTTGCAGGGATGCGTTTTCCATCAACTAATATCAGGGTATGTTTACTCTCCATGCCGCGCAAACTAATTGCTTTTCGTCCACCCGAGCCAATACCTTGCAGACTGATACCAGGTGTGCCGCGAATTATGTCGAGTATATTCTCACTACCTTTTTGCTCAATTTCTTCTCGGCTGATTACAGTCACGCTGCCGGGTGCTTCTGCTGGGTCAATTTCGGATCGAGTTGCCGTAACGATGACTTCATCTAGCACATCACTTTCCGCATGCACGGCTGCTGCAGCAACTGACATCAGACTGATTAATAGTACTTTTTGCATTTGAGACTAACTCGCATTTGTTTGTTGATAAGTGTCAGTAAAACAGGAAGATTTAGTTAAAGCCTTGATCTATGTTAATTCGCATATTTCTGTAACACAGAGTGACGTTTATTGGTTTTTATACTTAAAAATCAATAAATACACCCCCCCTGTTTTATGCGGTTATTTATTTCATATAAAAAAGAAAATCTTTCCCTTCGGGCTGTAGTCGCGTCGCTCCAACATTGTCTATGAAGTACGTCCTTTTACTTCACCGCTTTGCGGCAGCTTCATTACACTTCGTTGTTCAAATTCATTCCAAATGATTTGTCGGATTCGCCTTTTATTATTTCGCTTACATTTTATTTGCATAATTGAAATTTAAACTAAATCTATACTAAAGTTGTCAGTAGAAGAAGATATCTGCAGTTCATTGTTTGACGTTCATTATTCATAGTTAATGTAATAACTAAAATTTGGGAGTTTGTTTATGTGTGATTTAGACGGGTGTGGTGATCAGAGTCATCTACCAGAAATAAAAGTAAAACCAGAAGAAAGACGTTTGTTCTTGAAAGGTTTGGCAAGTTTACCTTTGGCATCAGTGTTGGCTTTTCCTGAGCTTTCTCAGGCTGCTGCCGCAAAGCTCGATAATGTATCGATCAAACTTGCAGATGGGACAGAAGTTACCGCTGCAATTGCGTTACCAAAAGCTGAAAAAGCACCCACGGTATTATTGATACATGAGTGGTGGGGTCTGAATGATCAAATCAAAGCGGTTGCTGCTGAATTGGCCGAAATGGGTTATATCGCTCTGGCTGTAGATTTATATGGTGGCAAAGTAGGTAGTGATGCGCCTTCAGCAAAAGCTTTAATGAAAGCCGTGAATAAAGGAGTTGCAACTGAAACCTTAGTGGGTTGGGTAGATTTCCTAAAAAATCATAAACAATCTAGCGGCAAAGTAGCTACCATGGGTTGGTGTTTTGGCGGAGGTTGGTCAGTGAATGCATCGATCGCTGCACCTGTTGATGCAACGATTGTTTACTACGGTCACGTCACGCAAAAAGCTGATCAACTAAAATCATTAAAAGGGCCAGTATTAGGTCATTTCGGTACTTTGGATAAAAGCATCAATAAAGAAATGGTCGGTGGTTTCGAAGCTGAAATGGAAAAAGCAGGCAAGAGAGATTCATTATCAGTCAATTGGTACGATGCCAATCACGCTTTTGCTAATCCGACAGGTGCACGTTATGACGCTGAAGATGCTGCGACTGCTTGGAAGAGAACTACTGAGTTTTTGAAGGTGAGTCTTGGCTAGGATTAGCTAATAAGTAAAAACAGCTTATAAGTAGGGGGTGGCTCTAGCTAATCAGAGTTCATCCTTATGCTTGAATGAGTATATCTTTTAACAGAATCTTAGATTTTCTCTGGAAGTTATACAGTTCTTTCTTCTGCTCAGGTAAATCATCTACCTCGCCGGGTTTAAACCCACGCTCTTTAAACCAATCGATTGATTGCGTGGTGAGTACCAGTAACTGGTTCAGATATTGATTCATTGCTTCCTGACTAATCCGCTTGAGAAGTCTATCGCCACGTTCGCCGCCTTTGTAATCTGGGTGGACAGCAAGACAGGCGAGTTCGCCCATATTCGTATAGGGGATTGGATATAAGGCGGCACAGGCAATGATTTTTTCATCACGTTCAATCACGCTGAAATTTTCAATTTCCAGTTCCAGTTGTTCACGAGATCGCTTGATGAGTGCACCTTTATCTTCCAAAGGCTCGATCAAATCGATGATGCCGCTGACATCTTCAATGTTCGCCTGGCGGATATTTTCATACTGGCTGGCGTTAAACATGGTGCCGATACCATCTCGTGTATAAAGCTCTAGCAATAAACCGTCTTTGGTTTCGGTGCTGACCAAATGCACGCGCTCTACGCCATCATTCATCGCGGTTTTGATATGGTTAAGCAAGCGTTTCTGTTCTGGATTCGTTTCGATAAATGTATCCAGATGCTGTAGGTCTACATCGAGAGTAGGGGTTGCGGCATCCGCATGGATAAAGACCAACTTGTCAGCTTGCAGTGACTTTGCAGCAAAGCTCGCCACATCTTCATAACGTAAATTAAACGCTTCACCAGAGGGAGAAAAACCCAGAGGTGATAGCAATACAATACTGCCGGCATCTGTGAGTTGTTGTATTAAATTAGAGTTGATTTTACGAACAGTGCCGGTGTGTTGGTAATCCGTGCCTTTATGGATTCCTAACGGCTGTGCAGTGACAAAATTACCAGAGAGTACTCCCAGACTTTCATTAACAACTGGCGGTGTGCTTAGCGCATGACTTAACTGGTTCTCAATCTCTACCCGTAATGCACCAATCGTTTCTTTGGCGGTTTGCAGGGTCACTGCATCAGTTACACGCATATCGTCAACCACTTGAATCTCATGATTCATTGCGTTGAGATTTCTATCTACTTGCGGGCGTGCGCCATGTACCAAAACGATTTGAGTACCAAGTGCAGAAAGAATGGCAATATCTTCGATCAGTTGTGAAAACTTCTCGCACTCAATAACCTCACCGGCAAAGGCGATGACAAAAATTTTGCCACGATGTTTGTGGATGTAAGGTGCCGCTTCCCTTAGGAAGTCTATGCGCGAGTTATTCATATAAATTAACGTTACTGCTTCTGATTTATCAATTCAAAAACCACTGAATGCATTTTCTATCCAGTTGATTTTACGGTTATTGCTGACATTATCGCCTTCTATGGCAACTACGTCAAAACGCATAGACGATTGGGGGGCATTCTGCTGTTGATAGGCAAGTGCCGCTTTGATGATTCGTTGCTGTTTTTTGGGCGTAACGCTGGCTGCTGCTCCGCCAAAATCTGCATTTTTACGGTAGCGTACTTCTATGAAAACGAGTGATTCATCAGAGTTTCTTTGATTGCTCGATCTTTGATTACTCGATCTAGGATCAAGCATAATCAAGTCAACCTCACCTGCCGGAGTGTTGAAATTCTTTTGCTTGAGTATCAGCCCTTTTTTGAGCAGAAACTCACAGGCGAGTTCTTCCGCTTTATTCCCTTTTTTGCGTTTAGGGGTAAGCTTGTTCGTGCTTGATTTAAGCACGCTAGGTTTAAGTGACTTTAACTTATCCAGCTGTTTCGCAAATAATGATAACTGCTTCGCCATTAGTGCATTGCCGATACTACTAACAACAAACTGCTAGCCACCAAAGGGCATCGCAGTGCCTTTATTAAATTTAGCTAAACGAGATTTACGATGAAAGCTGCCGTCTTTCTCAAGGCTAATCGTGCCTGTTTTGCCGCTAATGCTACTGCCATATGCTTTAAGTGACTCGGTGCTTGAAGAGAGGGTATAAGCATCCATGCCCATTGCATATAAACGCGGGAAGCTGGTTGCGGGTGTATTTTGACGTTGTGCGCTATCAAGCACCCAAGGTGTCTCGGTAAAGATCAAGCCTTCCAATACCGAATCTTTATCAACATCCGGCAAGCCGTTATATACATGTGAGGTTGCGTAAATAGGCAATGCACGAACCTGCTGGCGTAAGTCAGGATACAAGCGTCTAGCCTGAGTCGGTGAGGCAGCAATCAATATCGCATCGAGCTCGTCTTCGCGTGCGCTTACACTTTCTGCAGGTTTCGAATAACTAATCGCGCTATTTCGATAGCTTTCAGTCATCACGACCTTACCGCGATTCTCTATGGTCGCTGTGCGCATCGCATCCTGTAAGCGATTACCCCAAGCAGAATCAGGCGATAATATCGCTACGCGTTGCTGGCCTTTACTCATCGCATATTTAACAATCTGTCTTGCTTCATCTTCAGGTGACAAACCAAATTGGTATAAATTGCCCGAGGTGTTTCGTAGTCCATCGACATAATTCAAACCAATCGTAGGAACAGGTGTAGAGCTTTTAGATAAGCTACTCAATGCAGGTTTTATAAATGGACCAATAACGGTTTGAGCACCACCATTCAATGCAGTCTTGTAGATGCCATCAATACTACCACTAGCCGTGTTAAGCACTTTGAGCTCGCTATTATTCGGGCTTAATTTGTGCGCATCTTGAATGCCACTCAGTAACGTTTTGCCGATACCAGCAAGATTACCTGTTAGAGGTAAAAGCACCGCAATTTGCTTTTTAGAACTCTGACTCTTAGCTGGTTTAGCTTGAGCACCGTTATTGGTAGTTGTCGTAGAACTTGTTTGATAAGGCGTAACCGTGGTCGAAGGCGCAACATTCAATAACTCAATCGCCTTATTCTTACCTGGGTGATTCGGGTTTTTCTGTAACCATGTTGCAGTGTCACTACGCAGAGACACTTTTTTGCTAACGGTATCACTCTTAGATAATTTTCCAAGTTTCGCCAACACCAACCAGTTTTTAAGCTCACCGTGGTTGATTCTGCCGATGCCTTCATCCAGTTGGTAATTCGGTATTTGTTGCGCGTGATTCCAAATGCGATCATGGTTAAGATCCACTTGGTATTGTTCTTTCAGGCTAGGCTCTTGAAGTACTAACTCTTGAACCAATGCAAGTTTGTCGCCACTAGATTGCGCTGCACTCATACGTGCATTCAAGATTTTAGTACCAAGCTCTGCTGGTAACGTGTTCACGCGTTGCGGTAGAAGTCGCAAAGTTTCACGGTAATTATTATCATTTAATGCGAGCTGTGCTTGGGTAAAGCGAAAGCGCGCCTGATTCTCTGTATTCAGGCCTGAATAATTGATAGGTGCTAAATAGCGTTGTGTTAATGGCGTGTCTTTTAAACCCGCTGCGAGTTCTGCGGCTTGCAAGATCAGTCGTTCACGTTCTGGAGATCGGTAATTATTTGATGCTGCAAAATAAGCACTGGCCGCTTCACGTTTTTTACCTTGTGTGAGGAGTGCGTTAGCCTGACCAATATCCTGACCTGCTGGTAATGAGTAATTATCAGCTCGGGGTAAAGGTAATTGCGGTACAATATTCGGTAGTGAGGCACAGCCTCCTATAACCACAATGGTAAATAGTAACGAGCTAATCATTGTGGTTTTAGCCAGTTTGCATTTCATAATAAATCCCCATTTATATGCTTTATTTAGTTTGTATTTTTTAGCGTGTACTTTTTTAGTTTGTACAGTATTTAACCAATATCAAGTAAGAATATCATTAATGACAACAAAAAACACAGACACGAACAGTGGTATTTTATATATCGTCGCCACACCCATCGGTAACTTGGGTGATATTACACATCGCGCCATCGAGACCTTAAAAAAGGTCGATAAAGTTTGCGCAGAAGACACACGAAATACGCGTAAACTGCTTACCCATTTTGGCATTCAAGCCGATTTACAAGCGCTTCACGATCATAATGAACAACACAAAATCGCACAGATTAAAAACTGGTTAGATGCAGGAGAAAACATTGCGCTAGTCAGCGATGCAGGCACACCATTAATTAGTGATCCCGGTTATCACTTGGTGAATGAATTAGGAGCAGAAGACTACAGGATAGAACCAATCCCAGGTGCTAGTGCGATTATCACTGCGCTATCAATTGCAGGCTTACCCACAGATCGCTTTACCTTCGAAGGTTTCTTGCCCGCAAAATCAGTCGGTAGAAATAAAGCACTACAAGCCAATGCAAAAGAAACCCGTACCCAAGTTTATTATGAATCTAGCCATAGAATTGATCACACGATAGAAGCAATGCACACCATTTTCGGTGCTGACAGAAAAGTCGTATTAGCGCGCGAATTAACCAAACTGTATGAACAAGTATTCCGTGGAGACTTGGAAGGATTGCTGGATTGGATAAACGCCGACCCGATGCATCAAAAAGGTGAATTCGTTTTAATGGTTGATGGTCACGAAGAAGAAACCGACAGCGAAGCGATTAATAGCTCTAGTGAAGAATTACTCGCCATCTTATTGGATGAGTTACCGGTTAAACAGGCAGCTTCGATTGCAGCAAAGATTACAGGTCGAAAGAAGAATGAGTTGTATCGTTTGGCGATGACGATTAAAAAATAAACCGTGAAATCAGATAATCTGCTTATAATTAAGTGAAATTTATTTAATGCTGTCAAAAAAACAGATATTGATAGTACGAATACTATTCACTTAAATTTCGGAGCTAATTCGCCGTTATAATATCTAGAAGGAAATTAACCGTATGAATTCTATGTTGCTTGTTAATAAAGATCGACTCATTCAATTATTAGAACATAGCGATAAAAGAGTTCGAAATCAATCCGCAACTGCTTTAGGGGATTTTTTCCCTTTTTCAACAGGTATCATCGCTCCCCTCATTCAGGCAGCAAATAAATATAAAAGCGACTCGCTCTCATTGGTGGCCAGAATCAATAACTTTATTCCTAATGATAAAGAGTTCGCCGAATTGATCAAATTGTTCAATGAAACCAATCAAAATAAAGATGAAAATTCAAATAATATTTCGTGGCACATTCAACACAGTCTATTTTGTTTTCCTATCGAGATATTAACGGAAAATCGTAATGCCATTAAATTTAGTAAAAACTTAACTCAGTCTTATGATATGGCCATAAACAGAGAAAAGATAAAATCACAAAACCCGGATGATTTATGGGATTCTCTTAAAGACCTTTGTAAGCAACATAAAAATAAGAATTTTGATAGTGAATCTTCTCAATATGGCGAATTGTATGCTCAAGGTCTTTTAAGACATAAAGAACATATCAAACATAAAGTTGTCATGCATTTAAGTAAAGAGACTAAAGTTGAATATCATTTTGAAAACTATCTTGTGCAGTTATCAGGTGATCTTAAAATAGAAGAAAGTGTTCCTCATCTATTTAAATTGCTAAACAATACGGACTTTATGGATATTGTTCATGATAAATGTGCCCAAGCATTAGGGGGAATTGGAGGGACTCAGGTTGTTGATTATATTTCTAACGATTGGACTAATGAAAAACTTAGACTGGAATATACCCGTATTTTAGGAAGTATTCCGTTTGACTATTCAGAAGAGCTCTTGATTCGTTGTCTTAGTCATGAAACGGATAAGTCGGTTAAAACATATTTATGTGGCGCTTTATGCGATATCTTTTCTATGAAAGGTATTGAATTGGTATTAAGTGTAATTAAGAAGCAAGAGTATGATCCGCAAAGTATGTCCTTATTTGATCATCTTTTGCCAGTTTGTATCTATCATGGAATAACTCTTGATAACGCGGATAAGATTGCAAAGGAGCAGGATCGATTTACAAAAACAACCCGAGAAAAAGGTCCACTTTATGAAATATCAAAAAACTTAAAAGATTCTTTCGAAGTTCTTTTTGAACAAGATAAAAATGAATCCATCAAGAAAGGTATTTCTTTAGAAAATAATGATACCCCTATTCTTCTGGGGGAAGCTATCAACCATGCAGCAACTGAGAATAAAATTTCTCCAAAGAATAAAATAGGAAGGAATACACTGTGTTCTTGTGGTAGCGGGAAAAAATACAAAAAATGTTGTTTAAGGAGCCTCTGATTAAGTTCATACATTCTGTCAACGCCAAAAGCCCAGCATCAAGCCATGGTGTTATAGGCTATTCAATTATACACATTGATTTTCAGCTAATATAGCTAGGAGCATTTTATGGCAAGCAACCCCCAAAATAGACAAAAGAAACTTGCGAAGCAAAAAAAGAAAAGAAGTTTACGCAAAAAGATATTAAATACGACTAAAAATATAAGCAACAATGCTTCTAGTTATGCTCAATTTCCAATACATGAATGCCTGATTCCAACTAATTTATTTGAATCAGGTCTTGGAAATATCGTAATCACTAGGCGCATATCAAATGATTCAATTGCAGTCAGTGCGTTTATCACAGATGTACAATGCTTAGGTGTTAAAAACGCTCTGTTTCATGTGATGAGTCACTCTGAATATGAAAATAATTTTAAACAAAACATGATTGAATCACATCAAGGAGCGATCGAAAATATACACCCTAGTTGCGCAAAGAAAATTATAAATGGGTCTGTTCTCTATGCCAGGCAGCTAGGTTTTTCACCACACAATGATTACAATAAATCAATTGGTATTTTTGGTGATATAGATAGTAATGCTTGCTCAGAGAAATATGAGTATGGAAGAAATGGTAAACCCTTTTATATAAGAGGCCCCAATGAATCTATGCCGCAAGCAAATAAGATTGTAAACAAACTGCTAAAGAAATGTGGTGAAGGGAATTTTGATTATATGGTCATGGGTGATGAAAACAGCTTATTTTAAGAAACCGTGATCATTAAGTACAGAATACTTCTCACAATCTAAAAATGCTATTTAACACCTATTCGAACGTTTGATGATATTGTATATCAAATACAGTAGCGTATATTGCATCTAACGACCAGCTCAATTTGAAAGCAGCTCAGCCTGCCTTTTGAGTATTCGCTATTGCTTATTTTACACGAAAAACGTTCTGAGCTGCGTTCAAGTTAGCAGGACTTTATACGACAGGAGGTTACCAGTGCATTTAAAGTTTTATGCTCAAGAGGTAGACTATTGTGAAGCCCTCGGTGGAGACATAATTCATGTTTCGTTTCAAGAGTATCCAGATCCTGAATTTGTTTACAGTAAGAAAAATTTTCAACTTCCTCCACTTATGAAAGGCGTTTTTTTTTCAGTAAATTATGAATTTCCTCCTTGCTCCACTCAAGTTAGTTGGTGTGATGGTAAAGAAGAGGATGGTGGAGAGTCGATAAAAGAAATCGAATTGACTAAAACGTTGTTAAAAATGGTTCTGAAAAATAATGACAGTTTTAGTATTGATTTTGAAACTGACGATCTTACTTTTCAAAAAATAAAATCATTTTTAACTGGGTGATTTTCACATAGATCTTACAATCGGATAAGTGCGGGTTTTACCCCACAACACTCTGCATACGACCCCGCACAGGGCGTTTCGCCTATCATATTCAATATCAGGAACTTTAGTTCAGAAGCTCGTTTTCGATTTTACCGCCCAAAGATCACTCTTCAAAGAAAAGTAGGTCTGCTCCTCTATAGAGGCTCAGGCCTTCACAATATAATTAGTTACCGTCCAAGAACGCCAACCCACTGATTAATATCAAGAAAAACAAATATAGAAG
>RCNF010005539.1_pt1 | contig 10923 bp, 6 predicted proteins | sample 2041311 | NCBI WGS metagenome assembly RCNF01 (sample SAMN09708228, study PRJNA481090) | Marine sediment metagenome, whole genome shotgun sequencing project. | biome: marine sediment; feature: ocean; material: sediment; isolation source: Sewage treatment plant 2 marine sediment (STP2) ... | reverse complement strand
TCTTCTGTAAGCTTTAACAGATCGGTTCCATCAAATAACACCGCACCGCGCCTGATCTCGGCGACTCTGGGCAGCAGCCTCAGAATAGCCAGCCCCAGAGTTGATTTGCCGCACCCGCTTTCTCCGGCAACACCCAGTATCTCACCTTTATCAAGCGTAAAATTGATTCGGTCCAGAGCCCGCATTTTCCGGTCGCCCAGGTTGTAATCCAAGGTCAAATTACTGATTTCAAGCAAGGGTTCAGACATTATCTTTCCCGCTCCTTTGGGTCCAGTGCCACCCGCAACCCTTCACTGAAAAGAGAAAAAGCAATCATCGCCAGGGCAATGGCCAGGGCCGGCCAAAGTATCATCCACGGCGATGTATGGATATATTTGTAACCGTTTCTAAGCATGATTCCCCATGAGGCAGTTGGGGGCCTGACCCCTAATCCAAGGAAAGAGAGGCCCGATTCCCAGACAATCATGGTGGCCATGTCCATGCCCAGGCAGACGATTACCGGGGCCATGATGTTGGGGGTAATATGCCGCAATATGATTTTTAGTGGTTTTAACCCCATGGCCTCGGCTGCCTTAACATAGTCGGCTTCCTTTACCGATAGCGTCTGCGCACGGGCAACCCGTCCGTAAAAAGGAAACGCAGTGAAAGCCAGTGCGATGACCACGTTGAACAGCGAGGGTCCCAGCACAGCGACAATCGCCAGGGCCAAAATAATCTGGGGAAATGAACGCACGATATCGAACAGCCAGATGATGAAGTAATCGAGTTTTTTGCCCTCGTTGTATCCGGATACGACCCCTAAAAATACACCCACGATCGAGGAAATCGTCACTGTGCCGAAAGCAACCAGCACAGCGATACGGCAGCCGTAAATGATGCGGGAGAAAATATCGCGTCCCAGGTAATCAGTCCCCAAAAAATGATCAAGGCTTGGGCCTGCAAACCGGTGCATGATGTCCTGGGCGTTGGGGTCGCTCGGGGATATCCATTGGGCACCGATGGCACACAGGAGCATGATGGAGATAAATATACCACCCCATAGACCGCCCTTGACCTTAACGACAGCGCGAAAAGTTACCCGCAGCGTGTCAGTCCATTTTCGCTTGAACATCAATTGGCCAGAGCTCATTACAGCTTCGTTTTGTTGTGCTGCGTCTGAATTCACAAGATTTTTCCTCTGTCAATCATGTTGGACTCATAAGTAGTCGATTGTCAGACGGTTTCGTATAAAGATCCGAGATCAAGGCTTACGGGCCGCGAAAGCGAGACTGGTCGAGCGAACAGAGATAGATCTTCATCCTTACGGCGAACATTCCATGTTCCATCCCGAGAATACCGCTATCGCGGGTGCCGTAGGCAGCGTACCTAAAGGTACTCCGCAGTGACGAGGGGTGAAGCATAACGCAGATATCGGACTTTTTACGAAACCGTCAATCATACTGAATCCGAGGATCCACGAAAGCATATGATATGTCGGCAATCAAATTTGCCAGGACAAACAAAATCGTTGCCAACAGGATGCCGCCCTGAACCACCGGAAAATCGCGGGCATAGACCGCATCAACGATCAGTTTTCCCAGCCCGGGACGATTGAAGATGATCTCCACAAAAACAGCTCCGCCCAAAAGTTTGCCCACCCCCAGCCCGATGACGGTGATGGAAGGAATCACCGCATTTTTCAACGCGTACCGATAGGCAATACTCTGTCCGGGGATGGCAAACGCCCGAGCGGTACGTATGTAGTCCGAGTCCAGAACATCAAGCATCGATTCACGGGTAAGCCGGGCCAGGTAGCCGACCCAGCCAATCCCCAGAGCCGTAGCCGGCAAAATCAGATGCATGGCAATATCGACAGGGTCGCCGGCGGCACCGGCCCCCAGAGCAGGTAAAATCGGAATCAGCACACAAAACAGCAGCATTAAAATCAGCGCTGCCACAAAATCTGGGACAGCCACACCCAAAAGTGAAGCGATGGTCACGGCACCACCAATAGGGCTATCCCGTCGGACAGCGGCAAATGCACCAAGAAGAATGCCGATAAACGCTGCAATACCCAGACTGGTCAAGGCAAGTAACGCAGTGTGAGGCAGTGCCTCTGCGAGCAGCGAACTGACCGTATGGCCCGACCAGACAGAAGTCCCCAAATCGCCTTTGACAACCCCCGTCAGGTAATAGCCCAACCTCACGGGCATCGCTCTATCGAGATGCAACCGTTGGTTAAGCTCTGCCACCAGTTCAGGTGTTGCCCGGGGGCCTAACATAGCCGATGCCGGATCACCGGGCATGAGGTAGGTCAGACCAAACAGAATAATCAATACACCGAGCAAGGTCGGAATCACCCAAAGGGCTCTTTTAATGATGTATTTCAACATATTAGTATCTCTTTTCGAGTCATAACGGCAGCCGGATCAGGGCGACACGCCAGCCTTAGCAGGATGGCGTGTCGGCTAAATATCCTTATTTGAAACTCATCGTCCAGGGCGCTAATCGGCCGTTGGGATAAATTGCACCCATATTCACGTTGTTTTGAGCAATCCAAAACTTAGTTCCGTGGGTCAGCCAAATCGCCCAGCAATCTTTATCGGTGAGTTTCTGCGCGTCGATATAAATCTGTTGACGTTTTTTCGGGTCTATTTCACTGGCGCCTTTGTTCATCAACTCGGTAAATTCGGCGTTGCGCCACTGACTTGGGTTCCAGGATTCACCGGCAAACCATTGCATAATATAATATGGGTCGATGGTAGACGTATAAAATTGGATATAGGCGTCGGTTTCACCTTTGTTGGCGGCTTCATTAAAGGCACCGATCTCTTTCACTTCAATGATAACCTCAATGCCTGCCTTGGCAGCATCAGCCTTTATCACTTCCGCCATGATTCGCTCGGCATCATTGCCGGGAATGAATAGATTGAATTTGAACCCATCGGGTTTGCCGGCGGCTTTCATCAGCTCTTTCGCCTTGTCAATATCCTGCGTGTAAACCGGTGCATCGGACCAGTAGTCGGGAAGGCCGGGGGGTAAAATGGTGTTGGCGCGCTTGGCCGTGCCATAAAAAGCAGCCTCCACAATATTGTCAACATTCACCGCATACCGGAACGCCTGGCGAAGTTCCAATTTATCAAAGGGCGGTTTATTAACGGTCATACCGAGCCAATAGGTTTTCAAGGCTGGTTTGGCGTATACCGCAAATTTGGAATCCTTTTCAAAGGATTGCATATTGATCATTGCCGATCGGCCGATATCGATCTCGCCGGTTCTAAGCGCTGTCTCACAAGTACTGTCTTCGACGATAGGAAGAAAAGTGATGTTTTTGATATTTGGGCTTTCTCCCCAGTAGCCATCGAAGGCCGCCAATTTAACGTGTGTTTTGGGTTTCCAAGAATCCAATTGGTAGGGACCAGTACCGATCGGATCTTTGCTGAATTTGTCACGTCCCATTTTTTCGACCGCTTTTTTCGAAACAATATAACCTGAATTCATGGGCAGTGCTGATGTGAACAGGTTGGCCATTTTTTCTTTTAAAATAATTTTAACGGTATATTTGTCGACAACTTCTACATTGTCCAGCAGCTTCCAGGTACCTTTCTCCGCAGCTTCAGCCTTGGGATCGACGATCCGATCAAGGGAAAACTTGACATCTTCGGCGGTCATTTCACCAAAACCCTTGTGAAACTGGACATTCTTACGAAGATGAAAAACAATCGACTTCCCATCAGGGGACACATCCCACGACTCAGCCAAATCAGGCACGATATCCCAGGATCCCTCTTTATATTTTACCAGTCCGTTGTAAAGAGAACTCATGATGATGAGTTCTCGCTCAGCGCTAGTCATCCAACCGGGATCAAATGTGCTGATGTCCTCCCATGTGGCAATTTGGATCTGATCGCCCGCAATTGCCGACGAGGGAAAAATACATAGGAGCAATCCAAACAGTGTCAAAGTTATTAGTGATGAAATTCGTTTCATATCCGCCTCCTTGTTAAATTGCATGGGTTGATGAAAGTGATTGTCGCTGTCGTGACACAGTGCGTAAGGTTACTTAAGTTTAGTTTCCGGAGGATGCCTTTCCCCATGAGAAAACCGGGGGTAATTCTGCGACCTCCGATACGGATACGATATCGATGAACACCGGACCATTGTGTTTAAAGGCGTCATTGATTGCATCATCAATATCTCCAGGGGTTTTGACATGGTATCCTTTAATTCCAAAAACCGAGGCCAGCGCCGACATATCACCCGTCTGAAAATCCACTGAAAAGTACTTCTCCTGGCAATGAAGCTTCTGGAGGGCTTTGATCCAACCGAACGTGCCGTTGTTGAAATGAATCATTACCGCAGGGATATTCAGCCGTGTTAGCGTTTCCAGTTCGCCGGCGGACATCCCCAGGCTGCCGTCTCCAAAAAGGCCGACCAGACGGGCTTCCGGCCTGGCAAAATGGGCGCCGACAATTGCCGGTATGGCGTAACCCAGTCCTCCGTATGCCCTTGGAATAAGAAATCGAGAACCATCTCCGCCCAGTTTTAGGAATCGGGTAATATACGGTGTCGGGGTTCCCGCATCGGCAATGACCACCGCATTTGAGGTCAGATGACGATTCAGAGAAGCGATGACACGCTGGGGCTTTATTGGAATGTCATCCGATTCGAATGCAGGAATGTTGCTTTCCCAAAACGCGTGGCGTGCGTTGTTGAGATGATCGAGCCATTGATTGGTTTGTTTTTGAGCAACTTTTCCTCTGATGAGAACAAGCACATCCTCTATAATGAGTTTGGCATCGCCGGCAACGCTGAGGGTGTTGCGGTAGTTGTTTCCCAGGAATTCTGGATTCAGGTCAATTTGAATGATTTGCTTATCAGAGGACACGCTGGGAACGGTCCAGTTGATGGTAGATACGGAGCCCATTTTGCACCCGACATATAACAGAACGTCTCCCTCATCGATGCTTCGATGGGCATGTGGATGAAAGCCGTTGTCTCCCGTGACGCCCATTGCCAGCGGATGGTGATCCGGAACGATGCCCTGACCGGAAATAGTGGTAACCACCGGTGCGGACAACCATTCTGCCAGGGCCAGGATTGCCGGTCCTGCCTGCGAGTGATTGGCACCTCCGCCGGCAATGATTACTGGTTTTTTTGCCTGGATTAAAATTTTGGACAGGTTTTCAAGAACTACCCTTGCACCTCGGGTGCGATAAGCGGGATAGGTTGTGCACTCCTCTTCTATATAGAGCTCGTTGGAACCGCCTGGAAACACAGCTTGCTGAGCTTCCATTGGAAGTGCTATGTGGACAGCCCCCGGTCTTCCTGTTGTCGCAATCCGAAATGCCCGGCGTATTGTCTCCGGTATTTTGCTGACATGCTTAACCAAATAGGACCATTTAGTAACGGGCTCAAATAATTTGGCACAATCGATTTCGGTAATGGTCTGCCGACCTTCGCCGGACAGTGCTATATCTGATGTGATTAGAATGACCGGTATGGAAGATGCGTTCGCTTCAGCAATACCGGGGATAGCGTAAAGCGGTCCTGCACCGGATGGACATTCACAAATTCCAGGTCGGTGGGATAACCTAGCATACGCATCAGCCATAAACGAAGCAGATCTCTCATCCCTGGCCATTACATGGCGGATTGCAGGGGCCACATCATATAGGGCTTCATACAACCCAATGCTTGTGTCTCCGGGAACACCGAAAATTACTTCAGTTTTATACTTTTTGAGCATTTCAACAACGGTGCGGGCCCCGTTCATCCGATTTTTCTCCCCCCAAGAGGTGGTCTCGTGAAAACATCCTTGATAACTGTGGTTTTATCCATTTCGACTGGTGGGATTGTGAGGTACATATTAATGTGCGTTGTATAAAATATAATGTCAACAACTTTTTTATTAACATTCATGCTTATCGAAGTTGGCGCCGTGAAAAAAAATAGTATTTTAATTTATTTCTGATATTTACATACTGCAACAATGTTTCAGGTTCTATTTCATTTAAAACAGTTGATTTTCAATGTTATATAAAATATCCTTTGCCTGGAGGATGACGGATGACCCAACAATTATTTTCGAAGAAAAGGCAAAAAAAAGCCCTCGCCATATCCAGTTCAACGGATATTGATCTTGTTAGACGCGCTATCGGGCCAAACATCAGGGACTTGCTGTTGTTTAATCTGGCCGTTGAAACCGGCGTGGCAGCCAATCAACTGTTGTCGTTAAAGGTTAAAGACTTGGCCGGCTTGAATGTCGGCGAAGAAATTTCTATGTTAAGTGCTACGCAGGGGCGCAATGAGCCAGTCGTAATGGGGCAGCAAACCCATGAAACATTAAAGTATTATCTCAAAAACAATCGTCCGGTGGAGGATGAACTGCTGTTCAAATCGAGAAAAGGAGAAGGTGCCCTTTCGCTACCTAGCGCATCGCGTTTAGCCCGTGGTTGGTTTGATCAGGCCGGACTCAAAGGAATGAGTGGTTTCTTGAGCCTACGCAAAACGTGGGAAATGCATCACAAACCGTCGGCAAAGGAAGAAAACAGGCATTCTTCTTCACCATTATCCGAACCCGCCTATTCGGCGAACGTGATTAAAACGCCAACCGCTCAAGAACTGGTCTATAAAGAATTGGAGCGTGCAATTGTCACGGCCCGAATTAAACTTGTTGCCGAAAAATTGGCGCAACAGATGGGCGTCAGCCGCGTTCCCGTCCGGGAGGCCATCGGCCGATTGGCTGCCCGCGATTTCGTTACCGCTCAACCCAACAAAGGAGTGACAGTAAATGAACTATCAGAGAAAAACCTTAAGGAAATTCTGAAGATCCGCCTCATGCTGGAACTACCCGCAGCCAGACAGGCAACCCTGAATATGAAAGATGGCTTGCTGAGCCGTCTGGCAGAGCTAACCGACCAGTATCTAAAGGCCCACAGTGTTCATGATGCGGATGAGCTCCTCAAGGTCAACCACGCCTTTCATTTCACCATCTACGGAGAAGCCCGGATGCCCATTCTGCTGTCCATTATCAAGAACCTGTGGAAACAGGTCAGTCCCTATTATCACATCATGTTCCGCCAAACCCTGTTCTTGGACCCAAAGTCCGGACCGGACTACCATCAAAATATCATCGGAGGGCTGAAAAACCGCGATCCGGAGGCCGTCTGCCATTGGATTGAGGTCGATCTGGTCGAAGCCGCCGAATTCGTCATGGGTGTTATGCGTTCGATGAAAATTGAAGGAGAGATCGGTTGAATTTTTAGGGCAAATCTATTGCATCTATTTCTCAGCTTTAAAGCTCCAAGAAATTTCCGATATTATCATATCCGAATTAAGGCACACGGTTTGTAAAACCGGTTGTTACTGCTATTAAAGCGGAACATTTGACCAAAAAGGCCGACCTCCAGATATGGTAGCCGACCTTTTCACTTTGGATTCTTTCTTATCTAAAGATACGATCGATCTATTGCACGGCAAAAACAGCAATGGCATGCCGTGATATCACCAGCTACATGCAACCCAACGCAGCGTGCAGCTATGTGCCGTCTATTTTTACCCAGACCCGAAAAGCGCCATCGTCGGCAAGTATGGTTTGAAAATCAAGTGCTTTGACAGCTGTTGCCTTTGTGATTTAATCTCAACTATCTTTATTGCGACACAATCCGCGGTTTCTGGAAATGATTGCATGTGAGATGATATCCAGAACCTTACAATCATTGGTTAGCTGTTTATTTTGAACCTGAATTTTTAAGTGCTGAAAAAATGATTTATTCGTTGGGATTAATTGGGATAGCTGCTTTTGCCATAACCGGTGTCATGGCGGCTGGAAAAAAGGAAAGGATATATTTAGCATACAATGACTTCAAAAGATGAGGTGTGGTAGGCACTCATTCAGAAAAACCCCTGCTTGTCCCTTAGGGGGAACGATCTGTTGGGGAAACATCATAATAATTGCGAAATTGAAATACTATCTGCACCGCTTGCGATTAAACAGTTGCAGAACAGCGCCCGGTGTTATTTCTGCAGGGCATTGACCGTTTTTATCAGATGGGTGAACCTTACAGCCATTAGATGAACAACGACTTGATGGAGTATGTTGGCGGTCTCTGGATTTTTCTTTTCGAGTCTTTCCAGATCTTTGATCGACAATCGATAGATAACACTTTTTTCATCTGTGATAACAGATGCGGTTCGTTTTTTCCCTAAATAGAATCCGATTTCTCCTACGATACGACCATTTCTCATTGTTTCTAAACGCAAAGAAGGACCATCAGGTTGGTCTATCTGGGTTGTGATCCGTCCAGATTCAATAAAGAAAAGATCATTTGATGTCTCACCTTGCCTGATGATGGTAACGCCAGGGGCGATTTCCTGACGTTCTAAATGGTCGAGCAGTTTTGAAAAGCTCTTATTTTCGGGAAGTATGGTTCTTAGTTGCGCTTCCAATGTTGGGGGCATTTCATCGAGGAAGATCCCTTCTTTTTCTAATATTTCATCTTCACACCATTCAAGACCGGCATCCAGGCTGGAAAAATAGTGGATTAAGGTGTTGGAAGAAGGAAGTCCGCCTTGCTCTAACTGTCGTTTGATTTCTGAAGTTGGTGCCGTTATGACGATATTGATTTCGGAATGAGTCGTTAGGTCTTTCAGCTTTCTAAAACTGAGCATTCCCGTTGAATCCAGATTAGCGACCCGGCGGAAATCCAGTACAACAAAGTGGGGCAGTGGCTTGCGCTTATCTTCTAAGCGCTCTTTTATTCGATTGAACAAGCGGTCCACAGTACCAAAAAAAATAAAGCCTTGAAGTTGTAGGATAAATATTCTTTCCCCTTCCCGATCCAGAATTTGACGTTGATTAAGTAGCCGAGTCACTTGGCTTTGGTATGTTTTTCCAGTCAATTCATGACGAACGACCTCGGTAAGACTGCAACTGACGGCAAACATAATGACAGCGGCCAGAAAACCTAAAGCGACACCTTGTAAGAATCCAAATGTCGCGATAACCAACAGTATCATCCAAATAATGAAAATATCAATTTTGGGCAGGGCAGACCACGTATTATACGTCCACTCGACCAAAAATGTCAGTCCTAAATACATGAGTACTGCGCCCATGATTACTTTGGGGAAATAGGTGATAATCGATTCACCGAAAGCTATGGTAAGCCCAATGATAATTACAGCAATTATACCAACAGCCCTGCTGCGCGCGTTCAGTTTAAAATTCAGGACCGTCAAGCTGATCTGCATAAAACCAACGAATCCCGGGCTGAGTCCTGAAAGCAAGTTGCCGACGCCTGTTGATCGCAGTTCTCTGTTCAGATCAACATTTTGCTTTGCCGCCAGTTCCAAACCACTCGAATTGAGTAGCATGGAAAGTGAGCTTACCATCAAGACAGTGGTAATATTTGCTGCCTGGCCTGCTATTACATTCCAGTCGGCCATTCTGAGTTGTTCTATTGTTAGGGGACGCCATAAGGCTTGCTCATAAAAAGGCCCTAGCAGCCAGCCTTGTGCACTGAGTTCTGCCGGAGAACTGCCCATCAGCCAAGCGGTACCATAAAAGAACAAGGTGCCGCCAAGAATTAAAATCGGTAGCACAAACGTATTTTGAATACGTTTGCTAGCGGTAAACATTACCACCGCCAAGAATAATCCAGGCAGCCAGTGGCCGATGTAGGCAGGTTGGAGAAGGCTTGCATAGGTAAAATTCCCATTCATCAGGAAAAAGCCACCTTTAAACAACAACCAGCCCGTTCCTGCTAAGAACCCCCCTACGACGGGATATGGCAAATAGCGCACGAGCCCACCAAGCCGGAAGGTGCCCAGACTAAAAAATAAGAGACCGGTGAGCACGGTGGTTAGCGCAATCGTTGCGACAAGGGTATAAAAAATCTCTTCCAGGGGAGCATTAGACGGCATGGTGGCCACTATAGAAACAGAAATGAGACTGAATATTGCGACAGATACATCCTGATTACTGCCCACCGAGCCTGGTAACGAAGAAAACAGGGATACGATAGTAGCAATTATGAAGGCACCTACAAGAGCATAACCAATACCCTGCCCCACATAAGGACTGAGTTTACCCCCATAAACCAGGGCCGCATAAGAAATGGAAAGCACGACCTGCAATAGTCCGGTTATCAAACCACCGGTTATAACTTGGAGTAAAGGTGCAGGCCGTATGGCGGTTAATAACCTGGAACCAATTGATGACCTGACTTCTGAATTCGATGTTTCTGCCATTGAGGTCCTACATGGAATTTTATTTGAAAAAATTACGATGGAGCCAATAGGTCTCACGATTATCTATAGACCAATGAATAGACCAGCAGAAATGATGGAAGTTAATTCACGGTGACATCTAAGCGGGACAGCTTTTTCAATGCAAGTGATTCCCTCCCAAAGGTTTACTCAAAAATAGCGTTGTAAACTTTGGGCGAGGAAATGGGATTTGCTGCTCGTAACAAGGCAAGCATTCGAACCTGTTGTTGCGGTGAAAAAACGTGCTAACAATAGTAGAACATATTTCAAAAATAGACTAAGTGCCCATGGCGGCGTTGTACAACGGCTCAAAATGCTCACATACTACCTGTATGCTGCGCTTTTTCGACGTTGCATACCTGTCCCTGAACCCTGATCCTTATTTTTGAGATACGTTATAGTCGTAAATCCAGTATAACTATTCGAAAATAATATTAAACCCTCTGCCCTGCGTGGTGTGGAGAGGGTTTTCCGTAAGAAAATATATCAAATTTTCAGTTCTCTCGCTAACGCAGCCAAAAGTGACGTGGAAAGCGTTCGCTATCGTGGTTCAATGAAACATAAACCTTATTTTAAACAGGATCAATTTTTAATTAGTTTGAACCAAGTTTTTATAAATTAAATTATACCACATTGTGGCACGTGTCAATAGTTCCGTGAACAAAAGAAATC
>RCNF010002190.1_pt1 | contig 10923 bp, 9 predicted proteins | sample 2041311 | NCBI WGS metagenome assembly RCNF01 (sample SAMN09708228, study PRJNA481090) | Marine sediment metagenome, whole genome shotgun sequencing project. | biome: marine sediment; feature: ocean; material: sediment; isolation source: Sewage treatment plant 2 marine sediment (STP2) ... | reverse complement strand
TCCAGTCTTCCATGGTCATCAAGCATTATGAAGAACTGGCTTCCCGCGGTATTGAGCCCGGCATCCGCCATACCCAGCACTCCCCTGCCGAAATGCGCAACGCTTCTTTCAGTGGGAAGATTGTAACCCGGACCTCCGGTTCCCACTCCCTCCGGGCAGCCTGCCTGGGCTACGAACCCCGGAATTACTCTGTGGAACATGATTCCATCGTAATATCCGCTCTCTGCAAGGTAGAGAAATCCGCTGCATGCAATCGGAGCTGTATCACCCCATAAATTCAGCCATATATCTCCAGCGTCCGTTCTGATAATAACCGTATCCGGTACCGCAGTTTCGATATTGAAAGGAAGCAGATACTGGATCCAGCCGGAATCCTCAGAACTCTCCTCTTCTTCTACTCCATTAAGACGATTGTACAATACGGACACATACTCATCTATCATGGCAGTGTCAGTGTAGCTTTCTCGACGGAAATTGATATCCTGCAGAACCGTTTCCGCATGAACCGAGTCGGAAATATCAACAAGGTGCCATGCCCAGGAGATGGGAACCAGCCAGTAGGGATCGGATATCCAGATTGCGCAAACAAGTGAATCCACAGGCAGTGAATCATTAAGCCATGCCGTCTGTGCGGCGATTCGGCGACCGGATTCGGGATTGGTCATGAATTCCTTCAGAAGAAGTGAATCGGCAGCACCCAGTTCTTCTGATGCCATATAACCCACAGGGCTTTCAATGAGGGCTATCTCCCTTATTCTCGCGATTCCGTCCGGATACCCGGCATCCCTTCGGGCCAACGCAGCCGCAAGGCTGACGTAAGCAATTGAATCACCTAGAAGCGGTTCCAGACAAGCGGGATCACATGCGGTGACCGCATTGTATCGTACTGCCCACAGCGGATCGGACAACATACCGGCGGCTTCTTCAGGAGGGCTGCATGCAGCTGTATAGATCCTCTCAAGAGGTGTTTCGTTACCGCAAGTAGTGAACGCATACTCTCGGCCAAGCTCGCTGTAATATCTGGCAGCAGCCCTGAGGTCTACCTCACCAGGCTGCTCTATCTGAATGTCACCCGATATATCTATCCCGAGTTTGCCAAGAACTTCCAGTGAGAGCGCTTTCGTATCCGGCGGGAGATCGCTCCAGGAATCGATTATTACTTCTACAATTATCTCCTGCTCATCTGGCTCTTCTCCAGCCGCTATCGTATGCTGAATTCTTCTGAGAAAGGCATCCAGAAGCTGAGGGTCATCATGAATAGATTCCAGATCCGGCATAATGCAAATATCACCATACTCAATCAGTAAAGGTGTTATCTCTGTCTCGAATGGAACACCCATGAGTGAGGCTGTCCATGCAATCACAGCTGCGTCAGGAGGAAATTGCTCCAGCAGAGTTACGATCAGCTCAGCACTATCGAACTGCACAGGGTTCCACCCGCTCCGGGCCAGGAAAACCAGCACTTCTACCGGTTCCTCAGTAAGGGATTCGGTGAACATGGCGGAATCCGGAGGTGCCGGGAGAGTGTACCAGGAACTGAAACTGAGCAACAGGGTGTTCAGAAGCAGTATAACCGTCATGTATCTATATCCCTCTCAGAGGAATCCTCTTCTTCAGTTCCTTCTCCGCTGCACGAATCAATGTAATCCTTGATAAGTTCTTCTGCTCTGTCGTGGTTTTCTTCCATTACAAGGACATAACCCCAGATGGGATTCCAGACTCTGGCAATTCCATCGTACATGGGTATCTGCCTGCTTCTTATTGCCGCATCAATCCCCTGACTTTCTAGAAACGCCTGTATAGTGATAGCTTCAAGTTCATCTTTAGCTTCAAGAACCGATACAAGTTTACCCTCATCGTTACTGTTCTCAGTCATCTCTCACCTCCAGCCGAACAATAATAAAAATCTGCTCGATGCGCACTTGACTTTCAAACTAAACTGTTAAGAATAGATACTGGAGTTTCTATACAGGGGGTGCCTTGATAACCAGGTTAACAAGGCTGAGAGCATACCCTATGAACCTGATCTGGTTAGCACCAGCGGAGGGAGAATGAAAAAATGATAACATTAATTGAGGCAGCAAAGAACGGGAAAGCCCTTGAAATCGTCAGCAGGACGGCTGAACTGGAGGGTGTTCTCGAAGGCAGGCTGATAGAAGGTCTGGCAGAGGGTACAATAGTAATACCCGCCAACAACACTCATGATGTCCGCAAGCCCATTGCCATAGGCAAGGGCATGACAATCAAGATCAATGCGAATATCGGAAGTTCTGCGGATCTTGAATCCACGGAAAACGAACTTGAGAAAATGAAAGTCGCTGTGGCATATGGAGCTCACACTGTAATGGATCTTTCAACAGGTTCACAATGGAAATCGATACTTGGCAGAATAATGGAAAGAAGCCCGGTACCCATAGGAACAGTACCCCTTTACCAGGTATTCGGCAAGGCTATGAGAGATGAAAAAGATGTAAGTGACGTCTCGGAGGATGAGATATTTGCAGCTGTCGAAGATCACTGCAGAATGGGGGTAGATTACCTGACGCTTCACTGTGGTGTAACAGTTAGAGCTCTTGCGCTTCTCAAAGCTCAGGGGAGAAAGCTGGGTATAGTCTCAAGGGGTGGGTCTCTCCTGGCGGAATGGATGGAGAAGAGAGGTGCGGAAAATCCTCTTTATGAGCATTTTGACCGATTAATCGAGATACTTCACGAGTACGATGTCACTTTCTCTCTCGGAGATGGCCTCAGACCCGGCTGCCTCGCGGATGCGTCTGACCAGGCACAGATCGAAGAGCTGATATCCCTTGGTGAATTACAGAAGCGTTCCCTTGATGCTGGAGTCCAGGTAATGATCGAAGGCCCTGGACACGTTCAACTGGATAAAATCGCTGAGAATATCAGAATGCAGAAGAGTCTCTGCAATAATGCTCCATTCTACGTTCTCGGTCCTATAGTCACGGATATCGCTCCCGGGTACGATCATATAACCTCTGCAATAGGCGGCGCACTGGCAGGATGGTACGGCGCCGATTTTCTCTGCTACGTGACCCCCGCGGAGCATTTGAGACTTCCCGATATCGATGATGTAAAAACAGGTGTAATCTCAGCAAGGATCGCTGCCCATGCCGCTGATATTGCGAGGGGGATCGAAGGGTCGATGGAACTCGATAATCTTATGGCGGAAGCCAGAAGTAATTTCGACTGGGAAGCGCAGTACAATCTTGCAATGGATCCCCTCACCGCAAGAAAAGAGAGGGATGAAGCCCTCCCCTCCGACAGCGACGTATGTTCCATGTGCGGTCATCTATGCGCACTGAAAACAAACAAAAGAGCCTTTGAGAAGAAACAGGAGAAGCAGTAACAATGAAAAATTTGACAGGTGCCCTGCTCTTCGTATTGATTATCCTGGTAATTATCCTGTCAGGATGCGGCAGCGGGGATACTTGTTTAAGCAGATATCCTGATATAGTCCTTATTCTTATTGATTCCGCACGTGCCGACCATTTCTCAATAAACGGATACCACAGGGAGACTACACCCGTGCTGGACAGCCTTGCTTCGGGCGGAACAATATGGACACGTGTTCAGGGACAGAGCAGTTGGACTCTTCCCGCAATGGCATCAATCATGACAGGTCTATCCCAGCGAGCTCACGGAGCAGGCTATTACAATGATACTTTCTACGGTATCGATGCCGCCCTTCCCACAATCCCCCTGATGATAAGGCGCGGTGCTGGATACCAGACAGCTGCCTTCTACAATGCAGTCTTTATGAACGAGGATTTTGGTTTTGATCAAGGTTATGACCATTTCGACTGTCAGGGCGCTCGCGGCAAAGCAAGCACTCGGAATGCAGAAGATACGGTTAACGATTTCCTTGTATGGTACGACGCGCATCGGGATTCCACAAAGCCTCTTTTCTCGGCGATTCATTTCTTCGACCCGCACCTTCCCTACTCTCCGCCGCCCCCATGGGATACTCTTTACTCCGACCCGAAGTCCGATGATCTCTTCAATATTTTCTGGGGTCGCGGGAACGATGTGCAGGATCTGAACCATGGCCTCGTTGAAATGAATACAACCCAGCTTGAGATCATGGTGGGACTTTACGATGCTGAACTCTCCTTTACAGACAGTCAGATCGGTCGCCTGATAGCCGAACTGGAAGCCAGAGGCACACTGAGGAACACCGTTTTCGTAATCGTTGGAGACCATGGAGAGGAATTCCTGGACCATGGAGGCTTCGGCCACGGGCATACTCTCTATCAGGAAATACTGGACGTACCCTTGATAATATCCGGCCGCAGCATACCCATCGGCGTAAACGATGAAGTTGTCGCCCAGGTAGATATTCTGCCCACGATACTGGGTATATCGGGTCTGAATATTCCTATCTGGGCGGATGGAAAGGATATTCTCAGCGCCGAATCACCCCGAACATCAAGGTTCATAACTTCAAGCAATCTCATATCTGCAACTCCGGATATGGCAGCTATAAGACTTGATGATATGGTAGTTATGGGAAACCCGGTGGAAGGCTCACCGGTTCTTTACGACCTTACCAATGATCCAGGCGAACAGAATCCTCTGGTACCCGGCAGGGAAACAATTGACCAGCTCTACTACTACTGGTCGCTTCCTCCTAAGGGAAATCCTCCAGTTATTCCTTATGCGCATGGTATTGAAAGAGCGTTGTAGGATATCTGTTTATAAGATACAGGCGATACTATTGCTTATCCTTCCTGATGTTGCTATTTATCTAGATGAGAGGAGATGAATCCTGAAACACATGATGATTCCTGCTTCATGGAAAAGCGCTGCAGCCATGAAGAAGACTATTGAGAACAGCGAAATAAAGAACTGGAACGTTGTCGCATTAGGAGAGCTTTCCGGTGGAACTACGCTGATCCTTGCGAATGACGGTCACGAATATGAACATGAAATTATCCAGATATTCTGGAGTCTCAGAGGTAAGATCTCCGATATCATCGCTGAAAAACAGGAAGATGGATGGAAAGTTGCAACACTCGGAGCATGCCTCGGCAGCACCATTCTTGTAATGAAGCGGAGATTAGATGAAAAGGGATCAGAGAGCGGAAGCTGACTCCTGTCCAGGTTTTCTTAGTCTCAGAGGCAGATACAGAAATCCCATCAACACTCCTGCTGCAGCTACCGTAATTCCTACACCCGCAATATCGGCGAGGTAGCCGCACGCCGGCGCCAGAACCGTCATAGCAAGAGTTTTTACAAGCGATTCAACGGAAAGCCCCGAAGCCATAACCCTGTGCGGAACCTTATCGCTGATATATGTAACGCACAAAGGCCTCCTGAGGTTCTGAAGAATGAATAGAACGAGATATGCTGCTATCGTAATAATGTACAGTGACAGACCCTGAGCAGCACCTGCAATCATCAGCATGCTGAAGACGATGATCCAGGTAATATTTATTGATTGAACAACACCCCTTATCCGCCTGCTGAATTTCCCGGAATATCTTGACGCGGTGCTTGCCGCAAGAAAAAGAACAAAATAGACAAGACCGATTACGATTGCTGTTCTCCTGCCAACGGTCAGTGCGGTTAATAACGGCAGCCCTATGGCCATGGCTTTCAGAACCGGCTGAAGGTATTCCTTGGTAACCTTGAAAAAGCCATCGAAAACTGCGGAATTAATAATACTCAGACGGGCATCATGATTCCTGAATATTGATGCGAAATGCTCCAGAGTATCCTTGATACCCGGTCTTACATGACTTTTTTGCACATCCGTTCCATTCAAAGCGTGTGGATACGAAGACAGGTTCACCATGTTGATCAGGCATGGAAAGGCGGCAGCAAGGAAAACGTATCTGAAACTTCCGGTTATGAACACCAGTGCGGCTGCGATCAGCGCATTCAACGCCGATCCCAGTTTGGAGGCAGCCCTGGTGGCCCCGTAATAATCGGGCTTCCACTTCTCCTGCCCCGTAAGCTTGAGATATTCCAGTATCATGGCCTTGTGAGTACCCGTTCTGAAAGCCTCACCGCACGCGAACAGCACCATTGCTCCCGCTGCAGCTGCATAGGATGGAAAGAAAAAGAAGGTCAGGAAGCTCACAATATAGGCGGCCATGGAGAAGATCATTGAGATCTTCCTTCCGCCGATATCCGCTACCAGACCGGTGGGTACTTCAAGTAATACAGTGGATATCTCTCTGATGGCGAATAGTATGCCGATATCAAGAAAGGAAAATCCTGCTTCTCTGAAATACAGAATAATGAATGGTTCGAAAAAACGCAGATTTTTCAGAAACCCGTAGGCCGAGAATCTGTAGAACTGTCGGTCTCTTAGGAAGGTCAATACTCTATCCCGTCACCAGGTGAAGCCGGTTCCTGCAAACAGGTCCGGTTCACTGATACCCGGTTCCTCTTCAAGTTCCTCAGGGATTAGATCGTCAGCTTTTCCAGCCAGTAGTTTCCAGTTCCCCCACGATATCCACTGAGCTTCCGAACTGTTGCTGATGTACTCTTTAAGTTCATGTGGCTGAACTGTTAAGAGTACAATTTCAACACCTGTCAGGAGTTGTATTCTCTCGATTTCCTTGCGGAATGTGCCAGAATCACCATAGATTGAGACAAGGAGATTCAAAGGCAATGAGTCCGCCCTTTTTTCCTCTGAAGACATTACAGCGGTTTGAATGAACTTGCCGAAATCCCTTACCGCGAGAGATACCATATCCTCATAATCCACGAGTTTTATAAGAAGACTCTGCATCTCATCGATAATGGCACAGTCTTCTGCAAGGCTGAAGAATACCTTCATTCCTGATTTCTCTCTTGTTATGATCCCTGACTCAACAAGGTTGGCAAGCTCTCTCTGAACCCCTCCCCTGCCTGTGCGGAGAAGGTCAATCAGTTCAAGCAGATAGAACGAATTTTCTGGATTCAGGAAGAAAAGGCAAAGAAGCTGGCGCCTTATCCTGCCGAACAGAGATTCATCAATAGATTTTGTACTCATAAAGGGTATCTGTTAATAGAGTATACCCTTTGTCAAGTGGGACAGCAGTATAACTACAGCACTCCAAGTTTTTTACCGACATCTATGAACACTTCAACACACGTATCCACCTGCTGCATCGTGTGGGCTGCAGAAATCTGGATCCTTATCCTTGACTCCCCTTGGGGAACTACCGGATAGAAGAATCCTATGGCATAAATGCCCCTCTTGAGAAGTTCATCAGCGAATTTCTGTGCCAGTGCCGCATCGTCGGGAAGATGACCGAAAAGAACCGGTACGATTGGATGGTCTCCTTTGATAATTCTGAACCCAGCATCAGTCATTCTTCTTCTGAACCGTCTCTGGTTCTCCCTGAGCCTGTCTCTCTCTTCACTGGATCTTTCGATCATATCGATGACCGCAAGAGTCGTTCCCACGATGACCGGGGCAAGTGTATTTGAGAACAGGTAGGGTCTGGATCGCTGCCTCAGTATTTCGATCGCCTCCGCAGGTCCAGTAGTGAACCCTCCCGAAGCACCTCCTAGGGCCTTCCCGAAGGTTGATGTTACGATATCCACTCTATCGGTCACCCCATGGTATTCAATACTGCCCCTTCCAGATTCCCCGATAAAACCCGTTGCATGGGAATCATCGACGATAAGAAGCGCTCCGTATTCTTCTGCCAGATCACAGATGCCCGGAAGCGGTGCTATCTCCCCGTCCATGGAAAACACACCATCGGTGACGATGGCTTTGATTCTCGCGCTTCGTGCATGGATAAGAACGGCTTCAAGATCCTCAAGGTCAGCGTGGCTGTATCGATACCTTTTTGCCTTGCAGAGTCTTATCCCATCGATGATGGAAGCATGGTTCAGCTGATCTGAGATAATGGCATCTGCATCCGTCAGGAGAGGCTCAAAAAGACCTCCATTAGCATCAAAACAGCTGGAATAGAGTATCGTATCATCCTTGCCGAGAAAGCACGATATCTTCCTCTCAAGCTCCTTATGAATATCCTGAGTACCGCATATGAAGCGTACAGATGAAAGGCCATAACCGCGCTCTTCCAGTATTTCGCATGCCGTGTCAACCAGTCTCTGGTCACCTGAAAGCCCCAGGTAGTTGTTCGCGCAGAAATTGAGAACTTCCCCCGACTGGTCAACATCGACGAAGGTTCCCTGCCTTGATGTAATGACCCTTTCCCTCTTGAACGTACCGTTCTCCTCGGTCTTTTCAAGGTTGGATCTCAATATATCCCGAAACCTTTCAGTATACATTATCATGACCTTTCAGCATCTTTGATACATTGTTTTCAGCGGAAGCATGAAACATACTAAAGATAGATCAAATCCGGTTCTTCGAGCGCCAGGGGAGCTGATCTCCCCTGGCGTGCATACTGATTCTACTCCCTGAAGAAGAGACTTTTGATTAATCCGAATGTTGCATTCTGCAGGTTCAGTGCACCACTCATCAGAATATGAGGACAATCCTGGGTAGTGAAACCCGTGACAGCCCCCCATCCGCCGGTCAGGGACCTGTTTACGGTTCCTGTCCAGTTATAGTTGAAGACCTCGTCGTAACCATCAGGCCAGGCGTACTCTATGATAAGATTGCCACTGCCGCTGTAGCTGAAAGGGGTTTCAAGATCGATCTGGAACCACTGGTTTGGCTCAGGCGCGTTTATGGTGCAGTTTTCTTCCCAGAATACCAGCTGCCGCGTTCCGGGCAGGTAATTAGCATCGAAATCAGTCCCCAGCTCACCGTTCTTCGAGTATCCGATGTATATGGCGAGTGTATCCAGTGTAACGCTGGTACCTCCCGCCGGTGTCCTCATCAGTGATATCGATTGGATTTCGATAGGACTTCCTATCTCATTTTCAAGGTACAGGGTCTGATATCTCATACTTTCTGCGCAACTTGCACAGAAGGGATTGTTCGAGAAGAACTCATCAGTGCCGATCTCTATATCGTCTCCACCAGCGTTCAATACCAGCAGGAAGAACAGTATGAATTGCTTATACATAATTTCCTGTTTCCTCCGATTCCGGAAAGCCAGTTATCGGTTATCGGGCTATCTGATAACTACGATTCTCGAGGTGGCTATCTTTCCGCCCGAGGTTATCCTTGCGAAGTACACCCCTGCTTCTTCGATCTCAAAATTCGAAGCTGCGTTTTCACTGACGGTTCCGTTCGCTATGCATCTTCCGCTGGTATCGTAGATCGCAAGGGCACACGTTCCGGAGTTCAGTTCTCCTACTGTAATGGAAATACTGCCATCCGAAGGATTGGGACTGACATGTACTTGCAGTTCGTCCGTACTCAGTTCTTCCGGTTCATCACCCTCAAAACCCGTTACAGCCCCAAGATAATCGTACCAGGCATTATGTACTTCTGTGCTTGAAGAAGAATGATTCTGCACGAATACCGCCAGGTGAAGATTTTCGAATACCCAGCTGCCCGTGTCATAATCCACATTAACAACAACAGTGTCCGGATACGATGGTCCGAAACTTACAGACTGCCCTGTGGCCCCGAACAGCTCCTCTCTGAATGCCTGCTCGAAAGTTGAGCTTGCAAAATATCCAGCGCCGGGTATTCCGCTTTCTACTATGATCGCATGAACTTTCAGGGTCGAATCGACCAGGTCCTCCTCAGCGATGAGTGTGATCTCTATAGTACCGCTCCCATAGTTGACGTAATTCTCCACCTGGATTTCAAGATGACACGGGACTGCCATTCTGGAGTTGAAAGCACTTATCAACCCGCCCGAACTAGAAGATGCTTTTATGCTTCCGTCAAATTGAAGCCATGGAACCGAGTTCACTCCGTAAATACTCTTGCGATAGTTCTGCTCAGCTGGATTCGCCACATAAATGGGATCTGAGGAAGACGGCCATGATACGTGTGGCCTCACAACAGCCAGATCACCTGAGTGGCTGCTTATGAAAGCATTCAAAGTTGGTTCGAAGCTCCAGCATGGACCGCATCCGCTATTTGTGAAATCCTCAAGAAGAACGATCCTGTCCGCAGCGTTTACGACATTTGACAGTACCAATACAATAATAACTAATACTAACCTTTTCATTTCGACCTCCTTTAATACAATGATAATAAATATTTTGCAAAACAGACAGATCTGTTTACATTTATGAAAAGGCTGCGAATGGCTGCTGCATATCAGAACCTCCTCCACTGCTTCACAGCATGGTTGCTGTGAATTAACAGGGAGTCAGTTCAGTTGAAGAGACAGCAACTTGCTGCGCGATTGTATTCTGGAACTCTCACGGAGTTCATGGCTGCAGATCAGATGCGATGACGTAAATACATGTACCACCTCCGTAAATAAATGATTTCCGATAGTTATTGTAGACAGTTAACTCTTTCATGTCAATCTGCACTCTGCCTGAGGGCTTGAAGGTTATTCCCTCCATCTCAAGTAGGTCGCGCTTCATTGCAGGGCCTCCCTGGAAACCGCCGATCCTGCCACCTGACATGACAGCTCGATGGCATGGGATAATCAGGGGGAACGGGTTGGTTGCCAATGCTTTGCCGACAGCTCTTGCCGCACCCGGTTTCCCTATCCTGCAGGAGAGCCAGCCGTAGCTGCGAACCTCTCCCCTTGGGATTTTCCTCTCCTCCAGAAGCACTTTACGCTGGAAATCGGAGCATTCGCTGAAATCAAGGATTCGGATATCGAACTCCGGTATTCCTCCTGAAAGCATTATTCCGATTTCATCGGCAAGACACTTTATGTGATCGCTCAAACCTGGAGAGATTCCGGAAAATGCAGCCGAAGCAAGGGCCGATGCGGATGCGCTATCTCTGCTGAGGAAAATTCTTTTTACAATGCAGCCGGTACCCTCATCAAACCATACTATGGAAACCTCTCTGAAGCGTGTCCCAAAGCAGAAATTAAATAGGGACGGAGGCTTTTTATTCATAAGTGG
>RCNF010007165.1_pt1 | contig 10924 bp, 9 predicted proteins | sample 2041311 | NCBI WGS metagenome assembly RCNF01 (sample SAMN09708228, study PRJNA481090) | Marine sediment metagenome, whole genome shotgun sequencing project. | biome: marine sediment; feature: ocean; material: sediment; isolation source: Sewage treatment plant 2 marine sediment (STP2) ... | reverse complement strand
TTGCACATCTTCACAGTCATCAAAGGCTTCCATCGGCTTGACCATCTGCAGGGCTTGTTTCCCCTCAAGATTTGTGGTTGACTGGGGGAGCATTGTAATTTCTGCATCGATATATACAATAGCGGCCTTATCTATTGCCGTTTTTACTGATTCAAAATCGTCCGGTTCGGTGATGATTTCAAAAGAGCCGTTATCCTCACGAACATCCTCCGCACCGGCTTCGATGGAGGTTTCCATTAAGGAATCTTCATCAACCACTTTTTTTTCTATAGCTATATAGCCTTTCTTGTCGAACATCCAGGCAACACATCCGTTTTCACCCAGATTTCCACCATTTTTACTGAAAATATGGCGAATATCAGCCACAGCCCTGTTTTTGTTATCTGTCACAGATTCAATAAAAACAGCAGCCCCGCCAGGACCGTAACCTTCATAAGTGCTTTCTTCGTAATTAACACCTTCAAGTTCGCCGGTTCCCTTCTTTATAGCCCTTTCAATATTATCTTTGGGCATGTTTTCGCTTTTTGCTGCTGCTATTGCTGTCCTCATTCTGGGATTAGCATCCGGATCTCCGCCACCCATGCGTGCTGCGACAGTGATTTCTTTAATTAGTTTTGTGAAAATTTTTCCCCGTTTGGCATCGGTTGCGCCTTTTTTATGTTTGATGGATGACCATTTGCTATGACCTGACATATTTACCTCCTGATTATAAAGCCGTCTTTTCGGAGTCTACGTTTACCTGCGTGAACCCTTTGCGATAATATAAATCTCTTTGCTTGCTTTGCGACTGCTTTTTGGTTTGAAGATATTGCACGTAGCAAAACAGCTTTTTACAGAATCTGAAAATTGCTTAAAATCTTCCCCCTGAAATATTTTGCAGGCAAAAGACCCATCGGGCAGCAGTACATTTTGAGCAATTTCAAGAGCTGCCTGGCAAAGATTAAACGATCTTGCTGAATCAACGTTTTTAATGCCGGTGGTCGAAGGAGCCATATCACTGATAACCACATTAAATTCATTGCCTATGGATTCGGAAAATGAATCAAAAGAGAAGATATCACCTGTATAGCTTGTGACATGGGGCGGAATATTTATTGTTACAGGTTTAAGATCTATGCCTGCAACATGCCCTTTGTTTCCTGTCAGTTTTGCCGCATAAAGCAGCCAGGAACCGGGAGAGCAGCCCAGATCAAGAATTCTGTCGCCTTTGTTGATCAGGTTATACTTTTGTTGCATTTCCTGGAGCTTGTAAACAGATCTGGCTGGAAATCGTTCTTTTTTTGCCCTGTTTGAATAGTGATCGTTCCACTTATTATGCTTTTTGGCTGAGCGATTCATATACCCATGTTTTTGTTAAGTCAAGCGGCTTAAGCCCCGGATCAGTTCCAAAGGTAACAATGCTTAAGCCCGAACGCAAATTTAAAACAAAGTCTCTATTGCATCTGACACTGTTTTTATTCCTGTAATCTCGATATCTTTTATGCTCGACATGCGTTTAACGTTGCTTTCCGGGACAAGACATCTTGTAAAACCCATTTTTTTCGCTTCACCCACCCTTATTTCAACATGGCCTATTGCCCTGACTTCACCTGTAAGCCCGACTTCGCCCAGGACTAAGGTGGCTTCCGGAATAGCTTTATCTAAAAAACTTGATGCCACTGCAGAAACAATTCCAAGATCAACGGCAGGCTCATCGATTTTTACACCACCGGCGACGTTCATAAAGATATCATGTCCCATAAGATGCATACCTAACTTTTTTTCCATAACTGCGGTAAGTAGCGCAACCCGGTTTTGATCCAGCCCCAGTATGGTCCTGCGCGGTGTTCCAAAACTGGTACTGCTGGCGAGGGCCTGGATCTCAACCAGTATAGGCCGTGATCCTTCCATGCTGGCAGTGACCACCGATCCCGCTGCATTTTCCGGTCGTTCTGAGAGGAACAGAGCTGAAGGGTTGGCAACTTCATCCAGACCCCGTTCTTTCATCTCAAACACACCGATTTCATTGGTAGAGCCGAACCTGTTCTTTACCGCCCTGAGAATTCTGAAAACATGGTTTCGGTCGCCTTCAAAATATAAAACTGTATCAACCATATGTTCCAGAAGTTTTGGTCCGGCTATGGCTCCGTCTTTGGTGACGTGACCGACAAGAAAAGTTGGAATACCAGACTTTTTTGCCATGAGCATGAGCTGAACCGTTGATTCCCTGACCTGACTCACGCTTCCGGGAGCAGACGTCAGATCCGTACTGTACATGGTCTGAATTGAATCTATCACAAGGACATGCGGGCGTGTGTTTTTAACCATTGTAAGGATCGAATCGAGATCGACTTCTGATACTACCAGTATATCTTCAGATACAGTTGAAAGCCTTTTGCTTCTCAGGCGGATCTGTCTTATCGATTCTTCGCCTGAAACATAAAGCACTTTGCGCCCGGTTTTTGCAAGGCCATAAAGTGCCTGTAGCATAAGGGTGGATTTGCCTATGCCGGGATCGCCACCGATTAGGACAAGAGTTCCCGCAACAAGTCCGCCACCCAGTGCACGGTCAAATTCTTTAATCCCGGTAAGCAATCTTTTTTCATTTTTAAGATCAATGGAGTTGATAGGGACAGGTTCTAAAGATGATGTGATTAAACTGTGCTTTAAGACTTTAGCCTGTTTAAGGACTTGCCTTTCTTCCACCAGGGTGTCCCATGCACCGCAGTCAGGGCATTTCCCCATCCATTTATGGGCCTGATAGCCGCAGGACTGGCAGCAAAATATTGTTTTTGCAGTTTTTTTCATGATTTTAAATTGCTTAAAAGTATGCTACTATACCCAAATTGAGAGAAAAACGTTCAAATGTCCGTCGTAATCTAAGGAATATTTTATTAATTGATAGCATGTAAACGCAATATTATCAAGGCTAAGAATTAAACCTATAAGACTTTAAATTAATGATCGATTATCATATCCATACACAGCTTTGTAACCATGCCAGAGGAGTGATGAGCGCATATGTTAAGCGTGCGATTGAGAAAGGTTTAAAAGAAATATGTTTTTTGGATCACCTGACGATTTCTGAGCCCGGAAACAGGCTTTCAATGACACCGGGCGAGGTTCCTTTCTATTTTCAGGCAGTACAATATCTGAAAAAGAGTTTTAACGGTATTATCAGCGTAAAAGCGGGCCTTGAGGTCGATTTTAGCCCGGAAAATACGGATCGTGTTGAAGAGATCATAGAAACTTTTTCATTTGATGTGATAGGGAGTTCCATTCATTTTCCTGGGAATATCGATATTGTGAACAGCAACTCTGAGTGGAAGCGGGAAGGGTTTGATACAGATTATGTGTACGAGCTTTATTTTGCCCAACTTAAAAAAATGCTCGAATATGACTATTTCGACTTAATATGCCATATTGATCTGCCGAAAAAATTTGGGAGAAAGCCGTCAAGAACTTTTGACAAAGAATTTGACGAAATCATAACCATTATCAAAGCAAAAGATCTTACCGTAGAGCTTAATACCAGCGGGTATAACCACCCGGTGTCTGAAGCTTACCCGGCTTTCGGCATTATAAAAAAATGCCATAAAGCAGGAGTGAGCATGACGCTCGGTTCAGATGCACATCATCCTGACGACGTCGGCCGGCACTTTGACAGGGCGTTTCCTTTGCTCCGATCAGCCGGATACACACACCTGGCCACATTTACAGATCGGCATCGCATTGATATTCCCATAGAAAAAAATGAGCCGAAAACCGAAATCAAATAAAAGGGCCTATTTTAACTTTTTCCAAATAGGACACGGATGAACACGGATTTCACAGATGTTTTTTATGCGTTGCTAAAAAGAAAACCAATATTATAATGCTCTGCGTGTATCTATGCAAATCTGTGTAAATTATTACAAAAAAGGATAGAATACCTATGCCGCGAACAAGAAAAAATAGAAACCATATTTTAATCGTAGCTTTTTTAATATTAATCGTGATGATCTTTGCGCCTGCTTGTGCATTTGCAACGACAGCACATAACAATTACTTTGAGTCCCTTCAAGATAAGTTGATAACCGACGGTTTTGATGAATATGAGATAAAAGCGCTTTACATCAGGCCGGAGGTTTCTTTTGAAACCAAGGGTGTTTCCCTGTTTTTTATGCATAGTGAAGCCAGGCTGGATTACGATCAATATACGGTTAAACAGCAAATAAAAAAAGCTCGAAGGTACATGAAGAAATATAATATGGAGCTTTCACAAGCTCAGAAAATATATGGAGTTGATAAAGAGGTAATCACAGCTATAATCCTTATAGAAACCCAGTGTGGCACCCTGCTCGGGAATAGATCTGTTCTTAACACACTTTCTACACTGGCTTCTCTTTTCGATTTGCAGGCCCGGGGAATGTTGTGGAAAGAGATATCCGATATACCTGAGCTCACTCAGGATGAGTATGAAAAAAAGGCGGAAAGAAAATCTAAATGGGCTTACAGGGAACTAAAGGCCTTTCTTGAACATACAACAATTGAAAGAGTCGATCCTGTGGAAATAAAAGGTTCATATGCAGGGGCAATGGGTATTTCTCAATTTATGCCAAGCAATATACCAACACTTGCAAAAGACGGTAACAATGATGGCAGTATAGACCTTTTTAACCATGCGGACGCTATAGCAAGTATTGCTTTTTTTTTAAAGCATCATGGGTGGAAACCGGGAATAAGCAAAAAAAAGGCCCAAAAAGTCGTCCATCATTACAACCACAGTGATCAATATGTTTACGCGGTTTTGAAAATAGCTAAACTCCTGAAAGGCTGAAAATGACATTAAAAACTTTAACTATATTCTTAGGTTTATGTGTGCCATTTTTCTTGCTGAGCATCTGGGCAATTGTTGATGCTGCCCAGAAAGATTTCGGTACAACCGGAAAAAAAGCCCTCTGGTGGCTGATCGCTTCAATACCCTTTGTAGGATTTATCCCATATTTTCTTTTTGGATAGGGGAAGAAACCAAATATTGATTGACATTAAAACCTGTTTTCTATATTCATGGCTCAAAACCAAGGTCCCATCGTCTAGTGGTTAGGACGCTGGCCTCTCACGCCAGTAACCCGGGTTCGAATCCCGGTGGGATCACCACCAATATTCATAAGGGTTTACGAGAAATCGTAAATCCTTTTTTCTTGCTTGAATTTCAGCATCCCTGCCATGAAAGTGAACGATGCGGTATCATGCAACCGCAAAACATGTCAAACAGAGCCACCTCTAACATTGTTCGCGTAACGTTTCGTTTTTACACGGTTAAATTTGTACCCAGCCCATTTATTTAGAAATAACAAACAATTAGCTTGCTTTCTTTCTAAATAAGATTATTATGTATTTAATCAATGAAGTTCTGTTTAATCTGCGGGACGGTTTCTTTCTGAAGGAAAAATCCATTTGTCAAAGTGGCACCCTCCAGTTTGTGACGTTGAAAATTTTTAAGAAAGGAGGATATTATCATGACCAATGGAACTGTTAAGTGGTTTAACGACCGAAAAGGGTTCGGATTTATTGAGCAGGAAGACGGAGCGGATGTGTTCGTTCATCATTCAGCAATCAATGCAGACGGTTTTAAATCCCTCAGTGAAGGCGACCGAGTTTCCTTTGATATAGAGCAAGGACAAAAAGGTCCTGCCGCTGCAAATGTCACTGTGATTTAACCTTATATTCTGAGTAAAAAGGGCATTCCTTTTAATATTGAGGGGATGCCCTTTTGTTTGGTTTGAAGTTATACCTTCACAATTCGCTATCATCAGAACTTAAACCGCACAAAAGTCCCTTCATCTGTCATTATTAAAAATAACAGCTAAGGAGGTAACAAATTGGCAAGATCAAACTATCAATTTAATAAACGTCAAAAAGAAATATCAAGGAAGAAAAAGAAAGAAGAAAAGAGACAACGCAAACTGGATAAAAACACTATAAAACCAGAAGAGAATCCAAATCAGTCCCAGAATGAAGAAGAGGATTTATAAACACAGGTCCCAGTTCCGGGACACTCCCTACATTCTGGTACATGCTCTTTACTCTTTTTTCTTTCGTCTATCAGTTTCTTCTCTTCTGAATCTTAAACTTCTCTTTTCAGGGCCATTATATGAGGATGACCCACCTTTTCTATTATCTTTACCAGAACGTCGCTTTTTACCGGTTCTTCTATCATCCATTATTTAAGCCCTCTTTCATCTTTTCCTGAATTATACCGGCTCAATTAAACAAGCACCTATGTAGTAATGCAAAAATCATATAATTATATTGATGATAAGTAATATCAAGACATTATTCCCTGTAAGTTATTATTACTACAAAATATTGAGAATTTAATACCATAAAAACTGAGAAATTGATACCATAAAACTGAGAAAGCTATTTTATAATAGGCTATTTCATAATGTTCAATTTTGGAAGATAATTATTTGTTTTCTTGTATGTTATTGACAATTTAGGTGATTTTATACTATTATCTTGCTGGTCAAAGAAACTGGTTGTCAATAAAAAAAGCAATGGAAACATCCAGCAGGATAATATTCGGCAATTCAAATAAGATGGATTTGATAGATTCGGAAAGTGTAGATCTGATCGTTACCTCTCCTCCGTATCCTATGATAAAAATGTGGGATGAAATGTTTTGCGATCAAAATCCATCCATCAGAAAAAAGATGCAAGTCAATTCCCAGTTTAAGCTATTTCCAAAATAATTGAAAAAATATCATTTCCGTGGTAAATTAAAAAATATAAACTTGATGAATTCGTAAAAAGTCATTTTTCACCACAGAGCTCCCAGAGAACACAGAGATTTTGTTTTATTAATTGGTTATCTCTGTGAGTATCGTGTTCTCTGCGGTAAATTCTGCTTTTTACAGCGCCATCGCATCTAAACCAACAACCCCGGAACCCGGAAATGACGTCACCAAGAGTACTCCTTAATGCATATAATGTCCGCGCTAAAAAGAATCTGGGACAACATTTTTTATCTGACCCGTCAACTGCCCGGATGATAGTCAACCGGAGTAAAATTACATCGGAGGATGTTGTTCTGGAAATCGGCGCGGGTCTCGGCGCACTTACTCTTCCCGTATCACAGATTGCAAAAAAAGTTTTTGCGGTTGAAAAAGACAGACCGATAATTGATCTGTTAAAAACACAGCTACTTGCAAGCGATCTTTCAAATGTTGTTTTAATGGACAACAACATATTGGATATAGATATAAACGCACTTGCTGATGAAGCAAAGAGCAAAATGGTTGTGATCGGCAATCTCCCTTATAATATTTCATCGCAGATCCTGGTTAAGCTCATAGAATCCCGAAGGAATGTTTCCAGGGCAATCTTTATGTTTCAGAAAGAACTGGCGCAGCGTATTACCGCTCGCCCAAGTTGCAAGGATTACAGCCGACTATCGGTAATGCTTCAATATTGCGCTGAAATTAAATCCCTGGCAACCGTAAAGGCCGATTTGTTTTTTCCTAAACCAAAAGTCGATTCTGAAGTTTTAGAGATAAAATTTAAAGATAAACCGGATTTCCCGGCAAGCGATGAGCGGTTTCTTTTTGAAGTGATAAAAGCGGCTTTTGGAAAAAGGCGAAAAACCCTTAAAAACGCACTTTCAAAAAGCATGCTTCATATTAATGTGGAAACTGCCCTCGACGCATTAAAGCGTTCAGGTGTTGATTCCGGCCGGCGCGCCGAAACTCTGAGTGTTTCTGAATTTGTAAGTTTGAGCAACTGTCTGCATGAGGTTTTAGATTTATGATAAAGTCAAAAGCCCTTGAGGTGAATATAGCTGACTACCATATTGATGTCGAAATAGATGCCAAATATTCGATTCTCCAGGAGGTCATGTCCAGGTATTACGGCCTGATGGAAGGGTTGAACATATTTTTAAGAGAACTTTCACATCCTTATAAGAACTGGGACTTTATTGTAAAAGAAGCAAGGGGATATTGTCTAGAATATTTTCACCTTATGAAAAAACATCCACAAGGTGTTGCTGCGGCAGGTGTTTACATCAATATTTTTATCGATGCTATTAAAGCAACATCTGACAAAGGTATAAGAACGGATGCCGTGGATAACCTGCTCCTTTTTTTACAAAAAATGATAAAAGATGCCGGCTCCGACATTGAACGATTTATGCCGGTGGTTAATAATGGCTTTACCCAAATCATCGATTTTCCCGAAGAGCATTTCTTTTTATTTGTTAAAAGCTTTTATCAGATAAACCAGCTGGCTGAGGTGCTTTATGACCATACACCAAAATCTGCAAGCGGTTACCGTGCAATTAATTTACTTTTGCTGAAATATTACCAGCATACATATTCTTACTGGCAAAAAAAAGGAGATCCTAAAACCTGGTTTGAAAAAGAGGCGGAAGGTGCTGACCGCATTGATAAAGCAGATGATATATTTAAAGACGTATCCATCGAAAGGATTGCTGATGTAAATAAGCAACTGAACGAAATAAAAAAATCTGAGAATATAGAATCCGAAAAGGTGCTCAAAAAACTGGTTAAGCTTCCAGGCTACAGCGCGATTGTTGAAATCTACAGGAAAATTCCTGCCAGGCTCCTTGATGCAGGAAAGAAAAGCGGTAAGGGGAACCAGTGGAAAGTAATATTTTTATTTCACATAATGAATATTTCCGGATTGTCGATGATCCACAAAGAAGTGTTAAGAAGCATCAACAGAACATTGAGCTGGCTCATTGATCATGAAAGCCACATGTACATCCGGAAACTGATTGAAAAAACCTTTTCTATTTTACAGGATATCAGCGACGTGTATCCTGCTACCGCACTGAACTGTGTTCTCAATATGGGAAAAGGTGTTTACAAAACCGATGAAAGTGATCTGGTTAATTTTTTTATCGATTCTGTAATCGACCTTGGGTTTCAAGCCCCTATGATCAGCGGTGTAGGAGACGACTGGCAGATAAAGGTGAACAGAGCTCATATTCTGAATATTCGCACCTGGCTTCAGCTTATTGAACTGAACCCAAAATGGTCCACCCGGCTCCTTTCAAATATGATTATTCACCTTTCTCTCGGCGGTGTTTTTATTAAAGATATCGATCTGTTTCCCCGTGATATCACCCGGTTTTTAAACAGCAAAATCGGGCCCGTATTTAATCTTGCAAAACAAGTTGCCAGGATCTTTCCAGTTTATTTCAACGATATCGGCGCTGAGGGAAAATTAAGAGATATTTCAACCAAGATTGATGAATTATCACATCGAAAAGATATTCTCATCCATTTCCTGCGGAAGCAAAGCCATGTAGAAAGCAGCAGCCAGATAGTTGAATTTATGGAAGCAATCCTCCATTTCTGGGCCACAAGGGAAAAGGAAACCCTCAGGCCATTTGTTCCGCCAAATATCTACAGTCAAATACAAACAAAAGGACTTTATATAAATGGCGTCCATGATATTGTGTCGCATCTTTGTGAAAAAGGCTTTGTTTTACCGGATGATCTTTTGACCATCAAAAAAAATAAACTTGAGCGGGTTCTTAAAAATATTTCTGGCGTTGAAAGAATGGATTTTGAAAGAGTAGAGCTGTTTGCAACCTTATACCAGCTTTTGAACCAGAAATATAATATTGAACATATCGAACTGAATACTTACATTACACAGCTTTCGACTGAGGCTTTTTCCGATTTGAACCGGCTAAAGCAGGCTCTTTTGCTGACCAATGTGAAGAAAAAGCTGAGCAGGCTGCTCGATTATCTTGACCGGCTTAAAAAGTTGATCTTATCTTCTGAAGTCTTTGAAATAAGGGAAGATATTTATAAAAAAAGACATATAGCCGTGGATATTCCTTCCATGTATGGAAGCTACCATGAGATGAAATTCGATGCCCTGGGACTCACCTTTCGAGTTGAATCTTTAGTCAATGTTCTTTTTGAGCAGCTGGTTGAAAACATAGACCTTAGCCTGATAACCAAGGCGACATTTTACCAGATATATGGACAACTGAAGCTATTTAACAAGGCGCTCAAGCTGGACGGAATTTCATCGGCAGAGATCCAACAGCAGCTGGATCTTCTTGCCCATTCCCTTGAAATTAGAGGTTTTACCTTCACACAGTACCTTGACATTTTTAAAGGATTTGCTCTGGCGGTAAAAAATATAATCAATGATTATTTTAACAATATTCACGAAGAAAACATAAACAGAATTCTTTCTGATATAAATGTCAGTCAAATTCAGGCAAAATACCTTCCCCAGGAAACTGAGTTTGATACCGAAAAACTGGTGTACCGGGTTTCAGAAATTTTTTTTCGTGACCAGATAGCTCTTTCACTGGGCCTGCAGCAGCTCGACCTTTTTATCAGTCGTATTCTAAACACCCTTTTTCAGCAGGCAGACAAGCTTCCCAAAGACAATCTTCATAAACTCCTTATCTATGATCCCGGAAATGCAATGACATCGATTCACCACGTCGGCAGCAGGGTTAACGACATCATTCATCTGGGTAATAAAGGGTTTAATCTGGTTAAACTTCATAATTTTGGCCTGCCCGTGCCCCCCGGATTTATCATAACCACCGAAGTTTTCCGGTGCAAAGATGTGATCTACAGCTATTCGGCTGCTGAACAGAATTTCAAGGAACAGGTGGTCAGTCAAATATCTGCAATAGAAATAAAAGTAATTATAAAGCTGATGATGCTTGGGTTGGCGCAACCATAGTAGACGTGCCTGAGTCAGAAGTATCTAAAAGTCTAAATAGACGTTTTACTAGTAAAAGACCACATATGAAATATAAATTTGATTGATATTTACTTAGAGGAGGGTTGTTTGATTTAAGTCTAATAATATTATGAGCCTTGTCTTGCATAAGAGATGCAGGCATTGCAAATTTTGCATATTGGAGACTATCATAGGCTGTGTCAAAAAGTATATAGTCAAC
>RCNF010001985.1_pt1 | contig 10926 bp, 7 predicted proteins | sample 2041311 | NCBI WGS metagenome assembly RCNF01 (sample SAMN09708228, study PRJNA481090) | Marine sediment metagenome, whole genome shotgun sequencing project. | biome: marine sediment; feature: ocean; material: sediment; isolation source: Sewage treatment plant 2 marine sediment (STP2) ... | reverse complement strand
CAAAGAAAGCTTTATAGTATTGCTTATGATATTGCATTCCAAATGTTGGCTGACCCTTTCCCTCAACCAGGAGACCCCAGTTTGTATCGTTCTCTCCAAAATTAATTGGTCCGTCAATAGCCTCAATTCCTCTTTCCTTAAGCCAGTTAATTGCTGTATCAAAAAGTAATTCAGCCGCTTTATAGTCTTCAATAACCTCGAAATAACCAAGTCCTCCGGTCGGGTACTTATATGCTTCTCGCCTTATATTATCAATAAATGCGGCTACACGACCAATAGTTTCTCCCTTAGTGTTCCTCAAGAGCCACCTTATAGCTTCCCCCCTGGTAAAACAAATATTCTTTTGCGGGTCGAAAACTGATTCTGTTTCACTATCAAGAGGATTTATCCAATTTGGATCATCCTTATAGTGCGTTTTGGTAAAGGCTGTAAACTCTTTTCTCTGTTTGCGGGAAATAACTTCATAGATCTGCATGGAGGAAATTATAGATTAAACCACTCTTTGACAATCTTTTTACCTCTGCATTCATCACCCTTGAAAATAAACTCGTTGGTTTTATTATTGTAAGTATAATCCTTCTTCCAGAGCTCAATATTCTTTGTGATAAGGTTTATTGCTTCCAGCAGGTGGTCTACTTCCTTATTGGTGGTTGTGGGATGAATTGATATCCTGACCCAGCCTGGTTTATCAGACAAATCGCCACTATTTATTCTTCGTGTTATTTCCTGACTCTGGTCGTAGGATACTTCCAGAAGATAATGGCCATAGGTACCCGCGCAGGCACACCCTCCTCTTACCTGTATGCCAAAGCGATCGCTGAGCAATCTAACAATCAGGTTATAGTGGATATTCTCGTTATAGAAAGAAACTACACCTAGGCGTTCCTCAATATTATCGGCCAGAAGTTTTAATCCATTAATCTTTCTTAACTCGCGCAATAGTACCTCTGTAATTTCTTTCTCACGGCTGATAATCTTCTCTGTGTCCATTTGATCTTTTAGCTTAATAGCCAGGGCGGCCTTCATAGCTTGCAGAAATCCCGGAGTTCCACCATCTTCTCTTGCCTCAATATCATCAATGTATTTATATTCACCCCATCGATTGGTCCAGTCAACCGTTCCACCTCCAGGGTTATCTGGCACTTTAGAAGAATATAGAGCAGAGTCGAAGACAAGAACTCCTGATGATCCCGGGCCTCCAAGAAATTTATGTGGCGAAAAAAATATTGCGTCAAGCTTCTCCATCGGATCTGCAGGATGCATATCAATATCCTCGTAAGGAGCAGAAGCGGCAAAGTCAATAAAACAAAGGCCACCATTCTCGTGCATTATTCTTGCCAGTTTATGATAAGGAGTATGTACGCCTGTTACATTTGAACATGCACTGAACGATCCTATTTTAAGTTTCCTGTCTTTGTGTTTCCGGAGTTCACTTTGTAGAGAATTCTCATCAAATGTTAATCCTTCTCCCGGAGCCAGCACAACTACTTCTGCTATTGTTTCATACCATGGAGTCTGGTTTGAGTGATGCTCCATATGTGTAATAAATACCACCGGCCTGTCATCACCCATCGACACGGGATCAAATTTAGTATCGTAACGCTTTAGTCCGAGCATTCTTATCAGCTTGTTTATCTCGGTTGTCATACCCGCCCCGGCTGTAATAAGAACATCCTCCGGCCCTGCATTAACGTGCTTTTTAATTATCCTCTGAGCATGGTGATACGCCCATGTCATCCTGGAACCAGCCTCAGCTGTCTCAGTATGAGTATTTGCTACAAACGGTCCTATTACGTTTGTTATCTTCTCTTCTATTGGCCTGTAAAGACGACCACTGGCTATCCAGTCAAGATAACTAATCTTTTGGATTCCATATGGAGACTCATACTGATCGTCGATACCAATAATATTCTCTCTGAACTGTTCAAAGTACTTCTCTAAAGTTTCCATATATCAGCTAGTGAATTAAAAAAGAAAAGACCAAATGTTTTAAAAGATTTGGGCCGTAAATATAGCCATAATTCGCAGAATCATATATAATGATTATCACTTAATATCTATTATCCTGTGGTCGATTAGTATAAAGATTGTCAGAATAATTATAGTATAGATTATATATGTTACAAAGGGAATATATTGCTTTGGATTTATCTTCATCTTAAGCCAGATATAAGCACCTAAAACAATCTTCTCTAAGAAATACACAACAAATGTTGCAAGCGCAACTCCTACAGATCCATAATCTTTTATTAACCAGAGACTTAATGGTATATTTAGAATAAAGACTCCAGCAGCAGCCCGTAGTGCAACCCTCATTTTTTTTCGACCTATCAATATAGTTTGCGGGAAGATAACCCTGGGGATTACCAGCAGTATATATACCATAAAAATATCTGCACTCCGGTGAAATTCAGGGGTAAAGATTCTTGGGAAAAGCCAGCGGGCAAAAAAGAGCATCAAAATTGAAACGGGGAAAAGAAAATGCATTAATCTCTCAGAGCGTTTTTTAATCGTTGCCAACGATTCATGCATTTCAGAACGCGAAGCAAATCTCGGCAACATACCGCTATGCAGGGCGCCTGTCATCAAAAGAACAAAAGGAAGCTCCTTCATTCCGTACCTGAATATTGCAAACGTTCTTGGGTCATCGAAATAGGCAGATACTATTATACCATCTATATATTGAGCAGATCCACTTATAAGTACCGTAAAAATCAAAGGAATACCAAGCTTCATATGCTCTTTCATAAACCTCAGGGAGATCTTCCATTCGGCGTATCTCCTGAGCAATACCAAAAGCCATACCCATCTTACCAGGCTTACAAATATGAGTCCGTAAATCGACCATATAAAACCATGACCTCTTAATACCGGCACAAGGATTAGTATAAGCTGTGGTATAAATGTGTAGAGACCATACTGGAGTATCCTGTAAGACTTATTTCGTAGCAGGTAGATATACTCAATCAGGCAGACCGGGCTGCTCAGGAAAAGATATAAAAGCAGCAGATTCAGATATGGAACATTTCCGCTATAACCATATACTGAAAAGCTGCTCTTAAGGATATGACCGGAAATAAAGAATACCAGGCTGAAACCCAGTAGAAGGATAAATGCATTGAAGAACTCCGGTGATTTTTCGCTTACATTTTCACCATGGCGGCTGAATGTCCTGTTCCTGTTAAAAAGAGAAAGTAAGGATTGTATAATACCTGTAACCCAGAAAAAACTTAGGAAGCTTGCCAGGAACATAAACATTTCCCATGCACCTATATCCTCAGGAGACAGTGTACTTCTGGTAAAAACAATACTAACAACAAAGAATACTGTGAAACGCAGAATCTGAAAAAACTGCAATCCTGAGATATTATCTATTAATTTAATTTTTGCCAAGTGGCTCTGAATATGTAAATCTAACTACTAATAACACCAATAAAATAAAAAGATTGTATGCATGGTTCTTTTTCCCAAGAACCATGCAAAGATACAAATTGCTTATAGAGTAAGGTAAAGAGGCCTGAAAATTTTGCTTTTTGGTTTTTTTGCATTTCCTTTGCATTCCGAAAATGGTGCGTCTTTATAATAGAAGCCGTTTCCCTGTACTTTCAAAGAAAGATGATAGGTTCCATTTTTGAACCCTACATGGTGGTTGTAGCTCAGTTGGTTAGAGCGCTGGATTGTGGTTCCAGAGGTCGCCGGTTCGATCCCGGTTTTCCACCCCAGAAAATTCAAAGCTGGTACGTAAAGCGTACCGGCTTTTTTGTTTTTATGAAGTTGACTAAGCCATCTGAAGCAACATAGCCAGATTTTTGTAAGGCAAAGCACTGTATACAAAGTTTTAAGTGTCACTCAAATATAATCAATGCTACAATTCATCATATTAATACCTCAGCTTATCAACTTATTTTGAAATAATGCATACTTTACATTACTTTTATTTATGACGAATGAGAATGAAAAGGTATGCCTGCTAAGAAAGAAAAGATTAAAAACCTGATGATAGCCCTCCTGGAACAGGATGGTGTTGCATCTACTATATTGAATGATTCCGGTAAGCAGCTTACCGTCAAATTTAATCCGGACATCATCTCTATGGAAGATCTTTACGATCTGGCCCAGGATCTGAGGGACCTTGACATCAGCATTAGCTACATGAATTATTCTCAATAAGTACAGCTTTTATTTTGTGATATCTATATGCACCAATCTCAAGATCCAAAGAGTCAAAAAGAAGATAAAACTGTAAATACACACTGTGCAAATTGTGGTGAAACGGGTAGCGGAAACTACTGCAGTAAATGTGGACAAAAGTATCTTGATCTGCAAAGACCTGTTTCAGATCTTAAGGAAGAACTATTAGATTCTGTTAATATCGACAGCAGGATACTTAAAACAATTGTCCCCTTTATCATAAAACCTGGCTACCTGGCAAAAGAGTACCTGGAAGGAAAGCGGAAAAGATTTACATCACCTATTCGCCTTTATCTTTTAACAAGCATACTATTCTTTTTCCTGGCCCAGATAAGTAGTAATAAGGCCATCCGAAATAATGAAAATTCGAATTTCATAGTTAGTACTGATACAATAGATGGGGTAGTAATGGACGAGGCTTCAGCGATTGAGCTGCTTAAAGAAGACACACTGGTTTTTAGCGAAGATGATATTGCAGGCGGAAAATCAGGCATTCGAAAAGCCAGGAGAGAGCATCAATTTAAACAGGCTCTGTTAAAAGCCTTCACAGAAAAAGACTTTTTTTTACAGTCTTTATATAAGAACATTTCTTACATTTTGTTTATCCTGATGCCGGCATTTGCATTAATTCTTAAGCTGCTTTATATAAGACGACGAAGACTCTATATTGAACATCTGATCTTCTCCCTTAATATGCATTCGTTCTCACTTCTGTTGTTTTCTTTAATTGTTACACTCTCGCTGATATTTACATCTGCCTCTGGCGGATTCGTCTGGCTGATTCTGATATTACCCCTTTATTATACTCTTGGAATGAAAAGATTCTATATGCAGGGATGGGGTAAAACTATAGCAAAAGAAATTATTCTGACTTTTATCTACTTAATTCTTGTGTCAATATCATTACTTACAGTATTGATTATGACACTGTTAACAATATAGTTTTATTGCGATATTCTCATTGGCGTGGGTAAATACCCACACCATCATCCTAGAGAAACTCAGAACCCAGATAAATACCCACACCATCAACCCAGATCCTACTCTACCAGTTTCCTATATTTGCGATAGGAGAAATATGTCAGGCCAAGCAGTATTATTATTGTATAATATACGAAGGACGGAACCGGTACCGGATCGCCTCCAGCGTATGAATGAAGTCCGGACAAATAATAATTCACCCCAAAGTAAGTCATTAACACAGAGGAGAATGCCCATACGGACATAAGATTATAAGTAAAGATACTCTTAAGCCCTTTAATATTCTTAGCATGTAATACAAAGGCATACACCATTATGGTAATAAGCGACCATGTCTCTTTTGGATCCCAGCCCCAGTATCGGCCCCACGACTCGTTTGCCCACACAGCGCCAAGGAAGGTTCCAATAGTCAGGAAGTAAAGTCCCAGAGTCAATGATCTGTAAGAAATAACAGAAAGTTCATCAATAGATATTAGTGCCAGTCGCCTGCTCTTTTTTGTATTAAGTGAATAGAGTACCATATTTGTAAGGCCAAGTATCGCTCCTAATCCAAGGAAACCATAGCTGGCTGTTATAACCGATACGTGAAGTGTAAGCCAATAGGACTGTAACACAGGTGTCAGCGGAGTGATCTCCGGATCCATAAAGCTCAAATGAGCCACCATCAATGTAAGGGATGCCAATACAGCAGTAGCCGCCAGGGTAAGCGACGATTTTCTCCCAAAGGCCAGTCCAACCAGTACTGTAACCCAGGATATAAATAGAAGAGACTCATATCCATTGCTCATCGGGGAATGACCCGATATAAACCACCTGATACCCAAACCGAAGGTATGAAAGAGGAAACCACCCAGCACCAGAAAGGACAGAGCACTCACTATATATGATTTGCTGGTTTTGCCGGCAACGATCATAGCAATTAGTATTATCATCATTATCAGGCCAACAGTAGCATAAAATGGAAAAAGCTTTTCAAAGATCAAAAGACGATAATACAGAATTTCTGCCTTTACCCTGGATTCTGAAGGAAGGTCGTATCCTGCATAGGCCCTCTGGTAATCGATCATAGAATCAAGATATTGATCAGCCTGGGCATAATTTCCGCTTCTCAGTCCTTCCACAAGAGCACTTGTATAGAGAGAAAGTATGCTATTAATATAAGTACTATCCTGTTCGCTCATTGCATTAGGCAGAGCCTGTTCGGGAGTACCCCAGTTAAGTGTTCCGTCTCTGAGAGGAAACATCCTTAAAAACTCCCCCCTGGCAATCATCATAATAATATTCACTCTCTCATCAACCTTTATTACCTCTTTATCCATTTTGGATCTGGCTGCCTGTGGCTTAGCATAAACTTCCTCAACAATACTTGAGAGTCTGTATGTTCCGGTGTTAAAGTCAACAAGATCAGTTATCGCAACATACTCTGAAGTAAGTCCAAGTACCGATCTGAGTTCATTGTTCGATACCTTGATAAGAGCTTCATCCTGCCAGTTTTGAAAATCAGTGGTGAGCCCCAGGAATACTTGCATCGGACTATAATCCTTATATGTATTATGTCTATAGACTTTCCTGAGTATATCATTACTCAGTGTATAGATAGGTTTGGTCCGACCCTTTTGATCCTGGACAAGTACCTTTCCAAAGTCAGCAGCCTTATCCTTATTAAAGACAATCTTTGTAGGATTAGCCTTTAGTGATCCGGGAAGGATAAATAAGAGAACAATAATACCCAGAATTTTAGATGAGGAATTCTTCCACAAAGAAGGACTCACTTTCCAGAAAACTGATTTTCGGTTTAAAGTGGAAAGTATTAGAAATAAAAATAATAATGCATATCCAGTATATGTAACAAGCATACCTGCGAGATCGTGATTCATAGATAATATTGTCCCCTTTTCGTCGGGGTCGAAGCCAGATTGAAAGAATCTGAATCCACGGTGCTTAAGAACATTATTCATATATATTGAATATGGCATATTAATCCCCTCTTCCTCATCAGTAAGGACAACATCACTCTGATATCCCATTGGACTAGAGGATCCGGGATAACGATCCATAATAAAATCGTCCAGTGTAAGAGAAAATGGCAGATCTATTCTTTCTCGACCGTAGGAAAGTTTAAATCTGACACCACCAAGCTGGGTGGTAGAATTTGTAGCATCCCCACTATAGATATCATATACAAAAGCTTTAGCTGCCTGGTTTCCATACACAATCTCAACTTCGAAAGCATCTTTACCACTGGAAGCATTATCTTCAGATAATGTAGGTATTACAGCACCACTAAGACTAAGACGCTGAGCTATTATACGATATCCCAGAGTGGTGTACATTCCCATCTCTTTCAACTCAAGGGGCGTTCCTGGTAGAATATAAGACTCTTCCCTCGTCATCATATTAAACTGACTTACAGTGTCTAGCGAGCTAAGAAAAAATTTATTGTCGATCAATAAAAGACTAATATCTGCATTAGCATCCAAAGAGAAGGCCAGGCTTGCATCGGGTAGTCTTACACTTTCTCCATTCCCAATAATAATTTCGTCATTAAACATTCCCTTAGAGATCAATAAAGACGCCAGGGTAGTTCCCCCTTCAACATCCTGTATAGTCTCAATCGCATTTGGGATATATCTTGAATACCTTACCGAATACTTTTCCCCTTCAATCTTTCCATTACGATAAAAATCGCCTAGAGATGTGTTGGTAACAGCCATCTTAGCCCTGTCTGAATAAACGATGTTTCCTTCTTTATCTGCTATTTCCAGACCCATAAACTTGTCACGGCTTTTCCCATAACTAGCTGTTTCTCCCTCTCTTATGTGCACAATTCCTTCGAAACCAAAGTAGCGGGTAATTCCGGCACCAAGTATCATTACAATAAAGGCCACATGAAAAAGCAATACTGACAATTTTTCTTTTCTATATAGCTTGAAGTTTATAATCTGTCCTGTCATATTAACTACCAGGAGCAGGAATATTAATTCAAACCAGCGACTATTGTAAATTAGCTGCTTGGCACTTGCGGCGCCATAATCATTCTCAACAAATGTTGCCACTGCCATGGCAACTATAAAAAGAGTAAATAAAACGCCGGTAAATATCGGCGAAAAAAGCAGTTTTGTGTATTTTTTAATTCCTTTATCCATTTTCACAAATCATAATAAGTTTATCCTTATCCAGTATCTCAAATTGCGGACATCCGGAGCTAATAATTCTTTCGTCTGCAAAATCCTTTAATATTCTCACTACGCTTTCCTTTGCAATGCCAGCCATATCAGCTAACTCCTGTCGTGTTAGGATCATCGTAAATTTGTCACTCTTAAATACTTTATTTGCCAGGTAGAGTAATATTTCTGCAACCCGTCCCGGCATTTTCTTTTGAGTCATACTCATTAGCTTATAGATATTACGTTGAGATTTGTAACTTATATCTACAAGCAATCCTTCAGCAAACTTAGGATTCTCCAATACCAACTCTTTAATTACTGACGTTTCAATAAAGCATGTTCTTACATCGTTTAGGGCTGTCATACTAAAAACATGTCCTGCATCAGTGTACATTCCAGGTCCTATTATTAACTCTCCCTGACCACTAATTGACATTAAAAAGCTTTTATTCCCAGCAATATCCATATATATTTTTGCCAGTCCGGCAGACAAAAACACCACGTTTGATGCCGGTGTTCCCTGTTTAAATATACTCTCACCCGGTTTAAACACAGCTTCATATCTCTTCCCATTTACATATTCCAATTGCTTCTTTGTGAGATGCTTAAAATTACTCCATCCCACAAGACAATCAACGCAGCTGCAAATATTAGTATTTGTCATATTCTTTTATCTTTTATCTGCATGTAATATTACCTGACTCCCATCATTTGACATCAACCCTATCTATGCTCAATAACAGAATAGCTGTTGATATATATCAATATAGTAGTTGAATATAAAGATACAGATCAAAGGTATAACATCAATACCTTATTTTTAGAAGAAGTGATTAATATAATTATTTTGCGTTATTCAATTAACAGATACTATTTAGTAATTATCACATAAACAATTAAACCATGAAAAAGTTATCTAATCTATTATTAATTATCGCTGCAGCAGCCTTTGTTTTTGTTGCCTGTGAAGGTCCGACAGGGCCTGATGGACCAACAGGTCCAGCTGGAGCAGCTGGTACAACAGGACTAACAGGAGCTCAAGGGCCTCAAGGTGACACAGGAGCTGACGGAACTACTACATGTCTTGACTGTCACGATAATTCAGCAAGTATTGCCACCAAGCAAGGACAGTGGGAGAATTCACTTCATGCTATGGGAGAAAATGCTGCTTATGGCAACTGGACATTTGGGTCTTCGTATCCTGCCGGTGACTGTGCCAAGTGTCATGTTAGCCAAGGTTTCCACGAATTCATGGCTACAGGTGATGTTGCAGGCGCTCCTTTTGATGAGCCTCAACAAATAAACTGCTATACCTGTCACGAGGTACACGCAAATTATACTGAAGCTGACTGGGCAATTACCTATGCCGAATCATTCACCTTACTACAGGGCGGAGCCAGCTACGACAAAGGAGACGGTAACTTATGTGCAAATTGCCACCAGGCTCGTGCAGTTGTTCCTATGCCTGATGTTGCTGCAGGCACAACAATTATCACAGTAGGATCAGACAGGTTTGGAGCTCACCACGGACCTGTAGCTAACGTTCTTGATGGTGTTGGTTTATATGAAGTTGCAGGGTCAACAACTTATGAAGGAAACTCTCACTCAGGTATCAGCGACGGTTGTATTAGCTGTCATATGGCTCCCGGATATAGTGACATGTCAGGAGGTCATACAATGAGTATGATTGCTGAAGTACACGAGACAGAGACTTTCAACGATGCAGGCTGTACAACATGCCATAGTGGTGGCTTTGGCCTTGATGACATAGAAACAGTACAGGATGACGTAATGGCTAAGCTTGATCTTCTTCAAGACGACCTCCTGAATCTTGGAATCTATGATCCGTCTATCATGCGTAACTTCACTGGTGATTTCACAAATGATGTTGCAGGAGCTTACCTAAACTGGCAGATTATTTCTGAAGACAGAAGTTTAGGCATCCATAACCCTAAATATATCAATGCAATACTTGACAATACTCTGGAAATGACCGGGGCACTTCTTGCTAAGTAAACAATGTAAAACTTTAAAAAGAGGCTGTCTCAAAAGGACAGCCTCTTTTTGTTTTCCAGTCTTATCTCCAATATGGCCTCCTGCAAATTCACAACTCTCGGTTGTTGATTTTTGAAGTAGGTGACCCGTCCTGAATATAGTAACATCCCCCTGATCCCGTTGACTCCCTAGCGGTCGTCGAGCTCCGCTGCGCTACGGTTCAAGGGGGAATAAAAAAAGGCCAGACAAATTGACTGGCCCTATATTCTATATATTATAAGATTCTAGCCGTGATCTTCGTGGTAACCGTTAATCATACTTTTAAACAGTGTAACAGGCTTATCGCCAAGGGTACAGGTATAAATATGAATCATAAGGAAAACACTCAGGATAAATCCCATTGAGATATGAAGTAGATCTGTATAGAGAAGTCCGCTCACCCCAAAGAACTGACGAATAAGGATCTCAGGGAAGAGTAAGCCAATTCCGGTTATAATAATTACAGGAAGGCCAGCATACATTGCCAGAACATAGGAGATCTTCTGCAGAGGATTGAATTTTCCATCCTCTGTGATAGGGAAGGGATGTTCTT
>RCNF010003581.1_pt1 | contig 10927 bp, 10 predicted proteins | sample 2041311 | NCBI WGS metagenome assembly RCNF01 (sample SAMN09708228, study PRJNA481090) | Marine sediment metagenome, whole genome shotgun sequencing project. | biome: marine sediment; feature: ocean; material: sediment; isolation source: Sewage treatment plant 2 marine sediment (STP2) ... | reverse complement strand
TCGATCACCATATATCTCACCGCCGGCGGTCCGAGCAGATCGCCACCGCTTTTTTTAGGATGTCGCGCTCCATGCGCAACCGCTCATTTTCTCGGCGAAGGCGCCTGAGCTCTTCATCTTCCGACTTCAGTCGCCCGCTCCCTGGAAACGCACTCTGACCATCTGATTCGAACTTCTTCTTCCATTTCCTCAAGATGTCAGGTCGTATCTCCAGCTCTTTGGCTACTTCATACAAGTCTCGCCCCTGGTCCACGACCATCGACACCGCGTCTATTGGCTGAATCTCCGTCGTCTTCTCACCTGTTTCCTCCCTTACCAGTATTGTGGCTTCTCTTCCTGTCCACAAAACCGGGGGAGGTCCAGATCGCATGATGATACTCACAGGTGCGCGGAGGCGGGAGAGGGTGCAATCAGCCCTTGTATTGCGATCGCAGCGTTCGGCGCATGAGTTTGTTGGATGCCGTGCGGGGGAGTGAATCGACGAGCACAAGATCCCGGATCTTGAAGAGCGGGTTGAGCTCGGTCGCAACGCGCTGTCGGAGGTCGATGAGGAGCTCCTTGGAGTCTGTGTCGATCGCGGCGATGGCGAAGACCACGAGTTGCTCGGCCCCCTCGCCCCCCGGCTGTACCGCCACGGCCGCCGATTCCGAGACCGCCGGGTGGTGGTCGATCACCCGCTCCAACTCAAGCGATGAGACCTTGATTCCGCCGAGATTCATGGTGTCGTCTGCGCGCCCCTGGGCGCGGTAGAAGCCACCGGAGAGCCGGGCGAGCTGGTCGCCGTGGCGGCGGAGGATTTCATCTCCGGGACCGTTTGGGCAATCATCGTGGTAGACCTTCTCGTGGTCACGGTTGAGAAGCCTCTGGGACAGGCCGATGGAGGGAGGTACGAGGAAGACCTCGCCTTCCTCGCCATCTTCCACAAGCTCGCCGGCGTCATCGAGGATCACCAGGTCGAGTCCGAGAGCCGGGGTCGTGAATGCCGAGGGCGATGCCGCCTGCGCCACGGTGCCGGTGACATAGCCGCCGCCGATCTCGGTGCCGCCGCAGTACTCGATGACCGGTGCCCGGTGGGTCGTCAGGCTGGTCAACCAGAGGTAGTCGTGGCGATTCGATGGTTCGCCGGTGGAGCTGAAGGTCTCGATCCGGGACCAGTCGGCGTCAGCGCAGGCGCCGGACTCCCGCCATGTGCGAACCAGTGACGGCACCACGCCGAGCATGCTGACCCCCGCGCGTTCGATGAATCGGGCAAAATCAGGACCGCTCGGGAGACCCTCGTAAAGCGCGATACAGCCTTGGTTGAGGAGGGTGCCGTAGATGAGCCACGGACCCATCATCCAGCCGATGTTGGTCGGCCAACAGACGACGCTGCCAGGCCCGATGTCTTGGTGGAAGCGACCATCCATGCCGCATTTGATGGGTGTCAGGTGGGTCCAGGGGATGGCCTTTGGGTCACCGGTGGTGCCTGACGAGAAGAGCACGTTTGTGAGCGCGTCGGGATCGGCGATGACCGACTCGAATGTAGTGGCACCGCTGAGAAAATCACTCCAGTAGAGATCGCCCCGGCGGAGAAGCGGTGAGGTGGCTTCGCCATCGGTGATCACAATTGCCCGTGGCGCGGCTGCTTTGCAGATCTTGTCATACAGAGCGATCGTCCGTCCGCCACGGTGAAAGGTGTCGACGGTGATGATGCCGTCGGCTTCGGCGATCTCGAGCCGGCGTTGGACCTCCTGTGGGGCAAAGCTGTCGGCGATGGAGATGACCGCGCAGCCGGCGCGGATGATGCCGAGGTATGCGGCAACACATTCGATGGTCATGGGCATGTAGAGAGCGATCCGGGCGCCGGGTGCGAAACCAATCCCGGCGAGTCCGTTGGCGACCCGGTTGACCAGGATCTCGAGTTCGCCGTAGGTGACATAGGTGTCGGTCTCGGCGCCCTCTGAACCCTGGACGATGGCGATGACGCAGTCATCGGGTTGGAAGCACGAGTCGGTGATGTTGAGGCGGGCGCCGGGAAGCCAGTTCGGGTTGGTTGGGCCGTTCTGCAGGTCGAGAATCTGTGTCGGAGGGTGATCAAAGGCGATGCCGAGGCGGTCAATGACGGCCTGCCAGAATTCGGCGCGGCGCTCGACTGACCACCGGTAGAGCTCGTCGTAGGCATCAAATGCGAGATCAGCCATAAGCCGGCCGATGTTTGAAGCCGCTATCCGATCAGCGGAGGGCACCCACGTCGGAAGTGGTCCGAGCGAACGGTCTCGAGCGTCGCTGAGCTCGAGGAACCGAGCCCACTGCTCGTCAAAGCCGATCGAAGGGTCCGAACGAACGCGTTCCACCAACGAGAGCCACTCCGCGGTCTGGCCGTCAATCTCTGGTTTGTTCATGCTCGGTAGATCATAGCCGACCGGAGGATGAACCACAGAGGCACAGAGTCCATCGGCAGCTCTGAAGGGCAGGCAAGATGCCTACCCCACAATCGGCCTCGCGGAACTGTAGGCTGGGCCTTGGCCCAGCTTCAGAGTCTTTCCGGAGAGAGAATCGATCCCACGGTAGTCAAAAAAACCCCGAAGCAATCAAGCTGTCTGACTTGAGACAAGACTGTGATGCCTTGGTGAAGTTTTTTGCATTTTCGCGTCTTTGTGGTTGCGACGGTCCCATTCTCACCGAGGGTGAGCTAGCCTCGATCGACTCGGACGACCTCGTCTTTGGGCAGGAGTTCGAGGAGGCGATCGACGGCGTGGCCGACTTCGTCAGTTGTGGCCGCCTCTACGGTGATCCAGACCTGGTGGTCCTCGGATGCATCGTGGCGCGGGTAGGACCCGATCTTGACCTCTGGGAAGGCGGCGTCGACATCGCTGAGGGTGTGGGCGACCGCGCTCTCGTCCGAGGTCAGATAGAGGTTTGCGCTGGCATGACTCTCGCCGTGAAGGACCTCGCGCAGGGCGCCGATCTTGGCGTGGAAGAGCCGCGGGATCCCGGGCAGAAGATAGACGTTGCGGCACACCACCAGCGGCATGTTGCCGTCGGAAGAGTAGAGCAGAGTGCTGCCCGAGGGGACATCGGCCATCCGCAGGGCGCCCTCGTTGAAACGGTCGCTCCACCAAGTGCGGATCATCTGCTCGAGATCTGGGCTCCGTTCGATCCCGACGCCGAAGGCGCGCGCCACTGCGGCGACGGTGCGGTCATCGTGCGTCGGACCGACACCTCCGGAGGTGATGACCGCGTCGAAGTGTTCGGAGCAGAAGCGGACCTCTGCGGCGATCTCGTCCTCCTCGTCGCCCATGGTGACGATGCGTCGGAGATCAACCCCGATATCGCGCATGAGATCGATGATGCACTGGGTGTTGGCGTCGCGGACTTTGCCGGACAGGATCTCGTCGCCGATGATGAGAGCAGCTGCAGTAGTCACCGGATCAGGATAGGCGCTCGCTCAGGTCTCGGCAATCAGAAAATACCGGAACCGAAAAACTTGCCGTGGAAGACCACAAGGATCACATAGACGATCGCCCCGATCAGGAAGAGCGGGAACGAAATTTCGTCGGCCCGGAACTTTGTTCTTCCGCGAGCGATGGCGACAAACGGAATGACCGAGGTCTGGCGGCAGAATTCGACATAGGCCTCGCCGCGTGTTTTCTTGAGTCGCGCGTCCATCTGGAACGGCCCCACGACGCCGAGTACGAAGAACGAGCCGAAGAAGGCGACATCACCGACGGTGCCGTTGGCGAGTAGATGCGCCAGTCCGAAGAGTGCCAAACCCATGTTCATCGGGTGTCGGGTCACGCGCAGGATCCCGCGGGGTCCCTTGCTGCCCGGCAGCATGCTCGCAGGACTTGGATCGGCCAACATCAAGGCGAGGAACTCGACGGCGACCAGCATGAGAACGAGCGCGATGCCGCGCTCGACCCATGGATTGAACTCCCACAAGACAGGGCCGAGATGGCGGTTCTGCCACCACAGGACTGCCGCCGGTCCGAGGGTGAGAAAGGAGACCACCGAGTAGACGCCGCGGAAGGGCCATTGCCCGAGCTTGGCGACGAGGTTTTCGCGAATGGCGCCGTGCGACATCAGCAGATGCGTTACGACAAAGAGTGCCGAGAACACGACGATGAGAATCAGGATCATGGTGGAGCGAGTATACCCGTTCGATAGATGTGCGGGTCGGAACCGTCGCAACCACGAAGACACAAAGCCACAAAGGACTTCACAAAGACATCGTTATCACCCTTGAGTCGGGCCCCGTTTGTTGTTTGAAGGCCGTCAGACTCGAATATTGGCGAGCATACCGTTGACGGGACTCTGAAGCCGGGTCCAGGCTCAGCCCACGCCGTCATGTGGGCAATTGTGGGGCGGGCTTCTAGCCTGCCCTTCAGGGCCCTCAACGAGCTTGGGGTGGTGCGGGTTTCCGCCACCAATCACGCACGCGGTACCGACTCACTCAATGTGATGGCTTCGCGATGGCCGTCTTTGTGGTCCTTTGTGCCCTTCGTGTTTCAAATGCGTACCGTTCGAGTCCCACGTATCGATTGACCGAGGGTGCGCCGCCTCAGCAAGATCGACTCTGCGCCTCCGTGCTTTTGTGGTTTTCCTGCCCGGTCGATCTCCGATTGGTCACGCCTTCCAGGTGCGGTAGAAGAGCGCCTGTTTGTGGACCGGTTCGGCTCTTTCCTCGAGTTGGGCGAGCTGCTGCTCGTTCATGGGGTTGAAAGTGCGCGCGATCTTGATGTTCTCCTCGAGCTGCGGAATGTCGTCGCAGCCGACGATGACCGTGCTCACCGGCAGCGTGAGGACATAGCGCATGGCCTCGGTCATATCGAGTGTGCCCGGCACGGTTCCGGCATGACGCGCCTCGGGATCCTCCGGCGCTTTCCATGATTTGAGAAGTAGCCCGCGCGAGGGAATCTTCATCCCGATGATGCCCATCTCCTTCTCCACCGCCAGCGGCAGGAGCTTCTCCTTGAAGCTGAGGTGGTGGGGGTCGGCGGCGTTGACGGCCAGCAGAACGCAGTCGAAATCGAAGCGCTCGATGGCGGCGATGAGGACATCGGGATCTGCGTGGCCGGAAATCCCCAGGTTGCGGACGATGCCCTGATCGCGGGCCTCGACAAAGGCCTCGATGGCGCCGCCCTTGGCAAAGGACTCCTCGACCTGCTCCATCCGCGACAGGGCGTGCATCTGCCACAGATCGATGTGGTCGGTCTTGAGCAGTTCGAGGGATCGCTCGAGAAGCTTCCACGAACCGTCGCGGGTGCGGTCGTGGCTCTTGGTCGCGAGATAGGCCTCGGACCGGCGGGTCTTCATGACCTCGCCGAAGTACTGCTCCGACCAGCGATCCTCGACCCCTCCGTAGCGCGCCGAGGTGTCGACATAGTTGATGCCGAGGTCCAGCGCCCGTTCAATGAGAGGAATTGCAACATCGAAGTTGTCGGCCTTCTCCAACGCCGACTGGCCACCGAGACTGAAGATTCCGACCTGGTAGCCGGTCTTGCCGAGGTTGCGGGTCGGCATGGCATTCGGCGTCAGCGGGTTGTTAGGCAGTCCGGGCATCTGTTTTGCCTCGCCGCCCATCACGCTCTTGGCGACAAAGCCCGCGGCCGCCGCCGTGCCGAGCTTGATGACATCGCGGCGTTCGATCTTCGAGTCGGTCTTCTTTGCGTCAGTCATGGCGCCTCCTTGAAGCATGATAACTGGTTTCAGAGGGCTCGCGACCACGATGTGCGGGCGCCGTGGGGAACGCAAACGGTGGGGCAGGTCAGTAGAGGTTTTCCTCGTGGCGTGCGGGCTCGCCCTGCACAAAGATCGCATCTCCGGTCCGGTTGTCGATCACCGAGCCATAGGCCAGGAATCTGGAATGGAGATAGTGTCGGGAATCAACGATCCAGACGCTTGCGGTCAAGAGTTCCTGCTGCGGGTCGACGAGGTCGCGAAAGATGCCGTTGATCTGGCGATACTCGTACGGTCCGAGCGTGATGGGCCCGATGGGGATGGCCGAGCCGGTGCCCGTATTCACGACGACATCGACATCGAGCTCCCATGGATGCAGGTTGATGATGCCGAGGTTGGTTCTCCAGATTCCATCCCCGTGCCGGAGGCCGGGCACCAGGATCGCGGATCTCCCGGTGCCGGCCGAAACCGCCGGCACCGCCTGGGCGTAGGTGCCCGTATTCGATGTGTTGATGGTGCGGCTGGAGACGTGGAGATCTCCCCCCTTGATTTCGAGGAAGAGCGCAGCCTGACCCTGGTGGCCGAACAGGGTTTCCAGGACGTTTGTGAAGTGGAGCGTCCCGAGGTCCGGTACGACGATTTCCACCGGTTGAGCGCGCGCTCCGGCTGGTCCATGTTCGAGCATGCTGACGGCGACGATCGTGTCGCCTCCACCGAGGCCCTGGAACGCGAGATCGGTGGACCATGAGGTTCCGTGCAGCCCTGGGTTGTTGCCGGCGGCCGGAATCACCAGACTTCGGGGCTCGGGGCACACACCGTCGCAGATCACGAATGGTCGGGATGCGGCGGGATCCTTCAGATGGTAGTCCAGAACGACACGATAGGTGCCGGGGCCCACGTGATCGGAGTGCGGTGGTGGTTCATTTGGTCCGTAATCGCCGATGTTCTGATGCCACGGATTCGACGTCACGGGGATGCTCGTGAAGGGTTCGATGTGTTGCCCGTCGTTCCATTCCCACGTGCAGATGCGATTCTCCCGCGCCACGATCTCGCCCTGCGAGTCCTCGACCCACACGGAGTATGAAGAGCAGGGGTTCCCGTCATATTTGAGGTATTGCTCTTCGACCGCGCCATTGGTCACCGTTCCAGTGATCTCGACCGTCTCGCCGAGTTGGTAGACTCGCCGGTCGGTGGAGACCCCGATCATGAAATCCTCATTGAGAGCCGAGCACGGAAGCGCGATGAGAATCCACAGCACCCAGCTTGTAGAGACTTTCATCTTCCCACTGTAGTTCTCTCGAGAATCCTCGGTCAAGAGGGATCGAGATTGGAGCCTTCGCCGGTTGGTCGTCGCGACCCGGATCACCTCACCTTGCGGAGGTCCCGAAAGTACCCGTCCTGACCGTCGTAGTCGATGATCTCGACATTGCCGCTCGAGTCGATTTCGAGGGCGGCGGCGACGTGGAGGGAGCCTTCGCCCCGTCCGGAAAAGCTGTCGATCTCGATCTCAGCTATGCCGAATGGGTACTCGAGAGACTCCTGCCCGAGCTGTTTCTCGCTGACATCGATTCTTCGAGCGGTGAGAAAGAGGATCCGATAGCCGTCTCTGGTCTCCTCGGCGAAAACCAGCGAGATCGGTCGAACCTCGGCGCCGAGATTGAGCTGACCGTCGTTCCGATAGCGGATGGCGCCGAGCAACGAGCTTTGGCCGCCCGAGGCAAGGACTTCGGCGAGTTGTTTCACCTCGTCCTCGGACGCGTAGCGGTTTGCAACGAGGGTCAAAGGCATGCTCCGGGTGCCCTCGGTCGTGTTGACCACGGCGGTGCCTGTGAACTCGCGACCGGGCGAATAGGCGGCGGTGGCGAGGGCCGCAAGCAATGTCAGAGCGATCACGGTTCCGAAAACTGTTCGGGCATTCATGCATTCTCTCCTTGGGTCGGCGGTCGATCCATAGGATATATCGGTTCTGGGAGGCCTGGGATTCCCGGCAGCGGTTTGAGTTGCGAAGGGGCGAAGGAAGCGATGACATCGCAGCACCGCAAGGCTAAACCGCTCAGGGCGTCGATCTGAGCGGGTTCGAACGATGGAGCCGCTGATGCTGCCCGTATTCGATAGCGATACCGATAGCGAACACTCATCGGAAACGGAAACGGAAACGGAAACGGAAACGGGCACGGACGCGGGCACGGACGCGGGCACGGACGCGGGCTCGGACTCGGACGAGGGGTCAGGCCCGATCGATGGGAAACGCAATCACATCTTGGATGCGCTCAGCGCCGGCGGCGAGCATGACCATCCGGTCGACCCCTATGGCGACACCGGCGCAGTCCGGCAGGCCGTGTTCCATGGCGGCCAACAGGTGGTGGTCCACGGGAACATCGGCGAGGCCTCGAGCGCGACGGGCGTCAAGATCGGTCTCGAATCGATGTCGCTGTTCGGCAGGATCAGTGAGCTCGTGGTAACCGTTGGCGAGTTCGATGCCCTCGACCCAGGCTTCGAATCTCTCGGCGACGGGTGGGTCTCCCGGCCGAATTTTGGCCAGGGCCGCCTGTGATGCCGGGAAGTCGTAGACAAAGGTCGGGCCGATCCGTCCGAGTTGGGGTTCGACAATGTGGCTCAGCAGCAGTTCGAGCCATGAGTCGCGGTCATCGCCGAGATCCGGAATCGTGTCGCCAAGGAGCTCGTGGGCACGAGCGGCGAGTTCCCCGGTCTTGGCGGCGTGCGGATCGATGCCCGCGTGGCGCTGAAACGCTTCGGAGTAGGTGAGCTTCTCGGTCTTTCCATCGCGATGGGAGGGGATGTCAATAACCGTGGAGAGCAACTCGCCGACCTCGTCCATCAGGTGGTGGTCCCAACCCGGGCGGTACCATTCGAGCATGGTGAACTCGGGATTGTGCCGGCTCCCCGCCTCGCCATCACGAAAGGCCTTGCAGAGCTGGTAGACGGGTCCGCTCCCCGCGGCGAGAAGCCTCTTCATGGCGAACTCCGGCGAGGTCTGGAGCCAGAGCTCGCGGCCTCCGTCGGCTCCCGGACCCCGATAGCGGGTGCTCAGCGCCGCGAGGTGGAGATCGGTGACCGGCGCCGACGCGAGGAGCGGCGTCTCGACTTCGAGCACGCCGCGCTCGGCGAAGAATGCGCGGATGTTCGCCAGAACATCCGCCCGGATCCGCAGATTTTCCATTGAGGCAGTGGGTCGCCAACCGTTGGTCATCGAGCGATTATCGCGCACACCGAGGGAGGGATGTTGATTCCGGTCGTTTCGTGACCATCGTAGAAACCACAAAGGCTCGAAGACACAAAAAGATCACCAAGTCCGACAAGCTGATCGGCCCTCGGCCGATCAGCTTGTCGGGTTTTTCGTGAAGTCCTTCGTGCCTTGGTGTCTTCGTGGTTGCGACGTGAAGTGCGTGCGAAAGCTGCGGATGTCACGCGCGGCTGACGTAGTCGCCGGTCCTGGTGTCGATCTTGATCTTCTCGCCGATCTGAACAAAGAGCGGGACCCTGACCACGGCGCCGGTCTCCATGGTCGCCGGTTTGTTGCCGCCGGAGGAGGTGTCGCCCTTGAGACCGGGGTCGGTCTCCGTGATTTCAAGGAACACAAAAGTCGGTGGGGTGATGACGATGGGATTGCCCTCGAAGAGGGTCACGATGCAGACGTCCTCTTCCTTGAGCCATTGGCTCGCATCGCCAATGGTCTCGGAACCGGCGGCGATCTGTTCGAAGGTCTCCTGGTCCATGAAGGTCCACATGTCGCCGTCGGAATAGAGGTACTGCATTTCGGTCTCGTGGACATCAGCGCCCTCCAACGAGTCGGACGCCTTCATGGTGATCTCGTTGACCCGTCCGGTGACGAAGTTCTTGTATCTGACGCGGGTGAAGGCCTGACCCTTTCCGGGTTTGACCACATCGGTGTCGACGATGATGCACGGGTTGCCGTCCATGAGGATCTTGAGCCCGACCTTGACCCGATTCATGTTGTAACCAGCCATGTTGTATCTCTCTTTCTCGCTTGCGCCGATCATACCGAAGCTGCGAAACTGCGCCGGTGAAGATCGCATTTGATCCGTGGCCGGCGGGCGAGTGGCGTCGCCATCTTGCCGCCGTGGTTCGCGATCTCGGCGAGTTGCTCGATCTCGTCGGGCTCGACGCCGAAGCTCTTGGAGTCGGTGCAACCTCTCCGGCCGCTCTCCGATTCCCGCTCAGGGTACCACGCGGTTTTGTTTCCCGAATGCGCAGGGGCGATCCGGACGATCCGTTGTTGCGGCAGGTGCTCCCGGCGTCCGCCGAGGACGACGATGTCGCGGGTTTCACCGACAACCCGGTCGGGGAACTGGGCATGTTTCGCGGCGATGGTCTGCTGAACAAGTACCACGGTCGTTCGTTGCTGGTGGCCACCGGGGCCTGCGCGATCCACTGCCGATATTGCTTCAGGCGGCATTTCCCCTACGACGAGGGACAGCCAAGTGGTAGGGAGTTTTCGGCGGCGCTGGACCAGATCGCGTCGGATGCGTCCATCGACGAGGTTATTCTCTCCGGAGGAGACCCGCTGGTGCTTCCCGACGACCGTCTCGCGGATGTGGCCTCAGCTCTCGCTGAGATCCCGCATGTACGCCGCCTGAGGATCCACACTCGGATGCCTGTGGTACTCCCAGAACGCGTCGACGAGGCGCTCGTTGGCTGGATCGATACGTCACCCCTGCCCGTGGTGGTGGTCATCCACGCAAATCATCCGAACGAGATTGATGCTTCGGTCGTCCGCGCCCTGAGCGTCCTCGATGCCGCCGGTGCGACGCTCCTCAACCAGGCGGTGTTGCTGCGCGGCGTCAACGATTCAGTAGAGGTGATCGAGGAGCTTTCGACGCGGCTCTTCGAGTGTGGAGTCCTGCCGTACTATCTGCACCTTCTCGATCGGGTCGCCGGCGCCGCTCACTTCGAGGTGGATGAGGATCGAGCTCTTCAGATCATAAAGAGCCTGCAAGCGAGGCTGCCGGGTTATCTGGTGCCACGACTGGTGCGAGAGGTCGAGGGGGCGCCATCCAAGGTGGCGGTCAAGTGACGGTTACTCATTCTGGGCGCTATCGGAAGGCCGGGGAGCGGGTGTTGCCTTCTTCCAGGGTGGTAGGACCCGGGCCTCGAGGGCGTAGGCGACGTGTGACAGATAGCAGACTTCTGTTTCCAGAAGGGCTCGGGTGATCTGGTCGGCGAACCACGCCAGGTGACCCCGGCGCAACCACTCGGCGACGCCTTCGAGGTACATGGCCTCTCCTAT
>RCNF010001984.1_pt1 | contig 10928 bp, 10 predicted proteins | sample 2041311 | NCBI WGS metagenome assembly RCNF01 (sample SAMN09708228, study PRJNA481090) | Marine sediment metagenome, whole genome shotgun sequencing project. | biome: marine sediment; feature: ocean; material: sediment; isolation source: Sewage treatment plant 2 marine sediment (STP2) ... | reverse complement strand
CTGCTGGCTCGAAGTAACCCTGTTCTTCCCAACGCTTGTAAATGCGCTGTTCGATATCGGCTGGTTGGTAGGACTTATCCATGCGTTGTTGCGATTACCTGATGATCAAAAAAAAGTTGTGAAAAGAATGTCGTGGTGGCAAGTTGTGCGGGCAGTTTGAGTTGGTGACTAGACGTTGTGGGTTTGCAGCGTGTGGCCCTTTTCCCGGTATTGCGCAAATCGTTTACGGCTTTGCTGTTTGGACTCGTCGTCAGAGGTTACAAGTTCTGCGACTCGCGGGAAAGACTCAGCAAATGTTGGCACGCCTGCGCCCAGATTGATGAGCAGGTCGCGACTGGCGATGGCTTGTTCGCCACAACCAATGGTGACGGCAGAATCTCTCTCGTCCGTCGTTGTGCCAACTACGTGATGCGGTACGAAACTGCCTTCACGAAAGGTCCACAGAAGCTCATCGATACGCTTCGCGTCCGCTGCATTGTCGGCATGAATATGCACCGTGTTTTGCAGCCGGTACGCTTTCTCGGCTAGTCTGCAGGCAAACGTCTGGCGGTTGTGTTCGCCCTGCTGCTTAAGGACGTAAAAGTCGATTCGTGCCATTGTGGTTTTCGCTCAGCCTTCGGCTTAGGGCAGGGCGCCGCAACGTGTCAGCAGCACCTCAGTCAGCATCGGCACGGGTCGTCCGGTGGAGCCTTTTGCTTTGCCCGATTTCCAGGCAGTGCCTGCAATATCGAGATGCGCCCAATTCATACCGTCAGTAAATTTACCGAGGAAGCAAGCCGCGGTGATAGCACCGCCAGCACGCCCACCAACGTTGGCCATATCCGCGAAATTGCTGTCCAGCTGTGTCGTGTATTCGTCACCCATCGGCAGCGGCCAGCTGCGGTCATCGGAGGACTTGCCTGCGGCGACAATGCTCGCTGACAGCTCGTCATTGTTGCTCATTACGGCTGTGTGGTGATGCCCGAGAGCGATCACACAGGCACCCGTCAAAGTGGCCACATCAATAATCGCTGCTGGTTTGAAGCGTCGTGAGTAAGTCAGGGCATCACATAAAATCATTCGGCCTTCAGCATCAGTATTCAGAATTTCGATCGTCTGTCCGGACATGCTCTTAACGATGTCGCTCGGTCGTGTTGCATCGCCGCTGGGCATGTTTTCCACTGTCGGTACGACAACAGTCAGGTTGATCGGCAAGCGCAATTTGGCGACCGTTGCCATGGTGCCGATAACGCTCGCTGCACCACCCATGTCGTATTTCATCTCGTCCATGCCCGGGCCTGGCTTCAGAGATATGCCACCGGAATCAAAGGTGACGCCTTTGCCGACCAGAACTACGGGCTTGTCGCTTCCGGCACCTTTGTACTGCATGACGACAAGCTTGCCTGGCTCGGTGGCTCCGGCAGTTACGGATAGCAATGAGTGCATGCCAAGGCGTTTCATCTCTGCTTCATTCAAGATGCGGGTCTGCAGTTTCTTGTTCTCGCGAGCCAGTCGCTGCGCTGTACGTCCGAGGTACGACGGCGTGCACACGTTGGGCGGCAAATTGCCGAGGTCTTTCGCGAGCGACATTCCGGTCACGATTGCATCAGCATGCTCTGCACCTCGCGCCACCTTGGCCGCATCGCTTCGCTTGGCGATTGACAGCCCAATTTTTCTGAGCGGCATTGCGGCGGGTTTCTTGCCGCTCTTCATCTGTGTGAAGCGGTACAGAGAATCGCCGATTGCCTGCACACTGTGCCGTGCCAGATAGTACGCATTGGCATCCACAACAGACTCAAGCGTCAAACTATTGAGGATGTCTCGGGTCTTGGTTTGAGCGATAGCGCTCATCGCCGCTGCAACCGCGCGGCGAAACTTCGCAACGTCCAGTGCACCGGACTTGCCCAGGCCGACAACGGCAATTCGCGAAGCTTTTACGCCGGAGACATTTGTTAGCACCGCGCACTTTCCGACTTGTGTGGAAATATCGCCGCTCTTCACGAGCTTGCCGATGGCGCCGTTACTCGCGGCATCGATTTGAGTTGCTCCCTGACCGAATATGTTCTTATCGTAAATACCGATGATCACGCAATCTGTGGCGCGGCGGGAAACGTTGCTCGTGCTGGTGAAATATTCCATAAATTGTATTGCCTCGATTAATGCTGGTTCGCTTGCCACGCTGCCACCGGATAACCTACTCGGCTAGTGGGAGCAGCTAGCAGTCCCAGATCTTATTGTTAACCTGACTGTCCTGTCTGAGCGCCCCACAAAATAGGCACTGTCGCGGACAAAATAAAAGCGGTAGTCTAACCGATCCAGCCGGAAACGGTTAAGCAAATCACTGATTTATCGATGTTTCGCATACTTGATCGCTACATATTTCGGGAGATTGCCGTGACCTGGCTTGGGGTCACAATGGTGCTCCTTCTGATATTGCTCACGAACCAGTTTGCGCGCGTTCTCGGCAGCGTCGCCAAAGGCAAGTTGCCGAAAGATGCGGCGTTTGACGTGATTGGTTTATCTGCCCTGCAATACATGACGGTCCTGGTGCCGATCGGGTTGTTCCTGGCGATCATGCTGGCACTGGGTCGTTTGTACCGGGACAGTGAATTGCCGGCAATGATGGCCTGCCGGGTAGGTCCGAGCGGTATTTATCGGCCGCTGATCTGGCTGCTGCTACCCCTGTCCGCTGGCGTCGCGTGGCTCTCAATCGATCTTGCTCCCAAAGCGCTCGTCGCTATTGAACGCATTGGCGCAGAAGCGCGCCGAGAGGCGGATCTCTCCAGCATTGAGCCGGGACGGTTTACCGTAGTTGGCAATCAGGATGCGGTTATCTACGGTGAGAGCATATCGCCTGATGGGGCGATGGAGAATGTGTTTTTGCAACGCACCGTGGAGGATGGCGGTATCGAAGTGGTTGTCGCGGAACGTGGCGTGCAGGTCGATTCCGATGATCCCAACACGCGACTGCTCGTCTTGTATGAGGGGCGTCGCTACGAGGGTGTTCCCGGTACCGCAAATTTCCGGGTTCTGGAATTCGCCGAGCATGGAATTCCTTACAATCTTCCGAGCGTGGAACAGATCGAGGTTGAGCCTCAGTCAATGCTGTTTTCAAATTTGTTGCGATCGGATGAGCTGATTCACGTGGCCGAAGTTCAATGGCGACTCAGTCTGCCACTGGCGACGATAATACTGGCGATTCTCGCGGTACCGCTGAGCAAGACCCAGCCTCGTGCCGGGCGATACGGCAAACTGGCGGTAGGGCTGCTCGCGTTTATAATTTATTTCAACATGCTCAGTGTTGGCAGAACCTGGGTAGAAAAAGGTGTTGTTTCAACTTCTTTTGGGCTCTGGTGGGTGCATGCTGTGGCGTTGTTGTTCGCGCTCGTTCTGCTGGGCGCACAAAACTCGGTGTTCCGCAGGATGCGAAGTTGAATAAAATTCTCAGTCAATATCTGATGCGCACGATTCTGGTGAATACGGCATTGGTGATGGCTGTGCTGCTGGCGTTGGCCGCACTATTTGAGTTCATCGCAGAACTCGATGGGACAAGAGGTAATTATCAGGCCCCGCAGGCGATATTGTTCGCCGTCCTGAGGTTGCCGCAACTGGCCTCTGAGATGTTGCCGATTGCTGCGTTAATTGGTGCCTTGCTGGGTTTGGGTGGGCTTGCTGCTGGCAGTGAGATCATTGTTATGCGGGCAGCCGGGCTGTCGGTCTGGCGACTCGCGTCCATGGTTGCAGTAGCGGGTTTCATTTTGGTCATCATCACGGGTCTGGTCGCCGAGTTCATTGGTCCACCGCTGGACTATTATGCTCGCACCATGCGTGTTGAGGCCAGATCTCAGCAGACGGAGGATCGGGTGAGTAACGCCGCGTGGGTGAAAGACGGCCCCGTGTATATGCATCTGGAGCGGGTTAATTCGGAGTATCAGTTTGGCAGCATCTATCTGTTTCGATTTGATAAGAGCAACAAACTTGAGTCCATTGCGCGGGCAGGCAGCTCCAGGATTGACGAGAACGACCAATGGATATTTGAAGACTATGTGGAAACCCAGTTCCTCGACGACGGCGTGCAAGCTCAGGAGTCGTCGCTGGCTATTCGCTCATTCAATATCAGTCCGGAAATGCTCGGTATCTCGCTCGTCAAGCCGCTGAGTTTGTCCGGACAGGGATTGTTAACGTACATCAGATATCTGCGAGACAATGAACTTGATGCCAGTGCCTACGAGACCGAGCTTTGGTATCGAATTTCAAGAACGGCTACCGTCATGGTCATGCCGGTGTTGGGTCTGGCATTTGTATTTGGTTCACTGCGCACCGGCGGGACCGGCGGTCGACTGATGATCGGCGTAGTGATCGGCCTTGCCTATAACCTGGCAGGCGACATGCTGGCTAACTCGGGACGTGTATTTGAACTCAATCCGGCGATAGTTGCGTGGTTCCCAACCGTCGTGCTAATTGCTGTGACTATTTTTGCGTTGAACCGGGCTCGCTAGGCGGTTTTTTCTGTTTGGGATAATGCCGGAGGCGCGTGCCACTCAAGCGATCATGCCAGGTTAGCTTGTCCCGATCCCACAGTTGCCAAAGAAAGCCCAGTCCCAGCGGTAGCCATGACAAAAGAGCAGCAAAGAAGCGAATACTGGCGGCTTTAAATCCGGGCTTCGGCCCGTCTGCGGGTTCAACTCGCAGGCCCCACGATTGCATGCCCAGGGTACGCCCTGTGAGCGTCCAGTAAGCGATGAAATAAACGAAAATGAGCGCAGCCAGAGAAAGCTGATAGATCAGGTTGTCGCCTGTTTCAACAGGTTCACCCTCGCGCACAGCGATAAACGGCAGGGTGAGCAGAAATATCAAAGCAATCACGAGCAAGCTGTCGTAAAGAATAGCAGCAAGCCGCCGCAGCAACCCTGCGGGTTGGGAGGGTTGCTGTCCAGTTCGTTCCTGCATCATGTAACTCCGTTCATGCGTGCCAGTTTAGCTCGTTTTCGGTAATCCCTTCCAAGCCAGATAACCACTGCGGCCCAGACTGCAGCAAATGGGACAACAATGATTGATATTGCGGGAATGGAAAGTCCGACGGCAAAAAGACCTTTGACAGACCAGGTGCCAACGAGGTCTCCGGACCGATACACCGCAGTGTCGATGAAGTTCTTGGTCTTGTATTTTTCTTCCGGCGTAACGACCGAATACAGCATGTCGGTTGTAGGCTTGCTGAAGCTAAAGCCGAGGGCACGACGCAATACTGTCAGCAGAACCACAATGCCCAGCGTCGGTTCAACGGCCAGTAAAATAAACCCGGCGATAGAGGCGATCGGTAGCAATGACATTGATACACCAATTCCAAAGCGCTGCACGACGTGCTTGACGATCAATAACTGACCAAGCAATGCAAGTGCATTGGTGACGTTGTTAATGTTGGAAAAAAACCGTGTCTGTTGATCCGCATAGGGTATGGCATCTGCAACCAGCTGTGCCATAAACATGTACAGCGCTGTGCCCAAAAGACTGGCGATTACGGAACAGACTGCGATGCCGGTGAAGTAGTTGGAAGAGAACACATGCGTAATGCCACTGAATGGATTACCACCCAGTGGTTTCTTGCTCGCCGCAGTATCTTTCACATCTTCCGGGTTGCTTGCTTCAACCCACCTGCGTAGCTGAGTAATGCACAGGACGGCGATCAGCAGGAGAGCAGCGGCGATTGGGAACAGGTTGTGAAAGCCGATCTTGACGACCAGGATGCTGGTTGCTCCGCCACCGATAAGAGCGCCGACGCTGCCGCCAGCAGTAATTACACCAAACAGGCGTCGTCCTTGTTCGCGGGTGTAAATATCAGCCATGAAGCTCCAAAAGACGGAGACAACAAAAAGATTGAAGACACTGAGCCAGACAAAGAACACTCGTCCCAGCCACACATGGTCGGACTCACTTCCTATTGCTATGGAAAAGACCAGCCAGAACATCAAAATATTGGCGATGAAGAAAAAGTAGACCCATGGCAGGAACTGACGACGCGGATAACGAGATGCTACCCAACCGAATATTGGCGTAGCGATGAGCATCGTGACGAAGGTGCCGAAGAACAGCCACGGAATGGTATTTGGTCCGCTGCCAACTGCCATGGACTCGCGTACGGGCCGGAGGATGTAGTACGACGAAAGCACGCAAAAAAAGTAAGCGAACGACCAGGCGACAGCCAGGCGTTCGTGCTTCTTGAAGCCGAAAATCGTTTCGAAAAGGGACGGTCGAGTTAAATCAGAAGATTCGGCTGTCATTATCTGGGCCATCTTAATGACAACGGATCAAATGTCACCGCTTTGTTTTCACGCTGTGGCGTGACCTCGGCGGGCAATGCGGGTAGATTCCCGGATGACGCTACAAACTAGGGGACTATCAAGATGGCAGAAATGGCGATTGTGACGATAATAATGCTGGTGCAGTTCATGTATTTTTCCATTGAAGTTGGAAAAATGCGCCAAAAACATGGTGTTAAGGCACCGCTGATGGGTGGCCATGAAGAATTTGAGCGTTCAAATAGGGTTCAGCAGAACACGATGGAGCAGCTGGTCGTGGTCATCCCTGCGATGTGGATATTTGGCCAGTTCTTTAACCCAATTTACGCGGCTGGTCTTGGCGCCGTGTACATCGTCGCGCGATTCGTTTACCGCGCCGCGTATATGAAGGACCCCTCCGGACGTGGCGCTGGCTTCTCCATTGGCTTTCTCGCGACTGTGGCGATGGTTCTGGGCGGTCTGGTCGGTGCCGTCATGAAATTGTTGTAGGCCGCAATTGCAAATACTGGCCTGATTCGGCGCTAGCGAAAGCAGACGAAGATGTCCGACCCTTACGTGAATTCTGATGCAGGGGTCGAGACATGTCTATGCAGTCTTGCGCGGTGTTATGCCTGAATTTGGCATGCGCCGTGGGTATGTTAACCATGGGTATGTCTGCCATGGGTATGTCGGCATTGGGTAAGTCGGCATTGGGTAAGTCGCCTGGCGCCGCACACGCTGGTGATCGAAACGGTTGTGCGATTCTGGCTGCCATCGTCGCTGACGAGACGTCGCGCAGCGCAAGGTTCAATTTGAGCGGTTCGGCTCTCGTTGCAAACCTCGGTAACGCGGTCGAGTTGCACACGTGCAATCAGACTGCACGTACAGTGACGGACGCATTTGCCGGTGCGCTCTCGAATTTTGGAGTCCGGATCGTGTGGGATGCACACGCAATCGATCATCGGACAATTTGCGATAGCGCAGACCTGATCCGTTGTATGCCAGGTGTCTTACCGTCTGAAACGGCAGTCATCGGTCAGATTGTCATTCACGACAGTTGGTCGGCAGTGCAGCATTCTGTCCATATCAGCATGCCGTTCGGTTCTGCATCCGATGTCAGTCATTTCAAGAGCTCCGCGCTCAGAACGCGCATCGGTCGTGCGCTGGATCAAAAGCTGACAGTGCCTTCACGCGCTGGAGCAACGCACGAATAATGCTAAGCTTTCGTTCGATCAGGCAGACGCAGGTCAGGATGAAATGCAATCGAAGGCTCTGGAAGTATCTGGGAGGTTTTTGTTCTCCCTGGTCGCTGCAATAATTGCCCTTGTAGCCTGTGACAACTCAGCTATTGATGCTTCAGCAGGTCCGGGCCGTGAGGAGATCGCGGCGCGCGTTGCGGATGCGCAGACCTTCTTTTTCGAGTGTGATAACGAAACCCGATTCACGGTTCGTGCGACGACAACTGAAGCCTGGATCTTTCTTCCCGAAGGTACGATCAATTTGCCGCCGTCGGCAGTTGGCAGCGCGAACGCCTATTTCGGCGATGGGATTGAATTGCGCATTGTTGGAGATGCAGCCACGCTCAAGAAGGGTGGCAGCAGAACTCTCAATTGCCAAAATGACAGAGCGGCTGCGATATGGGAGCACGCGAAACTGAATGGGGCGGATTTTCGGGCGGTCGGCAATGAGCCCGGATGGCATCTGGAAATACTTGAGGGAAGCCGTATAGTTCTGGTGTCCGACTACGGAGCGTCCCGTACCGAGATGGCATTGCCAGAGCCCGATACCGACCCTGTTACCCGGGTAAGCGTCTGGAATACCGATGAGCTCAGGCTTGAGGTAAGCGGCGAACGCTGTATTGATTCTATGAGTGGTGAGACTTTCGACGCAAAGGTCGTAGTGACCTGGCGCGGGCAGGTATTGCGAGGCTGTGGCAAAGCGCTGCACTAGTGTTTTTAGTTAATGGTGGTATTTAGCATGATCAGATCGGTTGTTGGTGTTTTCGTCGTGGTCGCGGGGCTGTGGTCCGCCGCTGTTTGGTCGCAAGATACTGCCGGAGCAGCACCGCCGGAGTTGACAGGAAAAACCTGGACTTTGAAATCGCTGCAAAGTCAGGACGTTACTCCTCGGCCTCCGTTGACAATCCTGTTTGGAATCGATGGCGAGCTGTCCGGATCAAATGGGTGTAACGCCTACAGTACGACCTATGTCGTTGATGATGTTCAAATAAAGATCAGCGGCGAATTCGGACTTGCGCAGCTGGGTTGCCCGGAAGCCGTACTGAGTAAGGCGAATGCATTTGCGATTGCGCTTGCACGCACGCAAACGTTCGAGATCAAAAAAGGCAAACTGCGGTTATACGATGCCGCCGGCGAGGAGGCCGCATCATTTGTCCCTTACAGCGAGGTACTGTCTGCCAACGATTGGAACCTCAAATCGTACTCTAATGGGGAAGACGCGATCGTGAGCGTTCTTAAGCAGACGCAAATCACTCTGAGTTTCGGCAGTGACGGGCGCGTAACCGGCAACGCTGGCTGCAACAACTATTTCGCCGAATACGAAGTTGGCGACAAGTCGCTGCTGATATCGGCACCCGGTACTACTCGGAAAATGTGTAATGACCCCGCCGGCATTATGCAGCAGGAGTCGCTCTTTTTGTCCGCGCTGGAGACGTCTACAGCGTTTCGGGTGGTTGGTACGGATGTTAACGTTCGCGACGCAAATGGCGAAGTCATACTGAGCATGACCGCAGCCGATGCCACTGCTGCAGTACCTATTGTTAGTGAAGAGCTCCCTGAAGGATCAGTAGACGTCGCTGCTGAAGCCCCCAGCTTGACGCCGCTAGCTGAGGAAAGGGTCGTTCAGCTTGATCAACGCTTGCTGCAGCTGAAGGAGCAGAACTCTGACCTGGAGAATATCAGGAGTCGAATTGATGTTAGTGAAGACATAGCTGCAGAGGTTCTTGGAGCGCGATGGGACAGGCTTTGGACAGCAAACCTGCGCCATTTGTTGGCTTTCGCACGCGACATTCACCAGGAAAAAGAAGCTGGCAACGATGTCGCCAGGTATTGGAACGTTCTCGTTGTCGGTCTGGCTGAGGTGCCGGATCAGGCACATGGTGCAATGCAACGAATTCGATCGCGCGTTGTATTTCCTTCGCCCGATCTTGAGCCCGCGAAGTTTGTAGTCGCGGACCAGGTTCTTTTTCGTCAAATGAGGGAAATGGACGAGGTCTACCTTGCGTTCGTCTCTTATCTGGACGTAGCTCCTCTGTTCGACATCGATGCTACTGAAGACCGCGAATTTATCGTTCAATCGCTAGCTGATAGCGCCGCAAATCGCTCAATCTTCCTGGAACTGGCACAAAACGATGTTCAAATGTTGCGTTCTACGGTTGCGACCTTGCCGAACAACACGGAATTGGCCGATTGGCTGAATGCGGCAGAGAGCAGAGTCAATTTCACTGCCAAAGCAATGCAAAGTATCGTGAATGTCATGAGCGCGTTGGATATTGATAACAAGCAGTACCGACAACAAGTGCTGACAGTAACCGGTGAGATTACGACCGATGTTCTCGACGTCGGTATTGTCGGTAGCTTGTTGGAAGATTGGAGTAACAAGGCGCTAGAGTTGTTTCGAAAAGACGGAATTACGATTTTGTTTCGCTTTCTGCTGGTCGTCGGAATTGTATTTGTTTTTACGAAGCTCGCGAGGCTGGTCCAGTCGATGGTTGAACGTGGCCTAAAATCGTCAAAGGTTCATATCTCAAGCCTGTTGCAACGGATGATCATTTCGAGTGTTAGAAATATAGTGATCATGATCGGCGTTCTCATCGCAATATCACAGCTAGGGATTTCTCTTGCCCCGTTACTCGCAGGTTTGGGTATCGCCGGTTTCATCATTGGCTTCGCACTGCAGGATTCGCTGGCCAATTTTGCGTCAGGGATGCTCATCCTGTTGTATCGGCCATTCGACGTTGGCGACGTTGTCGAAGCTGGAGGTGTGAGCGGCAAGGTCAGTCACATGAGTTTGGTGAATACGACTTTCCTGACATTTGACAACAAGAGACTGGTGGTGCCAAACAACTTGATCTGGGGATCGGTAATTACCAATATGACCGCCCAGTTGACGCGGCGGGTCGACCTGGTATTTGGCATTTCGTATGAGGACGATATCGAAAAAGCAGAACGGATCTTCCATGAAGTGGTTAGCGAGCAGGATGCTGTGCTCAGTACTCCGGAGCCACTGATCAAGGTGCACGAACTCGGTGACTCATCGGTCAACTTTATAGTTCGTCCCTGGGTTAAAACTGATGACTACTGGGATACGTACTGGAACCTGACCAAAGCGATCAAACTGCGACTGGATCAGGAAGGTATCTCGATTCCGTTTCCGCAGCGCGATGTGCACGTCATCGATTCGAAACCTGCGTAGCTCTGGTCTTCGCAGATCAGCTCGAAGAGCAATTGACTATAGTTGACCTCTGATTGGCAGAATTTTCATGAAGCCGACTTTGAACCGCTGCCATCCGGTGGTTTGTGGTTCTTTGTCGTAAATCGTCTCTTCGTCGCCATTGAGTTCTCGCCACCGAAGTTGCTCCTTTTCATTCAGGAAGACTTCGTAAGCGTGCGTCGGGAGTTTTAGATCGACGAAATCTGCAAACTGATCAGTTAA
>RCNF010001983.1_pt1 | contig 10929 bp, 1 predicted proteins | sample 2041311 | NCBI WGS metagenome assembly RCNF01 (sample SAMN09708228, study PRJNA481090) | Marine sediment metagenome, whole genome shotgun sequencing project. | biome: marine sediment; feature: ocean; material: sediment; isolation source: Sewage treatment plant 2 marine sediment (STP2) ... | reverse complement strand
TCGGTACCATCATTATTGTTGGATGTGGAATCCTGATACAGACCCGAATTAGCGGTGCCGGCCTGTTCTTCGCCAAGGTGCCAGACCCCGACATAATTACTGTCCCATACGTTTGCAGGAGTTTCACCACCTGGTGCAGAACTATTGCCGTAATACATCAATATATTGTCGGTATTTGATAAACCATCTATCTGTGGCACCATAACCCAGACATAAGAATTACCTGTCTCATCCCATTTTTCTATTTCGTAATTCAGCAGTGTTCCGTCTGAATCGAAAAAGCGCAGATCTTCACCATTGCTCTGGGTATGTGTATAGTCGATACGTGTGGCATCCAGTTTTACCAATACAGCAAAGCCTGTCAGGTTTTCTGTCTGTGCTGAGTTATTAAAAGTTATCTGCTGTCGATACGGCCAGTCGGCAGAGCTTAAATGCCAGTCGTTTGTGGTGAGTGTGTTGTCTTCATTGATTGTGTAGGTTTCGTTATTGGCGATAGGGGCATCATTGACATCACTGACGTTGATGGTGACGGTGATATTGGACGAGACCTGGCCATCGTTATCTTGCACGGTGTAGGTGAAACTGTCGCTACCGACAAAGTTACTGTTGCCGGTATAGCTGAAGGTGCCGTCGTTGTTGTTGGTCAATAAGCCGTTGCTGGGTCCACTGGTGACCGCGGTGGTGGCGAGCACCACGGTACCATCGACATCGGCGACGTTGCCACTGATATCAATCGCGGTGGCGGTCTCTTCGACGGCCGCTACCACCATGGTGGTACCGATCGGTGCATCGTTAACAGCAGTTCCTGTCATGTTTTTTACACCGGTAACCGCAGCAGCGACGCCATCATCAACACTGGTGGCAATCGTGAAGTTACTGTTGTAATTGAGCGTGGGTGTAAACATCACATCGGCAAGCAATGCATTGACATCGGCAATGGCACCACTGGCTGTCCAGACACCACCAACAAAGGTCGAGGTGACTGCACCGGAAGTTGTGGTTGATAAACTACCTGCCGTTACATCACTTAAGGTTAATGTCACCGTGGTATTGGCGCTATCAACATCAGTCACTACAATGTTTGTTAAATTTAATGCGGTATCTTCTGTGTAGCTTTCAGCCGCGCTTAAGTTAGTGGCTGTTGGGGCATCGTTAACCGGCGTGATATCAATTTGTACAGAATCAGCATCATTCGACGCGCCATCGTTGGTCGTTATGTAGAAGGTGTCAGCGTTGGTGCCGTTTACGTTTAAACTGCCGGTATAAGTCAGCGTTGCCAGGGTGTTATTAATATCAACTAGCGTACCGGTCAGGGTTAAATCGTTACTATCATTGCTGCCACCGGCGATGATGGCGCCGCCAGACGTGGTGACGTTTAGTGATCCAGTCAGTACCTGTAAATGGACAGCGAAGCTACCTCCACTGTCATCCACATCGCTTATGCTGACCCCTGTTATAGCGGTCGCGGTGTCTTCAACTACTGTCTGGGTGCCGGGCAGCGTATTTACCGGAGCATCGTTCACCGGGTTGACGGTGACGGTGAAAGTCGACTCGACGAAGAGGCCTCCGGTGTCGGTCGCGCGAATCATGATATCGGATGTGCCGTTCAGGTCGGCGCCGTAGTCCAGCCTGAACGTGCTTCCGGATACGATGGTCGCCGAATTGAAGAGCGCCGGGTTCGTGTTTCCCACGATGGTGTAGACGAGATCCGTATCGGGATCCTGGGCGTCGGCAAAGAAGGCCTTCAGATCCGTGAACCCGAAGCCGGAGTTCTCGTTAATTGATGAGTCTGGGATGCCGCTGGTGGTTGGTGCGGTATTGACCGTGATCAGCGCGTTCGCCGCGAATTCCGATGTAGCGGCGTAGGCGAGTTGGTCATTGATGCCCACCTGGCCCGGATCTTCGATCTTCGTGGCGGTCGCCGTGACGTAGTCTCCGGCCGAGAGGGTCACGCCGGAGAGCGTGAGGTTCGAGAACGTTGCGTCGCCACTGGTATCGGTCGTGACCGTAGTCGAGCCGAGGTAGACACGCGCTTCCCCGTTGGTCGCGTCCTGGGTGCCCGCCGCGTTGCCGTAGAACTCGATGCGATACTGGGTGGTAAGTCCATCCGTGTCGAGAGAGCCGTCGAGCGTCAGATCCGTGCCGTCGAGCTCAGCGAACGTAATAACCGGGAAGTTCTGCAGATCGTTCGAGCCGGCATCCACATCGCCCACGTCGTTGTCTGTGACCCCATCCGAGCCGAGGTCAATCCCGAGCGTGCCGTTATCGTAGATGGTGTTCAAGAGGATGGTATTGCCAGTGCCCCCGGCGCCGCTAATCATGAGCCCCGCACCGAGGTGACCCGAGATGATGTTGCCCGCGTCGGCTGTCGTGCCGCCGACGAGGTTGCCCGGGGCGTTCGAAAGCAGGATGCCCCCACCGCCGGCGTTTCCGTTGCCGATGGCAGTCGAGAGGGACGCGTCCAGGCCAATGATGTTGCCCTGAATTTCATTGCCAGTGGAGTTCGGGCCCCATGCATAGATGCCGTAGGTAGTGTTGCCACTGATGACGTTCTCAGCGCCGGCCGCAGTGCTGCCAATGGTGTTACCGGGCGTGTCGTACAAGTACACGCCCATCTGTTGGCCGCCGCCGACGTTCGTCAGCGCGGCAGATCCGTCGGCGTTGGTTCCGATGAAGTTTCCGCTCACCACGTTATCCGTCGAGGTGGACCCGACGATAATGACACCGCGCAGGCGATTACCTGACAGCACGTTCGCATCACCAGGATTCGTACCGCCGATGGCATTCCCGGAGGAGTCATTGATCGTGATGCCAGTGGCCTGAACATCACTGCCCGACTGCACGTTGCCAGTCGCATCGGTACCGATGTAGTTTCCTGCGATCGTATGATTATCACTGCCATCAATCAGGATGCCGCTGTCTGCGAATCGATTGATGACGAGGCCGCGAATCATGCTGCCGTCGCTCCCCGCGCCCAGTGTGAGGCCGCTTATGCCCGCTCCAGCCGACGAACCGTCGAACTCGATCATGGGCGTTCCGGAATAGTCCGGCTCCGTCGTGGCGTCGATGATGACGGGGCTAGTGATCGCCGGCAGGCCGCCCGGTGCGATGACGAAAGTGTGAACGCCGCCCACGAGTGGATCGCTGATGTTGAAGCTGATGGTTACGGTTTCGGACGAGTTGTTCGCAGCTGTGATCGCTTCACTGAGTGAGATTGAGCCGTCCGTGCCCTTGCTGGCGTTGAGCGCTTCGGCGGATGAGGTATTGCCGTCATCGAGATCGGCCATCGTCGTGACGACAAGGTTGGTGGCAACGTCCGTGACCGTGACGCTGATCGCCTGGATGTCGAGACCGCCATTGCCGTCACTGACCTGGACTGTGACTTCATAGACATTGTCACCATCAAGATCAGCGGCAGTCTCAAAGTCGGGTGCCGCGGCGAACGTGAGAACGCCCGTGCCGGGATCGATGTTGAAGAACGCCGCATCATCGCTGGCGGGGTCGATGCTGAAAATCGGGGTGTCGAGATCGACGTCGGTCGCGGTGACGGTCGTAACGGCGGTCGTGGTCTCGGCAACGTTGATGTTGGTGGTTGCAGCACCGCCGTTCGAGGTGATGACCGGCGCATCGTTGGCAGCCGTACCCGTCATGTTTTTCACACCGGTCACCGCAGCTGCAACACCATCATCCACACTGGTGGCAATGGTGAAGTCACTGTTGTAATCAAGCGTAGGAGTAAATGCCACACCGGCAAGCAATGCATTGACATCGGCAATGGCACCACTGGCTGTCCAGACACCGCCAATGAAAGTCGACGTCACTGATCCCGAAGTTGCCGTGTTTAAACTACCGGCTGCAACATCAGACAAAGTAAGCGTAGCGGTCACATTGGCACTATCGTCATCGGTAATAACGATATCGGTTAAATTGAGGGCCGTGTTTTCGGTATAAGATTCCGCTACATCCAGGTTTGTTGCTGTCGGTGCATCATTAACCGGGACAATTGTAACTGTCGTACTGCCTGTAGTTTCTAACGCACCGCCAGTACCTTGCCCTCCACTGTTTCCGTCATTAGAAGTCCAGTTTATTTGTACACTGTTTTCTGGATTATCACTACTATTAGCATAAGCAATTGACTGTAAGGTTTCATTTACCAATGCTTGCGTTGCATTAGCATTAAAGGTTAGTACTAGTGTTCCTGCACTATTTGTCGTTACCGTACCAATATTGGTACTCGATACTGTCAGATTTCCACTTTCAGTCAATATCGCGAGGTTACCTGTTTCTAAGAAAGTATCATCAGCATTTGCTCCACCGTTACGTTCAAGTGTTAAGGTTGAACCATCGTAATTATCTGCCGCATTGAGTTCTTCATCAAAGATTTGAACATCTGCATCCAAAACAACGGCTGTTCCATTTTCTATAAAGGTTGGTGTGCCATCGAGGGTCGTTACTGCACTAAAGTTTGTATTAGCACTACCATCGCTGTTATAGCTGATGATGAAATGATTGCTATCTGTATTTCCTACAATGATTATTTCGCCATTATCTTTTACCATGACAGCACTGGCACTATCAATTCCTCCAGTACTTATATCATTGATGATTTTACCGTCAACACCAAATGTCGTATCGAGTGTTCCATCACTATTTAAACGAAAGCTGGAGACATCATTATCCCCACCTACATAAGCATCACCAACGACAATTATTTTTCCATCATTTTGAATGGCAAGTTCGTCGACACCTTCATAAGGGCTACCCATAGCCACCGAAACATAACCCGTGCCATTAAAGCTGGTGTCATAACTACCGTCGCTGCTATTAAGGCGTATAACCAGTGAGTCGCCTGAGTTAGTACTATTTTTACCAGCGATGACAATTTGTCCATTGTCATCTAGGGCAGCATCATAAGAATATGCATAGCCACCATCAAGAGAAAACACACGTATACCATCACTGTCAAAGCTTGTATCGAGAATTCCATCTGAACTCAATCGCAGCACAGCGATAGCATCATAGGTACCATCATAAGTGTTACCAACGATAATCAAGCTACCATCGCTCTGGATGCTCAGAGCATTTGCCCGATCATTGTGGCCTACTGCAATATTATCAATGATAACAATACCATTACCATCAGCACCAAAAGTTGTGTCGAGTGAACCATTAGTGTCAAAACGGACTGCTATAATTTGTTCATCCCCACTCATATTTGCATAACCAGTGGCAACAATCATCCCATCAGACTGAATTTTGACATCTGTAAATCTTTCAGAACTACTAGAAAAGTTAAAATTAGCAAAGCCATCGGTATCAAAAGTGGTATCTAGAGTACCGTCCACATTCAAACGGGCAACTACTGACTGCATATCAGCAGAGCCGGTTATGACAATTTTACCGTCATCTTGCAGAGCCATAGTTGTAAAACTATCGGTGCCGCTACTAATTGATGTAGTAGCAATGCCATTGGTTCCAAAGCTAGTATCTAATGTACCATCAGCGTTATATTGAGTTAGAGCAACATCGCCGTCACCATTACTATCTTTTGCGCTACCCAGTACCAAGATTTTGCCATTACTTAAAATAACTGAATCAGATGCTCCATCCCATCCGGTGCCTATGTCTTCTGTATCAATACCATCACCGCTTCCGATTGTAGTGAAAGTTGGCGCATCGTTGACAGGCGGCAGGGTATAACTAATCGTCAACTGAGGACGATCGCTCGCGACAGCAGCCTCGGATGAGGCAAAGTCCAAACCATTATCGCTGTCGCTGAGAATTACCCAACCATAGTTTGTGCTGCCATCAGACCAGGCCTGGAGCGTACTTTCCAGCCCGGTGAAGCTGTGCGTACCCGCCGTATCAGGACTGGCAAGCATGCTATCCACTGCTGATGCCGCCTCGACATCATCGCCTTGCACGCCACCGACAGTGGTGTTCCAGGTCGACGACTCGTTCCAGTTCACCAACATCTGATGCAGGGTGATCTGGGCATCCCAGTCACTAATGTTGGTGATATTGACTGTCAGCGAAGCCGAATCGATGGTGGAACCCAACGGAATCTGTCCGGGGCCTGATCCGAACAGGTTATCAAAACGAATCAACCCCTGCGTCGTACCGTCACCGGCGCCGTCGTTCAGATCAATCTCAACCTTAATCTGGTTGCCCTGATCTGTATCAGCGAAATTCTCAGCGGTGAAGGTGTCCTGTGTTCCGGTGTAGCCTGCGACTCCTTGCTGGAAAGTAGCGGTTGAGGACAGGCTGTTAACATTGACCGTGATCACCACGTTGTCGCTATCGCTCGTTGGCACCCCGTTCATCGTACTGGTAATTTCCGCAGCGGTGAGCGCACGGCCGTAGATCCGTGCATCGTCGATCATTCCCTCAAAGAAGAAGTCGGTCGGATCGGTTGGGTGCTGCCCGATGTAGGTGTCAGCTTCCACGCCATGGGTGATAGACGTGAGTGTTGCAGCGCTCGCAACTTCAACACCGTCCAGATACACCCGCCGCATATCGTTGGTATCGTCGAATACAAACGCGACGTGGCGCCAGCCGGTACCTGTAATTGGAGTACTGAAATCCAGGCTGTGCCAGGAACCGTCGTAATACGATGTCCGCACACCGTCAGCCGCGCCCCAATCGCCCGCTCTCAAAACCACCGAGCCGCCGAGTGATATGACCTCACCGGGGTCGGTATTGGTGAAATTGATCCAGGCGCTAAGCGTGACGTCGGCCGGTTGGCCGAGGAGTCCCGCAATTTGCACTCCATCGTCGATGCCGTCAAAACTCAACACGTCACCTCGAGTGGCGTCGTTGACCGGTGTGGCACCATTCACGACACCGTTGTTCAGGCTGCCCGGGCTGCCGTCATTCCCGGGGCTGACCGGGTCGTCAAAGGTATAGATACCGATCAGACTGGTGTCGTCGTGGGACGTGACTTGAAGATTGACCGCGCCCGCATAATTTGGGTCGGGCATAAACGTCAGACCATCGATGGCGGCGTTGATTTCCAGCAGGGTGCCGGTGAAGGTCATCGACGCACTAGTATTACTTCCAGCTACAAATGTAAGCCCGGTCGTGCCGGATAGTGTGAGCGTTCCATCGTTGACCTCGAACGTCACTGCCAAATCGCCTCCGCCTGCGTCTGCGTCGCTGATGGAGATGAGGTTACTATTCGCAGTAGAGAAGACGAGCGCGGTGTCCTCATTAGTTGATTGTGGACCTGGTACTGAGTTGATCGGCTCGCTGTTCGAGGGCGGTGTATAATCGACAACCAGCGACGGACGCAACGCTGCAGTGACCGCCTCGGAAGAACTGAAGACGAGACCGTTGGTACTATCGCTGATGATGGCCCAGCCGTAATTGGTGGCGCCATTCGACCAGGCTTGCAGGGTGGACTCAAGGCCCGAAAAGGTATTCGATCCGAGTGTGTCGGGGCTGGGGAGCAACGAATCGGCGGTCGAACTAGCCTCGACGTCGTCGAGCGTAATGCCACCGGTCGAACTCCAGGTCGAACTCTCGGTCCAGTTGGTCAACATCTGGTAGAGCTCGATGCTTGCGCCACTCGCGGAGCCATCGGTGACATTAAACGTCAGGCTTGCCGAATTGATCGTCGAACCGAGCGGTATCTGACCGGGACCGGAACCGAACAGGTTGTCGAAGCGAATCAATCCCTGGTCGTCGGCACCGCTGGCCTTGTCGATGCGAATGGTAGCGTCGTTACCTTGATCCGTAGTAGGCAGATCCTCGGTAATTCGGGTGTCTTCGGTTCCGGAGTAGCCAGCGACGCCTTGCTGGAAGGATGCTGCTGCTGACGCGTTGATATTAGCTGCAAACTCTGAAGTGTCGGTAAAACTGGAATACGTGGCATCACTCTTGGTCGCTGTGGCGCTGATGATTGCGCCGCTTGCGACGTTGGCTGTTAATGTCGCATTAAACGACGCGTCGCCTGAGCCATCCGTCGCGACATTGGCAAAGCCCAAATAAGTCTCAGCCTCGCCATTCCCGCTGGCATCACCGCTGGTACTAGCGAAAAATTCGATACGGTAATAACTGTTAGCAGTAGAATTCAGACTACCGGTGATGGTGATCAGTGTACCGGTGGCGCTGGCTGTACTCAGTACCGGGAAGTTCTGCAGATTGTTGGACCCAGAGTCGGCGTCACCGGCGTCGTTCGCGGTGAGGCCATCCCCGCCGAGGTCGATTCCGAGCCCCGTATTGCCATAGATGGAGTTTTCGAGGAATGGATTGCTGTCCGCCGAACTGGTGAGAACAGCAATCCCCGCGTCATCACTAAAGGCAATGATGTTTCCTTCGCCAACACTATCTCCGCCGATCTGGTTGGAATTGTTCGTCCCGTTGAAAGTGATCCCTTGCTCGTTGCCGATCGCTGTCGTGCCATCGGCGCCCACGCCGATGTAGTTGCCGTACACCAGGTTGCTATCAGCATCCTGCCAGAAACCGATTCCATAACTGTCGCTGTTCGATGTGTTTCCAGAAATGATGTTGCGATCGGCATCCGTGGTGCCGCCGATGATGTTGCCGTCGCTCTTGACGGTCATGCCGTAGCGGTTGCCATAGCCGGCAAGTTGCCCGGTGATATCGGTCCCGAGGTAGTTGCCGACGATCGTGTTGCCGCCGCCTTGACTGTCGATCTCGATGGCGTCGTCTAAGAAACGATTGATCGCAAATCCTCGGATCGTCACACCACTGGTTTCGATCGTGATGCCGTTTTCATCGCTGCCCGTCGCAATGCTGCCGTCCAATTCAATGACGGGCGTCCCGGCAAAGGTGTTCTGTGTCGTCGCGTCCAGCACAACTGCTTCGGTGATCGCCGGCAAGACCGTGGACAGCTGAATCGACCAGTACTCATCGCCGCTTCCAGGAGCACCGGGCGTTGGATCGATGTAACCAGAATCACCGGTGCCGATATTGAAAACGATATCGTCGGCTCCGCCGTTGGCATTGGCATCAATAATCGCCTGCCGTAGTGAGCCTGCACCGGAATCATTGGTGTTACTGACGATATAGGTTGCTAGTACAGATTCATACTCTGACTGCGCAGTTTCGCTGAGTGCAATGCTTGTTTCGATTTTGCCGGTGTTATATTCCAGCACCCAGTCGCCACCTAACATTGTGTTACCAGTAAGGTCATTAGACGCCGCAACATCAGCACCTGTAAGCTGTGCTAACTCGTTTATAAATTGTTCACCCTGTTCACTTTCAGTCAGGTTACAGCCATAGATCAATATGTCTGCACTCTCATCAAGTGAACTCGCCCATGAATTTAGACTGTCACTGTTTTCACCGAGGTTGCTGGCATTAAGCCATGTATTACCTAATTTTACTGAACTATCATTACCATGCGAGATAATGTGTAGTGCATCAACGCCTTCATGTGTCGATAACACATCATTGATTTGTTCGATACCGTTACTCTCAGCATCGAGCAAGATAATTTCAAAGCTGGTCGTGCTATCGCTATTGTTTTGCAGGTCATCAATAAAAGACTGATAGTCTGTAACTGACTCATCAATAAATATAATTTCCTGGCGTTGCTCTTCTATTATGCCGGTTTGTTGTTCGGCTTGTTGCTCAGACACCTGGGCAACCGTTTCTGTTTCCTGCTCTTCTGCTAGCAGCACGGCTTCTGACTCTGCCTGCAACTCAGCTTCCTGTTCTGCTTGCGCTTGCTGTTCTTCCTGTTGTTGTTCTTCGACCGCTGCCTGTTGTTCACTGGCAGCAAGGGCATCTGCATTTAAGCTACCCTGCCAGTTTTCCTGTATTTCAATTGAGAATGCATTGACTGATTCGATATCACCTGTATGGTATTCGAGATCCCAGTCACCACCCAGTATATTGTTACCGGTTACATCATCACTTGCTGCAATATCTGCACCCGTTAATGTGCTAAGTGAATTAACTAAATCGGTACCGTTGGATGTGCTGGCGAGATTGCAGCCATAAATAAGCAGGTCGCCACCCTCGGTGAAAACCTGTTGCCATTGATTAATGTCATCACTACGTTGCTTGAGATTATGATTGTTTAATTGTGTTGCACCTAATTGCAGTTGCCCGTCTTTACCATGCGAAACAATATGCACCGCATCCAGTTTATGGTATTTACTTAAGGCTTCTGAAATTTGTTCGATACCGTCACGGTGCGCATCAAGAATAACAACATTAATATCGCGGCCCTGTTGCTGTGCTTTGATGACGTCATTATGAAGTTGTTGAAAGTTAGGAGCGCGTGAATCGATAATAACCAGTTCACTTCGGTTATCACTTTGTACTTTATTATGAATGACAGTAGACGATTGCTCAGTTTGATGCTGAACAATCATGATGTTTTCACTCTCACCATGAACGAGAGTTTGTAATGTGGCAACGCTAGTTTCTGTTAAAACACCAAGCCCGTCGGCTGATAATAACAATCTTGGTTCCAGCTCCTCGAAAACAAGATTAGCGTTGTTAATGTTTGTCTTTTTAGTCAAACAGACGCTCCATACCAGTGATTGAAGTTCGAATTAGTGCAATTATTCGAACACAGTGATTTGGTAGCATTTGGATGTCCGGTCTTGTTAGTACAACCGCACATAGTAAATAATAGAACAAACAGGGCAATTTGCCCGTTAATAACCCGCCGTTTATCAGGAGTTTATGACCATTAGATGGAATAATGGCTGTCTATTAACGAGTTATCGGCTAAATAACTGATTTCTTTAGTAGGGTGCCATGCTAAGAGATGGATACCGGCTACAAACATGCCGGCATGACGGGTATACACATGTCTATAAGTAAACTGTAGGGTGCGCCGTGCGCACCAGGATGAAAACACCAGTGGTTGATGATTCATGGTGCGCATGGCGCACCCTACGTCTGAGGATAGAATCCATGTTTAAGACTTTAGAAAAATTCAGAATGGTG
>RCNF010001982.1_pt1 | contig 10933 bp, 12 predicted proteins | sample 2041311 | NCBI WGS metagenome assembly RCNF01 (sample SAMN09708228, study PRJNA481090) | Marine sediment metagenome, whole genome shotgun sequencing project. | biome: marine sediment; feature: ocean; material: sediment; isolation source: Sewage treatment plant 2 marine sediment (STP2) ... | reverse complement strand
ATGAGCAATAGCAGTAAAGGGAATGGATTACTGCTTGGAAATATTGGCGGTGTATTACCTCCGGAAGTGGTAATATTGGGCGCTGGTACTGTAGGTGAATTTGCAGCACGTTCGGCAATAGGATTGGGTGCTCAAGTAAAAGTATTTGACAATTCTGTCACTAAATTACGTCGGCTACAGCACAATTTAGGATTTATGGTATTCACTTCTACAATACAGCCTAAAACCTTACAAAAGGCATTGATGCGTTGTGATGTTGCCATTGGTGCCGTGAGAGGAAAAACCAGAACCCCCATTTTAGTTAGTGAATCGATGGTTGAACAAATGAAAGATGGTGCCATCATTGTAGATGTTAGTATCGATAGCGGTGGATGTTTTGAAACTTCAGAAATTACAACACATAGTGAACCTACATTTGTAAAACATGGGGTTATACATTATGCCGTGCCTAATATCCCTTCTCGATATGCCAGAACAGCCTCGTTATCAATAAGTAATATATTCACTCCTTATTTATTAAATATAGGTGATGAAGGTGGTATTGAAGATGCCGCTCGTTTTGATAAAAGTTTGCAACGAGGTATGTATTTCTACCATGGTATTTTGACAAATAAAGCAGTAGCAGATTGGTTCAGTTTACCATACAGAGATATTAATTTATTGATCTTTTAATTTTATAATTATATTTTGCGCAGACGTTTCACTCTTTTTGGATTTGGATTTATTATAGGTATAATTCTATTATTGTTTTTTCTTAATGGAAAAAATGCATCTTGTGACTTTTTCCCAAACGAAAGGATGTTAAAAATTCTTAGAAATAAACATCGGGTTTATTCAGAAGATGTATTGCAACTTATGACGACTAAAAAAATTGATTCAACGGCCATTGATTTCCTATTTTATAATGGTGATATTGATTTTTCAAAAAGTAAAGTACATCAAGAGCCTTGCAGGTATTATTGGATAGATGGTTTTATACATGAAAAAGAATCTTCAATATATGTTCAAAATTGCGATACACTAGTGACAATTCAAAAACTTTATTATAATTCTAATTAAGATTTTTAAAATCATTTTTTAGATTTATTTAGAATAAAAGGTTGATCTGAAAAATGACCACTCTTTACCCTTTTCAACTGATATATATCATTTATACTAGTATTTTTTATGGTTATCTTTAACTACATTTTAACCTTAAAACAGCATGATTATGAAAAGAATATTGCTCCCAACCGATTTTTCAGATAATGCACAAAATGCAATTAATTATGCATTAAATCTGTATAAAGATGAAAGCTGCACCTTCTATCTTTTGAATACCTATACTCCTATTATTTATAGCTATGATTATCAAATGAACGCAGGAGGTTACTTAGGTGAAATTGCTGATGTTGTCAGGGATAATTCAATTAGAAAATTGAATGAAATTGAAAAAAACGTAAAAGAAAAATTTAATAATCCGAAACATCACTTTGAAATTGTATCTTCTTTTAATCTTCTCACAGATGAAATCAAAGATAAATTAGAAGAATTTTCAATAGACCTTATAGTAATGGGAACTAAAGGTGCCACTGGAACTAAAGAAATTTTATTCGGTTCCAACACTATACATATCATTCAAAAAGTGAAATGCCCTGTATTAGCAATCCCTGATGGACATTTCTTTGAAGAACCCAAAGAAATTCTATTCCCAACTGATTATAAGATTGATTATTCAACTAAACAGTTAGAATTATTTAATACTATTGCCACACTTTTTGACTCAAGAGTTCATGTTTTAAATGTTTCACATGGTATTGATCTAACAGAAATTGAGACCAAGAATAAAGAAAAACTCGAAAATCTATTATTAGACGTTAAACATGCCTCATATAGCGTTGAAGATCAAAATATACCGCAAGCCATTAATGAATTTCAGAAATCAACTTACGTTCAATTATTAATGATGGTAAATAATAAACATTCATTTTTTGAAAATTTGTTTTTCAAACCTATAATTAAACAGATTGGTTTTCATTTAAATATTCCTTTTTTAGTAATACCGTCAAAAATGTAAACTTCTAATACGATGAAAAAAGTATTGGTTCCTACTGATTTTTCTGACAATGCATGGGATGCATTGATGTATGCTATTAGATTATATGATGATATTCCTTGTCACTTCTATATTTTGAATACCTATCAGGTTAGTCCTTCAAGGACTGTCAATACTATGAATATTGAGAGAGATACACACATGTATCGTGTTTTAAAAGAAGATTCAGAAAATGAATTTAAAAAAATTGATGCTTATTTAAAAAATAATTTACTAAACAATAAGCATGAATACGAAACCCTATCACTTTCAGGTTCATTAACAACTTCATTAAAAAGATTGGTGTATAATGAGAATATTGATATGATTATTATGGGTACAGCGGGAGCTTCAGGGGCAAAAGAAATATTCATGGGAAGTAACGCTATTAAGGCCATAAAGAATATTGACCTTTGTCCTATCATATCCGTGCCGGAAGAATATGAATATGAAGAGCCTGAACAAGTGGCCTTTGCGACAGATCTTAAAAGACATTTTAATGTTATTGAATTAAATTGCTTACGAGAATTACAACTCATTCATAATTTTAAAATAAGGGTCATTCATGTAAAAGAAGAATATGCTCTAGATACCGTACAACAACAAAATATTGAAGCTTTAAAACAATATTTTGAAATTGATTCCATCTCTTTTGAAGAGATACTCACGGATACTAAAGTAGCACAAGCGATCAATGATTTTGTAGTAGATCAAAAAATTAATATGGTATGTTTAGTAAATTATGAACATAGTTTTATTGAAAATTTAACCAACGAACCGATTATAAAAAAAATGAGTTTTCATAGCTCAGTCCCGCTATTAATTTTACCAGTTTAAAACTTAATTAATTAAATTTTTAAAAATGAAAAATATTGGAATTTGGATTGATAAAGAAAAAGCACATGTTGTTACTATTGAAAATGACAATGAAAAAATGATAACCTTGCAGTCAGATATTGAAAATTACCACCCCCATGGTGGGTCAGGATCTAAAGGATCTAAAAACCGATGGGGGCCTCAAGATGTAGTTCAGGATAGTAAATATTTAGAACGTGAAAAACATCAATTAAAAAACTACTTCAAGAAAATTGCTGAAACAATTTCAGATGCTGACGCTATAGCCATATTTGGCCCTTCTGATACTAATTTAAAATTAAAACAAACATTATTAGCAAATTATAAACAAATAGCCAAAAAAATTAAAGCTGTTGAAAAGGCAGATAGCATGACCAACAATCAACTAAAAGCATTGGTCAAAAAGTTTTTTAAAAAATAAATCGGATGAGTTCCGTGAATTGAGGGTTTTAAAATATATTTTCATTACGGGTGCATAATTAATAGCGGAACCCTGCTTTTATAGGCAATTTCATCTGTTTTTGAACCTGAAATTAATCTTTGTAAGAACGACTCTTTATTAATAATCTTTGCAATTAAATCGACTTCTTTTATCTGTTCAAAGCAATCCATAGCTATATCAATAGGAACATCAACTATTGTATAAAAATTACATTTATCTCCTTTAAAAAAAGAGTCAATGCTGTTCTTTTTATCATTTAGTTGATCTACTGAAACATCTCCTTTATTTAAGATTAGAATATCAAGTGTTGCATTATGTTTTTTTATGATATGTTTTAATGGTTTAAGAGGTTCTTCATTAATAATATCTTTGTACTCCAGTGTAAAAAGAATATTTGTTGGTTCAATAAATTTAAATTCTTGTGGGATAACCATAACAGGACAGTCAACTTGTCTTATTACAGCAATTGTATTACTGCCAAAAATTACTTCATTGGCTCCAGTTGTACCATTGGTGCCCATCACAGTTAATTCTATTTTTTTTAAATTAATTGTTTGCTTTACGGCGCTTATAAAACTGTCGTAGTCACATATTGCCTCATATGAAAAATCTTCATTATTATATTCTTTTATAAACTTCTTGATCATCTTATTTAATGCCGCCTTAGGGTTCTTAATAATAGAATCATAAATGGATGCATCATCAGATGATGCCATTAAATCTCCTGTTGTGTAGTTGGAAACTTTGTGTACATTTAATATGAAAAAGTTGTATTTTCCCCCCTTAAAAAACTGTAAAGCATATTCAATAGCATTTCGGGAATCTTCAGAAAAATCAGTTAAAAGAAGAATATTTTTCATGATATGGTTATGTTTATCTCAAATTTACTAAATAAAGAGAAAATTGCTATGATAATTATCATAAATTAATAAGAACAACAAAGTTAGATTTGTACAAATTTATTTGCATGCAGAAAGCCACATTATTAAATAAGTATAATATTCCTGGACCGCGATATACAAGTTATCCAACCGTTCCTTATTGGGATGAAAAAGGAATTAGTACAAATAATTGGATAAAAACAATTCAACAATCATTTGATGAAAGTAACGCTGAAAAAGGGATTAGTATTTATATTCATCTACCATTTTGTGAGAGTTTATGTACTTTCTGTGCATGTCACAAATACATTACTAAACGACACGAATTAGAAGATCCTTATATAGAAACCGTTTTAAAAGAATGGAAACTTTATTTAGAACTATTGCCTGAAAAACCAGTGCTAAGAGAATTGCACTTAGGCGGTGGTACACCAACTTTTTTTGAAGCTAAAAATTTAAATTATTTAATTAAAAGTATTTTAGATTCTGTTGAGTTACACAGAGATTACGAATTTAGTTTTGAAGGACATCCAAATAACACAACCAAAGAACATTTACAAACCTTATATGACCTGGGTTTTACACGAGTAAGTTTTGGAGTACAGGATTATGGAGAAAAAGTTCAAAAGGCGATCAACAGAATTCAATCCTTTGAAAGTGTTAAAAATGTAACTCAATGGTCGAGGGATATTGGTTATACATCCGTAAGTCATGACCTAATTTTCGGATTACCATTTCAAACCGTTGGCAATATCATTGATACTGTCAGAAAAACAATTGAATTAAAACCAGATAGAATTTCCTTTTACAGTTATGCCCATGTGCCTTGGGTTAAAGGTATTGGTCAAAGAGGATTTGAGGACGAAGATATACCCAAAAATGATTTTAAAAGAAAATTGTATGAAATGGGTAAACAATTGTTCACAAATTTTGGATATATAGAAACAGGGATGGATCATTTCTCATTACCAACCGATGCGCTATACAAAGCTTTTGAAAATGCAAATTTGCACAGAAATTTCATGGGATACACTACCAATAACACGCAGTTAATGATTGGCTTAGGCATGTCAGCAATTAGTGATTCCTGGTATAGTTTTGCTCAAAATGAAAAATCTCTAAAAGATTATCAAGAACTTATAGAAAATGGTCAATTACCTATAGTAAAAGGTCATCTTCTTTCTAAAGAAGACCTCATAATTAGACGCCATATTTTAAACATTATGTGTCATTTTAAAACCTCATGGAAAGATGATAAGCTAAAATTCAAGGACTTACCCGAAACTTTAGATCGGCTTAAAGAATTAGAAAAAGACGGCTTGGTTTTGATTACAAAAAATAAATTAATCGTCCCTAAAGTTGCCAGGGCTTTTGTAAGAAATATCTGTATGGCTTTTGATCTGCGTTTGGTAAGAAACAAACCCAATACGCAGTTGTTTTCAATGACTGTGTAATAATTGTTTTATACAATATGCATTTTGCCTAGTGCAACATCCTTTGTAAAATCGTCAATAGTATTGTTTTTCAATACTTCTATTAAATCATTTTTTAAAGGTGCTACAATATGATGTACAGAACAAGGGCTAGAATCACTGCACTTGGGTAATCCAATAAAGCATTCGTCAAATTTATTTAAACCGTCAATACAATCTATAATTGATAGCATCGAGTTCCGCCTATTATCTTTAGTTAAATAAAACCCGCCATTTCTACCTTTTGTAGATGAGATCAATTTTTTTTTCGTTAGTTCTTGTAATGTTTTAGCTAAAAATGGAGCAGGTATAGTTATGGCATCCGCAATATCTTTGGGATTATACTTTTTTTTATCATTAGAATTTAATGACAAATATAGCACTGCTCTAATAGCGTATTTACTAGATTTTGATAGCATAATCCATTTGATATTTATAAATTTTATTACTCACAATAATACAGTAATTCAACACTTTAATCAATTTATTTAACATGAAAAAAAAAATAAGTTTCATGGAAGTCCTTTTGACAAATTTTGTATATTTATAACATTCATAAGTTAAGGTGTAAATTAAAAAGATAAAAATATCTTTTTATATGATATATATCATGTTTTTAAAAAACGGCGCATGTTACTTTTGTTACCATTAAACCTAAAATAATAATAATCTAAAACCACAACAATGAAATCCAAACAATTAATCGTCATTATGATGTCCATGCTATTGTTTATTGCATGCAAAAAAGGACAACAGGCTAATGAGCAAACCAACACGACATCAGAACCCACCACTGTTACAGAAAACCAAGGTCAAGCTTCAGTGGTTGACGATGTATCAGCAGCAAATGCTTTACAAGTAGCAAAATCTTTGCCAGATTTTTCAACCCTGGTAACAGCTATTGAAGCTGCGAGTGTTGAAAATGCTTTAGTGAACGTTGGTCCATTGACCATTTTTGCTCCTACAAACGAAGCTTTCGCTAAACTTCCTGAAGGAACTGTAGAGACCTTATTAAAACCTGAAAACAAAGAGAAATTGGCTTTTATTCTAGTTAATCATGTGGCACCTGCAAATTATCCCGATACTCAATTAGAAAAAGAAGCAAAGAAAGGACGCAAATTATATATGGCATCTGGCAAGTATTTAGATGTAGTAAAAAAAGAGGATGGTTTATATGTTGGAGGAACAAAAATATTAAAAACCGTGAATGTTAGTAACGGATGGATACACGTTATTGGTGATGTATTAGTACCTGAAGAATAGATTTAAATAAAACTAAAATAATAACTATAAAACAAGTTTTAATGAAAAAATTAATTTTAAGCTTAGTGGCTTTATCCCTCACTTTTATGATCAGTTGTGGTGACAAGTCAAACAAAGAGAATCCTGAAGTTAAGGAGGAAGTAAAAGAAGAAGTGGCAGAGGTAGATCCTATGAAAAACAAGGGGATTGGTCCAATCACGAGAGTAACTTTAGCTGATGAAATTGATCAGGATTTGGCAAAACAAGGAGCAGAAGTGTATGTTAAAATGTGTTCTGCCTGTCATAAACCCGAAAAGAGATTTATAGGACCTGCACCTAAGGGTATCATGGAAAGAAGATCACCAGAATGGATTATGAATATGATCTTAAATCCGGATGAAATGGTAAAGAAAGATCCTATCGCAAGAGCCTTATTAGCTGAGTATTTATCGCCTATGGCGAATCAGAATTTAACGGAAGAGCAAGCCAGAGCCGTACTTGAATATTTCAGAACATTAAAATAATAATCAAACTAAATTAATAACAAATGAAAATTTTAAAATTAGTATCATTAATGCTGACAACTGCGTTTTTAATAAGTAGTTGCGGTAATAACAATGGCAAATCATCTGGTAGCAATGGTGCTTTAAATAGCAGCAATGCTGAAAAAGTATATGTTGCCCCAGGTGAATATGACGAGTTTTATGCTTTTATGTCGGGTGGTTATAGTGGTAACCTTACTGTTTACGGTTTACCATCTGGTAGAATGTTTAAAGAAATACCGGTTTTTTCTCAATTTCCAACTACTGGTTACGGATATTCTGAAGAGACTAAACCGATGTTAAACACATCTTTCGGATTTATTCCTTGGGACGATTCTCACCACCCTGATATTTCTCAAACAAATGGTGAATTAGACGGACGTTGGATATTTATCAATGGTAACAATACACCACGTATTGCTAGAATTGGTCTAAAAACTTTTGAAACAGAAGAAATTATTGAAGTACCCAATAGTGCAGGTAATCATAGTTCATCTTTTATTACTGAAAACACAGAATATGTAGTTGCTGGTACTCGTTTTGCAGTTCCTGTTCCTCAAAAAGATATGCCTATAAAAGAGTATAAAGGTAACTTTAAAGGTGCTTTAACTTTTATCAATGTTGACCAAGAAACTGGTAGAATGGGTATTAAATTTCAAATATTAATGCCTGGTTTTAACTATGATCTTTCTCACCCTGGCAGAGATAAGTCTCATGGATGGTTCTTCTTTACCACTTATAATACTGAAGAAGCAAACTCATTGTTAGAAGTAAATGCTTCACAAAATGACAAAGATTTTATTGCGGCCGTTAACTGGAAAAAAATTGAAGAATATGTAAATAATGGTGGCGGAACTAAAATGCCAGCTAATTATGCTCATAATGTTTATGATGAGCATACACATACTGCTACTTCTACTATGGTAAAAGAAGTATTGACTGTGAATCCAGCAGAAATTCCTGGAGCTATCTATTTTTTACCTACTCCAAAATCTCCTCATGGTTGTGATGTAAATCCAACTGGAGAGTATATTATAGGTAATGGTAAATTATCTGCTGATTTGACAGTTCACTCATTTGCTAAAATGCTAGATGCTATCGAAAACAAAAAATTTGATGGTGATGCTTATGGTATTCCAATCTTAAATTATGAAGATATCTTAGCTGGTTCAGTAAAATCTGGTGGTTTAGGCCCATTGCATACAGAATTTGATGATAAAGGTAATGCTTATACTACTTTCTTTATCTCTTCTGAGGTAGTAAAATGGAAAGTGGGTACTTGGGAAGTTATTGACAGAAAACCTACTTATTATTCAGTGGGTCACTTAATGATACCAGGTGGAAATTCACGTAAACCTTTTGGTAAATATGTGGTTGCCATGAATAAAATTACCAAAGACCGTTATTTACCTACAGGACCCGAAATGGAGCACTCTGCACAACTGTATGATATTACTGGTGAAAAAATGGAATTAATTTACGATTTTCCAACACACGGAGAGCCTCATTATGCTGCAGGTATTCCAGCAGAAATGCTTAGAGATAAATCTCAAAAAATTTATAGGTTAGATGAAAATAAACATCCGTATGCAATAACATCTCCAGATCAAGCCAAAGTAACCAGAAATGGTAACGAAGTACATATTTCAATGGCAATGATCAGATCTCACTTTACACCAGATAATATAGAAGGTATTAAAGTTGGCGACAAAGTTTATTTCCATATCACAAATCACGAACAAGATTTTGATGTACCTCACGGATTTGCCATGATCGGTGCTAATAATTCAGAATTGTTAATTATGCCAGGACAAACAAAAACCCTTACATGGGAGCCTAAACAAGTAGGTGTTTGGCCTTTCTATTGTACAGATTTCTGTTCTGCACTGCATCAAGAAATGCAAGGTTATGTAAGAGTATCACCACAAGGATCCAACGTAGAGTTATCTTGGACCTTAGACGGTGAATAGTTGACATTTATTGATTATTTTAGTTTGAAAAGGCTGTATAGAAATGATGAAAATCTTTTTTCATGCAGCCTTTTAGTTTTTATAATTTAAAAAAGAGATATGAAAAAAGCGGGTTTAATAATGATTATAGGTTCATTACTGCTATTAGGATTGTTTAAATTTCCTTTATGGAATATAATGCTGGGTGCCCCTCAATACCCCGAACCTCTAGGCTTGGATATTTATATTAACGGCATCCAAGGTGCATCAGAATTTGATTTACAAAATATTGATGGATTAAACCATTATATTGGTATGAAAACCATCCCAAAACCAGAAGATATGTGGGAGTTTTCAGTTTTCCCTAAAGTAATTGCAGGTATGGTTGCACTAGGGGTGTTAATTGGTATACTAGGTTTTATGAGTAAAGTTTCCTATAAATGGTTTATAGGATGGTTTATCTTAATGTCCGTTATGGGTGTTCTTGGAATGTACGATTTTAATGCATGGCTAGTAGATTATGGAAGTAATTTAGATCCACATGCCATTTTAAAAATGGTAGATGAACAGGGAAATCCAATGAAATATGCCCCTCCTCTAATTGGACATAAAGTATTATTGAATTTTGACGCCTATTCTTATCCACATACAGGTGCCTATATGATGTTTGCTGGAATGATGCTTACCATTGTTGCATTTTTTGTAGGTAAAAAAGAAGTAAGAAGTCATGAAAATGGTGCCAGTTCGAGTTCGGCGGAGCGTTAAGAAAAGGTGTGGTACACCTTTTTAGTGAACGAGCGAGCTGGCGCAAGGATATGAACATCATAACTTTAAATAGTTTAGGTGTATCGAGAACTGGGTTATTCAAATTAATTTTATCTAAACTGAAAAATGAAAAAATTATATTTTATACTTTCATTAACTGTAATATTCGCTTCATGTTCAATAGAACCATCAAAAATTGAATATGGCACAGATGCCTGTCATTTTTGTCAGATGACTATTGTAGAAAAAACGCATGCAGCTCAAATTGTTACAAAAAAAGGAAAATCTTATAAATATGATGCTGTTGAATGTATGCTAAATGATCTGGAAGATAGAGATAATAGCACCATAGCATTATTTTTAGTTACTGATTATCTAAATCCCACCAATCTCATAGATGCTAAAATGGCAACCTATTTAATTAGTCCGGCTATAAAAAGCCCAATGGGAGCTAACTTATCAGCTTTTAAAACTAAAGAAGACGCAGAAATATTTGTAAAAAGTGATTCTGATAAACTCCTCAACTGGCAAGAAATACAGGCACGTTGGCAATCTGGCCCTCAAGTCAAATAATAATCTAATTCAAATAGTTAAAAGCTGTCTTAATACTTAATCTTAAGGCAGCTTTTTAAATCTAAAAAATATGAACAAAAATATAATCTTAGAAACTGAAATAAAAGAATTAAAAGCTACAAATATTTTTACTTCAGA
>RCNF010001981.1_pt1 | contig 10935 bp, 4 predicted proteins | sample 2041311 | NCBI WGS metagenome assembly RCNF01 (sample SAMN09708228, study PRJNA481090) | Marine sediment metagenome, whole genome shotgun sequencing project. | biome: marine sediment; feature: ocean; material: sediment; isolation source: Sewage treatment plant 2 marine sediment (STP2) ... | reverse complement strand
CTTTGAAGGGATTAAATATTTTTATTACTCCTGATCTTTGTGTACTTAACCACACATTCTTATCACTGTCCTCAACAATTGCCTTAACATTCAATCCAGCAAGGTCAGTTTCCTCCATTAATGGTACTATTTCATATTCATCATAGGTAGCATTATGTTCCAGAATTAAAAGCCCATCATCTGCTGTACCAAGAAAAATTTGATTGTTTTGGCCCAATAGTATAGTTTGTACAGTGACAGAAGGAATACTTTCAATCTTACGAATCAATTGAACTGGCTGGTTTCCTTTAGGTAATGAATATAAGAAAAGGCCATCATTTGTGCCTACCAATAGTTTCTCATCTGGAGATTTATTTATACAATAAATCAAGCCCTGATCAATTGGAAAATGAGTTATATCACCCACTTTTTCGGGATTAATTTTCAACAAACCACTATTTTGGGTCGAAACTATAATTTCGGCATCTGATGTTTCAATAAACCCGGTGATTGCATTGGAACTATATTCTCGAATCGAGATTATCTTAATGTCAAATCCGCTAAGTCTCAAGATAAGGCCATCGTTACTTCCGAACCAAAGATCACCATCACTGCTTTCAAAGCTGCTAGTAAGGTTAACTTCCCCCAAAGAATCAGGTAAAAAATCTGTTCGGAAAACTTTCCCATCAAAGCGGTTTAGTCCAGATCCGGTACCTATCCAAAGAAAGCCTTGTTTATCCTGTTTGATGGTATTTATAAATCGGCTACTTATAGATGGCTCCGTAGAAGTCGTATAACTTCTGTAATGAAAGTCTTGAGCATCAGATAAGTATGAAATAAATAAAGCAACAAGAGGCAAAATTATTTTACTGAAAGACTTCTGAAAGGACATGAATTGCAAATTAAAGGTGGCTAATCGTCAATCTTTTGAACATTGATCTGTGGCTTGTATTTTGGAACACCACCTATTGGATTGGTAAAGAACCGTAAGTTCTCCTCGTATTGATTTTGAGTGGATATAACTACATTATTATTAGTAACCAGAGGATATCTCTTTTTTACAAATTGAAAATCGAGTGACTTTCCAACCTCACCCTCCAGAATTTGAAACTCACTTTCAGCCCACTCGTCTTCTTTAGAAACTTTATTTTCATCCTTATTATAAATCCTTACTACAGAGTAGGTATTAATATTTCCATCATCATCCCAGTCAAAATTCTTCTGCTTAACTTTAACTGTACCTTTCTCAATATAAGGATAGATGTGTGAAATATTAACAAGATCATTCCACATCCGGAAAGTATATTCATATGTGAAAGCATTGCCGCCCTCCACTCTCACATTCCTATCGTCTTCTGTACTTAAATAATACTGGTACAGGTTACCATCATCACCATCTATTCCCTGAGTAATGATTTTTAATACATAACCAAGGTCCTTCTCTGAATACTCTCCATCTTTCGGATTAAATGGTCCAAATGAATACCATTTGTCATCATATTTCGGATCATCACCAAATGTTTTTGAAGCCAGCAAGTTGCCACTACGGTAATTTCCTTCTGGCTGTGTTCCCTGAGCATCAGGATCAGACCAGCAACCACGTCCTCCAAAAATCGAGAATTCTGTTCTGGTATCAAAGTTTATATTTATTTCATCAACTTTACCCCCACAGTCCGGGTCGTAAATTCTAACATAAACCGGCTCGTCAAAATCTTCAGGAATAAGAAAGAAAAATATCTGGCAAAAATCATCATCACCCCATGAAGTTGCAGCCTTATTTCCAAAAGTTACAAGATGAGGAATATTTTCATCCTCAGCAGGAACAGGCTGGGCCACAAGTCCTAAGTGAATACTTAAAAGCAAGAAAAATGCCAATAATACAGGTCTCATATTAATATTTTCAAATCGAATCCGCATTTTTTTCTTGTTTACTACTTAATCTGTCAAATGTGCTATGAAATTGTATACGTAAAAAAACAAAATCTGTTGTACACAGGTTTCTTTTTAAATACTGTTACACCTATTCTAGTTTTCGTTCAATTACAACAACTCTTTTATAACTGCAAAATTCTTGCCGCGATTCCTCTTCTGGATTATAACCCTTAATAACCAATCGTACATTATAGGAACCCGGAGTATCAAAAGTATTGCCAGGTTGCTGCAAATTGGACAAGTTTCCATCATCAAAATCCCAAAAATACTCTTCCGGAACTACACCAGGCAAGTAAGAGTTATCCTCAAATACCAAAGGTTCGCCAACAAAACAGGTATCAGCTGATTGTATATATACTTGCTCTTCAGGAAATGCATCAAGCATATAAGAGGCCTGAACAAAATAAATTTCACCACCCATTGTATCTACAATGCTCAGATCAACTGAATAAGACCCTTCCTGTTCATAGCAATGCTTAACCTTAAGACCATTCATTTTTGTTCCATCGCCCAAGTCCCACTGATAAATTACATTAGGAACCGTATCAAGATCTATAACTCCTTCGTCACTAAACAGGTAACAATACTTATTTTCAAGCTGTTCTCCGCATCCTACCAGTGAAGGTAAGGTATTAACAAATTGATAAATATTATCGTTAGCACCTCCCCTGTTAGATGCAAAATATCCAGAAGCAAGACTTGAGTCTGATGTAAAGCTAAAGTCATCCGATAGGCTATTAATTGGACTTTCCATTCTCACTGGCCTGGTCCATCCATTATCTATTTTCATAGAGTAAAAAATATCAAGACCACCCATTGAGGAACTATTATCGGAAGAAAAATATAAACGATTATCATTAAATAGATAAGGATACAATTCAGAATTTGATGAGTTCACATTTGGCCCCAGGTTTTCAGGTTCACTCCAGATACCCCGGTTGAGGTAACTCACATATATATCAGATTGCCCATACCCACCCGGCATATCAGAAGAAAAATACAGGGTATTTCCATCTTCGCTTATACTTGGGTGTGCTACCTTATACTCATTACTATTAAATGGAAATTCCCGGATATTCACCTGTACACTTTGGCTCAACATGCTATAGAAAATTCCATATGAATTTTCACCTTTCAGATTCTTTTTATCGGTTGATAGATTTCTGGTGAAGAATAGAGTCTGTGTCAATTCACAATATGATGCCGGGCCTTCATTAAATGGAGTAGTAAGATCTTTTGAAAAAATTCTTGGTGGATTCCATTTTACACTATCTTTCTTATCAACCAAAAGCATATTGTAAAGCCTGGTATCATCAAAGTTCTTATAATCTACAAAAATATTGAGCTTGCGATTAGAAGAAAACAAAACCCCATCTTCCATAATCAATGGGCCAAAATCATCATAATATCTGGAGCTGAATGGCATTAGCTCAACACTATACAGGTCATCCTGTGCATAGCCCGACAGAGTGCAAATGAGCATTACACCAACCAGAAAAGCTTTATATGTATTCCCCTTGATCATTACAAATTAAAAATACCTCGGATTTGATGCATTCACCTTAAATCCAAATTCATATCTTAAAATTATTTCATGTACTCCGTTCAATGCATTATTCAGACCGCCCAGATAATAATCATATGAATAACCGAGCATTAATTGTTTGGTAATTTGTATCTGAATATTTGCTACTAAAACCGAACTTGGGAATGAGCCACCAAAACGATACGATGCCCCAACCCATAATAAATCATTGAATAATATCAGGCTATTGTTTATATCAACTCTCAGAGCCTCATAATCCATTCGATAGAGCAATAATACTGAGGGCTTCCATTTAATAAAAGAACCTGGTTTTCCGACCAACACCCCAGCAGTTAATGCATATGAATAATGTTTTGGTAAAAACGAAGGTTTATACTTATATGATATCGTATCTAATCGAGAGTTCACCATATTGGGCATGGAAAAACCAGCAAATACTCTTGAATCATAATAATAGGCACCAAAGCCTAAATTTGGCTGGATATAGTTCTCATTTAAACTGGTAAAGGCAGGATCTGTTGGGTCATCCAATCCGGCAATAATTGATGCAAGATCTTCATTAACAAATGTGACTCCCCCTTTTAAACCCAAGGCAAGCTTTCCATTTCCAACTTTAAAACGATAGGCATAATTGAAGTTGACCTGAGTATTTTTCTGTATACCATAATTTTGATTTATCAGAAATAAGCCAAGGCCAATCTTCTCATTTTTTAAAGGAGTGTGGGCACTAAAAGTATAGTTTGTGGGACTACCTTCAACACCTGCCCATTTCTTTTGGTACAAAGCAGAAATATTGAACACCTCCCTACTTCCAGCATAGGCAGGATTGATCGCCAGACCATTCACCCAATACTGACTGAAATAGGCATCATCCTGCTGTCCGAAAGCAAATGATCCGGTAAGCAACAAAAATACAAGTGATATGTTCAATAAATATTTCACTCCTATTGATTCCCTTTTATTACTACATAACCAGAAAATGACTGAGGATTTTCACCTTTCACATGCAGTACATAATAATATGTATCATCCGGCAATGGATTTCCTCTCCTGTCGGTTCCATCCCATCCCATCGGGAAGTTGTCAGCCCGCATGAAGTTCTCAGTCTTAAACACTACATTCCCTGACCTGGTGAATATAGTCAACTCATTATCAATATTTTCAATGTTATCAATCTTAAAATAATCGTTTTGTCCAAAGGTAGATCTTGGGGAAATCCCTTTTGGAATATTTAAATCCTCGAGTACTGTAACTTTTATTTCATATGTTTCAGCCGGACATGAGCCATTGATAACACTTAAGATAATTTTATTATCACCCCAATTGAGGTTTGTGGCAATCGTAAATTGTCCATCTATCGGGTTAAAGATGGCACTTCCAGTAGAACTCCATTCAAGCTGTCCAACAAGTGGTACAATTAATTCAGCTTGAAGGTCAACTTCGCTTTTGAATGCAGCCAGGGTGGTATCATTATTAGGAATTATTCGAGCCTGAGAGGGTGCATCCCAAAAATTTACTGTGGTTTCATCCGTATCATCAGGACATACACTGTTGCTGGTTGTCCAGGTTAAAGTATAAGTTCCCTGGGCAGTAGCTGTAATAGCAGTTACTGGATCAGTTGCATCAACAAAGCTAACTCCTGCAGGTCCAGACCAGATACCAGAACCAAAGTTAAGTGCAGCACCAAGATTATCATCCATCCCACATACATCTTTATCAACTCCGGCAGATGCTACTGGTGGACGAACTGCCATAATCTGGCCTTCGCCTGAAATATTTTGTGCCGGGCAACCCCACTGATCAGTAACTGTGACAATTGAGTATTTAATGGCTGCATTTTCAGTGGCCCCAGAGAAAGAAGAATAATTTACATCCACATCTGCATCAAATGGCGTTGCATTTACATTTACTACCTGGAGTGGATTTCCCTGATCGTCCTGTAGAGTAACACTCCAAGGCGAGTTAGCTGGAGAAGTTAGTGTTAAAGTTACTTTTCCCGGGCTACCATTACATACAATGTCTTGACCTGCAGTCAGATCAGCTATGCTGGCATCAAAGACAGGATGAATATCTATAAAAACAGGACTTGAAGATAGGTCAATACAGGCTTTTGAGGCAACTTCCCGTTTGTAATAAGTTGGTTGACTGAGATTGCCCGGACTATAGCTAGGATTTGTTTCTCCTACTAATTCATTATAACTTACATCATCCGTACTGGTGAACCATTTATAAGTATAAGAACCATCACCTCCTGAAATGGCACCAACAGTTAGAGCATTTGGAACAGTGTTTATACAAATACTTTGATCATTGCCAATTACATTACCAGAAATAGGTGGTAGAATCGTAATAATAACAGGAGCTGAAGCATCGGAACATGTACTGGAAGTAATTTCACGCCTGTAATACTTAAAAACCACATTTGCTGATGCATTTACAAGGACAGGTGGTTGATAAGTCTCACTGGTTGCTCCTGGAATGATGGTATAGCTAACATTATCATCACTTTGTTCCCAGACATATGTATAAGATCCAGATCCTCCATTTACTGGTACACCTGAGTCTAATAGTATGGGTTGACCGCTACTGCATATTTCCTCGTCAGAAATTATAACATTGGTTAATGCTGGCAAGTACCTCAAATTAGCAATTGTACTTGTATCGGGGCAGCCTATTCCAGAACTTACGATTCTTCGATACTGCACAGGGGTAATGCTTCCTGGTGCTCTGGGGGGTGGTAGATAGGAACTATTAGTAGCAGCTGCTATCAAGGTCCAGGTAGTACCACTATCCTCACTTGTTTCCCAATAATAGGCATAAGTGCCTGTTCCTCCAGTTGGAATGGGAGGAGTAGCAATAATTTCAAGAGGTTGATCCCCTGAGCAAATATCTTCATTATAAGCTGAAAGGTCGTTGTCCTGAATTCTTGGTTGAACTAGTATAGTGACTTCTTTACTAATATCTGTAATAACAGGTAAACCACTATCTCTTACTACTCTTCTGTAATAAGTTGTAACTAGCAATGGAGCAGAGGGAGTGTAATCTTTCCCATTTGCTCCAGCAATATTTCCCCAGGCAGTTACATCGGTTCTGCTTTGCCACTGGAAAACATATGGTGGCTGTCCGCCCTGCGGAGTAGTGCCAATCATTGGAGCAGGAATATCTCCTTCACAAATTTCTTCGGTGTTTTGTCCTGTAGCTGTTGAATAAATTGAATTGAAAAGAAAGCCAGTTAAAGGAAGTTGTAAACTTCCCACTGATCTTCCTACCTCACCATCAAAACCATGTTGTAGAAAGGTACAAGCATTAAAACTAAATCCACCACTTCCTTCAATAAATGAAGTATCAACTATAGCAGGTGGTAATGAATTAGCATACCAGAAAAATCCGCCACCGCCGCCGCCGCCTGCTCCAGAACAAACAGCTCCTGTTGCATGTCCACCATCACCTCCAATTGCTTCAATTGTTACATTGTTTGTGTAATTACTAATTGCCAGTAGTATTGTCCCTCCGGCACCACCTCCTCCTCCAGCAGCTTCTGCAGATACACTAACTGACTCACCATTTGCCTTGATAAAATTGCCATTTCCTTCTAGAGTATTGGCTAATATTATAACAATTCCTCCTCCATCACCACCAGAAGTAGAGCTTAACCCACCTGACTGTGTTCCGGAGCCGCCACCACCACCAAGGAAAATCCTCTTTTCTGCCTCAAATGACAATGATTTTATGCTTCGTCCGGGTTCCCCAGCAAAGCCATCAAAAGGAGCACAATCGCCAGATTCATAGCCACCGATGCCACCTTTCCCATAATTACCACCTCCTCCACCACCTGAATGTTTGGCGTTTCCGCCACCTCCGCCCTGGAAGATAGATCCACGACCTTTGTCATAATCTGTACCTAAAGGTACTGTTCCAGGGGCCCTATAACTGGCTGCACCCTCTCCTTTAAACCCAGCTTTAAGTGAGGCTATATCATAGAAATAACCTGCATTATCACAAGTTCCATCATCATTAACAGGAACTCCCCCCATAAACCCCATGTTGCTGACATCAATATCAGCGTTTAAAGTTAAGGTGTTCCCCACAATCATGGCAACTACTCCTCCTGTTCCGCTAACCGTATTCCATGGATCAGCAGTTAAAAGACCATTGATGCTTACATTATTGCTGAACCCTGGAACTCGTATTAATTGTACTGCCCCACCTGGATCATATGTATTATCAAGGTTGGCTGAGAAAATAATCTGATTTCCAATTATATTTGATACGATAATAAACTCATATTTCCCAGCAGAGTGGATATCCTGTCTGCTTCCAAAGTTTACATCATCAGGTACGTTTACTTCAATTCCCTTCATCTGGATGATTAGCACAGTGTCCCCAATAGAGAAATCAGCAGAATTATTTACGGTAACCCTGTCTGCACCATCTACTGACAAAACTTTGGTGTACTTGTTAATCACTCCTCCAGGTAAGGTAGAATCTGTTCTTCCCGGAAGTGAAATTCCCAGAAAAAAGAGACAAAAAAAGGTATAATAGATAAATCTATTTAACAAGGTCTTTGGGTTTACAATTCTACTGCTAGCACAAATATATTATATAAATACGTAATTTGATAAAAGAAGTTCCAAATGATTCAATAATAAAGTGATTTTTAAAAAGGAGTTGGGCCTGAAATTGCATCTTAAAATGAAGGAAATGCAATCTAACAGTCTATATCAGGTATTAGAACTACCTCTTCTGTTCTGGAAGCTCAATAATAAAGGTTGTTCCTTCCCCCAACTTGGTATCATAACGAATATTTCCTTTTGCATCCTCAATAATCTTCTTAACTATGGCAAGGCCAAGGCCCATACCACTTGATTTGGTTGTAAAGTTTGGCTCAAACAATTTATCTTCCAGTTCATCTGGAATACCTTGTCCATTATCCTCAATTGAAACCACAACCATACCCGCTTCAACTTCAAGCTCAATTCGTATCATTCCATCACTATTTTCAGGAATAGATTGAATGGCATTCTTTACCAGGTTGTTAAACACTCTTATGAGTTGACTCTCATCGGCATATACTAAAGCAGTTTCATGCTTATGTAAATCAAGATTGAACCTAATTCTTTTATTGTTTGAGAATAAAGAAACCGTATTCCTGATCACTGAAATTATATCAACATTGGAATTTTTTGTACCTGGCATTTCGGCAAAATTTGAAAAGGCCGAGGCAATCGAAGAAAGGTGATCAATTTGTTCAACAACAGTCTGACTAATCTTCTCCAACTGTGCTTCCCAGTCAGGGGATTTATCCTTCCAGGATCTCTGCAAATGTTGGATGCTCAACTTCATGGGAGTTAATGGATTTTTAATTTCATGAGCAATCTGACGAGCCATTTCACGCCAGGCACTTTCTCGTTCTGATTTTGCTAAAGCTCCTGCACTTTCAGCAAGCTCATCAATCATCCTGTTGTATTCTGAGATCAAACTCCCTATCTCATCCTGCCCTTTATAATAAATGGGTTCGTTCTTTTTGCCCAGTTTAACTTCACCGATTTTTTTCTGGATCAGTCCTAATGGGTTGGTAATCTGGTTTGAAATAATTACGGCCAGAATTATTGAAATTAAAATCAAGACCATAGAAAAGTTCACAATACCAACAACCAGATTGGTTATTTCTCGGGTAATAGTATTCTGTTTCGTAAAGTAAGGCAAATTTAGATATGCCAGCAATTGTTTATCCTGATTGGTGAAGGGTAGATAAGCAGATAAAAAAACCTGATCACCTATAATCTCTTCGTGAACATATTCTGCCTGTTTGCGAATTACAAGTTCACGATATGCCGTGTAATCCATCTTGTACCCGGACAATCCATTACTGAAAATCTCAGGGCGAGAAGTAGCTAAAAGGTTCCCTTCAATATCATATAGGTTAATGTCGGAATAAAATACATTTGAAAACTTAATTAATAGTTCATCAAGACTTGCATATTGGTCTGAAGACCAATTCTTCGAGATTTGTGGCTCCAGGCCCAATTTATGATCCAATTCAATATAAACAGATTGAATTTTCTCACTTAAATTTAAATATTGGTTGTCCCTGTATTGATTGATGCTAAAATAAATGATCCCCGCACCAATTAGGATCAACGAAACAAAAAGAAATGAAATCATCCAAAGCTGTATCTTATATTTCAATAAGGGAGGCTGTTTGAAGTCAAAATAGGGTAAAGATGCCAGCAGATAAATCAGGTTTGAAACAAGGAAAAGAAATACAAACAAATAAGAAAAGGATATCAATAGATTTATTGGAGTTATTTGCTTCTGGCTAACAACCACCATGGAATCATCAGGCATACGGTAGACAAGGTGGTTGTAACCGGCATTATAAGTTACTGAAAACTCCTCATTTGAGTCCTGAAAGACCTTATCACTTAGACTATATTTAAATTTTCCCACCTGAACCGTTAACTTTCCATTTTTATACTTTGCATGAGAATATTCATCAAGCACGCTTGGCCTATAGAGTGAATTGTCCAATAATAATTCAGGATAACCCAGTTGCTGATAAATCAATTTCGAATCAAGCCTGATAAAAAGGCCATTCTGTGGCTCATCGTCCTCATCTGGGAACAAGAATGATCCGAAAAAACTTGATTTTCCACTCTGAGTACCCATGAAATAAAAGCCATTTCCAAGTGGAGAAAGGGATTCATCTTCGACCATATTCTCGAAAAAAGTAAAACAGTGTTCTTCTGTTGTACCATCAATTAACAAGCTTGAGTTTGAATTACAAAGGGTGATATTCAAATCGAATTTTTCCCAAAAGCCATCAAAATATTTATATTGTAAATAATTGTAAATCTTTTGTACATCCCTATCTGTAAAATCACTTACTTTCATTAAAGTTTTAAGCCCCTCATCCTGAAGCAGCTCCCTTCCGGGCTTATCCAACAAATGTTCTGCAACCGGATCAGTATCCGAGCTCAGGTTTAGAGCAAGGACTTTCCTTGTATTTAATTCTTTCTTCTCTGAATTATCAATGACTATAAAGGTTGAATAAAGTCCAAATAAAATGGAGAATATAACAAGAGATGCATATGGAAGTCCGGGAACAAGTCGATATATGGCTAAAACTAAAAGAAAGAAAAATCCGATACTGAATAAATCAAGCTGGGAATATACTAGGAAGTGAATAAATATAAAAAAGACAAGAACTGCCGCAAAGGGAATAATGAATGGTCTACCCAAACCTTGTTTTTTAATTTCGTTAATTACCTTAAATAGATATAGTCCGAGAGATATGAACAAAAGAACTATCGCGAAATACCCTGTAAGGCTCAGATAGCTGATTCTTATTATTTTATAGGGTTCAAAACTAACATTTGAATTGAGTATCAGGTTTTTAAATAGATATACAGTGATAACAAAGAAAAGAGCTCCAGAAATTAATGCTGCCGAATTAAATAAATCCCCATATTTCTCCT
>RCNF010001979.1_pt1 | contig 10935 bp, 7 predicted proteins | sample 2041311 | NCBI WGS metagenome assembly RCNF01 (sample SAMN09708228, study PRJNA481090) | Marine sediment metagenome, whole genome shotgun sequencing project. | biome: marine sediment; feature: ocean; material: sediment; isolation source: Sewage treatment plant 2 marine sediment (STP2) ... | reverse complement strand
GGATTGAAGATGTCTTCTTGCTTATACTGCTCCTTGATCCCTTCGAAACCCCGGGCATCGTATTTCTGTCTCTTTTCTGGGTCTGATAGAATAGCATATGCTTCTGATGCCTCCTTGAATTTATCTTCGGCATCAGGCATCTTGTTTCTATCAGGGTGATATTTGAAGGCGAGTTTACGGAACGCACGTTTTATCTCATCTTGGGACGCCTCAGGTTCTACCCCCAAGATATCGTAATAGTCCAGCTTACTCATCCTATCCACACCTCACCATGAACCGACAAAAAAAAAGTTAAGGAGTAGTGTTATTCCTTCTCATCATCTACGACTTTAAACTCTGCATCAACGGTTTTCTTTCCCCGCTGACCTTCTTCACGCCTTGATGCTTCCTGACTAGATTGTTGCTGAGAAGCGCTTTGAGCCGCGGCTTGCTGGTAGACCGTAGCTCCAGCCTCTTGAACCACCCTCTTGAGATCCTCAACTTTGGCTCCGAGCTCAGATAATCCTCCTGTCTTCAAACTATCCTTCAACGCGTTAATGGCTTCCTGAACCTCGTGTTTCTTCTCATCTGAGATCTTGTCACCGATTTCACTGAGAGTCTTTTCACTAGTGTAGATGAGTGAGTCAGCGGTGTTTCTAATCTCTGCCTCCTCTCGAGCGCGCTTATCCTGCTCACCGAACTGATCCGCTTCTTTTACCATCCTATCCTTCTCAGTGGGGCTAAGCTTAGTTGAAGCCGTTATCTTGATCCCCATTTGCTTGCTAGTACCCAGGTCCTTCGCGGTAACGTTGAGAACACCATCCGCGTTGATGTCGAATGTCACTTCTACCTGGGGCACGCCTCGAGGCGCGGGAGGGATCCCCGTGAGGTCGAATTGGCCTAAACTTATGTTATCCTTGGCCATGGATCGTTCTCCTTGTAGAACATGTATGGTGACAGAGGTCTGACCATCAGCGGCGGTAGAAAATATCTGACTTTGCTTTACAGGAATCGTAGTGTTTCGATCGATGATCTTGGAGGTGAATTCCAACGCAAAGACCGGCTCGATGCTGGAGGAACATCCTGCCAGGCGCGAGATGGTACCGGTGGGGGCGATGGTAAAGACCGTGGCATTCCGCATAGCCTTACCCTTGTAGACCGACTTCCCGATGTTGGGAAAGCTGCCCCTTTCTTCCGCCAGTTTTTGGGATTCTTCCACGGCCGCGTCCTTAATAAAGGCTGCGACCTTCTCCGCCAACTCGAGGGCCTCGGGGGTATCGTAGCGGATCTTCATTTTAATGAGCAGGTCGGCCCAGCCCATCACTCCGAGCCCTATGCGCCGGTTGGCCTTGGTGGTCTCGTCGATCTTAGGCAGGGGATAGCGGTTGACCTCGATGACATTGTCCAGGAAGCGCACTGCCGTGCCGATGGCCTTGGACAGGCGGTCCCAGTCGATACGGTCTTTCTTCCGAACGTTGTAGAAATTGGACAGGTTAAGGGAGCCCAGGTTGCAGGACTCGTAGGAGTGGAGGGGCTGTTCGCCGCAGGGATTGGTGGCCCGGATGAGCCCCAGCCCCTTGGTGGGATTGAGCTGATTGATGCGGTCGATGAAGAGCAGTCCCGGGTCTCCCACCAACCAGGCCGAATGCACGATGGCATCAAAGACCTGTCGGGCGTTCTTCTTGCCCACCTTTTTACCCAGGTAGGGATCGACTATGTCGTAAGAGCCCCCGTTTTTCAGGGCCTTCATGAAATCATCGGTGATCGCCACCGAGATGTTGAAGTTGGTGACGCTCTCTCCATCCTTCTTCATGGAGATGAATTCTTCGATATCCGGATGATCCACGCGCAGAACCCCCATGTTGGCGCCGCGGCGCGTGCCGCCCTGCTTGACCGCCTCGGTCGCCGCGTCGATGACCTTAAGAAAGGACAGCGGCCCCGAAGCCACCCCCTGGGTCTTGCGCACGAAACTGCCCTGGGGGCGCAGCTGGCTGAAGTCGAATCCGGTCCCACCACCCTCCTTATGGACCAGGGCGGTGTTTTTGACCGCATCAAATATGGAGGGCATGGAATCTTCCACGGGGAGCACAAAACAGGCGCTCAGGCACATGTCCCGGCCCGCGCCCGTCAAGGTCGGGCTGTTGGGCAGGAAATCCCGTGCCACCATCAGATTGAGGAAGCGGCGCGACCAGGCTTGCTGTTCCTTCTTGGCCTTCTCCGCGGTGGCAACAAAATCGGCCACCCGGGCAAAAAGGTCGGCCGGCGATTTGTCGAGAAACTCACCGGATTCGGTCTTCATGAAATAGCGGGCCTGCAGGATCTGCAGTGCGTTCGAAGAAAAACCATCCCTGTCAGTCATCAGTCCTCCTAGTCGCGGGATATTTGAGAATTGTACTATATATGGAAGCATAATGAATATAGACCTCCACAGATTGTATGTCAAGCAACAATGTAGAAATATTATCGGAACTGTCGGAAGGGGCGTTTTTAGGTGCGTAGGCGCGCTCAGATCGGGCGCTGCGTCCCCTATTCGGTCACCGCTGTTCCATGGAGATCTCGATGGTGTTCAGCAGCCGGCTGTAGCTCTTTTCCAGGCGCTCACGGAAGGGCCTCAGCGATGAGACGATAACTTCCGGCAGTCCATCCTGCCAGGCCAGGCGGTAGCGGTCGGACTCCATGGCTTCCAGTTCGGCGGCCAGGGCCTCCTCCCATTCCTTCGAGATATCAGGATCCGCCTCCTCCTTGAGCTTCAGGTACTGGTTCCTCAGCATGGGGAGCACCATGCGGTGCAGGCGGCGGAGGGAGATGTCCTGGCGCATCTCCTGGGCCTCCTCATCGCCTTCGTCTTCATAGCGGTACTCGAAATCGCCTTCCTCTCCGGTAATGGGGAAGGATGGCCCGTCCGACAGGGATTTGTCCAGCCAGGCAAAGTAGACGAGGGAATAGATGTAGTAGTATTCGCCCATGCCCATGCCCGTGTCGAGCAGGGCCTGATTGCGGGACTTGAAATAGTCCGCCAACTGGGGAATGAGGCCGAATACCATCTTCAGCTTCTGGAATACGTTCCCGGAGGCTTCGACATCGATCTCCTCTCCCTCATCCTCATCCTCAAGGATGCGGATCGAGCGCTCGATCTCGTCCCGCACCGAGGCCATGGCCTCGCGTGCTCCCAGGAAGGCCTCGATGCGTTCCCCCGGGATACGTCCGTCGGGCTGGGGGGAATACTCGGTGATCCGGCCGTACTTCTCCGTCAGGACCTCCAGCATGGCCTCGGAATCCTTGAAGCCCTCCACCAGGTTGCGCACATACAGGACACCCCCCGTAATAAGGAGCGCCGCGATTACGATGACGGCGCCGCAGCCGATGCCGCAGCCGATGAGCCATTTCTTGGTTGCGCTTGATTTTGCGGGTTGGTTGGGATCCACGGACTCTCTCCTCTTTAACGTCGTTACACCGACGGGAATATCTTAAGCCGCACCATAGAAAAAGGCAAGCCTACCAGCACCGATACGAAACTTACGGAGGAAAGGCTCTGGGATGCCGGCTTTGACGGTGCCACAGGGGCTGTGCTATATATCCGTTCGAGATGAAAACTCTCTGGCAGCTCACCGCCCGGCTGGTGCTGGGTCTCCTCCTCGGCGCCTTCCTCGTGGGAGGAACACAAAATCCTGCAGGGCCTGCCGCGTTGGAAGAGAAGCTGGGACAGATGCTGATGGTGGGTTTCCGGGGCACCACGGTGGGAGAGGATTCTGCGATCCTCCGCAGCATACGCGGGATCCATCTGGGCGGTGTGGTCCTCTTCGACTATGATGTCCCCTCTCGCAGCCATCCCCGCAACATCGTTTCCCCGGAACAGGTGCGGGAGCTGATCCGAAACCTGCAGTCCGCGGCCGAGATCCCCCTGCTGGTCGCCGTCGACGCGGAGGGAGGACGGATCAACCGCCTGAAACCCGAGTACGGATTCCTGGATGTGCCCAGCGCCCAGAAGTTGGGGAAGGCGGAGGTGCGGGAAGCCCGGTCCAGCTATCGCGGGCTGGCCCGTCAGCTCGCCGGACTGGGCTTTAACCTCAACCTGGCTCCCGTTGTGGACCTCAACCTCAATCCCGACAATCCGGTCATCGGCTCCCTGGAACGCTCTTTCTCGCGGGACCCCGAGGTCGTCATCGCCCGGGCCGCAGCCTTCATCGAGGCTCACCGTAGTCAGGGCGTCATCTCGACCCTCAAGCACTTTCCCGGGCACGGCAGCTCACGGCAGGACAGCCACCTCGGACTCGTGGATGTGACCTCGACCTATCAGGACGCAGAGCTCCGGCCCTATCGTGAACTGATCCGGGCCGGAGAGGTGGATGTGATCATGACGGCACACATCATGAACCGCAGGCTCGACCCCGAAAATCCCGCCACCCTGTCTCCCCGCTTTCTGCAGTCAATCCTCAGAAGGGACCTGGGATTCGAAGGGCTCATCGTCTCGGACGACATGCAGATGGGAGCCATTGCTCAGAATTTCGGTTGGGAAGAAGCCCTGATCAAGGCTGTCCTGGCAGGCTGTGACATCCTGGCCATCGCCAACAATTCTCAGGCCTACGATGAACAAGCGGCGGCGAAGGCCCACGGCATCCTGGTGGCGGCGGTAAAAGAGGGGAGGATCCCGCTCAGCCGGATCGATGCCTCATACCGGCGCATCCTGCGCCTCAAGCAAAAATACGGCTTACTCAAATAGAACGCTGGCGACAAAAGGCCTCTGGATCCTGATAGCACGGGAACGAGTCGAACGGCTGAAACGGCCTTCCGGTCCCGGCCTGGCCGGAAATGGACGGCTAATTGATAACGAGTGTGTCCCTGACCGCCCGGTCCAGGATGCCCATGATGGGAGAGGCCTCGGCTCCGCTGGTCACGAGAGTGATGGTCATCCCCAGGGCTTTGGAGCTGACGAGCCTCACTTCCTTGACCAGGACAGGCCGCTTTTCCAGGATCAGGGAATATCCTGAGGCGCCGGCAATGGAGACCAGATCGTACCCGATCACCATGAATCCCCCATACATCTCATCCTCTTCCCTGCGCAGCATCTCCATCCTCTGGTCCAGCGCCACCTGGGCCTGCCAGCCCGCAGGGTAGGGTTCGGCTATGACGGTGACCCGCATGTCCCGGGCGTAGGAGAAGACCACCTCCGTACGTGTCCCTGATGCAGAGCGGATGACGGTATATTCCCCGGGGAGGTGGATCTCATAGTACCCCTTGGGATCCTGGAACGGCAGAGGGTCCTTGTGGATCAGGAAATCCTGCCGGGACAGCGATGTCCGGCCCTCACCGTCGAAGAGGTACTCTCCGGCGGCATCCCCCAACAGGTAGATGTCATCGGGGGTGTCCATGATCCCATCGGCCCCCGAGGACCGGATCTCATAGTAATCCTCGTCCGCCTTGAAGCGCATGAGGTCCCCCCATCCGTCGACCAGGGGATTTTCGGGATTGCCCTCTTCCCGGTTCACGCTCTGCCCGAATTCCTCTTCGAGGAGATCCCACAGCTCGGTGTCTGTCTCGGGGAATGTGACGCCGCCCTCGATCGACAGGACCGAAAGCTGGGCCATGGTCACCTTGAGGTTCTGGAGCTTGGACCGCGTCACCAACAGCCCTCCCTGATCCGGAAGGAAGGACCTGAAGACCGCAGGGACAAGAAATACCAGGGCCAGGAACAGGACCAGGAGGACAGGCAGGACCCGCAGAAGAAACCACAGGGTATGGGATCTCTGAGTCAGGCCTTCGGTCACGCCTCGCCCTCCTAATCCTTACTGGTAGGATGCCTGAATGATCTGTCCGAGAAATTCGGACAGCACCCGGTTGAATGTCTGGGAGTCCTCGATCATCAGGAAATGTCCTACGTTGCTCAGGAACCGGTTGGAGAAGCTCTCCGTATTGCTCCTGATCACGCGGAAATAGACCAGGGGGCGGTCTGCGTTGATGGAGCGGACGGGGAGGGAAAGCTGCTGCAGGGTCTCGGTCCCATCATAGCGGAGGAGGTGCTCCAGGGCGCCGATCGCCATGCCGGCCTCCACCTGAGCCATGCCCAGGACGACCCGCTTCTTCAGGTCCCCGGAGCTGGAGAAACGAAAATAGTTCTCCAGCACATAGCGGCGCATGCCTTCCTGGAAATCCGTGAGGAAAGGCTCCAGAACGGCTTCGACCTGTTCTTCTTCGTAGGGCCCCAAGTAGATGTCGCTGAACGTATCCGCACCCGCCAGCCCGATGACCCGCCCGGGAAGCAGGCGTGCCGCCTCCAGGATGACAGCCCCGCCCAGGGAATGCCCGATCAAGATGACGTTGTTCAGGTCGAGCTTCTCGACCACGGCCGCCACGTCCTGGCCGAACGCCTCAATGCTCCAGACATCGCGATCCTTTCCCGAGCGGCCATGCCCAGCCAGATCCAGGGTGACTACCCGATAATAGACCCGGAAGGACGGGATCTGGGCCTCCCAGTAGGACATGTCCGTGCACCACCCGTGGACAAAGACCAGGGTATAATCACCCTGCCCCTGGCTTTCATAGTGGATGGGGAGGCCATCCGCAGAGATGGCGGCATCTTGCCCGCCCGTTTCATCGGACTTCTCCTGCGGGACCTGCCGGCAGGCAGCCAGCAGAACCACGAAACACAGTGGGATCAACAGGAATTGCCGGGCTCTCATGTTATCCTCCCTTTTCCCTCCGAGATAGATCATCCGGGCGGACCTACTGGGTAATGACCCCGTTGTCCCCGACCGTCCAGTCCCCACCTTCCATGACATACAGGATGGCGCGCTGTGTCTCGCGTCCATTCTCCGCCGTGTACTTGATCTCGACGAGCTGCCAATCCTCGAGATCCCGGAACCTCAGCTTGAGCTGCGTCTCCCCTGGCCCGGCGAAATTCTTTCCCCGGAACCTCTTGAGCACCTTGAGGTCCTGGCCATAATTCCTGAGCAGGACCGGGAGCATGCCCCGCTCCTCGGCATCACTTTTGATGAACTCCTCGATATAATCCTGCGGAGAGTAGTTCTCGTCGATCCTCTGCCATTCGTAGGTGGATGCGGGCGAGTCCTTGCCTCCCCCGGAAAGAGCCTTGAAACCGAAATACCCCCCGATGACAACGATGTCGGCCACCAGGAATATGATCAGGATCTTCACGACCTTATTCATTATCTCCCCCTGATTGATCCAGGAATTCCATGCTGATTCAATGGTATTGAGCTCTGCCATAAAAGTCAATATGAGGGCAGGCCGAATATCTCCCTCTCAACCGAAGACAAGGAACCAGTGCTCGCAATTGCGGTGTGTTTTGCATATAATAGCCTATCCGTGCCTGGTTGGTTTCCTCGTATCTTTTCGCTGAAGATCGATCCTATCGGAGGAACTAGCGGGACGGGATCTTCGTATACGAAATAAATGCATGGATAAACAAACAAATAAATACAGAAATAAAACTCACCACGAAGAGGAGAACATGAAAAGAAAACTAAACCTGGTTGCCCTGGGTGTGTGCCTGTTGTGTGCGTCCGTGCTGGCCGCACAGGCCGCGGTCGACTTCGACCGTTATCATACGCCTGCGGAAGTGGAAAAAGCCCTAGCGGATTTTGCCCGTGCAAATCCTCAGGTCACGAAGCTGCACCGGCTGGCCGCAAGCCCCGGGAGCAGAGCTATGGCCCTGCTCGAGATCGGTCCCGAGACCGGCCGGGAGAGCAAGGCCCTGCCTGCAGTCATGGTGACCGCCAACATGGAAGGAACGGTTCCCATCGCCACGGAAGCCGCCCTCTTCCTGATCCAAGAACTCCTGGGCAATCCTGAGGCCCGGAAGGACAAGACCTGGTATGTGCTGCCCTGCGGGAATCCGGATGCAGCCGCAGGCTACTTTGCCAAGCCCCAGAAACTCGATCCGAGGAACGGCCGGCCCTACAACGACGACATGGACGACCGGACTGATGAGGACGGGGTCGACGACCTGGACGGCAACGGCCTCATCACGATGATGCGCGTCAAGCATCCAGAGGGTGCCTGGATGCCCATCGAGGGAGAGGCGCGGCTCATGAAGAGAGCGGACAACAGCAAGGGCGAGAAGGGAGTCTTCAAGCTCTATACCGAAGGAATCGACAACGACGCTGACGGAGAGTACAACGAGGACGGCCCCGGCGGCGTGAACGTCGGCACAAACTACCCGCACCTGTTCCCGTTCCACACCAAGACCGGAGGGGGCTGGGCCGGGAGTGAGGAAGAGAGTTTCCACCTCATCAAGTTCATCAATGAACACCGCGAGATCGGGCTGACCTTCTGCCTCGGTGACACCAACTTCTGCATGACACCGCCGCGCGGAGGACGCCAGGGATCGGCGGACATGAGCAAGATCAAGGTCCCCGACAGCCTGGGAGAGATGCTCGGGATCGACACCACCCGGACATACTCCATGCAGGAGATCATGGATCTGGTGCAGCCCCTGGTTCCCGCTGGGATGGAGGTGACCGAAGCCATGCTGGCCAGCTTCCTGGGTCTGGGAGCGGTGGTCAATCCGCTGCCCGAGGACCTCAAGTTCTACACCGAGCTCTCCGAGAAATACAAGGAGTTCCTGAAGGAAAACGAACTGGATGCCAAGCGCCAGGACGCGGCAGCGGCCAAGGATGGATCCTTCGAGCTGTGGGCCTACTACCACCTGGGCCTCCCCTCTTTCAGTATGGACTTCTGGACCCTCCCCGAAGTCAAGGAAGAGAAGGAGGACGAACCTGACATCACTCCCGACACGCTGGAGGAGATGTCGAACGAGGAGTTCATCGCCCTGGGAGAGGAAAAGATCGGAGAGTTCCTGAAATCCGTGGGCGCACCGGACAATTTCAAGGCCGCACAGGTGATAGAGGCCCTGAAGGGTGGCATGATGGACACCAAGCGTATGGCGACCATGCTGCGCCAGATGCCCAAACCCAAGAGTAAGGAAGGGGCCGATCCCAAGGAAAAGGCCCTGCTGGCATTCAACGACGCCGAGCTCGAGGGCAAGGGCTTCGTCCCCTGGAAGCCATTCTCGCACCCCACGCTGGGTGAGGTCGAGATCGGAGGGGCCGCCCCCTTTGCCGACAACACGCCTCCTCCCGGGAAGATCGAGGCCCTGCTCAAGGGGCAGGTCCCCTGGGTGGTTGAGATCGCGGGCAAGATGGCGCGCATCCAGATCGCCGAGACCAAGGTCGAACCCCTGGGGAGCGACGTCTACCGGATCGAGGTCTGGGTGGAAAACACCGGCTACTTCCCCTATCCCACGGCCATGGGTAAGCGCAATACCCGGATCCTGCCGGTGATCGTGTCCCTGGAGGGCCAGGGGCACAGCATCGTCGAGGGGAAGCCCCGGATGCAGATCCAGACCATCGAGGGACACAGGAGCGGGAAAGTCAGCTGGATCATACGGTCCGGCGGGGCCAAGACGATCAAGGTCAAGGCCTTTACACGGATCGCCTGGGAAGACACCAAGACCGTGACACTGGGAGGCTCCCGATGAAGAAACGGACATCGATCGCGATACTGGCCCTGGTCATTCTAGTCTCAGGGATACAGACAATGGGGGCGGCCGAGGACAAGGTCTCGGTCCCCCTCACCTTTGACAAGTACTACAGCTATGAAGAAGTGGTAGGAGCCCTCGAGGCGCTGCACCAGGCCTTCCCGGACCTCACCCGGTTGGACCTGGTCGGCAAGAGCGATGAGGGACGGGCCATCTACGCCATGACCGTCAACAATCCCAAGACCGGGAAGGAGCTGGACAAACCCGCGATCTACGCAGACGGCAACATCCACGGCAACGAGATCCAGGCTGGAGAGGTGGCTCTCTACATGCTCAACTACCTCCTGACCAAATACGGGGAGAACGAGGAGGTCACCGCCATGGTGGACCGTAACTGTTTCTACGTGATCCCCGTTGTCAATGTGGACGGCCGCTGGCACTTCTTTAACGACGCCAATGATCCGAGTTCCAACCGGGGCCTGCGGCGCCCCAAGGACGACGACCGTGACGGGCTCATGGACGAGGACTCCCCCGATGACCTGGACGGCGACGGCAACATCACCACCATGCGCAAGAAGGATCCCTTCGGCCGGTTCAAGACGGACCCCGAGGACCCCCGCCTGATGATCCCGGTCAAGCCCGGTGAGAAGGGCGAGTGGGCCGTGCTGGGCCCCGAGGGATTGGACAACGACGGGGACGGACGTGTCAACGAGGACTCCGAAGGATTCGTGGACGGGAACCGCAACTGGGGATTCGACTGGATGCCCGGCTACGTGCAGATGGGTTCCGGGGACTATCCCTTTTCTGGAGTGGGCCTCAAGGACATCTCCGAATACATCATGCAGCGGCCCAACATCTGCGTGGCCTATGCCATGCACAACACCGGGGGCATGTACCTGCGCGGTCCCAGCCAGAAAAGCCTGGGGGAATACCCGCCCCAAGACATCGCCGTCTACGACTACCTGGGGAAACAAGCCGAGCGCATGGTCCCTGGATACGACTACATGATCGGCTGGAAGGACCTGTACGGCACCTACGGGGATTTCGTGGAATGGATGGTCGGCACATTCGGCGTCTATGGATATGTCATCGAACTCTACCAGTCCCAGACAGAGACCTTCAAGACCCGCGAGGAGGAGAAGCGGGCCGCGCCGGGCCAGACAGGGCTGAGCGCCGTGATGAACGAGAGCAATACCTCAGCCCGGGAGCGCCTCAAGTTCAACGACAACCTGGCCATGGGGGAGCTCTACAAGTCCTGGGCCCCCTACACGCATCCCACCTACGGCGAGATCGAGATCGGCGGCTGGGTCAAGTTCAGCTCCCGCATGTCGGCCCCCTTCATGCTCAAGGACCTGGTACACCGCAACGCCATGGCTATCCTGTTCGCGGCCAAGCATACACCTCAGATCACGCTGGAGGCCTTCGAGGTAAAGAAGCTGGAAAAGAACCTCTACCAGGTA
>RCNF010001978.1_pt1 | contig 10935 bp, 7 predicted proteins | sample 2041311 | NCBI WGS metagenome assembly RCNF01 (sample SAMN09708228, study PRJNA481090) | Marine sediment metagenome, whole genome shotgun sequencing project. | biome: marine sediment; feature: ocean; material: sediment; isolation source: Sewage treatment plant 2 marine sediment (STP2) ... | reverse complement strand
ACGCGTGCTCTGAAAGGCGAAAGCCTTGATGATCTTCTACCCGAAGCGTTTGCGAATTGTCGTGAGGGTGCGCGCCGCACGTTGGGCCTGCGGGCTTTCGATACACAGCTGATGGGTGCAATCTTTTTGCACCAAGGGAACGTGGCCGAGCAGAAAACGGGTGAGGGTAAGACGCTCACTGCGACCTTTGCGGCCTATCTCAATGCGCTAACGCACAAGGGTGTGCACATTGTAACCGTGAACGAATATCTGGTGAAACGCGACGCCGAGTGGATGGGCAAAGTGTTTGCCTCCGTTGGCCTCACCACCGGTTATATCGTGCCGAACATGCCAGACGACCTTAAGCGTGCAGCCTATGACTGTGATATCACCTACACCACCAATAACGAGCTTGGCTTTGACTACCTGCGCGACAACATGAAGGCCGAGCTGAGCGAGATTTTCCAAAAGCAACACAACTTTGCCATTGTGGATGAGGTCGACAGCATCCTGATCGACGAGGCGCGCACGCCGCTGATCATCTCTGGCCCGTCCGATGACCGCTCTGACATGTATCTCACGATTAATACCGTGATCCCCACCCTTATGCCTGAGCATTACGAGCTGGACGAGAAGACCCGCAACGTGACTTTCACCGACGAGGGGATTGAATTCCTCGAAGATCAGCTCCGCGCCCGCGAAATGCTGGAGGAGGGGATGACCCTCTATGATCCGGAGAGTACGTCCATCGTTCACCACGTTAACCAAGGTCTGCGCGCACACAAGTTGTTCGAAAAAGATAAAGATTACATCGTGCGCGAAGGTGAAATTGTTCTGATTGACGAATTCACAGGCCGCATGATGTCAGGTCGCCGTCTGGGTGATGGCTTGCATCAAGCGATTGAGGCCAAAGAGGGCGTCGACATCAAGCCCGAGAACATCACTCTCGCCTCTGTGACGTTCCAGAACTACTTCCGCTTGTATGAAAAGCTGGCAGGTATGACCGGTACGGCCCTGACTGAGGCTGATGAATTCATGGAAATCTATGGCCTAGGTGTCGTCGAAGTTCCGACCAATGTGGCGATTGCCCGTGTTGATGAAGACGATGCCGTCTACCGCACGGCCGCTGAGAAATACGCGGCGATGATCGAGAAGACGAAAGAGGCACATGGCCGCGGGCAGCCTTGCCTTGTCGGCACCACCTCTATCGAGAAGTCCGAGATGCTGAGCAAGATGCTTGAAGCTGAAGGTATCAAACACAATGTTCTGAACGCGCGCCAGCATGAGCAGGAAGCGCAGATTGTTGGCGATGCCGGTAAATTCAATGCTGTCACCATCGCGACTAACATGGCGGGCCGCGGTACGGATATTCAGCTGGGCGGTAACGTCGAGCTGAAGGTGCTTGAAGCGCTTGCCGCCGATCCTGAGGCCGATCCCGTTGAATTGCGTACGCGCATCGAGGCAGAGACAGCTGACGAGAAGAAGAAAGTTATCGAAGCCGGTGGCCTGTTTGTTTTGGCCTCTGAGCGCCACGAGAGCCGCCGCATTGACAACCAGCTGCGTGGTCGCTCCGGCCGTCAGGGTGATCCCGGGCGTTCGTCCTTCTTTCTGTCGCTTGAAGACGACCTGATGCGTATTTTCGGCTCCGAGCGGTTGGAGAAAGTACTAACCTCACTTGGCCTCAAAGAAGGCGAAGCGATCATTCACCCTTGGGTGAACAAATCGCTTGAGCGCGCGCAGGCGAAGGTCGAGGGTCGCAACTTCGACATGCGCAAGCAGCTGTTGAAGTTTGATGACGTGATGAATCAACAGCGCAAAGTGATCTTTGGCCAGCGCCGCGATATCATGGAGAGCCAAGACCTGCATGAGATCACCGAAGACATGCGCCACCAGATGATCGACGACATGATCGAGCAGTACATGCCGCCCAAAACATACGCGGACCAGTGGGACACCGAAGGCTTCTACGCCGCCGTGATCGAGCAGTTGGGCGTGGATGTGCCGGTGATCGCATGGTGCGAGGAAGACGGCGTTGATGACGAGGTCATCCGTGCGCGTCTGATCGAGGCGACAGACAAGCTAATGGCGGAAAAGGCCGAGAAGTTTGGCCCTGAGAACATGCGGAATATTGAAAAGCACTTCTTGCTCCAGACCATCGACGCAAAATGGCGCGATCACCTTCTCACGCTTGAGCATCTTCGCTCGGTCGTGGGATTCCGTAGCTATGCGCAGCGCGACCCACTCAACGAGTATAAGAACGAATCGTTCCAGCTCTTTGAGGGTATGCTTGACGGTTTGCGGCAGGATGTGACCCAACGGTTGTCACGGATCGAACCGGCAAATGAAGAAGAACAGCAGCGCATCATTGAACAGATGATGGAACGGCAAAAAGCGGCAGCAGAAGAAAACGGCGAAGCTGTGGAAACAACCGCCCCATCGGAAAACCCCGACAATGGATTTGACGAAAATGACCCGTCGACATGGGGTAATCCGGGCCGAAATGACTTATGCCCTTGCGGGTCTGGCGAAAAATTCAAGCACTGCCACGGGCGTTTGAGCTGAGAGCATTAACAAAGAATCGCCATATTAACAGCGCGGGGCTGCCCTATTGCAGCCCCGTTTGCGTGTGATCACTGGACCTGAGCTATTCCGTAGCAAGGGACCGAGATTATGAAATATCGCAAAGAAGTGATAACAACCGCTGGAACGCTGGCCTGTGCAATCGGGATCGGATTTTTCATGCAACAGGGTGCTTCAGCGCCGACACCTGAATATCAGGGTGCGACGTTGGAAAATGCTGAAGCTTCCGTGCTCGATGTTGAGGAGATTATTCTGACCTCCGCAGAGTTCGCAGATGATTTCATCGCTCCGAATGCGGAAGAGGCGGAAACGCTAGCCGCTCCACAAGAGATCATTGCACCCAAGGCCGGAGCTCTTCCTATTGTGCTTGGAGCGGCGAGAGCAGATGTTCTTCAGTCGCAAAGCGCCGTTGACCCAAGTGTACCAGAGGCGCAGGCCGATGCAGCGTGCGAGGTTACAGCCACCGCACGCCCTGTCGCGGCTGCAATGGTCAATCTGAGCTTATCCGCGCCATGCTTGCCACAAGAGCGTGTAACCGTTCATCACGCGGGTCTTTTGTTCAGTCAATCTACAGATGACGCGGGTGCTTTTGACATCACCGTGCCCGCAATGGCGACGGATGCAACATTTGTTGTGGCGTTTACCAACGGTGACGGCGCTGTCGCCCAGACAACCGTGGACGAGCTTGGTGACTTCGACCGTGTGGCACTTCAATGGAAGGGCGATACCGGCTTTGAGCTGCATGCCCGTGAATTTGGTGCCGATTACGGCAGTGAGGGCCATGTCTGGTCCGGTGCCATGCGCGATATGACTTATGCTGTGACGGGCCAGGGGGGATATCTCTCCCTCTTGGGTGATCCTGACGTGCCAGATGGGTCGCTCGCCGAGGTCTATACCTTCCCAGCGGAAACAGCGCAAAGCGGGGGAGATATTTTCCTCAGTGTTGAGACCGAAGTGGGAAACAATAACTGCGGTTTGGAGATCGAAGCACAAACCCTACAGACGTTTAGCGGCAAAGATATCACATCCCGCAATTTGACGCTGTCAGTTCCGGACTGTGAAGCCGCTGGGAACTTTCTTGTGTTGAATAATCTGTTTGAAGACCTGAAAGTTGCGTCCATTAACTAACGCAACGCCGAGGTCCCATGATCAAAGTGATAGGTGTGGCGGTTTTCGCCGCACTTTCTCTGTTTGGTACTACCCTGTCAGTTCATGCACAGGACATTACGCTCACTTCGCGCGACAGCGAGGTGGCGTTGAGTGGGACGTTGCTTGGATTTGACGGAGAGTTTTACCGCCTGCGCACTGAATACGGTGAGCTAACTGTCGACGGCTCCGGTGTGCTGTGTGATGGGCCGGGTTGCCCGAACTTACAGGACTTTGTCGCAGAGCTTTCGATTTCGGGTGCGCCGACATTAGGTGCTGTTGTCATGCCCGCGCTGATTGAGACCTTTGCTCAGAAGCATGACTACCTCACCGAACGTGAAGCAGGTGAGGATTCCACGACATTCACTTATTTGATCCGCCGTGCAGATGACGGAAAGCTGGCGGCCCGCTTTCATTTCCGTGTGACGAACACGGACGAGGGGTTTGCCGATCTGCTCGCCGATGAAGCGGATATCGTGATGTCCTTGCGTGAAATTCGCCCCACTGAACGCGCGCGCGCGCGCGAGGCTGGCATGGGTGACATGACGGGCATCAACCGCAGTCGTGTATTGGCGCTGGATGCAATTGTACCTGTGGTGTCGGGAAATAACCCTGTTCGTGGAATTTCGCCTGCAAAGCTGGCGCTGGTCTTGGCAGGGCAGATTACCAATTGGCAGGACTTTGGTGGACCGGATGTTCCTATTGATCTGCACCTACCTGATGACGCCTCCGGTTTGGGACAGGCGATCGTAGACCAATTATTGCGACCCTCAAATCTTAGCACATTGTCAGGTGATGCAACGCGACATGCAACGCCGGTGGCGTTGGCGGATGCAGTTGCGCGGGATACATTTGCGCTGGGGCTTACCAGCTATGCGGATCGGGCTGAGACGCAGGCGCTTATGCTGACAGGCACGTGCGGTTTCTCGATGCAGGCGTCGCGCCGGACAATCAAAACAGAGGATTACCCTCTGACAGCGCCGATGTTCCTCTACTTTCCTGCACGCCGCTTGCCGCAATTGGCGCGGGAGTTTTTGGCATTTACCCGAGGACCAGCTGCGCAGATTGTCATCCGTCGTTCAGGTTTCGTGGACCAGACACCAGAGGAGATCACCGTCGAGGAACAGGGCAACCGCTTTACCAATGCGATCCTGCAAGCAGGGACCGAAATTACCCTTGGTGAATTGCAGCGCATGACATCGACCCTGACACCGATGGCGCGGTTAAGCACATCATTCCGGTTTGAGGCGGGGTCTGTTCGGTTGGATGCCCAATCGCGCTCTAATGTGCAGCAATTGGCGCGCGCCTTGGAGGTTGGTCAATACGATGCGCGTCGATTGTTGTTTGTCGGGTTCAGTGACGGGAACGGCGCGGCACAGGCAAACCGCGAGATCGCGCTGCGCCGTGCTGATGCGGTGCGCCGCGCCGTGAGTGAGGCAGCGGTGACGGCCAATCTGGGGCGCGTGGAATTAGGTATAGATGCCTTTGGCGAAGCGATGCCAATGGCCTGTGATGATAGCAGCTGGGGTCGGCGTGCGAACCGCCGCGTCGAGGTTTGGGTGCGCTAGAGATAACCCTCTGCACGAAAGCTAAGCTCTTGGGATTTTCCGATAATCAAATGATCATGCAGCGTCAGGTCGAGGGCATTACAGGCGACATTTACCCGCGCTGTCATGTCGATATCAGACTGTGAGGGCGTGGGATCACCGGAGGGATGATTGTGGACAAGGATAATCGCAGAGGCGTTTAGTTCCAGCGCGCGTTTAGCCACTTCGCGGGGATATACGGGAACATGGTCAACGGTTCCTTTGGCCTGCTCTTCATCCCCGATCAGCACATTCTTGCGGTCGAGAAACAGCACCCGAAACTGCTCCGTTTCGCGGTGCGCCATAGTGGTATGGCAATAGTCGAGCAGGGCATCCCAGCTCGATAAGATATGGCTTTGCATGACTTTGGAACGGGCCATACGGTGGGCGGCGGCCTCAACGATTTTGAGCTCGGTAATGACTGCGTCACCCACCCCTGATACATCGCGCAAGCGTGCTTCGGAGGCAGTCAGGACGCGGTTGAAATCTCCAAAGCGGGTCATGAGGGCATGGGCGAGGGGTTTGACATCGCGGCGGGGAATGGCGCGAAACAGGACCAGTTCCAGCAATTCGTATTCGGGCATCGCAGTGGCGCCGCCAGCCATAAAGCGGGCGCGCAGGCGCTGTCGGTGATCGGCAATATAGGACGGCTGCTTGCCAGTCACGGGCGTTGCGCTCAGCGCTTCGTCCATCAGGAAGGGGAGGGGTTGTTCGTTGAAATTCGACATGGTTCGAGCATGGCGGAAATTTGGTAAGGGAATGGTTAATATTGGAGAAAAATTGGGGGGTGCCATGCGTACACCTCCTGTACACCCCCCGTACACCGGGTGGTGCATAATTGGCGTTGTGCGCGGTGACAAATTGGGATGAGTTTAAAGGCAAAATGAAAAAGGGGCGCAAGGATTTTGTCCTGCGCCCCTGTCGGGATAGTCGATGTGGTTTGCCTAGCCTTTCATCGACTCCCAGAAGGATTTCACCGAGGAGAAAAAGCTGCTGCCTTCGGGGTTGTTCTCTTCCGAGAGCTCCTCGAATTCGCGCAGGATTTCTTTTTGGCGGGAGGTGAGGTTTACCGGAGTTTCGACAGCCAGTTCGATGATCATGTCACCGGTTGAGCCGCCGCGCAGATGTGGCATGCCTTTTCCACGCAAACGCATCTGGCGGCCAGATTGACTGCCTGCGGGTACTTGGACGCGGCCACGGCCACCGTCGATGGTCGGGACTTCGATGCTGCCGCCCAATGCTGCGCTGCCCATGGTCACAGGAACGCGGCAGAACAGGTTGGGGCCATCACGCTCGAACAACTCGTGTTCGCGCACTTCGATGAAGATGTAGAGATCACCGGAGGGGCCGCCGCGCATGCCTGCTTCGCCTTCACCAGCGAGACGGATGCGTGTGCCTGTCTCAACGCCAGCGGGGATGTTGACCGATAGCGAGCGGTCTTTTTCCACACGTCCGGCACCACGGCAGGATTTGCACGGATTTTTAATGATCTGGCCGAGGCCAGAGCATGTAGGGCAGGTACGTTCAACAGTGAAGAAGCCCTGTTGTGCGCGGACCTTACCCATGCCGGAACATGTTGGGCATGTGGTGGGTTCTGCGCCGCCTTCTGCGCCAGATCCGCTACAGGAATCGCAGGCGACCGATGTGGGTACGTTGATGGATTTTTGCAGACCTGCGAATGCGTCCTCAAGCGAGATTTGTAGATTGAAGCGCAGGTCTGAGCCGCGCGCTGCACGCCTACCGCCGCCCTGTTGGCCGCCGCGCCCGCCCATGAAGTCGCCGAATAGATCGTCGAATACATCAGAGAATGCAGAGGAGAAGTCACCCTGTCCGCCGCCGGGACGGCCACCGCCACCCATGCCACCTTCAAAGGCAGCGTGGCCATAGCGGTCATAGGCTGCTTTTTTATCGGCATCTTTGAGGACCTCGTAGGCCTCATTTGCCTCTTTAAACTGACCTTCCGCCTCGGGCTTGCCTGTGTTGCGGTCGGGGTGGAGCTCTTTCGCCTTTGTGCGATAGCCCTTTTTGATCTCATCGGCGGAGGCGCCTTTTGCGACACCGAGGATCTCGTAATAATCACGTTTTGCCATTGGTAGTATCCTTTTCAGGAACGTGAAGGGCCGGCCCGTCTTATCGGACCGGCCCTATCATTGGTTCCGCTTGGCGGACTTACGAGCGTTTGTCGTTGTCGAGGTCTTCAAAGTCGGCATCGACGATATCATCATCGGCGCCCGGCTTTGGAGCTTCGTCAGCGGCTGCGGCCATGTCATCCTCGGACGCGTCGTTTGCGTTCTTGTAGATGGCTTCGCCCAGCTTCATTGCGGCCTCGGTGACGTTCTGGATGCCAGCTTTGATCTTGCCAGCTTCTTCGGTTTCCAGTTCGTCTTTGAGGGCAGCAATGGCCAATTCGATCGCTTCAACCGTTGTCGGATCGACCTTATCGGAGTGCTCTTCCACTGATTTCTCGGTGGAGTGGATCAGGCTCTCGGCTTGGTTCTTGGCTTCGATCAGCTCACGGCGTTCTTTATCCGCATCCGCATTCTCTTCAGCATCTTTTACCATTTGCTCGATGTCGGCATCAGACAGACCACCGGAAGCTTGGATGGTGATTTTCTGTTCTTTACCTGTACCTTTGTCCATCGCGCCGACGGATACGATACCGTTGGCGTCAATGTCGAAGGTCACTTCGATCTGGGGCATGCCGCGTGGTGAAGGCGGGATGCTTTCGAGGTTAAAGGCACCGAGGATTTTGTTGTCGGCCGCCATTTCACGTTCACCCTGGAAACAACGGATGGTCACGGCGTTCTGGTTGTCTTCCGCGGTTGAGAAGATTTGTGATTTCTTCGTCGGGATTGTTGTGTTGCGGTCGATCAGACGGGTGAACACGCCGCCGAGTGTCTCAATGCCCAAGGAGAGGGGTGTCACGTCGAGCAGAACAACGTCTTTTACATCGCCTTGCAGAACACCAGCTTGGATCGCGGCACCGAGGGCCACAACTTCGTCAGGGTTCACACCTTTGTGCGGCTCTTTGCCGAAGAATTTGGTCACTTCTTCGATGACGCGTGGCATGCGGGTCATACCGCCAACCAATACGACTTCGTCGATATCGGACGCTTTAAGGCCAGCATCTTTGAGCGCTGCTGCACAAGGCTTCATGGACGCTTTGATCAGGTCGCCAACGAGCGACTCAAGTTTGGCGCGGGTCAGCTTCATCACCATGTGAAGTGGCTGGCCAGTGGAGCCCATGGAGATAAACGGCTGGTTGATCTCGGTCTGGCTGGAGGAGGACAGCTCGATCTTGGCTTTCTCGGCAGCTTCTTTGAGACGCTGGAGGGCCATCTTGTCTTGCTTCAGATCAACGGAGTGCTCTTTCTTGAACTCATCCGCGAGGTAGTTGACGATGCGCATGTCAAAGTCTTCACCGCCCAAGAATGTGTCGCCGTTGGTGGATTTGACTTCGAACAGGCCATCGTCGATCTCGAGGATGGTCACGTCGAATGTACCGCCGCCAAGGTCATAAACCGCGATGGTCTGTGTCTGCTCTTTGTCGAGACCGTAAGCCAGCGCAGCTGCGGTTGGTTCGTTGATAATGCGCAGCACTTCGAGGCCGGCAATTTTACCTGCGTCTTTTGTGGCCTGACGCTGTGCGTCGTTGAAGTACGCAGGAACGGTAATAACCGCCTGTGTCACTTCTTCACCGAGGTAGGACTCAGCAGTCTCTTTCATCTTGCCGAGGATGAATGCGGAGATTTGGGATGGGGAGTATTTCTCACCCTTGGCTTCGACCCATGCGTCGCCGTTGCCACCATCAATCACGTTGAAGGGGATATTCTGTTTGTCTTTGGCAAGATCGGCATCGTCATTGCGGCGACCGATCAGGCGTTTCACGCCAAAGATTGTGTTTTCTGGGTTTGTGACGGCCTGACGTTTGGCAGGCTGGCCGACGAGGCGCTCGTCATCTGTGAAGGCCACAATGGAGGGCGTTGTGCGTGCACCTTCCGCGTTTTCGATCACGCGGGGCTGGCTGCCGTCCATGATGGCGATACAGGAGTTTGTTGTTCCAAGGTCAATACCAATTACTTTGGCCATATTTTTCGATCCCTTACTTAAGCTCAAGGCGATTACACGAAGCAGTAGCCCGTTGTGGCACCAATGCTCCGATCCAAATGTCGCTGTTAACAGGTCGTTTCCAGCGGCTCGGTGGGTATATAGTGAGGGGGTGCGGGTGCTGCAAGCACGGCGCGCACTAAGATGTGATGATTTAGACATAAATCATGAAAATTGATCGTAAATTTGAGGGTGTGGCGTGAAACTGACGGTTAAGGGCTTTGATATTCACAAGGGTTTTCTGGATATCGCGGCCCAAAGGGTGATTTTAGCGGCTGTACGTGAGGTGGTGGCGAATGCGCCGTTTTTCCGGCCGATCATGCCGAACGGCAAGGAAATGTCGGTGCGGATGACGGCGGCGGGTAGGTACGGATGGTATTCTGATAAGAAGGGGTATCGCTATGTGCCCAATCATCCGGCAGGGCGACCATGGCCCGCGATCCCCGCCGAGGTGTTGGCGATCTGGCGGGATGTGACGGGGTTGGAGCGTGATCCCGAGTGTTGCCTGATCAACTACTACGGGGTGGAGGCGAAGATGGGCTTACATCAGGACCGTGATGAGGCATCGATGGAGTGGCCCGTTGTATCGGTGTCACTAGGCGACGAGGGGCTGTTTCGCATGGGGAATGTGACGCGGGGTGGCAAGACGGAGAGCCATTGGCTCAGCTCCGGTGACGTGGTGGTGATGGGGGGCGATGCGCGGCTGGCCCACCACGGAGTCGATCGGATCAGGGCAGGATCATCGACGCTCTTACCCAAAGGGGGGCGGTTGAATTTGACCTTGAGGGTGGTGGATTAGGGTTGATACATAGACCGTTGGCTGGGTGTTTTTAGGCTGAGCGACAGCTTGGATAAAATGGAGACAAGCCTGTTTTAGATAACGGTCATTGAGTTTCTGGAGAGACCGGTGACAGTACTCTACTCACAGTTCTTTCGTCATAAGCTGGGCGAAGCGCTTGTCATCAAGCTGTATGATAGTTGACTTGCATCAATGAGAGCCCGTTCGTATAGTGCATACTGCTCTTCGAAATCAGGAGGACTTTAGAATGCTGAACGTCTCAAATCCAAAGGCTAACCGCCTAAATATCGAACTTTCTGGTGTGCTCGATGCTGATGATATGCAGGCTGCGCTTGATGATGTTGTTCGTGAATCTAAAAGCTTCACCAACGGCACGATGCTTTATACGATTTCGGACTTTGGGATGCCTACACTGGGTGCGATGGCAGTTGAGTTTTACCGGATGCCAAAGCTCTTTAGCTTGCTCGAGAGATTCGATAAATGTGCTGTGCTCTGTGATACGGCATGGATCAGAACTGCGGCCCAGATTGAAGGCGCTATCATTCCGTCGCTTGCGATCAAGAGCTTTGCCCTAAGCGATGTGGCCGCTGCCGAAGCGTGGCTGGAAAGTAGTGCAGATGCCGACGATGATGAGGACGACTTTGAGAACTTTCCAGTCTAGGCAGTCGCTCTCAAATTTCCAAACTACTCTCTGAATTCTTTTTAAGAAATAGCGGTCAGAAGAGTGTTGATAACAGT
>RCNF010001977.1_pt1 | contig 10937 bp, 7 predicted proteins | sample 2041311 | NCBI WGS metagenome assembly RCNF01 (sample SAMN09708228, study PRJNA481090) | Marine sediment metagenome, whole genome shotgun sequencing project. | biome: marine sediment; feature: ocean; material: sediment; isolation source: Sewage treatment plant 2 marine sediment (STP2) ... | reverse complement strand
GAAAAACAGCGGTGCCGCCTGCAACCTCGGTCACGCCGGGGGCGGCCGGTAACGACTGATCACTTCACCTGTTGCGCCAGCGACACGAAATGGGTCGCGGTCAAGAGCAGCAGGACACGGGCACCGACCGGGATCGTGCCCTCGATGCGCAGCTTGCGCAACGCGGCCAGGGTGGCGGCACTCTCGTAGCTGCCAGCGATGCCGTGCTGGCCAAAGGTCCTGAAGGCATCCTTGATTGCGCCCTCCGACACCGCCACCGCGGTCCCTCCGGAATCCTTGATCGTCGACAGGATGCCGTGGCCCATGATCGCACCCGGCACATCCAGACCGTCAGCGATGGTCCCTTTGGATTGGACCGGTTCCACGTGCTCGAGCCCGCGGTTGAATGCCTCGATCACCGGTGCGCAGTTCTCCGACTGCACCGCGACCATTCGCGGCAGCTCGTGCTGCGTTGGGTCGACGACACCCAGGGCGACCAACTCCTGGATCGCCTTCCAGATACCGACCAGCCCGGTGCCGCCGCCGGTGGGATAGAGGATCCACTGCGGGAGTTTTTCGGGGCCAAAGTCCTCGACGATTTCCAACCCCATGGTCTTTTTCCCCTCGAGCCGGCCGGGCTCGAAAAAAGTTGAAAGATCGACGAGCTGCCCACTCGCTAGATCCTCGGCATGCTTTTCGCGCATGATTTTGCCCGACGCAGCGATGTTGTCGCCGGCGAAGTGGACCTCCGCACCGAAGAACTCCGCCTCGCGGTGATAGATGCCCCCCTGATACCCATCCGGCATGTAGACCAGACAGCCCGGCAGGCGAAGGCGAGTCGAAAACAGGGTGGCCGCCACACCCGCGTTGCCCTGTGTCGGAAGACAAAACTGTTTTGCCCCGCAGGCAACGCCGAAGGCCACCCCTACCGCCAGACCACGATCCTTGAAGCTCCCAGAGGGGTTGCAACCCTCGTTCTTGAGGGAGAGCTCGACGCCGTTCTCACCCCCCATCAGTTCGTGGCGAACGGTTGGGGTCAGGCCGACATCGGGAGCGAACCGCCACGGCAACCCAAGGACCGGGAGGAGCGCGCCGTAGTGCCAGATGCCCGGGCCCTTGCCCCACCCCCCTTTTTCGAGCCGTTGATTGACAGCTTGAAGGTCGTACACCACGACGAGAGGTTTGCCGGGCGCCGGACAACACGAACACAGGCCGATGGGTCGCTCGAATCCGTGGGGATCGTACTCCTGAGCCGTCACCGAACACACGATTCGGGATATATCAGGATTGAGACGAATGCGGCCTTCCGGTTCACCCATCGCGAAAACCCCCGTAGGGTATTTTACTCCCTCCGCACTCGAGAGTTCAGCGGACTGCCGTCGGCATCAATCGAAATCAGTGAGCTCGAACGGATTGGCGGCCCTGGAATACGTCGATTCGAGGCGCTCGCGGTAGGGTTCGAGACCGATAGCGAAAGCTTCAGGCAATCCGGTCTGCCACGGGACTCTCTCGGGGTCTGCATCCAACTCCGCAAGCTCCGCGGTCACCGCCTCGAGCAGGTCTGCGTTGCCGGGATCGGCCGACAGTTCCTGTTCGAGGTGTTTCAGCATGGCCGTGATATCGCGCCGCAACCGCCAGGTCACGCGATCAGGCTCCATCGCACCGTCCATGTGAATCTGCATGGACCCGTGCTCCGAATTTCGCTTGTCCATGAACTCGCGAAGCTCTGAATCGTCCGCAGGGTGCCCTAACCACGCGCTGTAAGTGAACCAGTAAATCCAGGCGTATTCGCCCACCCCCATGCCCGCTTCCAGAAGCGCTCGATTGCGGGCGCCCGCGAACTCGAGCACCCGCGGCGCGAGACCGATACCCGCGCGGGCCAATCGGAGTTCGTTTCCGATGCCCTCATCGCCGTCGACTCCGGCCAGAGCCGCCACCCCTGAGGCCAGTTCGTCGCGCGGGCCCGCGAGCGCGTCCCGCACAGAAAGGAAGGCCTCCATGCGGTCGGCAGGCACGCCTGGTGCGGCGGGTGGGACAAAGTCCCGTGCCTGGCCGTACTGGTCTTTGAGCTCGCGTTCGATCCTGCCCGCCTCTTCAACAGCCTCGGTGGTTTCCCTCACCCACCGGTAGCCCATATAACTCAGGCCTGCTGCCAGGACGATCACCATCAGACAACCGATACCGCACCCAGTGAGGACCTTCGAGGTTGTGCTGGTCATCGCGCCGCCCTCAGTCGCCCGCTTGAAACTCGGACTCAGCGAGAATGGTGAAGATCACCGCCGCGATACCGAGAGGGAAAAAGCCGAAGACGGCAGCAATTGAACCCGCGACTGCCAGACCCCACCTGCGGCGATTGAAAGCCGCGATTCCACCGGCGATGGCGACCACTCCAGCTGTGAAACACAGAAGAGCGAGCGGAAGAAAGATGCCCAGGGGGATGATCGCCAGGGCCCGAACCTCCGCCTCGGGAAGGGCCGCCAGCACACCACTACCGACCAATGCCATGACCAGCAACGGGATACTGCCAACCAGCCCCGAGATTCCAGCGACCACATCGAGAATTCCAGCTATCGTCGATCGAGAGGTCTGCGCCATCTTTCGTCCTTCCTGTGCTCTCGTCCTATCTCACATTACGCATATTGTCGCCGACTTGTTCCCGGTCACCCGGCCGGATACCCGCTCGGATGCAGGTTTCAGGATGCAAGATTCAAGATACAGGATGCTGGATGCTGGATCCTGCGACCTGAAACCCCCATTCGCACCACTCGATCGTTCGCGTAAGGTATGAGGTCATGACACCCGAGGAACCCGTCTCCACGCCGGTCGAACAGACCGCTCACGATCTCGGTCCGTGGGCGACGGTGAAGTTGGCTCTGACCGGAAGGGAGGTCGACTTCACATCGGGCCCCATTCGCCGCGCCATCGTCTTGCTGGCGATCCCCATGGTGCTCGAGATGGTGATGGAATCGGTCTTCGCTCTCACCGACGTCTTCTTTGTCTCGCGTCTTGGAATCGATGCGGTGGCAACGGTCGGGCTCACCGAGGCCATGATCTCGATTCTGTTCGCGGTCGCGGTCGGAACGGGAATGGCGACCACCGCGATGGTGGCGCGGCGTGTTGGGGAGGGCAATGTCGCAGGAGCCGGTGTCGCCGCCGCTCAGTCCATCGTCCTCGGTTTGATTTTGACCCTTTTCGTGGCAGTGCCCGGCGTGGTCTTTTCCGCACGGCTGCTCTCGCTGATGGGCGGCAGCCCGGAATTGGTTGCTTCGGGCCTCGGCTACACACAGGTCCTGTTCGGAGGGTCAGCGACCATCATGTTGATCTTTCTGTTGAACGCCGTCTTCCGCGGCGCCGGAGACGCCGCCATCGCGATGCGCGTCCTATGGATCGCCAACCTCTGCAACATCGTTCTCGACCCCTGTCTGATCTTCGGCCTCGGCCCGTTTCCCGAACTCGGCGTCACCGGCGCGGCGGTCGCGACGACCATCGGCAGGGGGATCGGGGTGGCCATCCAGTTGTGGGTCCTGTTTCGGGGTAGAAGCCGCATCCGCATCACCCTCCGGGAAATGCTCCCTGATGTCCGGATCCTCGCTCGACTTTTCCGCCTGTCAGTGGGCGGCATTCTCCAGTTTCTGATCGGCACTTCGAGTTGGGTGGTCCTTGTCTGGATCATCGGTGGATTTGGTTCTGCCGCCGTCGCCGGCTACACCCTGGCAATCCGCCTTATCGTGTTCGCAATCCTCCCGTCATGGGGTCTCGCCAACGCTGCCGCAACCCTCGTCGGTCAGAACCTCGGCGCCGGCCAGCCCCACCGTGCGGAGGTCTCGGTGTGGCGGGCAGGTCTCTACAACATGCTTTTCCTGCTTGCGATCGCAGTCGTTTTCATTGCAGCTTCGGGCCCGCTGATCCGTATCTTCTCGAACGATCCCGAGGTTGTCCGATTCGGTGTCTCGTGCCTGATCTGGGTTTCAATCGGCTATCCTTTTTACGCTTGGGGCATGGTCATGGTGCAGGCCTTCAACGGTGCCGGCGACACCTACACCCCGACCGTCATCAATTTCTTCTGTTACTGGCTCTTCCAGCTGCCGCTGGCGTATGTCCTCGCCCACACGGCAGGCTTCGGGCCGACCGGGGTCTTTGCCGCCATCACGATCGCCGAGTCGCTCATCGCAGTTGTCGGCATGGTGGTTTTTCGTCGGGGACGGTGGAAGACGCGGGTGGTGTGAACCTGGGGCCTGGGACTTGGGGCTTGAGGTCTGGGGATTGGGACGGCGAGATCTATCCGAAGTGGAGATCCCGATTCTCTGAGCTGCATTGCCCGTGAGTGCCCCCCTTGAGGATATTTTCGACCGAGATGCCCGCTCGTGTCGAGGCATGGTGATCGCAAAATTTTCAAGGACGGCACGTCCGGTGGACGCGAATGGAGCGGGACCATCGTCGTCATGCGGTCAAGCCCCTGGCCCCTGGCCTTTGTGGTGCGGCCGTCTTGACTGCACGTGCGGGCGCGACGCCCGCACCACAATCTGTTTCTGAGTTGTTCGGGTGGACGCCTCAATCCAAAAATGGATTCGGTCGGCCGGTCTTGACAATCGCCGCATCGCGTCGTAAATTCTCCCTTCGCCCGACCGACTGGTCGGTCAGTTTCAGGAGCCAGACGTGATACCCACATCAACAGACCGCGGTGACAAACGCCCCCGGCTCGTCAGAGCCGCCGGTGATGTCTTTGCCGAAAAGGGCTACGCCTCGACGCGAGTCGCCGACATCGCCGACCGCGCCGGAATCGGCAAGGGCACGGTCTACGAGTATTTCTCGTCGAAGGAGGAGCTCCTGTTCGCGGTGTTCGAAAGCATCAATGAAGACATCACCCTGCGCATGAACGCCGTCCTCGACGACGACGAGCCCACCCAGGAGCAACTGTTCAACCTCCTCCGTCTCGGCGCCGAGGTGATCACGGAACAACGGGATCTGCAGCCCGTCGTCCTCGACTTCTGGGCGGCCTCTCGTGGTGGTGGATTCGAGGAGATGTATCGCGAGTCGGTTGTGGCCAGTTACACCCTGTATCGAAAACTGATCGCCGATTTCATCCGCGGCGGTCAGAAACTCGAGAGGTTTCGGAGCGATGTCGATGCCGACGCCCTTGCCGCGATGCTTGTCGCAACTGTTGATGGTCTTGGCATCCAGCTCTACTTCGACCAATCGATCGATCCCAGACGGATCACCGAACAATTCGCCCACCTGCTCTACGAGAGCCTGAGCATGGAGTCGACATGAGGCTGCCATCTGAAATCTCTGCCGTAAATAGATCAAAGACCCAGCGGAGGGTGCCAATGCGTGTGAAATTGACGCGTGCCCTGTGTGGAGTGTTCGTTTTCGGAGCGGTCAGCGCACCGTTCCAGGCCGGCGCGCAGGAGGGGCCGTCGCTCCCCCTGAAAGACCTGGTGCTTCAAGCAATCTCGACTCACGAGGTGGTGCAGCGGGCCGACAGCCAGATCCGGCGAGCCGACGCCGACATCAAGCTGGTGTCATCCGCCCTCCTGCCGCGCCTCGACTTCAACGGGGCCTACAGCTTCTACGCCGACGAACAGGTCGTCGAGTTGACGCCCGACGAGACTTTCGTGATCCGGCCCAGTCAGGACTGGAGCGCCAGCTTCGACCTCCGCCAGACCCTGTTCTCCGGCCTCCGTGATTGGCGGGCCCGCGACATCGCCAGACTCCGCCGGGACATCGCCGATCTCGACCGATCCATCACCATCAGCGATCTCACCCTGCAGGTGGCGGCCGCCTTCTACGACGCGCTCGCCCTTGCCCAATGGGTGGAGGTGCGCGAGATCGTGCTCCAGGAGAACCAGAACCAGCTCAAGGTGGCCGAACGGCGCTACGAGGTCGGCGAGACGGCCATCGCCGATGTCGCCCGCTGGCGGGCCCAGGTGGCGGCCGCCAAACAGGCGCTGGTGGTGGCCCAGGGCGACGCCAAGCTGTCGCACGATCGGCTGCGACGGTTGGTCGGGCTCGATACGCTCGGTGAGCTGACGTCTCCTGGACCAATCCCCATTCCCGCCGGCGGCGAACCCGAGCTGATGACCCGGGCCTACGACCAACGCCTCGAGATGAAAACGCTCCTCAACCAGTTCGACGCCGCCGGTCTCCTGGTCAAGGTGGAACGCGGAGCGTGGTACCCCGAACTCGAGCTCGTGGGCCAGTACTACCAGCAGAAGGCCGGCTTCCCGGCGAACGACTGGATGTCTGTGGCGCTTGTCCTCAATGTCCCGATCTACGACGGCGGCCTGACCAGGGCCCGGGTCGCCAAGGCCAAGGAAGACGTCCGCGAGATCGAACTTCTGGCTCAGACCGTGCGCCGCACCATCGCAGACCAGGTGGACTCCGGCTACCTCGGATTCGAGGCCGCCAGCGCCGCCCTCGATGCGGCTGGAGAACGCACCGATGCCTCACGACTGGCCTACCGCCAGGTGGAGCGCGCCTACCGGGTCGGGGAAGCCTCCGCGACCGATCTGCTCGTCGCCACGTCGGAGGCGACGGACGCTGAAACAACCCAGATCGTGGCCAGCGCCCAGCGCGAGTACCAGGCGATCTTTCTCCGCTACGCGGTGGGCCTGCCGCCGCTGCCCGATCTCGATTTCCGCCAGATGAGCGATGCCGACCCTCAGGAGTAAGAACATGAACACCATACAGAGAATCCTCCAGATCACTTTTCTCCTCAGCTTCGGAGCCGGAGCGCTTGCCGGTTGCCACGGCGGCGACACGGATGATCGCGCGGAAGCCCAACAAATTGTCGAGAGAGCACTCGCGCCACGCGAGGTGCGGCTCGTCATGCCGGAGGTCCGCAACGAGAACCCCGGGGTCCAGTTGGTGGGTGAGATCCGCGCCTTTGACACCGTCACCATGTCGTCCGAGATTGCCGGCAAGGTGGACAAGGTGCTGGCCGAGGTCGGCGACCGCGTCTCAGCCGGGTCTCCCCTTGCCGAGGTGGATCGCGAGACATTCATGATCTATCTCCAGCAGGCCGAGGCCAATCTCGCGGCGGCCAAAGCCGAGCTCGCGTTGGCCGAAAAAGAGCTCGATCGGAAAAAGGACCTGCGATCGGATGAAACCATCTCGCAGGCCGCCCTCGATCAGGCCATGGCGGCCCACGACCTGGCGACCGCGCGGGTGGCCGCAGCCAACGCGGCCCTCGACCTCGCCCGACGCAATTACGACCGCAGTATTATCCGAGCACCTGCCGCCGGCGCCATCACCCAACGCCACGTCGTCGCCGGCCAGTGGGCCGAAGTCGGGGTTGGGCTGTTCGAATTGGCCGTCGGCAACAAGGTCAAAGTCGCAGCGCGGGTCCCGGCTGCATGGGCACCAAAACTCGCAGGCCTCGAGCAGTTCACCTTCTCGATCGGCGTCGCCGACACGACCCGTACGGCGAAGGTCTACAGCATGCAGCCGGTGGTGGAGGAGGCTAGCCGCTCTTTTGAGATCGTTGGAACCGCCGTCAACGACGGCAGCATGAAACCCGGGATGTTTGCCAACGTGACATTCGAAAGCCCGACCGTCGAACAGTCGGCTTGGCTGCCCGCGTCGGCGGTGGCAACCTCCGATCTCCCACAGGTCCTCATGGTCGAGAATGATGCTGTCTCCTTCCGAACAGTTCAGATCGGACGGCGCGTCGATGGGATGATCGAGGTCGTCGGTGGTCTCTCTCCCGATGAAGCGGTCGTGGCCGACGTTTCCGGGCTCTCCCGCGGAATACCCGTCACCGTGATCGAGTAGCGGGAGAGATTCGATGAGGAAATTCTCAATTCTCAATTCTCAATTCTCAATGATCGAGTGGAATTCTCACCTCTCGCCTGACGAATCATCAATTGAGAATTCAAAATTCAAAATTCAAAATTGCATGCGAATGGAATGAGCATGAATTTATACGACATCGCGATCCGTCGTCCGGTCTTCACTGTGATGCTGATGGTGGCGCTGGTGGTGTTCGGCGTCCTCGGCTACCAGACGCTGCCCATCAACCTCCTGCCGTCCATCGATTTTCCGATGGTCACCGTGATCACCCTCCTTCCGGGCGCCTCCCCGGAAGTGATGGAATCCGATGTCACCGACGTCATCGAGTCGGCGGTCAACACCATCGAGGGCATCGACCAGATCACATCCTACTCGGGCCAGGGCGTTTCGCAGGTCACGGTGATGTTCACCACCGACCGCGACGTCGATATCGCCGCCCAGGACGTGCGCGACAAGGTGTCGGGCGCAGTCGGCCAGTTGCCCCTGGACGCCGAACCGCCGATCGTCCAGAAGTTCGACGTCAACACCCAGCCCATGTTGTGGATGGCGCTCGCCGGGCTCGACGCCCGCGAGCTTTCGGACTACGCGGACCAGGTGGTGAAGCCGCAGCTGCAGTCGGTACCGGGTGTCGGTAATGTGCTGGTCCCCGGTTTCCGCGAGCCCATGATCCGGATCTGGATCGACCGTGACAAGCTCGCCGCTCATGGCCTCACGGTGAACGACGTCATCATGGCGCTGGGGCGCGAGAACCTCGAGCTGCCCGGTGGCTTTATCGAGGGTCCCTTGACCGAGATCGCGGTGCGCAACCTCGGTCTGTTCGAGACCGTCGAGGACTTCGACAACCTCATCATCACCACAGTCGACGGACGACCGATCCGGCTCTCTGACGTCGGCTTTACCCAGCTCGGCGTCGCCGACGAGCGCGGGATGGCCCGTTACAACCTGACGCCGACACTCGGCCTCGGTATCGCCCCACGTTCGGGCGCGAATCTCGTGGACGTCAACCGTGCCGCCCGCGAACGGATGGACGAGCTCGCCAAGGACTTCCCTCCGGGACTCTTCTACGACGTCGCATTCGACGGCGCCGAATATGTGGAGAAAAGCATCGAGAATGTCCAGGTTGATATCGTCTACGGCGCGGTGCTGGCGATCCTCGTCGTCTTCGTCTTTCTGCGATCGTGGCGATCGACCTTTATCGTCTCCCTCGCTATCCCGACCTCGTTGATAGCCACCTTCGGCTTTATGCGTCTCTTCGGTTTTTCGCTCAACAACCTCACCACCCTAGCGCTCGCGCTGTCGGTTGGCGTGGTGATCGACGACGCCATCGTCGTCCTGGAGAATATTTTCCGCCACCAGGAAGAGGGCGAGGACCCGTTCACCGCCGCACTCAATGGCACCAGGGAGATCGCGCTCGCCGCCATGGCCGCCACCTTCGCTATCGCCGCGGTCTTTATCCCCGTGGCCTACATGAAGGGCATGATCGGACAGTTCCTCTACGAGTTCGGCATCTCGGTTGCGGCGGCGGTCCTGATTTCGCTGTTTGTCGCTTTGACCCTGACCCCGATGCTGTGCTCGCGCATCCTCAAGGTGCAACCCAAACACGGACGGCTGTACGACATCCTCGAAAACGGTTTCAACCGTCTCGAACGAGCCTATTCACTCGCCCTCGACTGGGTCCTGCGCCACAAGCTCACCACCCTCTTCGCATCGGCGGTCATCGTGTTTGCGAGCCTCGCGCTGACGCCATTGATCGGCGCGGAGTTTGCTCCGGCAGAGGACATGTCATCGTTCATGATCACCACCGAAGCGCCGGTCGGTATCTCGCTCGAGGCCATGGACCGCAAGATGCAGGAACTCGAGCGCATCGTCCTCGAACAACCCGAGATCCGCTCCGGTTTTGCGGCCCTCGATATCGAAGAGAGAGGCCGGGTCAACTCCGGCATCATGTTCATGCGGATGTTCAAACCCGACCAGCGCGAAGCCACCCAGGCCGAGGTGGTGCAACGGTTGCGGCGCGAGGTGGCGACTATCGAGGGACTGCAATCCTCGGTCATCGAGTTCAGTTTCTACAACGTCGGCGGTGAGGGCGGCGAAAAGGCCCTCGCCTACTCGATCCGCGGCCCCAGCCTCGACGAGCTCGACCACATCGGTCAGCGCGTGATCGAGCGGCTCTCCGCCGAGCCAGGCTTTGTCGATCTCGACACCAACCTCGATCTCGAACAGCCGCAGCTCTTCGTCACCGTCGATCGCGAGCGGGCCGCGGATCTTGGACTCGACGCTGCCAATATCTTCGAAACCGTCTACGCACTCATCGCGGGCCGTGAGGTCGGCTCCTTCACCGACGAGGGCAAACGCTACGACGTCCGCGTCAAGGTCCACCCGACCCAGGCCCGGAGCCCTGAGGACATCGGCCGGTTGCAGGTGAGAACAAAGACCGGTCAAATGGTGCGGCTCGATTCGGTTGTCGAGATCCAACACGGCGTCGGCCCGATCAACATCAACCGAACCAACCGCGAGCGCTCGATCCTCCTGTCATCCAACCTCGAGGGCGTGCCTCTCAACCGCGCCCTTGAGACCGTTGACCGCATCCTCGACGAGGAGCTGCCTGAAGGGTATCGCGCCATGGTCACCGGCCAAGCGGAGGAGTTCGCCTCCTCCATGAACTCGCTGCTCTTCGCCATCGGTCTCGCCATCCTCATCGTCTACATGCTGCTCGCGAGCCAATTCGACTCACTGCTCCATCCGTTCACCATCATGTTCGCCCTGCCACCGGCCATGGTCGGCGCGTTGATCGCGCTCTTTGTCACCGGCTACACCATCAACATCATGTCGGTGATCGGCATCATCCTGCTGTTCGGTCTGGTTACAAAAAACTCCATTCTGCTGGTGGATCTGACGATTCAGAAACAGGAGACCGGGCTCGACTGCGAGGCGGCTCTGCGCGAAGCGTGCCCGATCCGACTGCGGCCGATCCTGATGACCGCCGTGTCGATGATCTTCGGTGTGCTGCCGGTGGCTCTGGCCCTCGGTGAGGGCGGTGAGGCCAGGGCACCGATGGCGGTGGCCACCGCCGGTGGTATGACCCTCTCCACCTTCCTCACCCTCTTCCTGGTGCCGGTGGTGTACTCATATATGGATCGGCTCGGTTCGATCTTCCGCGGCAAACG
>RCNF010001974.1_pt1 | contig 10948 bp, 6 predicted proteins | sample 2041311 | NCBI WGS metagenome assembly RCNF01 (sample SAMN09708228, study PRJNA481090) | Marine sediment metagenome, whole genome shotgun sequencing project. | biome: marine sediment; feature: ocean; material: sediment; isolation source: Sewage treatment plant 2 marine sediment (STP2) ... | reverse complement strand
CATGGCCCATGGCGAGGCACTGGAACACGGGCTGCGCATGATTGACCAGGCGATATCCGCCGGCCTTCACGTACGAGCCAGTCTCCAGTGCGCCTTTGGTTGCGTAGATGAAGGGCGGATTCCCACTGCTCGCATTGCGGGCATTGTCCGGCGGTTTGTCGAGCACGGGGTCCATGTACTGGCTCTGGCGGACACCACCGGTATGGGATCACCGCCCCTGATAGAAGAGGTTCTGGATGCGGTACTTCCTCTGGCCGGCCGTTTGCCCCTGGCGTTGCACCTTCACGACACCCGCGGCCTGGGACTGGTTAACCTGATGGCCGCATTGAAATACGGCGTTTCGATTTTCGACACTGCTCTGGCCGGCATGGGCGGATGTCCCTTTGTTCCTGGCGCGGCCGGTAATATCGGCACCGAAGACACCGCCCACCTGCTGGAAAGCCTGGGGATTCATACCGGTGTGAATTACCGACAGGTGGGTGCTGTTTCGCGCGAAATGGAGACGTTTTTTCACAAATCCTTCCCCGGCCGGATGCACCGTGTGTCGGCCTTTCAAACACCGCACGAATCGATTTAAATCGGATTGCCCCGCCTCTCCTTTTTTTAACTGAACTCCTTTAGTTTAAAATCGGCCTGCCGATATTTGGAACATGTCAGGCAAGTGGCTTTAGCGGACAGCGCTAATTTGCGGCGGGGTTCCGAAACCAGATTCATTCACATAAATTCGATCAACGATGACGCTAATGACAGACGCAGCCAAAGAGACCCTATTGTTTGTGGATGACGAGGAAAGTATCCTGGAGGTGGCTTCGGAATATTTTATGGCAAAAGGGTACCACATTCTGACTGCTGAAAACGGCCGCCTTGCCGTCGACATCATTGAAAAAGAAAAAATAGACTGCTGCTTCACGGACATCAACATGCCCGAAATGGATGGGCTGGAACTGGCCGAATACATCCGAACGGTGGACAACACCATTCCGGTCATCATCATGACCGGCTATCCGTCCCTGGACAACACCATCCGCACCTTGAAAAACGGTGTGGTCGACTTTCTGATCAAGCCGGTCAACCTGAATCAGCTGGAAATCTGCGTCAAACGGGTGCTGCGGGAGCGGCAGCTGTTTATCAAAAACATTTTTCTGACCCAGGAGGTGGAAGGCAAACACCGGATCGAGAATCTCAATCGAGAGCTGACATACAAAGTCGAGGAACTAAACACCCTCAACCGCATCATGACCGACTTTGCCACCATCGACTCCAGCTTCGACCTGTTCAAGCGGGTGGTCGACCTGTCCACTGAACTGACCCACGCTGACGAGGCCTGTTTTTACGTCATCAACGAAGCGATTCAACGGCCGGTGCAAGTGGCACGGTCCGTTGCCGGCGGAAACGGGGGCCCGCCGCCACAGCAGAAGCATTCAACTGCGTCATGTGTCGATGAAGAGTTTGCCTGCAGCAAGGATATCAGTCAGTTGATCATGGACAATTGCGATGAGGACAAGCCCTTGCTGATCCATGAAAACGGCAACGTGCGGGGGGTGCCCGAAGCCATCCAATCCCTGATGCTCGTTCCGCTGAACATCCGCAAGAAAGTGTTCGGCGTATTGGCCGTATCGTCGCTGAACGGGGATGTCCGCTTTTCGGAAAAGGACCTGTATTACATGTCGTTCATGACCAACAAGGCGGCTTATGCGATCGAAAACGTCGCCCTTTATGAAAATATTTATGAGAACCTCCTGCAATTTTGTTACGCTTTTGTGCGGACCATTGAAGCTCGCGATCCATACACCGAGCAGCATTCCAGCCGAGTGACCCGGATTGCCATCGCCCTGTGCCGGGGCATGGGCGGCAGTCAGGAGGAGCAGGATATTCTAAACGTCGCCGGCCAGCTTCACGACATCGGGAAAATCGGTATCCGGGATGACATTCTGCTCAAGCCCGGCCGCCTGACCGATGAGGAGTTTAGCATCATAAAGCAGCACCCGGTAATCGGTGCAAATATCGTCGAGTGCCTGGGCCTGTGGGACCGGGAAAAGAACATCATCAGATGCCACCACGAGCGTTATGACGGCAAAGGCTACCCCGATGGCCTGGCCGGTGAAAACATCCCCATGCTGGCCCGGATCCTCTCTGTGGCCGACGTATACGATGCCATCGCATCCGATCGTGCCTACCGCAAGCGCATGGAAGAGTCCAAAATCCTCGAGATCATGTATGGCGGATCCGGTACCCAGTTCGATGCCGGTGTCATCGATACATTCCGATCGCTCTACGACCAGGGCGTTTTAAAAGCAATCAACGAAACCTCGCCGTGATGCCTCACACGCATTTCCACGGGACCACGTATATCGGCACTGGGTCTTCACCGGCCGCTATCCCGTTTCCAAAATAGACTGAAATCCTTCCTGCACCAATTGGGATTGGAAATCGTCTCCCTTTTCCCCCTATTTATCATTTGATCCGAATGGTGTAAAAACCGGTCAGCGTGAAACAGGCCGTGGGATCCTACCTACGCCCAAGTTGATTGGAGAATTTGATGCGCGTTGTTCTTATTCTGCTGTTTTCCCTCGGCCTGACTTGGTGTGGCTGTTCCAACGTGTTCGCCATGCTGACCATTGAAACCGATGGTGTGCTGCTCCATTTCCCAGAGGGTGAGGCAGCCATTGCAGCACGGTTGAACCACAACCTCGCCGATATCATGATCTATCTGCAAAAAATGGGTCTGCCGGTTAAACGACCGCTTCACATCGTTGTGGACGAGAACCAGGATGAACCCGACGTTCAGGTTCACGTCATCCCCCATCTGGAGATCCGCATTCCCCTGCGTGCCCCCGGTGTGTTGGAAGAGGGGTATACGGAAGCTGACCCCTGGACCTATTTTATGTTCAAGGGGTTGTGCCTTCAGGGTATTTACGGGCTGAGATCAAAGGTTCCCGGGGTGCTTTACAAGGGGTTCGGTGCAATCATTTCCCCCAACGTCATTTTACCTCCCTGGGTCGACGGCGGCATATGCAATTTGCTGTATGCCCTGTATCTTAACAAGGCGATTCAGGATCCTTTTGAGGCCGCGCTATTTCGATCTACCCCGCCGCCGGATCTCGAAATTATCAGTCACCACCCGCAAATCTGGCCCGGTTATTTTGCCTTCCGCATTTACGGAAAACCATTTATCTGTTGGCTCTATCAGGAATACGGCTGGTCGAAGATCCTGGCGTTTCTGCAAGTCCACGGCGCTGGCCTGATTCCTATCGAAATCGATTTGAAAGCCCGCGAGGTTTTCGGTAAAACGTTTTCGGCGCTGTGGCAAGACTTCCAGCGCCCCTATGCGCAGCCGCAGCGGTTATCGCCACCGGCTATCCTCGCCCGGGGATACTGGGCCGAACCCTTTGTATACTGGAATCGTGCCGGGGTCTTTCCCGGCAAGCTTCAAATCAGGAACCGCGGCCGTTACGGCGTCGTCGACCCGGACGGGACGCTGTGGCTTTCGGAATTCAATACCAGCGCCACGCTTTTCGGATATACCGGGGGCCGCGTGGTATCCACGTCGCGTAAACATGTCTGGGATCCGGGGCCCGGACGCGTGGCCGTCAGCCGTATCGGCCGGCGCCCTTATCTGATGGTTTTCCCCGATGATGGAAACGGGGGTTTCGGTCAAATCGACAGGGCCGCCACCGATGAACCGACCATGATTGAAGCACCGCAAGGCGTGATTGCGCTGTCCGGCCCGGTGCGCAACGAACGCGGTGCGATTGCCGTGGCAGCCAATATCCAAGGAAACTGGGATATCTGGATCTATAACGACGGTTGGATGCAGCTTACCCAAACACCGTCCATTGAGCTGGATCCCTGGTGGGAGGGCGACTCCCTGGTGTACGCCTCGAACGCCAGCGGTCGATTCCAGATCCACGCAGCCAACCAGGAAGCGATCACCGCTGTCGACAGCATGGCCCTGCTTCCCAGGCACGGCAAGTTCCTCAATCTGACCGCAAACGGTTGGCGGATGGGCAACTATAAACACGATCGGGTCTCTTTTGGACCGCCTGTATACGCGCCGGTGGTGCCTGCCTTCAGGGAGCCCGAGGCGCCGGAACTGAACACCCAGCCTTATTCCCCCTTGAAAAGCATCTGGCCCAACTACATCCGGCCCGACCTGTTTGCCGACATTTCCGACTTTCAGATCGGCATCGCAACCAAGAGTCGTGACGTTAGCGGTGATTATCGATTGGACGCCGGGTTGCGCTACTCCTCCGACACGAATTACTTTGCCTTGCGGCTCGGCGCCCAGGCCAAAACACTGGGTACGCAGTTCACCCGCTACCCGGTTTCCTACACCACCGATGTCGATCAGACCGTTGATGAGTCCCGCCATGAAGCCAGACTGTTCTGGCGGCCATTGGAACGGGTCCTACCCGAAAGCGACAACCTGCTTCGCTCGTCGACCGGTTTAGACCGCTTTGACGGGCTCGAGCTGTCGTTGAACTGGCGTAACTGGGATCCGCTGAATACCCGAACCCCTGATTCATCCGCCACCCCCTCGGGCCATGAAGAGTGGCTTGGCATCGGATTGGCCAAGCAGGTGGAATTCATGAGCCTGTGGAGCAGTCTGGAGCTATTTTCGCAAGACCGCCAGTCGCTCACGTTGGGTGGACGACTGCTTTATGGTGATCAAACGCTGACATCGGTTCACCTGCTTTTGGGTCGGGCATGGGGCGGCGCGCCGAACCTGGGGCACACCACGTTCCGGGTCGGCGGTAACGTGTCTGAAGGGTATTTCACCCGCTTGCCCCCCAAGCTGTTTCCGATACGCGGGTTCAGCGCCAACCTAATTGAAGCTCCCAAAGCCGCCGCCGGCGGTATCGAGGTGTTCTGGCCCCTGGCCAACCTTCAGATGGGGTACGGCACGCTGCCACTCTTTTTACATCGCCTGAGGCTGGGAACCTTTGTCGATGCCGGGATTGCCGGTGAATCAGTCGAGTCCGACGATTGGCTGGTCGGCGCCGGTTTTGAATTCGTCATGTCGGCAGAAATCGCCTGGGGTAGTTTTTCCGCATTCCGGATAGGTGTGGCCTGGCCCCTGGTTTATCCGGACTATGTTCAAGACAACGGTGCCAAATTTGTGATCCAGCTTGGACGGCCATTATAGCCTGCGTGGCGCCTTGCCATAGCCGGGTCCGCGATCCCGGATGCGCGGGCATGTGCACGACGATGGGCTTGAAACCGGTCTCTTCGAACCGACACCGGTTCCTCGGTCATCACCACAGGCGACATCCCTTTATCAATTGTGCAGAATGGTGTAAAAGACTGGGCATCGTCAAGCAAACCCATGTTTGCCGGAATGCGGCGGTGCAAAAGGGGTGCAAAGGAGTCCTATGCCGACCTGGTCGGAACCACAGGATCTGAAGACATGGATGGTGCGGGGGCTGAGCCTGCGGGGAATGGTGCTGTTGCTTTCCGTTCTGGCTATTCTTATTTCCGAAGTGCGCTTCAGCTGGGTGGAGGTGTTAGTGGGTCGCTATCTGGCGGTTACCAACAGCCACCGGCCGGAATCGGGCAGCGTATGGGAGCAGGGCCGCTTGAAGCAGGTGGCCACCCAGACCCTGGAGCAGATGGTGACCCAGCAGATCACCGCCCAGCGTGAAGCCCGTGAGGCCAGCTCACTGTCCCAACTCATCGATGGTCTTACCGCGTCCCAGGGGGCCATGATCTCCGCAGCGCAGTTTAAAACCCTTTACAGCCAGATCCCCGAGGCCGTCGCCTGGACCCTGTTTTCACCCGTCCTCATGCTGCGCATCAGTGCCGAAAAGAGCTGGGATCGGGTGTATATGGAGCGGGAAAATGGCCAGGTGGGGATCTACCTGCTGGATCGCGGCAACAATGTGCTCAGTTACACGACCCTGAACGAGCAGCAGCTCAAATCCACCGGCACCGAACCGCACATCAAGGCAGGGACTTTGGACGGGCAGCCGGAGTTTGCCGGCCGCATCTATCCAGCGGATCGGTTTTTCATGGCTTTGGACACCCTTTCGCCGGAGACCCAGCGGGGTGTGCTCTCCCATCCCGGCACGCTGCTGGCCGCTCAAGGGACCCCCGTGCGTGTGGGGGTCAGTGATGAAGTCAACGCCGATATGATTCGAATCGGCATCGAGATGGACACCCCCCAGGGGCGGCAGATCGTGTTGGCCGTGGGGCAGGAGTGGGCCGTCTGGCAGGTTCGCATGCTGCTGGAGCCCCGGCTTTCCAAACCCCCTTCCAGTAAGATGCGCTGGCCCCTCAGGCGGGAGGATCGATGACTGCTAGCCTGCGCTTTTTCCGGGCCGTCACCGCCTTTATTTATCTGATGGCGACAGTTGGTGCCCTGGCGGGAATGGGTCTGTTCTGCCTGTTCCTTGTCGCGGTCAAGGATTTGCCGCAGGTCCCCGAACCCATCGGCCGCATCAACGACACACCCGCCACCGAAATCTTCAGTGCCGACGGGCAGCGCATTCTGACCATCGGCGGACGGGAAACCGTTGCCCTGGATGACGTCTCATACCCATTCATTCAGGCTATGCTGGCCACAGAAGACCACCGGTTCTGGGAACATCGGGGCGTCAACAAGTTGCGCACCGTAAAGGCTTTGTGGGTCACCTTGTTCGAGTCGGGAAAAATTCAGGGTGCCTCCACCATCACCCAGCAGCTGGCCAAAAACCTGTTTTTCAGTTTCGAGCGCACCTGGGTGCGAAAGTTTCGGGAACTGCTGGTGGCCCTTCAGATCGAAGCCCAGTTTTCCAAACAGGAAATCCTTGAGGCGTATATCAACCAGATTCCCTTCGGTGTCGGTGCCTATGGCATTGGCGAGGCATCGCGCACCTTCTTTGGAAAACCGGCCGGTGGACTGACTCTGGCCGAAGCGTCATTGTTAGCCGGCCTGCCTAAATCGCCCACCCGGTACAACCCGTTTCGATACCCGGAACGTGCCCGGGCCCGGCAGCAAGTGGTGCTGCAGCGAATGGTAACCACCGGTATGATCAGTCGCGAAGAGGCCATAGAAGCCCAGGCCGTGTCGGTTGACCTGCGTGCACAGGGCCGTTCGCTGAGGGTGGACAGCTATTTCCTGGACGCGGTGATGAAATCGCTGGAAGAGACCTATAGCCCCGAAGTCGTCTACCATGGCGGCCTGCGGGTCTACACGACCCTGGACGCCGGCATGCAGCAGCAGGCTGAAACAGCGCTGCAACAGGGGATTGCCAAGCTGGAAGCCCAGATGGACATGACCCACCGGTCCGAGGAGACCAGGGTGGAAGACGACAACGGGCTGCAGGGGGCACTGGTCGCCGTGGAGGTAAATACCGGGGCGGTGAAGGCATTGGTGGGCGGACGGGATTTCTTTCAAACCCCATATAACCGCGCGGTGCAGGACAACCGGCAGCCGGGATCCGGTTTCAAACCATTCCTTTACTATGGGGTGTTGGAAAACCTGGACAAGACGCCGGCCGATGTGATGGTGGATCAACCGGTTTCCATACCTGTGGCCGGCAAGGCGCCGTGGAAGCCGCGCAATTTCAAACGCACCTACGAGGGTGCCATGGTGCTCAAAAAGGCTTTCACGGCGTCGGTGAACACCGTTGCAGCTCAACTGGTCTCCGCCGTCGGTCCCGATGCGGTGATCAACATCGCCCGGCGCTGCGGCATCACCAGCCATCTGGCCCCGGTCTATTCCGTCGCGTTGGGCACCTTCGGGGTCAGTCCCCTGGAGATGGCCGCCGCCTATGCCACCTTTGCCTCAGGAGGCGTGCGGCATCCGCCCTACTGGATCCGTCGGGTGGAGGATGTGAGCGGCCGGGTGCTGCAGGAGCATATTATCACCGGTGAACGGGTTCTGGATGAATCGATCAATTTTCAGCTGGTGGACATGATGGCCGGCGTCATCGATGATGGCACGGGCAATGGGGTCCGGCGAATGGGTTTTGCCCTGCCGGCCGCCGGTAAAACCGGCACCACCAACGATTACAACGACGCCTGGTTTACCGGTTTTACCCCCAACCTGAGCACATCGGTCTGGGTGGGGTTTGACCGGGGGCAGGGCATGCGGGATAAAAACGGTGCAGGTATTACCGGCGGGCGCGGAGCAGCGCCCATCTGGGCGCAGTTCATGAAACAGGCTACGGAAGGCGAGCCGCCCAGGGCCTTCGTGGCACCGCCGGATATCTATTTCAAGAAAGTGAATCCCGAAACCGGGTCGTTGGCCGGGTTCTGGACGCGCGACCCGGTTACTGTGGCGATGAGAAAAAAACATTCTTAAGGGATATGGGATACTTGTTTAAACATCTGGCTGTCCGGTTGTGGGTGGCCCTGGTCATCGGCGGCATTGTCGCCCTGTTGGTGCTGCCGCCTTTTGCCGGCGCCGTGGGACCCGGATGGATGATCGTACCCGGCCTCGGCCTGCTTGCCGCCGCATACTGGTTTACAGGCGTGGCATTTGCTGCCATGGGGCGCCGCCGACTGGAGCGCCTGCTTGGCGAGGCCACCGTGTGGGAGCGGGCCGGGATGCCCCGGGAGGTGCGCCAGGCCCTTGCCCGGGCTGCGGCCATGGTGGACAGCTTCTTTTTCTCGCCACTATCCCGACGAACGCCGGCCGGGCAGCTGCTGGCCCAAACGGCACGGTTCCAGATGGCTCAGGCGGCACCTGAATCGTCATCCGATGCCATTGTCGGCGCCTATTTGCGCACTTTTCCCCGTGACCGGGACGCCGCCATCAAATGGCTTGACCGGGTGTTGGCCGGAAGGGCGTTGACCCATCAATCCCATGACATCGCCGCCAGGATCGGTGACACTCACCCCGAGGACATGGCCATCCAGCGGATGCTTGCCCAGTTTTACCTCTCCGAACGGCGCGGTGACTTTGCCGCCCTTCAGACTTACGGGCTGTTGATGGATGCTGGAGAACCCCTACCGGACACCTTGATCAGTGACATGGCGGATCTCTTCCTGGCCGAGCAGCGTCCGGACACGCTGGCCCTGAAGGTTTACCTGGACGTCTACACCCGCGGTGGACGTGACAAACGCCTGCTTCCGGGCATTGCCGCCTGCTGTCGGATGATCCATCCTGGCCCGCTGACCCTGCCCCTGCTGGAAAGGGCCGATGAGGCGATGGCGGGCATTGCCGCATCTCAGCGCAGTAAAATGGCGGCTGCCTTTTTGCCCACGACGACCGATTCCGGCACGGGACGATCGGCCAGGGAACGCCGGATTGAGCGGCCGGCATTCGGTCCAATGATCCGCAACACATTGACCGGATTGAGGAGAACGGCCTTCGGGTTTGTCGCCGTTGTTTCCGACCAATTGCGAAAGACCCGGGGGGGATTATCATCCAGGCGGGCCAAATTGGTGCTGAAATGGTCGGCCATGGGGCTGTTCATGATCGGTGTGGGGTGGCTGGTGATCAATACCGCCATGCATTTTGCCGTTACTTTCAAAACGGTGGAAAAAGAGCCGGTAACGGTGGTTGCCCCGGTCACCGATCCCTTTACCCTTCAGGTGGCGGCTTATCTGAGCGAAACCGATGCCCGGCGCTATGTGGATCAGCTGAAAGGCCAAGAGTTGGATGCCTATTGGACCCGGGCCTCCGGATCCAACAAAACCTGGTATCAGGTGCGCATTTCCCATTTCAAGACCAAGGCAGAGGCCAGGACTGTGGGCGAGGATCTGAAGACGAGGCAACTCATCGGTGATTATTATGTTGCCAATTACAAACGGCCTGACGTACCATAATCGAGAACATTCGTCGCTTGGCGACATCCCGCCCTTTTTTCGGTAATTACCCGGCGTATGGTAACTATTCAACTTGACCTGATTTCGTGCAAAGGAAGCTGAACATGAACGCCACCGCTATGACCCGAATCGTTGAATTATGCCTCAGACTGGACAACCATGCCTCCCGCCTATACCTGAGCCTGGCCCGCAATGCCGGAACTGATGACCTGAAAGGGTTTTGGCAGGATATTGCCACTAAAAACGAGCAGCACCTGCTCTACTGGGACCGGCTGCTCAATTGGGCCGAAAAGGGGATGCTCAACAACCTGTTCGATGGTCCGGAAAAGACGCTGGACGAGTTAACGGGGTTGGAGGAAAAAATATACGACCTGGTCGACAGCTGTGCGCAGGTACGCCGCAAGAAGAAGGCCTTCACCATGGCCTTCAAGCTGGAATTTTACCTGTTGCACCCGGCTTTCGAGACCCTTTCCCAATATGTGGCCACTTTCAACGGCGATGCCGGATCGGATTTCCCCTACGAGCGTTTTGTGAACCGGCTTTTTGATGCCCTCCAGAAAAATGAATTGGGCACACTGGAGTTGGAACTGGTGGGTGAGGTCATACACCGCCTTTGGAAAGAGAACCGGCGGATGGCCTTTTTAAGCAACTACGATGAGTTGACCGGTATTTTTAACCGCCGGGGGTTGTTCAATGCGATCACCCACCTGGCCCACTTGGCCCAGCGCAATGAAAATACCGTTGGTGTATTGATGATCGATATCGACTATTTCAAGGCCATCAACGACAACTTTGGCCACCAGTTCGGTGACGACATGCTGCGCCGGGTGGCCGAATGCATCCGGGAAGGGATCCGTGCCTCGGACGTTCTCGGGCGATACGGTGGTGAGGAATTTCTGGTCTTTTTACCCCGCGTGGAGCCGGTGTCGCTGGGAGAAGTGGGAGAAAAGATCCGGCGGGCTATTGAGACGATGCCCGACACGCGCGCATCCGTCACCGTCAGCATCGGTATTGCCTACGGATATGTGGGAAGGGAGGTGGACGCTGACATCAAGACGCTCATCTACCAGGCCGATGAGAAACTCCTGATGGCCAAGGCCGCCGGCCGCAACCGCATCGAACTTTGACGGGTGCGTAACAAGTCCGATATCCGCGTTACGCTTCATCCCTCGTCACTGCAGCGTACCATAAGTAC
>RCNF010001973.1_pt1 | contig 10950 bp, 13 predicted proteins | sample 2041311 | NCBI WGS metagenome assembly RCNF01 (sample SAMN09708228, study PRJNA481090) | Marine sediment metagenome, whole genome shotgun sequencing project. | biome: marine sediment; feature: ocean; material: sediment; isolation source: Sewage treatment plant 2 marine sediment (STP2) ... | reverse complement strand
CAGGGGAAAGGGGCACCGCTTCGCCATGGTGTGCGCTTGTCTCTCGATCTCCGAAACTTGTCAGCTATTTAGGGCCGGCCGCCGGCAATTCGGATATTGGCACCGGCGGCGAATCCGGCATTATCAGACAATAACCAGATAATACCTTCTGCAACCTCTCTTGCTTCTCCGAGACGACCCATCGGCACCTTACCGGTATTGGCGGCAGCGAGCTCTGCGCTCACCATATCCGTGCGGGTCAAGCCGGGGGAGACGTTATTGACACGAATACCTTCGCCGGCCACTTCCTGTGAGAGCCCTATCATCAGGCTGTTGAGACCACCCTTGGATACCGCATAGATTACGTTGCTCCCGGGATTCCCTATATAGGCCGATCCTGACGAGACGTTGACTATGGCACCACCTTTGCCTCCGTAGCGCGTAGACATCCGTCGCACCGCCTCGCGGCTGCAAAGCATCGGACCGAGTACGTTGGTACGCAGCACCGACATGATGTCTGCTTCATCAAGTTCGTCTACCCGAGCTTTGCGGCCACTGACGCCGGCATTGTTTACCAACGCGTCTAAAATACCCAATTCGCGGTCAACGGTCTTGAACATGGCAACCACCTCAGCTTCAACACCAACATCGGCGCGTACCACAACGGACCTGCCACCCCTTCGTTGAACGGCGTCGGCCACTTTCTCCGCAGCAGACTTGTCATTGAAAAAATTAATGGCGACGTCGTATCCATTTGCTGCCAGCAATTGGCAGGTAGCGGCTCCAATACCACGTGAGCCACCGGTAACCAGAGCAATTTTTCGCATCGGCTAGTAGACCCTCCATTTGCTTCGATAATGTGTCTACTAAATCATCAACCTGCTCTTCAAAGTAATCAGCAACTTTATCAAGCATTTCTTCTAGGCGTCCTGATTCTTCACCGATTTTAGTCATTTGAACAACCATGCTTGGAAACTCTTGAGTTGTTGTCATTGCTACATGAAGTTGTACACCTTTAGATGTATCTTCTTTGATTTGCATAGTCGCTTCTTCGTAGACGACGTTGCCCGTTGCGCCTGCAACAGCGTCCATAGCTTCAACCATTGGAACACCTGCCGCAAACATCGTTGACAGTGTACGGGAGAATCTAGCAACCGCAGATTTGTTTATGATTACACCCATCAGAGGAATTTTTAAAGATACTCTATCTACAAAACGTTGAAATTTTTTGGATCTTCTTCTTGCTTGGGTAAAGGCAACCATACTGCCTATTGTTATTATAAGGGGCAACCACCAGTTTGCTTGTAACCATTCCGATAAACTTATGACCCAAAGTGTAAAAGCTGGTAAATCTGCGCCAAACCCTGCAAATATATCTTTAAATGTCGGAATAACCCATACCAGCATAATCACAGAGACTATCACTGCTGCAAAAATAACTATGATAGGATACATCATTGCTTTTTTTACTTTAGCTTTCATTCGTTCTGTTTTTTCTTTATAGGTCGCTACTTTGTCTATCATATCTTCTAAAGTACCAGCCTGCTCACCAGCCCTGATTAAGTTAACAAACAAGCTGTCAAAATAGAGTGGGTGATGAGAAAGTGCGCCCGCTAAATCTTCACCGCCTTCAATATCTTTGGTGATTTTCTTGATTAACTCACGCATGGCAGGTTTTTCATGACCGTTACTAATCAGCTCTAATGACTGCACCATTGGAACGCCAGCGCGCATCATTGTTGTTAATTGGCGAGCAAATTGAGCAATATCAACAGCTTTAGGTTTGCCGCCCGTAAGCCTATTGCTCTTCTTCTTGATAGATTTTGGGCTAATACCTTGTCTTCTTAATTCTGCCCTAAGGAAGTTTTCATTCGTTGCTTGGTTTTCACCACGAATTTTGACTCCACTTTTATTAATACCTTCCCATACAAAAGTAGGCTGATCTAATTTACTGGTTTTTTTATTTGCTACTGCTGTGGCCATAATAGTTTCCTGATATTAATCTTTTGTGACACGTTCTAATTCAGCGAGAGAAGTTACCCCTTCTTTTACTTTGTTCAATGCTGATTGTCTTAAATCATTGATGCCTTCTTTTTTCGATTGAATTGCGATATCTAAAGAATTAGCGCCATCCATAATCATGGTTTCCATTGTTGATGAAATAGGCATTACTTGATAGATACCTACTCTACCTTTATAACCGTGTGCGCATTCGCCACACCCATTAGGCTCATAAATTTCAATAGATTCTATCTCTTGTTCATCGAACCCAAGCTGAATGAGTGCTTGTTTTGGCACATCCTCTGTTAAAACCTTACATTCTTTACACAGTCGACGGGCTAGTCTTTGAGCTACAATCAAATGTACAGAAGATGCAATATTGAATGCTGGCACTCCCATATTTATTAGACGTGTCAATGTTTCTGGAGCGCTATTTGTATGCAGAGTTGATAAGAGTAAGTGACCAGTTTGTGCCGCTTTTACTGAAATTTCTGCGGTCTCAAGGTCACGAATCTCACCAACCATTATGATATCTGGGTCTTGTCGTAAGAATGCTCTAAGTGCACTGGCAAATGTAAGACCAACTTTGTTATTAACATTGACCTGATTGATACCAGGCACTTGTATTTCGGCCGGATCTTCTGCAGTAGAAATATTTCTTTCAGAAGTATTTAGAATGTTTAGACCTGCGTATAACGTTACCGTTTTACCGCTACCTGTCGGACCTGTTACCAAAATCATTCCGTCAGGTTTGCCTAAGGCTTCTAAAAGATCAGTTTTTTGTTTGTCTTCAAAGCCCAGCACATCGATGCCAAGAGCAGCCGTGTCAGAATCAAGAATACGCATTACGATTTTTTCACCGTATAACGTAGGTAAAGTGTTTACACGAAAGTCGATATGCTTATCTTCGCCGACTCTAAAATGAATGCGCCCATCTTGTGGAATACGCCTTTCAGAGGTGTTTAGCTGAGCCATGACTTTAATTCGGGAAGTCATTTTTCTCGCTAAAGATTTAGGAGGCATACTCACAACTTGCAACATTCCATCCAGGCGGAATCTTACACGTAGAATTTTCTCATAAGGTTCGATGTGTATATCTGATACTTTCTTTTTAATAGCATGCAACAAAAGTTCATTAAGGAACTCTGTAACATCAACACCAGAATCATCCTCTTCCTCTTCAGATTCTAATTCATCCGTTTCTATAACAAGATCTTGAGCTGCAGTATCAGAAGATATAGACATACCCGAGCTTACAGAAGAGTCGCTATAATCTGGGTTGATAAGCTTTTGTAGTTTAGAATATTCTACAATGACCGGTTCTGGCATTAGCTCAGTAGCAAATCTGACATCACTCAAGTGTGAGAGAAAGAAAGGATCAGCAACAGCAATGGTTATTGCTTTGCCCATTCTAAATAATGGATAAAGCTGCGCTTTCCGCATCATGTCTTTTGGCAGAAGGTTTTCCACGTCCATAGCTATTTCTATGGTATCGATATCTACTAGACTTAGGCCGAATTCTTTACTGTTATAAACAGCTAGATCATTCTCGCCAATTAGCTGTCGTTGCGCTAGATGAGTCGTAATAGAAATTTTCCTATCGATCGAATCAGCAACAGCTTTCTCTGCGACGTCTTGGTCTATTTTCTTATCAGCAACTAATTTCTTTAGCAGACTAGGAAGATTATTGTTTTGAACCGTTGTCATTATTATTTAAGGACTCTGTCTCTATTTATTATTAGATTTTTTTAGGAAGACACTTAAGCCATTCTAAGGTTACTAAAGAAGATTTAAAAGATTCTCTAGATAATCGGTAGTTTTTCTTTTTGATTCTTTTTTTCGATCTAGTTAAAACCCTAGTTAAAGCATAGAATATTTGAAATTCAACTTTCTACCTCCATGCTAAGGATTACTGATTAATAATGAGTGAGTTTAAATAATGAAGTCTTATATGTGCATTGTATGTGGCCTAGTTTATGAAGAAGAACAAGGGTGGCCAGAAGATGGTATTGCACCAGGTACAAAATGGGAAGATGTCCCAGAAAACTGGGAATGTCCCGACTGCGGTGTAGGTAAGTCTGATTTTGAAATGATAGAGATTTAAGCTGAAAGCTGAATTGCTTTATTATCCCAGTTTCCCTTCTATGATATTATTTGTCTTAATGCGATGGAAAATTAGGGGGATACATGGCAAGTCAAAGTAAATCTGGAAGAATCAAAAATAATATACCTTTTAGCACGATTCCCTTGTTAAGTATTTCAAGCGTTAGCTGATTTAATTATGAGAATTCTCGGAATAGATCCAGGCTCAAGAATCACAGGTATAGGTATTATTGATAGTGATGGCAGATATAGCCAACATGTTTATAGTACTTGTATTCGTTTAGGTAATGACGCATTCCCTTTACGTCTTGGCAAAATATATAAAGAAATCGAATTAATTATAAGAGAATACCAGCCAACTCAAATGGCTATTGAGGATGTCTTCTTATCGAATAATCCTTCTTCTGCATTAAAATTAGGACAAGCCAGAGGGGCGGCAATTTGTGCTACGGTGATGCAGAATATTCCAGTTTACGAATACAGCGCCCGCGAAATCAAACAGGCTGTTGTGGGAAAGGGGAATGCAGATAAATCACAAGTTCAGCACATGGTAAAACTGTTATTAAACCTATCAGGAAAGCTACAAGCAGATACTGCAGATGGTTTAGCGATAGCCCTAAGCCACGCTCATGTGGGTTCTACTAAAATACGTCTACAGGAAGCAATGTTAAAATGATTGGTTTATTACGTGGCAATATCTTACAAAAACAAGCACCTGAATTGTTATTAGATGTGGGGGGTGTTGGATATGAGCTACTTGCCTCCCTTACTACTTTTATTGATCTTCCAGAAGTAGATAACGAAGTCACCTTATATACACACTTAATCGTTAGAGAAGATGCGCATACATTATATGCTTTCAGCTCAGTTGAAGAGCGTGCTTTATTTAGAACTCTGCTTAAGGTAAATGGGGTGGGGCCCAAAATGGCATTGGCTATTGTTTCTGGGATGACGGCTAACGAATTTTCTCAACGAGTGCATGCCAATGATGTTGCTGGTTTGACAAAATTACCTGGAGTCGGCAAGAAAACCGCAGAAAGGCTCATTATAGAAATGAGAGATCGCTTGCCTGAACCATCAACGCAATTAGAGGCAGATGTTTCGATACCAGCTTCAGCAAGGAAAATGGAAGATGAGGCTACAGCAGCATTACTTGCTCTAGGTTATAAGCCCACCCAAGCCAGTCAAATGGTATCAAAATACTCAAGTGATGGATTGTCTGTAGAAGAGGTTGTACGAAAAGCACTTAAGGCCAGCCTATCGTGAGCGATGACTCATTTAATGAATTTGGTAACGATAGAATCATCTCTCCAGTGGCGGGGTTGGATGATGCCACCAATGATATCGAAGAAAAAATACGTCCCAAATACCTTAAGGATTACGTGGGTCAGCCAACTGTTTGTGAGCAGATGGAAATATTTATCCCTGCAGCAAAAGCACGTGGCGAAGCACTTGATCATGTTCTGATTTTTGGTCCTCCTGGATTAGGAAAAACCACGCTTTCCCACATCATTGCGAATGAGTTAAACGCTAATCTTCGACAAACTTCGGGTCCCGTTCTAGAAAAAGCGGGTGATTTAGCTGCACTCTTAACCAACCTTGAAGAAAACGATGTGTTATTCGTGGACGAAATACATCGTTTAAGCCCGGTAATAGAAGAAATTCTGTATCCAGCTATGGAAGATTTTCAGCTTGATATCATGATTGGTGAAGGGCCTGCTGCAAGATCAATAAAATTAGATCTTCCCCCATTTACCTTAGTTGGCGCTACAACAAGAGCTGGGTTATTAACCTCACCGTTAAGAGACCGATTTGGAATTGTTCAGCGACTTGAATTTTATAATGTTAAAGATTTAACTCATATAGTTAAAAGAGCAGCCGGAATCATTAAAGTAGAAATCGATGACAATGGCGCTGCGGAAATTGCTTGTCGCTCGCGAGGCACACCTCGTATAGCAAATCGACTCCTACGCCGTGTTCGAGATTACGCTCAAGTCAAATCTGATGGTAAAATCACAAAGGAGATTTCTGATCTGGCGCTGAATATGCTCAATGTAGATAAACTGGGTTTCGATCATATGGATCGACGTGTTTTACTTGCCATAATGGAAAAATTCGACGGTGGTCCAGTGGGTGTTGAAAGTATAGCGGCTGCTATTGGTGAAGAACGCGGCACTATTGAAGATGTAATTGAGCCTTTCTTAATTCAGCAAGGTTTTTTAATGCGTACCCCGAGAGGTCGAGTCGCAACACGCCATGCATGGCAGCATTTTGGTTTAAACGCTCCTAAAAGTACTCAAGAGAGCAGCGATCTTTTATAGCGTGCTTTGCAATTGAAAGTTAATTTAAGAAAGTCACCCCCCCTACTTTTTACATGTTTTTCAAACATGCCCTACGGGCCGTCGTCGTTGCACTCCAACGTTGTCTACGCTGCGCTCCGGCTGGCACTTTTTAATTAATCATTGTTAGCCAATAATTGTGTATAACAATCTACCGCCATAAAGTTTTCTGTGTCTTTTGGTTCTTGCTTCGAATCTGGTTTTGAAATTGATAGCAGGTGTTTCACTCCTGAGTTTTGTGCTGCCTTTAAAACGTCTAAATTATCATCGATAAATAAACTGTGCTCTTTTGAAAAGTCTTCTATGCTTTTCATTGCTTCCCAAAATCCATCCTCTTCTTTAGCGATACCTATGTCGTGAGAGGTGATGATTCGGTCAAAGTAATGATCAATATTCACATAGGAAAATTTTACTTCAAGGGTTTTTTGATGCGCGTTTGTGAGAAGCACAATTCGTTTGTCTAACGACTGAAGATATTCAAGAAATTCCACTACGTTTTCACGTACCGCTATTTTCTCTGCGACTTCATGTTTTAGACTGACGATATCCATGTCTAAATTTTCTTGCCAATAATCAAGACAGTACCAATCTAAGGTACCAGCAATAGCGGATGTCTTCTTTTCTAAGTGTTTACTCGCTTCATCTATGCTTAAACTGTGTTTTTCTGCATAGCGTTTGGGGATGTGTTCTAACCAGAAATGGTTATCAAAATGTAAATCCAATAAGGTACCATCCATATCGAGAAAAACGGTTGATATGTTTTGCCAATCAATGGGAATTGCCTTCATCTGTCTGTAAACTCTACTCATGAAAATTAAGTTACCAACCATACATCAAACCAGAAAAGTTGCCAGTAGCCGTTTATTTGAAATAGAAGCATTAGATCTCGAATTCTCCAACGGTGAAAAACGCGAATATGAAAGGCTGGTGAGTCGTGGTGTCGGTGCAGTACTCATTGTTCCAATCTTGCGAGAAGAGGGAGAGGAAGACAAAGTTCTATTGATTCGTGAATATGCTGCGGGTACGGAACGCTATGAATTAGCATTTCCTAAAGGAAAAGTAGAAGTAGGCGAAGAAATACTCGATGCCGCGAATCGTGAAATTATGGAAGAAGTGGGTTACGAGTCAGCAAAATTGACTGTTTTAAAAGCATTGAGCCTAGCGCCAGGCTATTTGGGCCATGTTACTAATATCATTTTGGCAGAAGACCTTTCTGAACGACGTGAAGAAGGTGATGAGCCAGAAGAAATAGAAGTCGTTCCCTGGAAACTAAGTGAAATAGATAAGCTGATAGAGCGAGATGATTTTGCAGAGGGAAGAAGTGTAGCGGCTGTTTACTTAACAAAACAGTTTTTAGTTAATAACGATTAGCCTATAAAAAAATTAGAGTGAAAATAAAAACATGAATAAAGATCAACTATCAACCTTACTTCCAGAAGTTCGCCGCATCGCTGAAGGTGCTGGTCATAAAATCATGGAGATCTACGAAAGTGGTTTCGAAACAGAAACTAAATCTGATGATTCCCCAGTTACAACCGCTGACCTCGCTGCTAATACACTGATTGATGAAGAATTAAAAAAATTAGACATTCAATACCCGATTCTGTCAGAGGAGTCGGCTCATCTCTCTTTCGAAGAGCGATCATCAAGAGAAACATACTGGCTTGTTGATCCACTCGATGGCACCAAAGAGTTCATTAATCGCCGAGATAGTTTTACGGTTAATATTGCGTTGATTCATCAGAACAAGTCAATCTTGGGTGTCGTTTACGCACCAGCACTAGGTTTAAGTTATTTCGCTTGTGAAGGTCAAGGTAGTTTTAAAACTACTGATGATGAAAATGCTGAGATTGAAAAAATTCATTCTCGTGATCTCCCTCAAGGTGCTGCTATTTTCGTAGGGAGTCGTACTCACACTGGTGAAGATATGGCTAAGTTCTTAGAGAACTATAAAGCTGATAAAGGCGAGTATGATCTGCAAAGTATGGGCAGTTCGCTGAAAATGTGTATGGTTGCTGAGGGTAAGGCAGATTTGTACCCACGTTTATGGCTCACATCTGAGTGGGATACTGCAGCTGCGCATTGCATCGTAAACGAAGCGGGTGGACAGATCGTCAAAATAGATATGTCGCCTTTGCTCTATAACACTAAAGATTCACTGTTAAACCCATATTTTTTCGCCATAGGGAATAATTCAGTTGAGTGGAATAAGTACCTGCCCGAATCTTTAGTTACTCCTTAGCATTTAATAAAAAGTGTCTAAATACACGCTAAGTTATAGTTGTCTCCTTTCAGTCGAGCTAAAACTAAGCTCTGGCATAAATTCGCTATTTCGTTTTAACAAACAAAACGAGAGCTCATTTAAGTAGGGGGGTGACTTTTGGGTTTATCCCGTTAAGTATTCATCCCTTTAATATACTTGAGCGTTGCGTTTGGATCATTATAGTCCAAAGGTAGATACTCATATCGGCCATTCATCTCTAGCATCATGCTAGGAAATCCTTGGGCTCCAATCTGCCTACCAAAACTGATTTCTTTTTCTAGCTGTTGTTGAGTTTCATTAGAATTGAGGTCAGTAGTAAACGTATCTTTATCCAACCCCAAAGACTCTGCAATGCGAATTAAAGCTTCATCATCAGAAGGATTTTGTGCATTTAGATAATAAGCGCTTTGGATAGCCTTAATCATTTCTCGTTCAATTTCTGGCTTTTGTTTACGTGCAGCAATCACAGCCCTACACGATGGGTAAGTAGACCTTCGTGGTTGGCATTCCTTCCAAAAATCAAAATTAAATTCTGTACCAGGGATATGCTTTTGAATCTTCTTCCAATAGCCAGCAATGGCATCTTGCATATCTTGTGGCATGGCCTCTTGAGAGTCAGGAGCTAGACCCCCAAGCAAGTATTTCACCTCTACATTTTCAGGAAGTTGAGAGTGTATTTTTGACCAGGTAGGACTAAAGCCCCAGCACCAGCTACACATTGGGTCATGCACATAGTAAAGTATCATGCGTCACAGTATAGGAGACATTCCATGAAACAAAAACTTTTAATTATCACAGCGTTAGTAGCATTGTCAGGTTGTACTCAAGAAGCTCAGAATCAGATCGGACGAGCCATAAACAACTGGACCGGAACAGACGGAATTCTTGAAATTTATGCGGGAGACAAGTTGGTTAGACGCTTTATGAAAATCGATAAATTAACCACTGCGATTGGTACGGCTAATGACAGTCATCGTCCTTATCGCTATGGTTATGGTTACCTCGATGCAAATTTAAATAACGCGGTAGATGCTGATGAAAAGAAAAAGGTCTACTTTGAGTTTAGTGATTATTCAACGCCCTACGTGTTCTTCGAAAGCCCTAAGTAACTGAGATTGGTTGGAGTACATCTCCTACTTAAATGAGCTCTCGTTTTGTTTTTTAAACCGCAAAGCGTAAATCTCGGGTGGCTTGCCCCCGAGTTGGATAGCTTACATGGGTGTTTTTCCATTGTGAGGTATCCTGCTTATGGAGTTGCAGAGAAATACGCATCATGTCTATCGGTTGATGTACCATTTCGTTTGGATTCCTAAATACAGGCACAAAGTATTCAGTGAGCCTTATCGTAAAGTCTTGAAAGGAATTATTAAAAAAGCAGGTTATGACCATGATATTGATATAGTTGAGTTAGAAATACCTGAGGATCATATTCACATGGTTGTTCGCGGCGTGCCAAAGATGTCTCCGAGTGATGTAATGCAAGTGATAAAGAGTATTTCAGCAAGAGAATTATTTCGATTGTACCCAGAGATAAAGAAACGATATTTTTGGGGAGGAAAACTATGGACTCAGAGTTACTTTGTCGAAACGATAGGTAATGTCAATGAAGATGTAATTAGAGCTTATGTTCGAGATCAACTTATGGAGTATGAGAAGAAAGAAGAATCGTCGATACAGCTTGGTTTGTTTTAAAACTCGGCTCGCTTGCGACCGAGTATTTTATAACGAAATAGCGAATTTATGCCAGAGCTTAGTAATAGCTCGACTGAAAGGAGATACTAGAACTTAGCGTGTATATAAGCATATTTTTGCTTTGTTAATCTTGCATAAATGTTCTCTCAGGTATTATGTCCCTTAATGGTATAACCATTAGGGGACATAATAATGAATAAGAAAACCTCAATGAACGTTTCGGCTTTGCGGGGTAAAAAAGCATATTGCGGGCGTAAGCCTTTAATTAAACAGACAGGTTCGGTACTAGGCAAACTTGTACTAATGATCGCTGTTGGTGGCATTGGTTATGGCGCATATATTGCGAATAACAAAGGCCTAATCAATGTAGATAAACTCTCATCGTTTAAAAACTCAATTTCCAATAAATTGTCTAGCAAAGATGATTTTAAAGGTTATGGTGTGCAGTTGATGGCAACTAAGCAACTGGATCAAGCAGAAACATTGATGAATGACTTTGCTCGTGATGGTTATTCTGCATTTGTTTTAGCGAGCAAATCAAAAGGGCGTACGATCTATAAAGTCCGTCTCGGA
>RCNF010001970.1_pt1 | contig 10965 bp, 6 predicted proteins | sample 2041311 | NCBI WGS metagenome assembly RCNF01 (sample SAMN09708228, study PRJNA481090) | Marine sediment metagenome, whole genome shotgun sequencing project. | biome: marine sediment; feature: ocean; material: sediment; isolation source: Sewage treatment plant 2 marine sediment (STP2) ... | reverse complement strand
CAATCCTTTTTGCCTCATCTGCATTTATTTGATCGCCTGTCATAAGATAGTACAAGGCATTCCCCATTCCTATTAACCTTGGCATTCGTTGTGATCCGGCATACCCGGGTATTAAACCTAAATTTACCTCTGGCTGACCAAATTTAGCTTTAGTGCTTATAATACGAATATCACAGGCCATGGCTAGCTCACACCCTCCTCCAAGTGCAAATCCATTTACAGCAGCAATAACTGGAATCTCAAGGTTTTCAAGCATTGAAAATACAGCCTGGCCAAATCGAGAAAAAACTTCCCCTTCTTTAGATGACATATTCACCATCTCTGAAATATCAGCTCCTGCTACAAAAGCCCTCCCTTCACCTGTAATAATCAATGCTTTTGTTCCAGTATTCAATTCCTCCAAAATGGATTTCAATTCTTTAAAAACTTCAGAATTCAGGGCATTCATAGCTTCGGGCCGATTTATAGCAAGAATCCTTACTCCTTCTAAATCATTAATTTTTATGGTTTTATATTTATGCATTTAAATAAAATTTTAATAAACAATTATCTATTACTATACCTTTTCCATATAAATGAATATTTAAATATAGGAAAAAAGACTTATTAAAAATTATGGGGATATATTTTTAATACTTTTGCATATCGTAAAGGAAGCTTATCTGGACAGCTGGCTATTCGATCAAAAAAAATAAATCTATGGAATTCAAGCTTACTTCAGATTTTCAACCTACAGGAGACCAGCCTGAGGCTATAGCTGAACTAAGCAATGGAATCAGGGAAAATGTCGGTTTCCAAACTCTACTTGGAGTCACCGGTTCAGGCAAAACATTTACCATAGCCAATGTGGTGCAGGAAATTCAAAAACCAGTTTTAATACTCAGTCATAACAAAACCCTGGCAGCCCAACTTTATGGAGAGTTTAAACAATTCTTTCCGGATAATCTGGTTGAATATTTTGTATCTTATTATGATTATTACCAGCCTGAGGCCTATCTGCCAACCACAGATACTTATATCGAAAAAGATCTTTCTATTAATGATGAGATTGAGAAATTACGATTGAGCACTACTTCTGCCCTCCTATCAGGCAGGAAAGATGTGCTGGTTGTTTCCTCAGTTTCCTGTATATACGGAATTGGAAATCCGGATGATTTTCATGAAAACACCATATTAATTAAGAAAGGTTTAACCATTACCCGAAATTTGTTTCTACGCAAGCTGGTTGATAGTTTATATTCCCGCAACGAGATTTCTTTCACCAGAGGAACTTTTAGAGTTAGAGGGGATACAGTTGATATATTCCTGGCCTACTCGGATAATGCACTTCGAGTGATTTTTTGGGGAGATGAGATAGAAGAAATTGAATCCTTCAATCCTATTACTGGACGAACAATAGAAACATTGGATCAGGCTGTAATTTTCCCTGCAAACATATTCATTACAACCCGTCCGAGAATAGAGAATGCCATGGTTCAGATAGAAAATGACATGTTTAAACAAGTCCAGTTTTTTAAAGATACCGGGAAACATCTGGAAGCAAAAAGACTGGAGCAAAAAGTAAAATACGACCTGGAGATGATAAAAGAACTGGGTTATTGCAGTGGAATAGAAAACTACTCGAGGTACTTTGATGGAAGAGCTCCTGGAACAAGACCATTCTGTTTGCTAGATTACTTTCCTGATGATTTTCTGATGATCATTGATGAAAGCCATGTTAGTATTCCCCAGGTAAGGGCAATGCATGGAGGCGATCACTCCAGAAAGCAAACCCTAGTAGAATTTGGATTCAGGCTTCCCGCAGCAATGGACAATAGGCCGCTGCACTTTGATGAGTTTGAGGGTATGATTAATCAGACCATTTTTGTAAGCGCGACTCCAGCAGATTATGAATTGGAAAAATCTGGTGGGGTTATTGTAGAACAGGTTATTCGTCCAACAGGATTGGTTGATCCAGCTATTAAAGTAAAGCCAAGCTTGAACCAGATTGATGATTTACTGGAAGAAATCCACAAACGAATTGAGCTGAATGAACGGGTTCTGGTCACTACCCTGACCAAAAGGATGGCCGAAGAATTAACTGCCTACCTGGTAAATCTGAATCTTAAATGCAGCTATATACACTCTGATATAGATACACTTGACAGGATTGAAATATTGGAGAACCTTCGTCTGGGCAAGATTGATGTTCTGGTGGGTATAAACCTTTTAAGGGAAGGACTTGATTTGCCGGAAGTATCATTGGTAGCAATTCTTGATGCAGACAAGGAAGGCTTTTTGCGCTCAGAGAGATCTCTCACCCAAACAGCGGGCCGTGCAGCCAGGAACCTGAATGGAAAAGTTATTATGTATGCCGATAAAATGACCGGTTCCATGCAACGAACCATTGACGAGACAAATCGTAGACGTGAAAAGCAATTGAAATACAATGAAGAGATGGGGATTACCCCAAGGCAAATTATAAAATCCACCAAATCCGTTCTGGCTGAAATGCAGGGAAAAACTGGGAAGAAAGCTTATGCTGAGCCTGACAAGATTGATATTGCGGCAGATCCCGTTGTCAGGTACATGGATGATCTGGCTCTTGGAAAAGCCATTGAGAAAGCGAAGAAATCAATGGAAACTGCTGCGAAGAAGCTGGACTTTATCGAGGCAGCCCGATTCCGGGATGAGATGTATGAACTTGAGAAGTTATTGAATAAAAAGTAGCTAGCCTATGCCGACTGTTTGTAAATCTTGATGTTTCCCTTCCTATTCACAAATCCATAATTCTCTACTGTGAACTAGAATAATGAAAAGCAAGCTGCTTCAAATTTATGCAAAAAAAACATCCGCCAGTTGACGGATGCTCACTATTAAAATATGTCTTTTGGGTGTTAGCCCAGGTACGATTTAAGCAATTTGCTTCGTGATGTGTGTCGCAATCTCCTGATTGCTTTTTCTTTGATCTGTCGAACACGTTCCCTGGTTAATCCGAATTTCTCGCCAATTTCCTCTAATGTCATTTCCTGAATCCCAATACCAAAGAATAATCTGATTATATCCCTCTCTCTTTCAGTAAGAGTAGCAAGGGCCCTTTCAATTTCTTTGATAAGCGACTCATTCAACAGAGTGCTATCAGCATTCGGAGAATCATTATTGGGAAGAACATCCAGCAAACTGTTGTCTTCACCATCGACAAATGGTGCATCAACAGATACATGCCGGCCTGATACACGTAAGGTATCAGAAACTTTCTCCCTTGGGAGATCTAGCGCTTCCGCTACTTCCTCTGGAGAAGGTGTTCTCTCATATTCCTGCTCAAACCGCGAAAAAGCCTTGTTGATCTTATTTAACGATCCAACCTGGTTAAGCGGTAAGCGCACAATACGAGACTGTTCAGCAAGTGCCTGCAAGATTGATTGACGAATCCACCAAACGGCATAAGAAATAAACTTAAATCCCCTGGTTTCATCAAACTTCTCAGCTGCCTTAATAAGCCCGAGATTGCCTTCATTAATTAAATCAGGCAATGTAAGTCCCTGGTTTTGATACTGTTTCGCAACAGAAACCACGAATCTAAGGTTAGCACGAGTCAATTTCTCAAGAGCATCGTGATCTCCCTTCTTAATTCTCTGAGCCAAGTCAACTTCTTCCTCAACCGTAATCAAATCTTCCCTTCCAATCTCTTGCAAGTACTTATCAAGTGAAGCACTTTCCCTGTTCGTAATTGATTTTGTGATCTTTAACTGCCTCATTTTTTCTCCTCAACTTTTTTACAAAGGTATACTTTTTATAGATGCAATTCAACAATAGTGTAGATTTTGTGGTATTCCCTTAGCGAATGCGCAGGCTAAACTCCATACCATCAGGCCTTACACCTTGAATGGAATTAATCTCTTCACCAGTATCTGAAATTCTATTTATATCTGATACAGAACGAATTAAAGAATTGTTGATTCGGACAATTATATAGTCCTTCTTGAATCCAAGATCGGAAAGCTTACCATCCTTCATTTCACTTATTTTAATACCATTGCTTATCTTTAACTCTTCCAACTCCTCTTCTGAAATTTCAACAAATCTAGCTCCAAGAACATAATCGCTTGTCCTTACTATATCAGTTCCACCCTCCAAATTACGTAGTATAACATCATATTGTTTTGTTTTATTGTTCCTTTTTACCAGAACTGTAACTTCATCGCCAGGTCGATATTTACTGAATTGTTCCTGTAATTCTGATACAGCATTGACAGTCACACCATTCACATCCAATACAACATCCCCATTTTCAATGCCTGCAGCTTCTGCAGCTCCACCTATGGAAATATCATCAATATATACTCCTTCAATTTTATGAAGGTCTTTTTCTTCTACCAGCTCGGATGTAACATCTCTAATAGTTACCCCAAGTATGGCTCTCTGTACTCTGCCATATTCTTTCAGGTCTCCTACAATTTTATTTACTATATCTACAGGAATCGCAAATGAATTGCCCGAATAATCACCAGTTGCTGAAACTATTGCAGCGGTAATACCAATAAGCATACCATCTGTATCTACCAGCGCACCTCCACTGTTTCCGCGGTTTAAGGCTGCATCTGTTTGAATAAACGATTCAATTCTATATCTTGAACCACCCAGTATCCCTAAATTCCTTCCCTTTGCGCTAACAATTCCTGCTGTTACAGTTGAAGTAAGATTAAAAGGGTTGCCAACAGCCAGAACCCATTGTCCCAATCTAACATCTTCGGAATTCCCCATCGGAATGATAGGTAATTTTTTTGCCTTAACTTTTAATAACGCTAAATCTGTATTTGGATCGGCTCCAATCAACTTCGCCTCAAAAGTTCTCTTATCATCCAGGACAACTTCAATTTTTTCAGCACCCTGAATAACATGATTGTTGGTCACGATATATCCATCTTCGCTAATAATAACGCCGGAACCGAAACCCATTACCGGCCTGGGTTGTTGCCCCCTGTCACCATAGAAAAACTCATAAAATGGATTTACGTTTGACTCTCCCTGTGATTGTGTTTTCACATGAACTACCCCCTTCACTGTCTGCTCAGCTGTGGCTGTAAAATTAAAAGGTACAGTGCTTTTTGCCAGGGGATTTCCAAACCGGGCAAAATGCGTGTCTGTTTTAACTTCAGGTTGGATAACAATTTGATCTTTTTTTACAAAAATCATATACCCGGCAAGGGCAAAAGTAGCTCCCATAAGAGCTGTAATAAAATATACAATAAAATTTTTAACTTTCATCTTCAAAATTTCATAATTTACACTAAGTTATTTAGAAACATTCTAACATCAAATATTGTGCCTCAATTTATAGCAAAATATAGAAGTTTGTATACTAACGCCCTATAATTATGGATGTTGTATAACTTCGTTAAATTAACATATTTTAACTAAACTGTCAAAATGTACATTGATTTTTATAAATATCAGGCCACAGGGAACGATTTTGTCATGATTGACAACAGGATCGAAAATGATGTTTTTAAGAACGAAAAGATAATTCAGAGTTTATGTGACCGCAGATTTGGAGTAGGTGGAGACGGTTTAATTTTGGTTTCAGAAGATCCAGAGACTGATTTCAAAATGAGATATTTTAATGCTGACGGGAAAGAAGCTAGCATGTGCGGAAATGGAGGAAGAAGTGCTGTTGCATTTGCTTACAAATTAAATATGATATCATCTGACCATGTACAATTTACAGCCGTTGACGGGCTTCATGAAGCTATCCGATCAAACAATATTATTAAATTGAAAATGATTGATGTCGTTGATATCGTGAAGAATGGGGACAACTACTTCATTCAGACTGGATCACCTCATCACGTGGAATTTCAGACTGATATAGATGAAATAGATGTATATAAGCTGGGTAGGGATATAAGAAATAGTAAATTGTATCAACCCGATGGCACAAATGTAAATTTTGTTGAATTCAAAGATGGAATCATCAATATCAGGACTTTTGAACGTGGTGTTGAAAATGAGACTCTTTCATGTGGAACAGGAAGTGTTGCAGCCACAATAGCTGTGTCATTAAAATATGGAGGATCAGGAAATAGTTATGATTTACATGCCCCGGGAGGTAAGTTAAAAGTCTCTTTTGAAAGGTCTTCAGATGGGAATTTCAGGAATGTATGGCTGGAAGGACCAGCAACATTTGTATTTTCAGGAAAATTTAAAATTTAGAATATTTTACCCATTAAAACCAAAGAAATGAAATTGAAACAAATCGTTTTACTTGCATTAATCCTTGTTCCTGGTTGGAATCTTATGGCCCAGGAGACTGTTGTCGATTATAAAGAATTAAACGAATCCCTGGAGAAACGTTTTGAGTCATTAAACCACCGCCTGGATGAAATCGAGAAAGCCATTGACGATGTGTACTGGTACAATAAGGTTGGGGATGTGGCTTTTGTTGATAAGGTATATATGACAGGTCCTCCATTGCGCAAAGAAAAAAACCCAACTGCACAGGGTGCAGGAAATCCTGTCAAATTCTGGTCCTATATATTTGTTCCTAAGAATATTGATCCGTCAAAAAAATATCCACTGATTGTATTTCCTCATGGTGGTGTACATAGCAATTTTGGAACTTATTATACACATATTATCCGGGAACTTATGGCTCAACAATATATAGTAGTTGCAGCCGAATATAGGGGAAGTACAGGATACGGAGGTTCTCATTACCGGAAAATAGATTACGGTGGACTCGAGGTTGAAGATGTGGATGCCAGCAGGGCTTTCATGATTGAAAATTATGATATTGTAGATAAGAACAGGGTTGGCCTGATAGGCTGGAGCCACGGTGGCTTAATTACTCTTTTCAATCTTTATGATCATCCGGATAAGTATAAAGTAGGATATGCAGGAGTGCCTGTTAGCGATTTAATTGCCAGGATGGGATATAAAACGCAATCGTACCGTGACCTGTATTCAGCTGATTACCATATAGGGAAAACAGCATACGCGGACGTTGAGGAATATAAAAAAAGATCTCCGGCCTGGCATACTTCCAAGCTTCAAACTCCCCTATTAATTCATACAAATACAAACGATGCTGACGTAAATGTGCTGGAAGTAGAACATTTAATAAAAGGACTAAAAGCAGATGGTAAGAAGTTTGAGTATAAAATTTACGAAGAAATTCCTGGTGGCCACTCTTTTAATAGAATGGATACCAAAGTAGCCCGGGAGATTCGATTGGAAATATATAACTTTTTGGCCCGATACCTTGATCCACCTACTAAGTTTAAATCAGTAAAAGACCTGGAAAAAGCAGCATACGGATTTTAATAGAAGTTCTTTGGTTGCTTTTTTATAATGTTCGATGCTAATTCCATTAGCACCTAGAGATCATAATAATCAATCAGGTAGATCAGGGAAGCGATGGCTGCACTGCCCAACTGCATTTCCCGTTCATTTACGTTTTCAAACACATCGTTGGGAGAATGATGGAAATCAAAATAACGTTGGGCATCGGGGATATAACTTATTAACAAAGTACCGAATTCCCTCAATGGCCCGATATCAGCACCTCCTCCTCCTTTTACAAATCGATCTAATTCATATGGGGTGAAATACTTTTCCAGGTCTAGCAAGTTCTCCAGCCTCTCACCATCGGTTCCAAAACCAAATCCACGGGGAGTAAGGGCTCCTCGATCTGACTCAAGGGCAGCATAATGTTTTTCTCCATTTTCCCTGGCCAACTCTGCATATTTTTTGCCACCAGCCTGAGAGATTTCCTCATCCATAAACATAACTGCCCTTATCGTTCTTTTTGGTTGGATACCAAGCACTTTAAAAAGTCTTAGCACCTCGATGGATTGAATACAACCTGCACCATCATCGTGGGCACCTTCACCTGAATCCCAGGCATCAAGATGGCCCCCTATGGTGATTATTTCCTCTGGGAAAGTAGATCCTTTTATTTCACCTATTACATTGTGGGACAATTCATCCTTCAAATTGATACAAGTGGTCTTAAAATAAAAGCTCAGATCCGGATCCTTCTTCATCCATTCGCTTAATAAGTTAGCACCATTGGTACTGATCATTACAGCAGGTATTTGTGGAACATCCTTTTCATAATACATTACTCCGGTATGTGGAAAATCATCGTATCCGGTAGTAGTCGAACGAACGACTACCCCTACGGCTCCATATTTGGCAGCTTCTGCAGCTCCCTTTGTCCGTTGATCTACCGCTCCACCATAGGCTGAAAACGTGCGTATTAATTTAGGGTCCATGGCTCGGTTAAAAAAAACAATTTTTCCTGAAATTTTCTTAGACCCAAGCTCCTTCAACTCGTCCAGGCTTTGCAATTCAATTACATTTCCGGCCAAACCATTCCGGGGTGTGGCAATTGAAAGACCCAATGCAGAAACCGGAACTTCCTTAGAACCAAATACATTTGAGGATATATTAGCATATTCTGCCTCACCCCGCTCCCAATGAGGAACCATAACATCCTGCAGAAAGACCTTATCAATCTGCAACCTACCAAGAACCTGCCTCGTAAATTCTACAGCTGCAGCAGCTTCAGGTGTTCCTGAAATCCGTCCTTTTGTATTTTTACACAAATACCTTAGATTATCATAAGCCTCATGATTGCTAAGGGCTTCGTTGTAGATTTGACGAACCTGCTTTATCTGTTCATCCTGAGCAAAAATTTGAGTCATTAAACCCATTAAAAAGGCAAGTAAAATAAGCTTTCTCATTGCAATCATTTTTTTAATCTTAGTGATATTCAAAAATAACATTTTTACTATTATTTATTGCACTCTTCAACTCATTCAAGATTAAATTGAATATTGGAAAATCATTATCAAGTTTTCAAACAATGATTCAATAGAGACCCTATCAAATAAAAAAGCAGTAGAATTACCTACTGCTTTAAATTATGTGATGACCAGCATTGAGCTAATTAAACATCAATATTGGCATATTTAGCGTGTTTCTCAATGAATTCGCGTCTTGGGGGTACTTCATCACCCATTAACATAGAAAAGATGCGATCAGCCTCTGCAGCACTTTCTATGGTTACCTGGCGCAAAGTTCGATTTTCGGGATTCATAGTTGTTTCCCACAATTGTTCTGCATTCATTTCACCCAGACCTTTATACCTCTGAATATTTACAGAACTATCCTTTCCACCACCAAGTTCTTGAATCCACTTTTTTCTTTCTTCCTCACTCCAGCAATAATGCTGGGCCTTTCCCTTTTTTACCAGATACAAGGGTGGAGTTGCAATATAAAGATATCCATTTTTTATCAAATCCTGCATATACCTGAATAAGAATGTCATAATTAAAGTAGTGATGTGGCTACCATCCACATCGGCATCCGTCATGATTACAACCTTATGGTACCTCAGTTTTTCAAGATTTAGAGCTTTACTATCCTCTTCAGTACCAATGCTTACACCAAGTGCAGTAAAAATATTCTTAATCTCTTCATTTTCAAAAATCTTATGCTGCATGGCTTTTTCAACATTCAAAATCTTACCTCTGAGTGGTAAAATGGCTTGAAATTTCCTGTCTCTTCCCTGCTTGGCTGTTCCTCCTGCAGAATCACCCTCAACAAAGTATACCTCACATAAAGAAGGGTCTCTTTCAGAGCAGTCGGATAATTTTCCAGGTAAACCAGAGCCGGAAAGGACGTTTTTCCGTTGAACCAGTTCACGTGCTTTTCTAGCCGCATGCCTTGCAGTAGCTGCCAGAATCACCTTTTGTACAATGGTTTTGGCATCCTTGGGATTCTCTTCAAGGTAATGGGTCAATGAACTGCTAACTGCCTGATCTACAGAGCCCATTACCTCAGAGTTGCCGAGTTTTGTCTTCGTCTGGCCCTCAAACTGAGGCTCCTGAACTTTACAGGAAATAATGGCAGTCAGACCTTCTCTAAAATCATCACCACTTATATCAAACTTAAGCTTTGCAAGCATTCCGGATTTTTCTGCATAGCTTTTCAAGGTCCTTGTTAATCCTCTGCGAAAACCAGCCAGGTGAGTTCCACCTTCAATGGTATTGATATTATTTACATAAGAGTGAATATTTTCAGAAAATGAGGTATTATATTGCATAGCAATTTCTACCGGGATATTATTCTTTTCTGTTTCAATATAAATGGGTGTTTGGATCAACTTTTCCCTGTTTGCATCAAGAAATTGAACAAACTCTTTCAAGCCTTCTTCAGAGTAAAAGGTTTCAGTTCTGAATTCTTCCTGACTTTCACCGTCTCCATTTTCGATTCCATTCCCATTTCCATTTCCATTGGTTTCTCTTTTATCCACCAATTTAAGAAAGATACCCTTATTCAGAAATGCCAGTTCACGGAGGCGTGCTGCTAAAATTTCAAAATTATAATCAACTGTAGTAAAAATGGAATCATCCGGTATAAAAGTAATTTCGGTTCCTGTAATATCTGTTTCCCCGGCTGGTTCTACACCAGTTACTGGCTTACCCTTTTCATATTCCTGGGTATGGATCATCCCATCACGATGCACTTTAGCATATAACTTTGAAGACAGGGCGTTTACAACAGATACACCAACACCATGGAGCCCCCCGGAAACCTTATAACTATCTTTATCAAACTTACCACCGGCATGCAACACGGTCATAACTACTTCCAGGGCAGATTTTTGTTCTTTCTCATGAAAATCGATAGGAATACCCCTACCATCATCTATAACGGTTATTGAACCTTTCTCATTAATATAAACTTCAATATTTTTGCAATGGCCTGCAAGTGCTTCATCAATTGAATTATCCACTACTTCGTAAACAAGATGGTGCAATCCCTTTACACTTATATCACCAATATACATAGCAGGTCTTTTCCTAACTGCTTCAAGACCTTCGAGTACTTGTATGCTTTCTGCTGAATAATCGTTCTTTACAATTTTTTTCTTACTCATATTATCCCCATATGTTACAAGTGTTTTGAAAGTTGGGA
>RCNF010001968.1_pt1 | contig 10966 bp, 7 predicted proteins | sample 2041311 | NCBI WGS metagenome assembly RCNF01 (sample SAMN09708228, study PRJNA481090) | Marine sediment metagenome, whole genome shotgun sequencing project. | biome: marine sediment; feature: ocean; material: sediment; isolation source: Sewage treatment plant 2 marine sediment (STP2) ... | reverse complement strand
AGTCATCATCAAGATCAATCATATTTGTATCGGAGCTATCTATAAGACCAGTATCGATATCAAGCCCTTCTAGGTCATCTAAAGCTGCCACAGGGTCGATAGAGTCGTCTTCTCCTAAGATATCATCTAGATCGAAATCTTCTAGTCCATTAATATCTCCATCAAGGCTGTCATCCGAATCGCCGATATCAGCCATTTCTTCATCTAAACTTAACTTCTCAGATTCATCAAGAATAGTGTCTTCGATTAAATCATCATCAGAAAGTGCGTTAGCCATATCTCCAACAACTTCTTCTGCTTTATCACCTGCTGAAGCCACTGCTGTTCCCGCTACCATTGCGACACCCGCTGCAGCTGCTGCTACACCACCCATCTTTGGTAGTGATGAACTATCGTATAATTTACTATCTGGAAGTAATGCTTTACCCCACTCACAAATTTCATCCCAGTAGTTTTGCTTATCGTTAGCATCTAGATCCAGGAATACTTTAGTAGCTTCTTCAAATGCTTCTTTCTCGCCTGCTGCTTTGTAGTTTTCAAGTAGCTTAGCGTGTAGAGCAGCATTATCAGGATGAATAGTAATTGCACGTTTGATTTCAGATTCAGCCTGATCATGTAAGCCATATACAATGTAAACGTCCGCTTCCTGAATCAAATCATCTAATTCAGTATCAGACTCAGCGGATGCTGCTTCAGGATGTTCTTCTTCAATATCGGCATGTGAATCAGCTTGCGTATCCATCACTTCATCGTGCATGACAAACTCAGACTCATCAATTATGTCGTTATTATCAACGAATTTTGTTTCATCGTTTGCAAAGTCATCGCCCTGCTCTCCATTCAAACCATTGTCAATTAAGTTTGAGAAGTCTTCAACACCCTCTCCCTTAGATTTACGACGTCTCATGTAAGCTAAACCACCCAGAAGAGCAAGCAATGAGCCTCCTCCAATTCCAAGTGCAGTTGGTGAGCTAATCATCGCCATAATATCGAAAGACTCTTCAGCAACATCATTTTTAAATGCGCTTGCCGGCTTAACTTTAGGCGTAATAGGTTCTACAACCTCTGGAGTATTAGCCACAACTGCTGGCTCAGGCGTACGAATTATCTCGCCATTTTCATTAGCTAGACTTCCCGCCACCTGCTCTTGAATATCAGTACCTTGATTAGCTACAACTGGCTGGGCACTTTCTGCTTCGTTTTCTGCACCAGAGTTTTCAGCTGTATTGTTATTAACTGCGGCATCTGCTGTTGTTGGTGCCGGTGCAGCTTCGCCATTCAGATTAGCTTGTAGACCAGCAAGTTGTTCACTTTTAAGCGTAATTAAACGATTCTTTTTACGTAATAAAGACTCAAGTTCTGAAACACGAGATTTTAATTCTTCATTTTCATTTTGTTTAGAAGTCAAAGACTCTGTCAACATCGCTAACTGCTTATTGAGTCCTGCAACCGAACCTTTACCAGAACCTGTTGCTGATCCAGCATCATTATCAGTTTTACCCATAACTTCTAGACGGGCTGTCTGATTAGCTGACTTTGAACTTCCTTTCGCTTTTGAACTTCCTTTAGCTTTTGCAATTTGTTCTGCACGTTTAGCTTTCCAAGCTCTTGCTTGAGTAACAATTTGTGATTTGGCTGAACGAACAGCCGTTGAACGAGCTTCTTGAACAGAAGGACGAGCCATCAGAACACCTGACTTCAGGTTATTCATATTACTCTGACTAAATGCTCTACGGTTTTTCTCAAACAAGGCAACCATCATTTGCTCTTTACGAACACCTCGGTAACCTAGTTTGCCTGCAATCTTAGTTAATGTATCACCACGTCTCACACGGTAATTTCTAATCTGTGGCGCTCTAGCAACTGGTGCTGCTGCAGGTCTTCTAACCGGTGCTCTACGAGCTGGCGCAGGAGCTGCTGCTCGCACTACACGGCGTGGCTGCTGAACTCTGCGAGGTTGTTGTTGAGCGCGACGAGGCTGAACAGCAGGACGCGTAATACGCCCCTGTGCTCTTGGTTCTGCTCGCACACCTGCATTATTACTTGCGATTGCAGTATTTGGTCGCATAAGTACAGGTGGATCAAGAAGAACGGTATATTCTTTTAGGAGTTGCCCATTAGGCCAGCTAACTTCAAGTAAGAAGTTAAGGAACGGCTCATTAATTGGCTGACTTGAACTAACCAGAATAACAGGACGGCCATTTTGTACAGTCGTTCTAAAACGAATACTGTTCAAAAAGGCGGGTCTATCAATTCCTACTCGATTAAACACATCAGGAGAAGCAACTCTAACACGTAGACTCTTCGCTTCTGCGACGCTTGTTGAAAGCAAGTTAATTTTACCCTGGAAAGGCTGATTCAAACTAGATTTTGATTCAATCTCGCCTAGGCTGAGTGCGTTAGAAGCTGTTGGGATAGCCATTGCCATACAGATGGCTAGACTTAAGGCTTTCTTATTCACTTATTGTTCCCCTTTTATTATTTTTATAAATACTCTGAATCCATTCATTGTTTCAACAATCTCGAAACATTCCTGCGACTCATTGCTCTAATTAGAGCTAATGGTTAGTTATATTTTTTGTTATTAAACATTCACTCATAACGTCATTTATTTATTATTAATGTTACGTCGTAAATGCTCCAGATCCCTAAATACTGGATACTGTGCACAAATATATCAAAATAAGCATGAATCAAAACTGAACAATACTGTTTATTGTCAATATTTGCCCTCATGCAAAAAAAAAACTGTCAGAAAGTGACACTTTCTGACAGGTTTTAACGTTGTAGCCTTTATAAACCTTATTTATCTATCAAGGTTTAAATAAGAGTAATTCTACAAAGCTTGTACTCATACAACCCAAGAATTAGAAAAACTCTGTTTAGATTCTATTTAGTTTCTGTTTAGATATAGTCACGAATTAAAACTTCAGCAATTTGAATACTATTTAAAGCAGCACCTTTTCTCACGTTATCAGCAACCACCCACATGTTTAGACCATTAGAGTGTGAGATATCTTCGCGAATTCTGCCAACATACACAGCATCGCTATTAGCGCCTTCAGAAACAGCCGTCGGATATCCTCCGTCTTCACGCTTATCAATCACCTCTACGCCATCAGTATTCTGCAATAACTCCGTTGCGTATTCTGCAGATATCTTGTCACGTGTTTCAATATGAATCGCTTCAGAGTGACCAAAAAACACGGGAACACGAACCGCAGTCGGGTTAACAAGAATATCATCATCCTCCATGATTTTATTTGTTTCCCAAACCATCTTCATTTCTTCTTTGGTGTATCCATTTTCTTGGAACACATCAATTTGCGGGATAACATTGAACGCAATCTGCTTAGGATAAACATCAACCTTCGCTTCTTTACCATTTAATAGCTGAGCAGTTTGACTAGCAAGCTCTTCAATCGCAGGCTTACCAGAACCTGATACCGCCTGATAAGTGCACACATTAATACGTGTGATTTTAGCTGCATCATGAATAGGCTTTAACGCCACCAACATTTGAATCGTAGAACAGTTAGGGTTTGCAATGATTCCACGGTTTGTATATTCAGCCACTGCGTGAGGGTTTACCTCTGGCACAACCAATGGAATATCATCGTCGTAACGGAATTCAGAGGTATTATCGATAACCACACAACCTTGTGATGCTGCGATTGGCGCAAACTCACGAGAGATCGAACCACCTGGTGAGAACAAACCAATTTGTACTTTAGAGAAATCAAACGTGGATAAATCTTCAACAACCAGGCTCTTATTTCCAAACTTTACACGTTTTCCTGCAGAGCGCTCACTCGCTAACGCGTAAACCGTTCCTACTGGAAATTTACGTTCTGCCAGAATCTCTAGCATTACTTCGCCTACCGCACCTGTTGCGCCAACTACGGCAATATCATATGTTTTTGACATGTTTCTTCTCCGTGCCTATTTATTTTACTTCTAAATTTCGTCAGTTCCGCGTTGAAAAATCATCATTTACATTTGTAAACTCATATTTTTCGACTTGACTGCCAAAATTTAAAAGCAAACTAAACAGACACAATGTTAATTAATGTTAAGTTATTTAGCTTTTTAAAGATGCTATAACCGCATCTCCCATTTCGCTTGTACTTACTTTAGTTGTTCCTTCAACATAAATATCAGCAGTACGCAACCCTTGCTTCAAAACAGATTCAACCGCAGCATCTATCTTATCGGCTAATTCTTCTTGATTTAAAGAGTAACGCAGCATCATGCTCACCGACATAATCGTCGCCAAAGGGTTTGCAATATTTTGACCTGCGATATCAGGTGCTGAACCATGAATCGGCTCGTACATCCCTTTACCGTTTGCATCTAAAGAGGCTGATGGCAACATGCCGATAGAACCCGTTAGCATTGCAGCCGTATCCGATAAAATATCGCCGAACATATTGCCCGTTACCATTACGTCGAACTGCTTTGGGTCTTTAACTAACTGCATGGATGCGTTATCCACATACATGTGACTCACTTCAACTTCTGGGTATTCCTTAGCCACACGATCAATAACCTCGTGCCACAACTCCATAACCTCTAGAACATTGGCTTTATCTACCGAACAAAGACGCTTGCCACGCTTCATTGCAATTTGGAATGCAGAATGAGCAATGCGTTCAATCTCAGATTCTTTATAAATAAGCGTGTTATAACCTTGGCGCTCACCGCCTTCTAACTCACGAATACCGCGTGGCTCACCGAAGTAGATGCCACCCGTTAATTCACGAACAATCATCATATCCAGACCTGCAACAATCTCAGGGCGTAATGATGAAGCATCTGCTAACTCTTCATTAAGAATTGCAGGACGAAGGTTTGAGAATAATTGTAGATCAGCACGAATACCCAATAAACCACGCTCTGGCCTAAGGTCACGAGGTAATTCATCGTATTCATAACCACCTACAGCACCTAATAAAATAGCATCCGCTTCTTTAGCTAGAACTTGAGTCGCTGGCGGATAAGGATGACCATCAGCGTCGTAAGCTGCTCCACCAATGTCGCCATTGGTAATTTCTACATCCAAACCGAAATCTGATTTAAGGGCGTGGATTACTTTGATTGCTTCAGCAACAATCTCTTTTCCGATGCCATCACCGGGAAGTACTAAAATCTTCTGTGTCATTTACTTATCCTGTTAATTCTTTATTTATTTATGTTTTGTTAATTCTGTATTTCTTAGGTTCTTTATCTTTTTAAAAAACCTTTATAAGTAGGGGAGCGGCTTTAGCTATTCTATTAGCACTTCATCTAGTTCGACCATTGTACATCGACGATTCCTAAAGGAATCTACGATGGACTTTTCTGGCTCTTGGTGAGCCTAGAAAAGCCACCCCCCTACTTTTAGCCACTTTTTAACTAATCCTATTCACTGACTAGCTAAATAACCACGGAGCAGTTTGTTTACGCTTTTCTTCGTAGTTTCGAATCTCATCAGCATGCTCTAGTGTCAAACCAATATCATCCAAACCATTTAACAAGCAGTATTTTCTAAACTCATCGACATCGAAACCGTAGGTTTTGCCGTCTGGTGCAATTACTTGCTGTTGCTCAAGGTCTACTGTTAATTCATAACCTTCTTCAGCTTCAACCGCATTAAATAGTTCATCAACATCATCACTCGATAAAACAAGCGGTAACAAACCATTTTTGAAACTGTTATTAAAGAAGATATCTGCATAGCTCGGAGCGATAACGGCACGAATTCCAAAATCAGTTAATGCCCAAACTGCATGTTCGCGTGATGAACCACAACCAAAGTTTTCACGTGCCAATAAAACTGACCCGCCTTGATAACGCGCTTGGTTCAGAATAAAGTCTTCTTTAATTGCACGTTTTGAATGATCCATTCCTGGCTCACCCGCTTTTTCATAGCGCCAATCATCGAATAACGTCGGGCCAAAACCCGATCGACTAATCGACTTCAAATATTGCTTAGGAATAATCGCATCGGTATCAACATTCGAACGATCCAATGGGATCACTAAACCTTTGTGTACTGTAAACTTATCCATGATTAAACCTCCGCCCTATCAAGTTCGCGCACATCAACGAAGTGCCCTTTGATCGCAGCCGCTGCTGCCATAGCAGGACTCACCAAATGCGTTCTTCCACCTTGTCCCTGTCGTCCTTCAAAATTTCGATTAGAAGTCGATGCACAACGCTCACCTGGCTCCAACTTATCGGCATTCATCGCAAGGCACATAGAACAACCTGGCTCGCGCCATTCGAATCCGGCATCAGTAAAGATAATATCTAAACCTTCATCTTCAGCCTGTTTTTTGACTAAACCAGAACCCGGAACAACCATTGCCAACTCTACATTAGCGGCAACTTTATTACCCTTAACTACAGATGCTGCTTCGCGCATATCTTCGATTCGTGAATTGGTACATGAACCAATAAATATTTTATCGACAGGAATTTCATTGATTGCTTGGCCCGCTTCAAGCCCCATATATTCTAGTGCAGAAGCAATACCTTGGCTTTTAACCGCATCATCTTCAGCCGCAGGATCAGGCACTTTCGCATTTACCGATAACACCATTTCAGGTGAAGTACCCCACGTTACTTGTGGCTCGATACTACCTGCATAAATACGTACGATTTCATCGAACTCTGCATCATCGTCTGATTTAAGGTCTTGCCACGCTTCAACCGCTTTATCCCAAGTCTCGCCAGTTGGCGAATAAGGGCGGCCTTTTACGTAATCGATAGTAGTTTGGTCTACGGCGATCATACCCGCACGCGCACCACCTTCGATTGCCATATTACAAACCGTCATACGACCTTCCATAGAAAGATCCATAATCGCTTCGCCAGCAAACTCAATCGCGCAACCTGTACCTCCAGCCGTACCGATCTCACCAATAATAGCCAACACGATATCTTTTGCCGTTACGCCAGGGCCCACTTTACCCTCGACGCTAACCAGCATATTCTTCATTTTTTTCTGAATTAAACACTGGGTCGCCATTACGTGTTCAACTTCAGAGGTACCGATACCATGCGCTAATGCGCCAAACGCACCATGCGTAGAAGTATGTGAATCACCACACACAACCGTCATTCCCGGTAAAGTCGCACCTTGCTCAGGGCCAATAACATGTACGATTCCCTGGCGGATATCATCCATCAAAAATTCATTGATTTTGTATTCTTCACAGTTTTTATTTAGCGTTTCGATCTGAATCTTGGCAACAGGGTCAGAGATGCCTGCTGTGCCATTACCGCGATGCGCTGTGGTTGTCGGCACATTATGATCAGGAACAGCGACAATCGAACTCGCACGCCAAAGATCACGCTTCGCCATTCTCAAGCCTTCAAAAGCCTGTGGTGATGTAACCTCGTGTACAAGATGACGATCGATGTACAACAAGGCAGTGCCGTCTTCTTCACGGACTACATGCGCATCGAATATCTTATCGTAAAGTGTTTTTCCTGACATAAAATCTTCCTTTAAAATTAACTGTAGATAATAAGCACGATATAAAAAAGTTGCGTAACGCCCTACTTATCTATCATTTATGCGAGTTTACTCTTAATACTTATATAACTATAATTGTATATTTTCATGTTTTTCATTCCAATTAGTTATATAGGATATTAATCTTAAAGTTTATGGATATATCAGCGTACAGAGCTTTCATTAGCGTTGCCGAATTAGGCACATTTTCTAAAGCGGCGGAACATCTTTATATTACGCAACCTGCCGTAAGTAAACGCATAGCGCTACTGGAAGACCAACTGGGTAGCAAATTATTTGATCGTGTAGGTAAACGTGTGATGCTCAATGAAGCGGGGCGGGCTTTATTGCCGATTGCAGAACGCATTATGCAAGACATGAAAGAATCACAACGCGTTATCGACAACCTCAATGGCCAGGTGAGTGGTGAATTATCACTCGTCACCTCCCACCATATAGGTCTTCGTCGACTACCCGACATCTTAAAAAACTTTACCGAAAGCTATCCGCAAGTACGATTAGATTTAGCGTTTATGGATTCTGAAGATGCCTGTCACGATATAGAAAAAGGCAATTTCGAACTTGGCGTAGTCACGCTTCCATTATCAAGTTCAAAACGCCTAAAGATTACACCCCTATGGAATGATCCGCTGACTATCGCCGTATCACCTGACCATCCATTAGTAGACGTAGCCAAAGACAAGGCGATCAATTTAACTGAGCTTGCCAAACACAGCGCCATTCTGCCCGCAATTGGCACCTATACGAGAAGTATTATTGAACAACCGGTGATTCAAAAACAAGGCGCACTCGACGTGATCCTAGAAACCAACTACCTAGAAACCATCCGCATGATGGTAGCCATCGGCCTAGGTTGGAGCGCACTACCTAAAGCCATGCTTGGGGATGATCTGGCCGAAATTAAAGTTAAAGGTTTAAAAATCGAACGTTCACTGGGGATTGTGCAACACGCCAGTCGTAGTCTTTCAAATGCGGGTAAAGCATTTATAGAGATTCTGGAGCAAAATAAAAGTAACAATACAAACAACTAAGGCTAACGTGTTTAGATCTCTCATTAAAGAGAGATTCTGTATAATTCATTTAACTTTTAAGGGTATCTTCGAGAGTTGATGTTTTTGAGAAGTACTAAGTAACAAATAGACAAGCAGCTCATAGTCACAGGGATTGTAGGAAATTATTCATCATGCTCTATTATTTAACATTTGGGCTTGCTTTGGGGTTGGCCGCAGGTTTTTCTCCTGGCCCCCTATTAACTCTGGTAATTTCTGAAACTCTTACGCACGGATTATCTTCAGGAATTAAAGTAGCTTTAGCCCCGATTATTACTGATGCACCCATTGTTTTAGCAACTTTCCTGATTGCTACGCAGTTATCCGATGTAAATAACATTCTTGGGATTATTTCATTGATTGGTGGTTGCTATGTTTTATACATGGCTTATGAAAGCACCAAACAAAAAGATCAAAAAAACACTCAGATAAACACAAAGCCCAGATCACTCCTTAAAGGTGTAATTACCAATGCGCTAAGTCCGCACCCTTATTTGTTCTGGTTAAGTGTTGGTGCTCCAACAGTCGCAAAATCAATAAACGTTAGTGTTATCGCACCCATACTTTTTATTAGTGGTTTCTACCTAATGCTTGTGGGTTCCAAGGTCTTTTTAGCTGTGTTGGTTGGAAAATCAAAATCTTTCTTAAATGGTGCGGCTTACATTTATACAATGAGATTCCTTGCATTCACACTGGGTATATTTGCAATTATTCTTTTTATAGATGGACTAAAACTATTGGGGATATATCAGACTTAGGATCAGTTTCGCTAAAACGCCTAATGCTAAAGCTAATAATCGAGTTGAAACGTTTCAAAGAACGAAACGAAAACTCGCTAAAAGGTGGGGGGTGTCATTTTCAAACCTTATTTTGATTAAGGTCGACGAATTTCTCGCTAAGTTTATCTTCTTCTCTACAAATACTTAACAAGTCCTCAATAAAATAACGAAGTGCTCGTTGTTCAATCTGCTTGATTTTCGCTTGTTGTTTTTCGTTTAACATGTGATACATCGTTGCTGCACCAAAGTCTCCGACAATAATATTGGCCTCATCATCAAACAAGGCGTTATGCGCATATAAGTCACCATGACATACTTGCTTCGAATGTAAGTGTGTAAAGACATCTTCCATTTGAGAAACGATTTTATCAATTTGTTCGATTGATAAAGTGAAATCATCTGGAAAAGTGTCTCGTGTACACGTTTCAAAATTGGGTGGTTGTCCTAAATTATTATAGTGAGGCGGTATCAAACTCATGATTAATGCGAGATAGCCTTTTTCATTTAACTGAGTTTCATTTAACCTAGTTTCATTAACCTGTGCTAAAGACTTTACTAAGTTTGGATGATTTCCCACTTTCAAACACGCCTGTAATTCATCTTTTGGGTAACCATCGCTAGTGACTTCACCTTTAAAGACTTTAACGGCAATATCATCTTGAAATTGATCTTGTTGGTGATTCCACCGTGACTTTGAAATAACACCAGACGCACCTCGTCCAAGTTCCTCTTCTAAAGTGTAACTGGATGAAGCTATTTCTGGGGCTGACTGAATTTCTTCATCTGACCGACTAAATGGGTTACCAGAAAAAGCTAACCACGCAAGTTTAGGTAAATCGAGTAATTGATCAGGGCACTCAATAAGTTGGTTAGCTGCGATACGCACTAACTCAAGGTTTGTCGATTGCGCTAAGGTTTGAGGGAGATGTGTTAAGCGATTACCCGCTAATGCTAATTTTTGCAGTCTCGGACGCTCGCCCAAGGAGTCAGGCATAGTACTTATTTGATTATCCGTTAAAATCAGCCAACGTAACTTAGATGGCAATGAGTTCGCAGGGACATGCTTAATTCTATTAGATTTAAAACCCACCACTTCTAAGTTCGAGCACTGACCAAGCACTTCTGGCAATTCCTCAAACTCATTGTCTGAGGCAAACAATATCTTAAGCTTTTCCAACTGTTTGAGCTCTTCTGGCAGTGAGCTTAATTTATTGTTGGTTAAATCAAGAATTTCTAAGCTATCGGCTAGTGATAATATTTCCATAGGAAATGACGTTAGGTTTTCTGATAATGCTAGGCGCTGAATACCAGATAGTTCACCAGATCTTAATTGAGAAAGCGTATGCAAAATGATAATCCCATGCGTAAAACGTGATACAAAAGAGCGGGGAGTTTACTAGAAACATCACTAAGAGATCAAAGAGATCAACTTCGTCTTAGACAAAGTTATAATTAAGTCACCCCCCTACTTATAAGCACTTTATGAATACTCCACCGGCTAAAGCCGGTGGTTTCAAGCTACGGCAAAAGCCGATCATTTCGCCTAAAGGCGATTTACAACACACTAAAGTCATCATCAGTGTCATTCGGCTTCTGGTTTTCTATATATGCTTTCC
>RCNF010001967.1_pt1 | contig 10966 bp, 8 predicted proteins | sample 2041311 | NCBI WGS metagenome assembly RCNF01 (sample SAMN09708228, study PRJNA481090) | Marine sediment metagenome, whole genome shotgun sequencing project. | biome: marine sediment; feature: ocean; material: sediment; isolation source: Sewage treatment plant 2 marine sediment (STP2) ... | reverse complement strand
CTTTTCGACGCCGAGTTCGACGTCGGGGAGCACGCGGCGGAAGACGGAGTCGATCGGTACTACCAGGCGCAGGTCGTTTGGGATGAGACCATGGGTTCGCGCGTGGCCGAGACGCTTGGGCGGGCCAATGGGCCTGCCAAGATGGTCGTGTTCGCCGGCCGGGTGCACGTAAAGCGGGGCCTCGGCATCCCCGACAGGGCGGCAAAGCGCGGCGCAACGCCCTATGCCGTGGTCCTTCCCGTGACCAAGCAAGAGCTCAAAGCGGAGCTGAAATTGCCGCCGGAAGAACGCTCAGCGGACTTTTTCTGGGCTTTAGAGCAGTGAATTTGCGCCTGTTTGCGCTGCGGCCTCGCGCAAACTAGAACACGTTTCAGTTTCGGCCGGCCCGGCCGGGCTAGGCGTCCGAAGCCGCGCGCTCGGAACCGCCGAAAGGAATCTCCATGACGGATTGCTTCATCTACGATGCGGTGCGCACCCCCCGCGGCAAAGGACGAAAGAAGGACGGCGCGCTCGCCGATGCACCGCCTTTGCGGATGGCCAAAACCGTCCTGCAGGCGCTGCCGGAACGATCCGACTTCGACAGCAAAGAGATCGAAGACGTGATTCTCGGCTGCGTCGAACCCGTAGGGGAGCAGGGTGCCAACGTCGGTCGAATGGCTGCCCTGATCTCAGGATACGACGACAGCGTTCCCGGCGTTCAGCTCAATCGATTCTGTTCCTCGGGTCTCGAAGCGGTGAACGTGGCGGCGGCCAAGGTGAAGGCCGGCGATGTCGATCTCATCGTGGGTGGCGGGATGGAGAGCATGAGCCGGCTTTCAATGGGTGCGGCAGGAGGCGCCTGGGCGACCGACCCCGAGCTCGCATGGGGGACATCGTTCGTGCCGCAGGGGATCGGCGCTGACCTGATTGCGACCAAGTACGAATACAGCCGTCTCGACGTCGACTCCTTCGCGGTGGAGAGCCAACGTCGCGCGGCAGCCGCATGGGAAGGCGACCACTTCGACAAGTCGATCGTGCCAGTCAAAGACTGCATTGGCGTCACGATGCTCGATCGCGATGAGCACATGCGACCGGGCACGACCCTCGACGACCTCTCCCAGCTCAAACCAAGCTTCGAAATGATGGGCCGAAACTTCGGCTTCGATGCGGTTGCGATTCAGAAGCACCCGGACGTCGAGCAGATCCTTCACGTTCATCATGCGGGCAACTCGTCGGGCATCGTTGACGGCGCCGCCGCGGTCTTGCTCGGCAGCAGGGACGCCGGAAAGCGGCTAGGGCTCGAGCCGCGGGCGCGGATCGTAAAGTCCGCGACAGTCGGCAGCGAGCCCTGCATCATGCTCACCGGCCCGATGCCTGCCTCTCGAAAGGCTCTGGCAAAGGCCGGCATGCAGACGTCCGATATCGACCTTTGGGAGATCAACGAGGCGTTTTCGGCGGTCTGCCTTCTCTTCATGGAGGAAATGGGAATCGACCACTCCGTGACCAACGTGAACGGCGGCGCCATTGCCTTCGGGCATCCCCTGGGCGCAACGGGAGCGATGCTCCTTGGAACCATGGTGGACGAGCTCGAGCGGCGCGACCTCAACACCGCGTTGATCACCCTGTGCGTCGGCGCCGGCATGGGTACTTCAACCATCATCGAGCGAGTCTAAGGCAATGGCGATTATCGACTATCGAGTGGAAGCCGGATCGGCGATTCTAACCTGGGACGACAAGGACCGCCCGATGAACGTCCTCAGCGGCGATGCGCTCGCAGAGCTCAGCACCGCGGTCGAGAAGGCGGTCGCGGACGACCAGGTGAAGGGCATCATTCTCACCTCGGGCAAGAAGGGCGTCTTCGTCGCCGGCGGCGATCTTCAGCAAATCGAGTCGCTGGGCTCAGGGCCCATCGATGCGGCCGCTCTCTTGAAGCGCACGGGCGCGGTTCTCGACCAACTTCGACGGATGGAAACGTGCGGCAAGCCTGTGGTCGCTGCGCTCAATGGCGTCACGCTGGGCGGTGGCTATGAGATCGCGCTCGCCTGCCATCGCAGGATTCTGGTCGATCGGCGGCACGCGCAGGTTGGTTTGCCAGAGGCGGGCCTCGGTTTGATGCCGGGCGCCGGCGGCACGCAGCGGCTTCCGCGCCTGATCGGTTTACAAAGCGCGCTTGGGCTGATCATGCAGGGAAAGCAGCTCGGCCCGGATAAGGCGCTCGAACAGGGCCTCGTGGACGAGCTCGTCGAGCCTGAGGGCTTGATCCCGGCCGCAATGAAATGGATCCAAGAGGGCGGCACCGCGACTCAACCTTGGGACCGAAAGCGCTACGAGGTGCCTGGCGGCGGCGCCGGCTCGGTGGCCTTCGCGCAGACCCTGATGGGCTCGAACGCAATGACCCACGCGGCCACCTTCGGGAACATGCCTTCGCAGCAAGCGATCTTGCAGGCGGTCTATGAGGGCCTCGGGCTTCCAATGGACCGGGCCGGCAAGGTGGAGACGCGGCAGTTCATTCGCGTCCTTCAAGACCCGACGGCGCGCAGCATGCTGCGTACCCTGTTCTTCAGCCTGCAGGAGTGCCAGAAGGGCGCGCGCAGGCCCAAGGACGTGCCCCGCTTCGACGTGAAGAAGGTCGGCATCATCGGCGCCGGCCTCATGGGGCAGGGCATCGCTCACGTTTCTGCCAAGGTGGGGATTGACGTCGTCCTGCTCGATCGGGACCTGGCGAGCGCCGAGCGTGGCAAAGAGAAGGTTGCCCAGACCCTGGAACGCCGCCTCGCGAAGGGCCGCACCACCGCGGATCGCGTGGAAGGGATTCTCGGCCGGATCCATCCGAGCGCCGACTACGAGGATTTCAAGGACTGTGATGTCGTCGTCGAGGCGGTTTTCGAGGACCGCGACATCAAGGCCCGGGTCACGAAAGCTTCCGACGCGCAGCTCGGCGACGCCGCGATTTTTGCATCCAACACCTCGGGCCTTCCCATCACCGATCTCGCAGAAGCGTCGAGCCGCCCGGAGAACTTCATCGGCCTGCACTTCTTTTCGCCGGTCGAGCGAATGCAGATGGTCGAGATTGTCGTGGGCAAAAAGACATCGGAGACGACGCTCGCGAAGGCCTGGGACTACATTCTCAAGATCAAAAAGGCCGGCATCGTGGTCAACGACAGCCCTGGTTTCTACACGAGCCGTGTCTTCGGTACGTTCATTTCGGAGGGCAATCATCTTCTGGTCGAAGGTGTGAAACCCGCCTTGATCGAGAACGCGGCCAAGTCCGCCGGCATGCCCATGCCGCCGCTCGGGATTTCGGACCAAGTTGGGCTCGGGACGATGCACAAGGTCGCCAAGCAGGCCGAGAAGGACGCCCATGCCGCCGGGAAGAAATGGGAGCCGTCTCCCGCGCAGGCGATCATCGCGTCGCTGATCGAAGATTACGATCGCTGGGGCGCTCACCCACCCGCAAAAGAAGACGGTGCGCCCCGCGCGCCAGGCGGATTCTACGACTACCACGAGTCGGGTAAGAATCTGTGGCCCGAGCTCAGCACAGCGATGAAGGCGTGGATCGAGCGCACTGACCAGGAGCCAAGCGCCGAGACCGTGCGGCAGCGCTACTTGTTTACGCAATGCTTGGAAGCCGTCCGCTGTCTCGAGCAGGGGGTCATCACTGACGTACGCGACGGTGATGTCGGCGTCATCATGGCGGTCGGGTTCCCGGCGTTCACCGGTGGGCCGTTTACGTTCATCGACAACTACGGCCTCTCCGAGTTCGTTCGCGACGCCGACGCACTCAGCGTCCGCTTCGGCGCTCGCTTCGAGCCACCCAAGCTTCTCCGCGACATGGCCGCCGAGGGCCGCACCTTCTATTCGTAGCGGCTGCGTCGGTCTCTAGCGATAGCCCGCGGCCTGGAGCGTGAACAGGTGGGCGTACTTTCCGTCTTGGCGCATCAGTGTTTCGTGCGTGCCGCGCTCGGTCACCTGGCCGCGTTCGAGCACGACGATTTCATCGGCAATGCGGACCGTCGAGAACCGATGTGAGATTAGAATCACCATTTTGTCTTTGGCGAGGCGGCCGAAGCGCTCGAAGACGGTGGCCTCGGCCTCTGCATCCATCGACGCCGTCGGTTCATCGAGGACCAGGATGTCCGCTTCGTCGCGCATGAAGGCTCGTGAGAGCGCGATCTTTTGCCATTGGCCGAGCGAGAGCTCGTGCCCGTCTTCGAACCAACGACCGAGCTGTGTCGCGTAGCCCGACGGCAGCCGCTCGATGAACTCGTGGGCCATGCCCTTCTCAGCAGCGGTCCGCCATCGCTCCGGGTCGCTGAAGCCTTGTGCGTCCCCAACGCCGACGTTCTCGCCGGCAACGAGCTGGTAGCGGACGAAGTCTTGAAAAATTACGCCGACCCGCTTTCGAAGGGCATCGAGGCTCCAGGCGTTGAGCTCGAGCCCATCGAGGGTGATCCGGCCTTCGGTTGGCTGGTAGAGCCGTGTGAGGAGCTTGATCAGGGTGGTTTTTCCAGCCCCATTCTCGCCGACCAGGGCGAGCTTGCTTCCGGGGTTCAGATGCAGGTTCACGTCGCGCAGGGCGGGCGTTTCAATGCCCGGGTAGGTGAAGCTCACGTTCTCGAACCGAATGCCATCCCCGGGCTTGGGGCCTTTGGTTGCGGAGCCGCTTTCGTCGGGCGACTCGTAGTCGAGGTACTCGTAGAGGTTCGAGAGGTAAAGACTGTCTTCGTACATCCCTCCAATGGAGGTGAGGATCGACGCCAACGCGGATTGCCCCTGCTTGAACACCAGGAGATACATCGTCATGTCACCGAGCGTGATGCGTTTGGCGATTGTCTCGATGGCGATCCAGGCGTAGGCGCCATAGAAGGCCACCGTGCTCAACAGACCGAGCAGGAAGCTCCAAGCACCCCGACGCAGGGTGAGCGCGCGATCCTCGACATACAGCTCGCGAAAGATTTCGCGGTATCGATTGAGAAAGACGGGACCGAGGTCGAAGAGCTTGACCTCCTTGGCGAAGTCTTCACGGGCGAGCAGCACCTCGAGGTAATTCTGTTTTCGCGTTTCTGGAGCGCGCCAAGTGAACAGCCGAAAGGCGTCTGCCGAAAAGCGAGTTTCGACGAAGAAGGACGGAACGGCCGCGACCACCAGGACTGCGAGTGTCCAGGCAGAGAGCTGCAGCAGAAGCCCGCCGTATGCGATGAGCGAGAACGAGTGCTGCGCGAGCTGGAAGCTTCGCATCACCAAGCTGAGCGGCCGCTGGGAAGCTTCGCGTCGAGCGCGCGTCATTCGATCGTAGAGCTCCGAGTCTTCGAAAGCGGCCAGGTCGAGGGTCAGCGCCTTCTCGAGAATCATCTCGTTGACCCGTTGCCCGAGGAGCGCACGCAGGAGCTGGTTACAGGTGCTCAGCCCCTTTTGTGCGCCTGCCATGACGGCCACCAGCCCGAGCTCCAGCGCTACCCAAGTCAACGCGGCCTGCTGGTCTTCCGTCGCGCCCGTTTCGGCGGCGCGGACCACCGCATCGACGATCAGTTTCCCCACCCATGCGGCGGCGGCAGGGATCACGCCGGCGACCAAGCTCAGCAGCCCGAGCGCGAAGCTCAAGGCGTGACTGGTCGTCCACACTAGACCGAAACCCTGCTTCAACTGGCGAAACACCCCGAGAAGCTGCGGCCGATCGAGTCGGGGCGGTGAGTCCATCGGCCGAGTCTAGAGCGCGCATCGCTTCGCGCCATAGCCCGCCTGCAAGGGCCGTGGTACGACTCCGGAGGCGCGTTTGGTTGATGACGAAGCGAGACAAAGGTCCCCGCATTCGAAAGGTGCCCTCCGGGGATAACCGCCAGCGGCTGGTTTGCCCAGACTGTGAGTACGTTGCCTACGAGAATCCCAAGGTCGTGGTTGGCGTGGTCGCGACCTGGGAAGACAAGCTGCTGATGTGCAAGCGCGCGATCGAACCGCGGCGCGGTTTCTGGACCTTGCCCGCGGGTTTCATGGAGCTCGGCGAGACCCCAGAAGAAGGCGCATCGCGCGAGGCCTGGGAAGAGGCCTGTGCAAAGCTCGAGATCATCGACCTGCTCGCGGTGTACAGCCTGCGCCACATCAGCCAGCTTCAACTCTTCTATCGCGCTCGCTTGATTTCGCCGGACGTCTCGGCTGGGATCGAGAGCGAAGAGGTGGGGCTCTTCAGCTTCGACAACTTGCCGGCCACCGATTTGGCCTTTCCTTCGGTCCACTGGGCGATCGACCATTTTCAACGGGTCCGAGGCGCAGAGTCGTTCGTTCCGTTTCGAAATCCGCCGGGGTACGGCGGTGAGATGAATCGTGGCCGCTGACACACGGCCGCGTCGTCGCTGACACGGCGAACGAGCGCCGGCGGGCCAAAAGCCTGGGAATTTCGATTGGCATGGAGCGTGCTCTGTTCTGCGGCAGGAGGTCCCATGAACATCGAGCCCAAGATCACCATTCCCTTCCTCGTCGCCCTGCTGGTCACCGCAGCGTGCGGTCGTGCGAAACCGCAGAAATCCGAGCCGACCGATCGAGCGAAACCGGCGCAGGCCATACTGACTTCAACCGCGCCGGCCGCCGTGCCTAAGCCCATCGAAGCGAAGAAGCCTGCGCCGCCTGTCGCGGACTTCGTCGAGGCAACAGCGGCCGAGGTGAAGCCGATCGAAACATCAGCGTCGTTCGAGCCCGAGCTGGAGAGCCTCGACGGGCTCACCATTGAGCGCCTGGTCACGGCGCCCGAGGTGGACCATCGCGAGCCGGTCGCAGCGTCCTCGGTTTTTGGCGCGCATGATGAGAGGGTGTACGCCTTCGTCGAAGTGCGTAACGAGTCCGAAGAGGACAAGACCTTGCTGGTTCATTTCATCGGCCCGGAGGGGCAGGTGAGCGGGGGCATCGAGCTTCGGATTCCAGCATCGACGCCCCGTTGGAGGACCTGGGCATACACTCGAAACGCGACGAATCCGGGGCTCTGGCGAGTCGAGATTCGAAGCGAAGACGGAACGCTGGTCGGTGCGCTGCCTTTCGAGGTCGAGCACGGCTGCTAAGGCCAAAATGAGGCATCGCGATCGCGATCCGGTATGCTGAAGGGGTGGACGAATCCTCTGTAGTGTCCCGGATCGCGCACGAATCTTGCTCGCGCGCACCGTCGCTACTCGCCAAGGGGCATTGGTGGGAGGAGCTCGACCGCGATTTCGCACGCCGCCCCGAAGGCTTCGATCTCGCTCTTGCCGACCGGCTGCGCGTCGGCGCCGCTGCCGGTTTCGATACCGTATTTCGCACCGCCGGCGCATCGATGATCTCGAGCATGGCGCTCCCTCTCGGCTACAACCCGATCGAGCTTCGAAAAGCGATCCGCGATTCCGAGCTCTACGCCGAAATCGCGAAATCGGCGGACCCGAAGCGTTTCTTTGCGACCCCGCCTTCAGGTGTTCGCGTTCGAGCCAAGAAGGGACGCTGGCTGCCGCGGTTCGAGCCCGAAGACGGGACCTGCGAGGCCCTGAGCTTCGATAGCCCATTCCAACCCGTCAACCCACATCAGCACAAGCCCTACCTGCGTCACCGAGCCAATCGTGTCGCGCACGCGCGCTTGCTTCGCCATCGAGGGGACGAGCCGCGCCCAACCATCGTCGCGATTCACGGCTTCACCGCCGATTGGTATCTGATCAACGAATGGTTTTTCGCGCTTCCCTGGTTCTATCGGATGGGTTGCAACATCGTTCTGTTCACCTTGCCCTTCCACGGCCCGAGGCAGACGCGGTTCTCGCCGTTCTCGGGGCACGGCTACTTTGCCGGAGGCACGTCCCGGCTCAACGAAGCGGTGGCGCAGTCGGTGTTTGACTTCAGGATTCTCTTCGACTGGTTGCAGCGCGAGCGAGGCGCGGAACAGATCGGCGTGACCGGATTGAGCCTCGGAGGCTTCACGACCGCCATGCTCGCAAGCGTCGAAGACCGGCTGGCTTTCGCGATTCCAAACGTCCCCGTGGTCAGCTTGGCGGACCTGGTGCTCGAATGGCAGCCGATCGGCGTGCTGCTGCGCGGCGCACTCGCCGCCCTCGGGAAGGAGCTGTCGGAGGCGAGAAGGCTCGTAGCCGTGAGCTGTCCGCTCAGCTATCCGCCGGTCCTGCCAACCGAACGCCTGATGATCGTCTCCGGGGTTGGGGATCGCCTCGCTCCGCCCAAGCACTCTCGAATCCTCTGGGACCATTGGGGGCGATGCCGCATTCATTGGTTTCCCGGCAGTCACATCATTCACATGGACCGTGGGGCGTATCTCACGGAAATGGCCCGCTTCATGGTCGGACGGGGATTTCTTCCGCAGAGCGAGCTCCCGCCCACCGATAAGCGCTAGATTTTTCGCGCGCCCTGAGTACCCTCCGCGAAACTTCGCCGAACGAGGAGCTCCATGGAACGCGTCATTCCGCTGTCTCGCCGCAAAGGCGACATCGTTGTTCTGGTCTACTTCTGGATCAACATTTTGTTCATCACCTACATCGTCGACGTCGAGCAGATCGTCCTGCCCGACATCAGCGGTGACTGGGAGTACCCCCTGTGGCCGCCGGCGTTCTTCGTGGACATCATTCATTGGTACGGCAACAACTTCGATCCTGTTCTCATCGCCCGTCCCGTCTGGTGGCGCATGACCATCTGGATCGACTCGATCTTCTTCGGGCCGTTCTACGTGTTTGCGATCTATGCCTGGACCAAGGGCAAGAATTGGATTCGCATTCCAAGCATCATCTGGGCCTCGGTCATGATGACCAACGTCACAATCATTCTCGGCGAGGAGTTCATGGGTCCGCACCTCACGCCCGCGCCGCTTCTGGTGCTCGCGTTGAACGCGCCGTGGCTCCTGGCGCCCATGTACGTGATCAAACGCATGTACAACGCCGAGACGCCTTTCACCGAGACCGTCTGAATGGCCGACTTCGTCGAGCGGTACGGGCCCTGGGCGGTCGTTGCCGGCGCCTCTGAGGGCATCGGCGCGTCGTTTTCCCAGAAGCTCGCCGCGCGTGGGCTGAACTTGGTCCTGGTCGCCCGGCGGGCGGCGCCACTCGAAACCTTGGCGGCCGGGCTTCGCGACCAGCACCGGGTCGAGGTCCGAGTGCAGCCTCTCGATCTTGGCTCGCCCGACGCGGTTTCGAAGCTCGGCGCGACGATCGAAGGCTTGGATGTCGGCCTGCTGATCTACAACGCCGCCTACTCCCCGATCGGTCGGTTCATCGACATCGAAGTCGAAGAGCATCTCAAAGCAGTCGCGGTCAACGTACACGGTCCACTCCGCTTCTCGCACTACTTTGGACGCCGCTTGGCCAAGCGAGGGAAGGGCGGAATCATTCTCATGTCCTCGATGAGCGGCTATCAAGGCACGGCCATGGTTGCGAACTACGCGGCCACCAAGGCCTACGACACCATTCTCGCCGAAGGGCTCTGGTACGAGCTCCGTAGCCATGGCGTCGACGTGCTGGCCTGCATCGCTGGCGCCACCCTCACCCCGAGCTACGAGTCCGTCACGGACGACATCCCGTCGAAGGGTCTGGCGCGTCCCATGCCGCCCGACGAGGTCACCGAGCAAGCGCTCGCAGACCTAGGCCGGCGTCCGAGCGGCGCCTCGGGCCGTCGCAACCGATTCGCCTCCGCGCTTCTGAGTAGAATCCTACCGCGGCGCGCGGCGATCGAAATGGTCAGCAAAGAGACCGTTCGCCTGTACGGCTGAGCTCAACCTCTCCAGAACCCGGCGACGTCTCCCACTCGGTCGGGAAGCGTCAGAAGCTCTTCGGGGAGCCCGACGACGATGTATCCGACTCCGCGTTCGCGGCCAAATCGTTGCTGTATTCCGTTGAGGCCGAGAGCGGAGACAGCGCCCGAGCGGACGAGGATGACGACGCGGTCAGCCAACCGGGCTGCCCGTCGAAGCGATTGTCCCTCCAATGGCCCATTCCATGCCTCGAGCTCGAGGTAACCCTCGGGCCTCACCACTTGGAGAGCCTCTGTCGCTGACGCCGAAGGGAGTCGGACGAGCGCAACGGAGGGCGCGCCCGAGGGCCCAATCGGATACGGTCCCGACGGCGGCGGGGTCTGGAGGGGAGCCCGGTGGGCGGACGGGGGTGTCACCATGGTGGGGGTGCCGGTGGGTTCGTTCATCGGAAACCAGTCTCGGTTGATTCGATCGACGAACACGCGAGCGAGCCTCGACTCGTCCGGTGAGCTTCCGACGACCAGTAGGCGCCCCTTCGCGTTCGGCACAGAATCATCAAGCCCGGCAACCAGCTCGGCGAGCCCGTCCGGATCGCTGGGCCAAGGCGTCGACGCCAGCACCGGCCCCTTGCCCCAGAAGGCGACCTCCGCCGGCGTCTCCAACCTGAGTCCTCGAAACTCGCGTCGCAACACGACCAGCAGGACGAAAATCACGGCAAGCACTGGGATCGCCAGGAAGACGACCAGCTTCATCTTGTTCTCCACCGGGTACTCCGGCACACCCCCGGGGTCCAAGACGACGAACCCGCTTGGCGGGTTACGGAGCGCGTCTTCGAGAACAGATTTGGTGGTACGCAATTCGCTTAGGAGGTTGTCGTTCACTTTGACCGCGGCCAGCAGCGCGGATGCTTCACCCTCTATCCCGGAAAAGGAAGCAACGCGATCTTGTGCTCTTTCCGCCATCCCCGACAGTCCTTTTTGGCGTTCCCGGAGAGCCGCCAGATTCGATTTCGCCGCTTGAAGCTGCCCGGCCAGGCCTTGATAGGTCGCGTTGATGCCGACCAGGCCGCCGCCGCTGGAGATCGAACCGCCTCCCGACCGCAGCTGAGCGCGCAGCTGCCCCACCTGCTGCTGAAGCGCTTGAACCCGCGGATGATCGGGGGAAAGCGAGGCTTGTGCGCTCACCAGCTCCTGCCGAAGTCGCTCGTACGTGGCTCTCTCGGGCGAGACCCCACCGCCGGCCATGCTGGTTTTGGGCGTGCTGGCCAGCAGTGTCTCCAGACTGCTCACC
>RCNF010001965.1_pt1 | contig 10973 bp, 6 predicted proteins | sample 2041311 | NCBI WGS metagenome assembly RCNF01 (sample SAMN09708228, study PRJNA481090) | Marine sediment metagenome, whole genome shotgun sequencing project. | biome: marine sediment; feature: ocean; material: sediment; isolation source: Sewage treatment plant 2 marine sediment (STP2) ... | reverse complement strand
TTACCTTTTTGATGCCCTCAGGATCGGACGCGTTCACGAGCGTGCATACGGCAATCTGCACATAGAAAAAGGTGCCAGGCACTCACTTATGATGTTGTGCGGAGATCCGGCCGGCCGATTGTGAGGCCGCGAATCGTAAGATTATAAGTGAGTGCCCGGTACCTTTTTTGTAGATTCGTCTTGACAACGACCCGGAGAAAACGAGGCGAGGACCGCTGAAGTGTGCGAATTCACCCGGAAGACGAGAAAATTTCGTTGGCCAAATATGGTCGATGAGACAATCGATGTGTCCGCCACCCCATCAAACGAACCGGAAGGGCAATGTCATGACTCTCTCTCGACTGCTTCCCTTGATTGTTTGTCTCATGCTTGCCACCACCGGCTCGGCTGAGGATGCCTCGGCGATCCCGGCGCCCCCGACGATTGTGCTGGCCGATCTGCCGGACCCATACCCGTGGCCATCACGGATCTTCAACGAAGAACCCATCGCGCTGGAGTTCAAGGTGGATCTCGACCTCCTCGCTCCGTTGGGCAACAAGACGGGTAACGGAGCCATCTGGTTCTCCGACTTCGCAAAGAACATCGGCGAGCGTCGGGGTGAGGTTGAATCGGCTCAGACAGACACTCGCATGTGGGAGTTCTACGGTAAGGAACGAAAGGTGCTCCCCCGGGATCATCCCCTGCTGATCGAAGCCGAAACGTGGGTCGATCTCGCGTCGTGGTCGTTTTACCCGGAGGTCTGGCCCTGGCAGGGCGGTTCGACACCCATCGCCAACCTCCTCTTCGCGTTGCAGCTCGGCAGGTCGTGGGTGGCTCGTGGCCAGGGCGCAGACGACCCCGAACTCGCCCTCGCGGATTACCGCCGAACCATCCGCCTCGGTCGCCTGTTGTGTCAGGACGACGTCATCTTCATCCAGAATCTGATCGGCGTAGCTCTCATTCGGAACGGCGCCGAGGCGATTTTCGACCACTCGCGCTCGCTCGATGACGGCGCCACCGCCGCCCTCGCGGCCCTGGTGATCCAGGATTGCACGGCGCTGCGTCTCGAGCAGACGAGGCGGTTCCAGAGGATCTCAGTGTTTACGGACTTCATCGCCCGGATCGATGAATCGGATGGAGAGAGCCGAACCGAGCTCCGACTCCCTGACGGGCGATTCGAAATCATCGTCGAAACAGCCACCGAAGACCCGTTCCGTGCTCTCAGGATGGAAGCGGCGATTCCCCTGTGGATCACCAGCCATCTCGGAACTCCCACCCAACGGGAAACCGCCGAGAGGATCCTCATCGGACTCCAGGACGATCCGGACCCGTTGGTCGCCGCTGCTGCCAGGGAGGTTGCGGGACGGACGTTCAACGCCGACGAAATCGAGGCGCACTGGGTCGGAGGGGCGGCGGAATCAGGTCCGTGAGCCGAAGATGACTCGATCGAGAGACATCCGCCCCGGGCCGAGGCCGAAGAGGAGGATCGAGATCACCAGATAGACCAGGGCGAGTTCATAGGAGGACCCTCCCCCCGACGCGACAAAGGGATCCCCCCACTTGAAGGCGTGCATGAAGACTGCGATCGCCATGGTGGATGCCAGAAACCGTGCCGGGCACGGATGTTACGGCGACTTCAGATCAAGTCGGGATTCATCGACATCACGTAGTAGATTCCATTGATATTCGCAATCGTGTCGCGAAGGAACTCCCTGACCGCCTCAACCGAGTAGTCATCATCACGCACGTCCATGATCTCTCTTTTGAATGAGAGGATCAGTGAGTCTTCTGGAGATTTATAGAGAGCAAGTCCCCCAAACACATTCCAATGCCGGCTCTTGTCCGTGCCGTCCTCCATATTGCCCGGCAACAGAAAGTTGTCGAGGGCGAGGGACGACGGCAGGACTTCGGGAGGGATGCCCTTGACCCATCCCAATGGTATTCGCACCGCTTCGTCCAGAAGGCCGACTGCCGCCAACTTGTCGCCTCCCATTATTCTCAGGGCCTCGCGGAAGAGGAGAATCATGGGCAGATTGTGATTGCGGAGCTGGATATCCGTCATCTGCGGGGAGGTCCGGGAAACCGAACGTAAATACCGCCTGTCGTACTGGGCGAAAAGGATGAGGCTCTTGAACTGATCGTCGCTCGTCAGACTCTTGTTCTTCTGCCACTGGGCACGGTCGAGGTAGTTCTGAAGATCCAGGAACTCTCGTGGTGAATCAAGCTCATCGAGCTTGATCTCGATTCCCAGATCGATCTGCAAATAGCGTTCGACTCCTTCAAAAACAGCCTCATGGGAGCCGGAGCCTTCCTCGAAGGCGCGGAAGCTCTCGGAGATGAGGGTTTCCTGGAGATGATCACGAAAAAACAGGATCTGGCGGATGAAATCCGATTGACCGGTCACAGAAAGGGTCTCGGCGTCTTCTACCAATCCAACGAGATGGAGGAGAAGATCGTAGAATCTCCCATCCTCGAAGAGTCCTGCACAGATGGCGAGTTTGGACGCGGCATATTCACGTTCGATCTCTGTGAGGTCCGGTTCCCGGCGTTCCCAGGCGAAGGAAAAACGAAGAGCTTCGTCATAGATTTCCTGGAGCAGACGACGCTCGTATGGCATCGCCTCATCGGAAATCGCGAAGTTCCTCAGGAAATCGAACGGTGAGTGCTCGGTCACCGGGTGGGGCAGGGAGAAGACGGGTCGGGAAACGTACTCAGTGCGCGGAAGGTACTTGAAAAGCTCCCTGGGTCTTGGGTAAGGGATTCCAGCTCCACGGGCTTGCTCCAATGCAACGTATGGATCGCCTAACCTGTACAACCGATTGAGAATCAAAAGGTCTTCTGAATCTATGGCGTCATTGCGATTGACATCGATCATGTGCAGGTCATCGGCCGTGACCGCAAATGGTTGTCCCAACACCACCGCCAGTTGAGCCTCATCCTGGCCGTTCCATGCGCGATCACCGTTCAAGTCGCCCAGCATTATGAGATCCGACGAGACGTCTACCCGTTGAACAGGAAGGAACCGGTAGATTGCCACTGCGCCTATCGCCATCAGGAATACCACAATGGCGATCACTCTCAAGGTCTTCTTCATCTTCCTTGGCTCCAGTTGATGTGCGCCACGTATCCTTCAATGACTATAGCTCCTGGTGGGTACCACGTTCAATAAGGGTGCCTAGTGGGTGGCACCGTTAGAACCTAGCCAGCGGGAGGGAAATTGGACCTCCGAGTGCTCAAAATCGTTAAGTCGTTGGGTCTGGCACTTATCCCTACTGATGAACACCCGCCGAACGCGACGGACTGTGACCCGCGCCACCCCACCGATCTTCCGTTCCGGCTAAGTTGGGTGCCGCTGGCCGAACGAGGCGAGTGCCGAGAAGCACGGGCCAGGCTCGATAAACTTCGTCGAAAGAGCCGAGATTCCCTCGTGGTTCGTCCTAAGTTCTGAAACATACGAGGAGGGCACGATGAAAGCACAAGGAACGGTTCTTCGCCTCCGGATGCGCCCGTTGACGGTCGCAATCGGCATCCTGATTTCTTTCGGTTCGATGGTCGCAACCGGCGCGACTCCTGATGCGCCGAATCCGGCGGATCTCATCACGCTCGAGCGTGTCGACGGCGTCGCACCAGACAGTGTTGCGCTCGGCGATACTCGGGAGGCGCAGCCGATCTCGCTGGCCTCCGCCGACCTCGACGAGGATGGGATCACCGATCTTGTCGTGGGCGCAGACCTCGGCGAGCGCGGTGCGCTGATAATTTATCCCGGCAATCGGCACGCGGTCTACCCGCACAGCAGTGCACCGGTGCTGACCGACGACCCTTTTCATGCGGCCATCACCTCCATCGCGACGTCGGCCTCTCCCGATGTGCTCGAGATCGGTGATTTCGACGGCGACGGTCATCGTGATCTGATCACAGGAGGTCTCGGATGGACCTCGCTCGAGGTCTTTCGAGGTCTTGGCGACGGCCATTTCGAGGCACCGACGATCATCGGGCTCGCCGGCCGACTCACCGCGCTCGCGGCGGGCGAGCTCCATCGTCGCGACGGTGTCGCCGACCTGGTCGCCGCCATTGTCGGCGAATCAGGGCCCGCACTCCTGATCCTGAGCCATCCGACTGGTGCGCTGAACGGGCCCGCCCTTCGGCTGCCCTTGCCGGCGCCGGCGGGTCAGCTCGTACTCGGAGCGTTTGATGACGACCCGGCGGGTGATCTTGCCGTGGTGGCCGGACAGAGGCTGTGGATTCTCCCGGGCAACGCCGGCGGAAGTGCGACCAGCTTCGAGGCCGTACCACAGCCCGGGGCGGTACTCGCCGTGGCCGGCGCCACAGGGAGGCTCGCCGTGCTTTCGCAGACCGGCGATCTGGCGCTCATGCGCCGTATCCGCTCCAACTCCAAGGCTGCGGGCGAACCCGCCTGGGAGATCACAGCAGTCGCCCGGATCGGCGAATCGGGATTCGAGCCCGGCGCCGGTACCTGGCGAATAACTTCGTGTCGGCTCTCCACTGCGCCGACACCGGATCTGCTGATCCAGGATCCGACCACCGGCGGCCTGCGGCTCGTCCTGACTTCGTTACCTGAGGATCCGCCCGATCACATCGTGGCGCTCGCTGCTCCGGGATCACAAACGGCCGCCGACCTTTCGAAGCGCGCCGAAACAGCTCCGAATGGAGAGTCTTTGTTGAAGTTCGGTTCGCCATCGGAAAACCTTGTGATCGACCTGGGAGAGGTTGCGGCCGTGGTTTTGCCAATGCGGCTGAGCCCGGACGCCCTCGACGATCTCGTGGTTTTGTCGGATCGGGAGACCACACCACAGGTACTCAGGTCCGGTCCTCGATCCGTATTCACCGTCGATTCCACCGGTGACAACGACGACAACGCGGTCGGCGACGGCATCTGCGCCACGGCGACGGGGATCTGTACCCTGCGAGCCGCGATCACGGAGGCCAATTTCGCCGCCGATCTCGACACCATCGAGTTCGCGATTCCTGACGACAGCGATCCGGGCTGTGACTCGGTGAGCGGGATCTGCACGATTCAGGTCGGGGCCACCGGATTCACAACCATCATCCATCCCGTGGTCCTTGACGCAACCACCCAACCGGGCTTTTCCGGCACTCCGCTCATCGAGCTCGACGGAACTCTCACCGGAGCCGACGTTACCGGATTCGCGGTGTGGGGGGGCAGCACGACCGTGCGCGGTTTTGCCATCAATAGATTTGCCAACAACAGCGATGTTCTTGCCTGGAATCTCGGCAACAACATTATCGAGGGTAACTTTCTCGGGACCGATCCGACCGGAACCATCAACGTCGGGTCGCTCAACAGCCTGCACGTATCGGGTATCACCGGCACGACCGTGGGCGGCACCGCTCCGGAGGCGCGCAACCTCATTTCCGGCAACACCGGACCCGCATTCGCCCTCAACAACGGCGCCTTCGGCAACTTCGTCGAGGGCAACACCTTCGGTCTTGACGTGACGGGCACCGTGGGTCTCGGCAACTCGGGCAATGACCTGCTGGTGATGAATGCATCGACCGGCAACACCATCGGCGGGACCGCGACCGGCGCCGCCAATACCATCGCAGCCAACCAGGCGGCGGACTTCCCGAGCTTTGGTGTGGCCTACGCTTCCTCCGCCAATCTGATCCAGGGCAATCGCATCGGCACCGATGTCAACGGCGCCGAAATTGGAAACCTCGGCATCGCCTTGACCATCGTCGATGCGGCGGACAACACCATCGGCGGCTCCGCAGCGGGCGCCGGCAATGTCATCGCCTACAACGGTTCTGGCGTTGACCTGCGCGGCGACACAAGCATCGGCAACTCGATTGTCGGCAACTCGATCCACTCCAACGATTTTCTCGGCATCGACCTGTGTGCCGACGAAGATCCCGGGACTGGAAGCTGCCTCGATGTCGAGGATGTCACGCCCAACGACCCGGGTGATCCCGATACGGGGACCAACAATCTGCAGAACTTCCCGGATCTGGTTTCCGTCGACCGGGTGGCGGCAACCGTCGACGGGACGCTGGACTCGATCCCGTCTTCGAACTTCAGCATCGATCTCTATTTCAGCGCCGACTGCGATCCCAGCGGCCACGGCGAGGGTCAGACCCACGTCGGTTCGACCCCGGTCTCCACCGATGTCACCGGGATCGGTTCGTTCGCCTTGGCCTTGCCGACTTCACCGGTGGCTGGAACGTACCTGACCGCGACCGCCACCGACGTCGGGGGCAGTACCTCGGAGTTCTCGTCCTGCCTCGAGATTCCGCCGGCAGCCGATCTGAATCTCGAGAAGAGAGATCTGGCTGACCCTGTCAACATCTCGGACAACCTGATCTATGTCCTCGATCTGACCAATGACGGTCCGGATGCAGCCACCGGTGTGGTGATGACCGATGTACTGCCGGTAGACACGGTCTTTTCGACCGCATCGCCGTCGTGCGCGCACACCGCCGGCACGGTGACGTGCACCATGGGAGACCTCGTGGCCTTCGACTCGGTTTCGGTGACCATCGAGGTGACGGTGCTCGATCCTCCCGGCGGAGAGCTGAGCAACACCGCGTCCGCGTCCGCGACCGAGTCGGATCCGGATCCGGCCAACAACTCGGCGACCGAAATCACCCGAGTCGATGCCTCGTTGATATTTGCGGATGGTTTCGAAATCGGCACCACCGGCATGTGGTCGGAAGTGGTGCCATAGGGGAAGGTACCTCCCACAATCGATTGGTGATCGACGGGGGTGGACCGACTCGACCGATGCAAGAGACTCACGTATTGCTTTGTGACTCTATGTCCCAAAAGGTGCCAGATGAGCCTCCTGCAAAAATCAGGAATCGGACACTGAGGTCTTCCGACCCTCGTCGCCATCAGGCCGGCGAGACGCCGGCCCTGCAATGGATCTCAGCCCTTTGTAGTGCTGGCGTCTCGCCGGCACACACGTGGTCTCTATCTGTCCGACGAGTCGACAATTCAGGGTTCGCTCGACGACCAATGGGTCATGTCGCCGCTCTCGAAGCCGTCGCGGAAGATCGCGGTGGCGCCCCCGGGCGGAGGCAGGGCGAGAATCTCGCCCGCGGTCAGCGCCCGGTCGTAGACTCGCACCTCATCGATGAGACCATCCCAGGGCTTCGAGGAAGCGACCGGCGGGTTGCTTCCGATCCAGACGCCAACGCCGGGGTCGGCGGAAAGGCTGCCGGTCTTGGGGGTGCTCCCCACCGAGATACCATCCAGAAAAAGCTCCATGTTGGATCCGTCGTACACCGCCGCTGCGTGGACCCAGATGTTCTCCGGGAGGCCGCCGCTGCCGGCTATCAGGGTGGTTGTCGTCCCGTCGGTCTTGAGGCGGAATCGGAGAACCGCCGAGGTCCCACTGCCGATGGTGCTCAGCATGAACCAGTGGTCGGCCTCCGCCGTTCCGGTGGCCTTGGAGAGGATGCGGCAGTCGGAGGAGGAGCAGTTGGCCAGGTTCCTGGACTGGATCCAGGCGGTGATGGTCAGGGCGCTTCCGGCAACGTCGAAGGCGCCGACATCGACATGGTCGTCTGCACCGTCGAAGTCCAGCGCCGAATCGCTCGTCCACCCCGTGCCGTTGACGAGTGTTCCATGACGACCGTTGCCCGAGGCATCCGCGGTGGCGGTTCCGAACCCCTCGTTGAACGGCCAATAGGCCACCAGCCCAGCCGTGGGGTTGCCCTCGATATGGACGAAGTCAGCCTCGGTTCCGGCCATGATCACGTTGCCCGCCAGGTCCTCGATGCCGTTGACCGTCAAAGTGTAGGTCACCGCCTCGGACAGCTCCGAGGTGGTGAGCCTGACGGTCCTGCCGTCGCCCTCCAGAAGCGCTGAGATGACCCCGATGCCGTCGGAAATGAAAAAGTTGCCGGCGAGTTGAGCAGTCACCGAATCGACCGTTTCGCTGAAGACGACGGTGACTCGATGAGAATCCCCCACCGAGAAGACGGAGTCGATCTCAGGCGCCGTGACATCGCCGAATGTGATGGCCAGATTCTCGTAGATCACCAGACTGCGCTTGGTCCAGCCGATGGAAACGATGTCGAGGTCTCCATCCAGGTCCATGTCCACCAACCGGGTGCCGTCGTGGTGATCGATGACAGCCGAATCTCCGGGGTCGACGATGTGGGTGGTCCACGAGCTGCCGATGCCGTCGTTTTCGTACAGGAAGACCTCGCCATTGCCCTGGTGGGCGCCTCCCACCACATCGACATCGCCGTCGTTGTCCATGTCCGCGGCGTCGACGCTGAAGTAGTCGACGTCACCGGCGATGACGTGCTCGACCCAGGTGGAGCCCTGATTCTGATTCTCGCCCCAGACCAGAAGCTGGCCGAACTCCACTCCGATCACCGCGTCAAGATCCTCGTCCTGGTCGATGTCGGCCAGCACGACCCGATCGGGGACCCCGCTGCTGAGCGGAACTCCGGTCTGCGTCGAGAAGGCGCCGGGGGTGTCCTGGCGCAGCCAGTCGGTCCCCAGATGGACGTCAATGTCGAGATCGCCGTCCACATCGCCGATGGGGATCTGCTCCTGATTGGTCGTTGGGCTGATCTGACTCAGCGGCCAGGCAGCAGTGGTCGGGTCCGCCGGAATCGAGAACATGGAGGTGCCGGCGACGCCGTTGTGCCAGGAGAGGAGGACCTCCTCGGTCCCCCCGGCAACCACCTGACCGACCGACACGCCCTGGAGGAAGTCCCCTCCCATGGCGCTGTTGGTGATGTCCAGGATCGAGAACTGTCCGAGACCGTTGTTTTGGGCCCAGTGGAAGTCCTCGCCCGTCACCTGGCCGTCGGTTCCCAGGATGTCCTGATCGCCGTCGTTGTCGATGTCGTGCACGGCGGCCATGTTGTTGAGCGGCACACCGATCGTCTGCCGGGCCCAGACGCCCCCCAGGGTGCCGGGGTTGGGATACCACCACCCACCGGTGATGAGATCCGGCAGATCATCGCCGTCGAGGTCGCGACCATCGACGAAGACCACCTGCCACGGCAGAGTGGTCTCAACGATGTGACGCTGCCATCGATCGAGGGCCAGGATGCCTGCAACGAGCTGGTTGTGCCACACCTCGATCACCGCCGAATTGGGTGCGCCGTCGTTCCAGTTGGCGCCGAAGATGTCGAGGTCGCCGTCGTCGCCGATGTCGCCGATCCGCAGGTTGTGCGATCCGCTCGACGCCACCACGACCTGGGTCCAACTCAGCCCACCTCCGTCGTTTCGGTAGACGCTGACCTCGTCGGGGTCGGAGGACTGGTGCATCTCGGCGGTCACCAGATCCAGGTCGCCGTCCCCATCCATATCGCCGACCTTGAAGGTGTGCATATAGCTCACGGAGGCGTCGATGGAGTGCTCCGTCCAGGGACCGTTGACCGGATCGGCGGCTTCGTACCAGGACATGCGGCCGCTGCTCTCCGACGGGGCGAGGATGACGTCCAAATCGCCGTTGCCGTCGATGTCGGCGATCTCGACGCCCACATCCCCCGCCCAGTTGCCGTCGATCGAGTGCGAGATCCAGGTGGTGGTGTTGACCTGCTCGACCCAGAAGCCGTTGTGGGCCACGTCCAGGTCGCCGTCATCGTCGATGTCGCCGAGCGCCGTCCCTTCGCCGTCGTTGGTATTCACTTCGATGCGGGTCCATGACAGAGGAATTTCATGCCGCCACAACGAGGTGTCGCCGCTGCTCTTGCTTCGGCTCACGACGTCGAGATCTCCGTCACTGTCGATGTCTGCGACCTGCACGTCGTGGTGGTTGGCGCCCTGCGCTCCAATGAGGTGCTCAATCCAGGGATCCGTACGCGGATCTCCGGTTGGGCGCGGGTTCTCGTACCACTGGAGGCCGGTGGAGTTGGGGATGATGACATCCTGATCGCCGTCGTCGTCGATATCGCCGGTCTGCATGTCCGTGGTCCACGAGCCGGATCCGCGAATCGGGTGCTTCGTCCAGTCCGGGTACTCGTACCAGTACATCCCGGCGCCGGACGAGCTCGCGGCGAGGGCATCCAGAAGACCGTCGCCGTCGATATCGCCCAAGGTCTTGCAGTGAGGGTCGGTGGGGTTGGCGGGATCGATGATCTGGTGCTCGAACGTCAGGATCTGGGAGGAGGCCGGAGAAATCCCGATCGCCGCTATTGCGGCCAGGCACAGCGTCCGGGATCCCGGGAACCGAGTCAGGCTTGCAGACACGACTCCGCGACGGGTATGCGCAGTTGTACGAGGCCATTGGCGAGATATGCGGTCCAGGATTCGTCTTGTGTGCGAGAACATATTCGAAGGCTACCAGCCTATCGGATACCCGAGGCGTGCTCTTGGTCACACTCCACGAATATGGGCACCACGATTGGGCCTGGCACTTATCCAACCCGGATCAGTTCCTCCCTGCATTTGAAACGTGGTGTGCTGCTTGCGAAGTCCCCTCAGTCGTCCCAGTGATTCGGCAATGTGTATCCGTCCAGTCACCACCCGATGGGGTGCTCCGCATTCCCGTCTGCATCCAGCCCCGGTCCGGCTCCTGCCTGGACCCATCCGACAAACGCTCCCGGCCCGGCGAAGTTGATGAGGCCACAAACAGTGTTGTTGGCGAAAAACTGCGGGGCTCCAGCGGTCAGCAAAACGCCGCCGGTCCCACCAACATCGCCACAGACCGTGTTATGGGTGAAGACGATCGAGGGCACAATCGGTGGCAGAACGCCGAACACGGAATCGGCCACGGCCGGAAGTCCCGTGCCGGTCGGCGGCCCCTTGATGATGTTGTGGGAATACAGATGTCAGGAAACCGTGCCAGGCACCCACTAATGATGTTGTGCGGAGATCCGGCCGGCCGATTGTGAGGCCGCTAATCGTAAGATCATAAGTGAGTGCCCGGCACCTTTTCCAGGGACAGCCTTGGCACGGGCTCGGTGATCCGGCCGGGCGAGGTGCAACGAATCACTGCCGGGACCGGGGTCCGTCACTCTGAATTCAACCCGTCTCCGAGCGACGATGT
>RCNF010001964.1_pt1 | contig 10976 bp, 8 predicted proteins | sample 2041311 | NCBI WGS metagenome assembly RCNF01 (sample SAMN09708228, study PRJNA481090) | Marine sediment metagenome, whole genome shotgun sequencing project. | biome: marine sediment; feature: ocean; material: sediment; isolation source: Sewage treatment plant 2 marine sediment (STP2) ... | reverse complement strand
CAGGGCGCTCTGGCGTTGAACCGAACGGTTCCGGCCGCACTGGCCTTGCTTGATACCGAGCAGCGGCCGGAAGTTCGGCATCAATGCGGGGAACGGACGCTGCAAACAGCGCAAGAAGTCTATGCCGAGCACGACGTGACCGTGGAGTTGCTGCCATTCATTGAGGATATGGCTGAGGTTTACGCCTGGGCGGATCTGGTCGTCTGCAGGGCGGGCGCGCTTACGGTTGCCGAACTCTGCGCGGCGGGTGTTCCAGCGATATTTGTCCCTTACCCGGCCGCGGTCGATGACCATCAAACAGCGAACGCACGGCCGATGGTAGATGCGGGCGCGGCTGCGATGATTCAGGAATCTGATCTGACCCCGGAATCATTGGCAGACCTACTCCGTGAATGGCTGCAGTCACGTGCTCTTCTAACTAAAAGTGCTAAAACAGCGCGTTCACTTGCGTGTCCAAACTCTCTCAGCCGCATCACCGAAATCTGCCTGCAGCAGGCTGGGGGGGCGGCATGATCAAGCGCATGCGCCGTATCCACTCAGTGCATTTCGTCGGCATCGGCGGATCAGGCATGTCAGGTATTGCAGAAGTAATGCTGAGTCTTGGCTACGCTGTGCAGGGCTCTGACCTGAAGCACAACAAACAAACCAAGCGTCTTGAAAATCAGGGCGCGACCATCTTCATCGGCCACGCTTCGGATAACATCCGCGACGCAGACGCCGTAGTCGTTTCCAGCGCGGTCGATGAAACCAATCCCGAGGTAGCAGCTGCCAGAGAGCAGCTGATGCCGGTCGTTAGCCGTGCAGAAATGCTCGCGGAGCTGATGCGTTTCCGATACTCGGTTGCCGTCGCGGGCACGCACGGCAAAACGACCACAACGAGCCTCGTCGCCAGTGTCCTCGCAGAGGGAGGACTCGACCCGACGTTCGTTATTGGCGGACGGCTTAAGAGCGCCGATGCGAATGCTCGTCTCGGACAAGGCGACTACCTGGTTGCAGAGGCTGACGAGAGCGATGCATCTTTTGTGCATCTCAAGCCGATGCTCGCCGTGGTTACCAATATCGACGCTGATCACATGTCGACCTATGACGGCGATATCGAGAAGTTAAAGAGCGGCTTCCTGGAGTTCCTGCACAACCTGCCGTTCTACGGTCTTGCGGTTGTTTGCAGTGACGACTCCGGCGTGAACGAAGTGCTGGGCGATATCGGTCGTTCGATTACGACCTATGGGACAAATGATGACGCGGATGTGCGCGCCAGCAACATTGTGTTTACGGCGGGTGTTACCGAATTTGATGTAACTCGCAAAGATAAAGATGGTGTCTTGCACGTGAAGTTGCGTTTACCGGGTGTGCACAACGTCCGTAACGCGCTGGCCGCTATCGCGGTCGCTGATGAGTTGCAGATTGGTAACGATGCCGTTGTGAAGGCGCTTGGCGATTTCGAAGGAATTGACCGTCGATTTCAACAGATGGGCGACGTCAGGACAGCAGCCGGGAACGTCATGCTGGTGGACGACTACGGCCACCATCCGACGGAAATCGCAGCGACATTATCGGCCGCGAAGTCCGGGTGGCCGGGCAAACGTATCGTGCTCGCATTTCAACCACACCGCTATTCGCGCACACGCGATCTCATGGATGACTTCGCGACGGTGTTATCCGACGCTGATGTTCTTGTCCTACTGGACGTGTATGCAGCGGGCGAAGAACCGATCGCTGGAGCGGATGGCCGAGCAATGGCGCGGGCAGTGCGTACGCGCGGTTCGGTGGAGCCGGTTTTCGTCGAATCACTGGATGACTTGCAGCCAGTCCTCATGGATTTGATAGAAGACGGCGATCTTGTTTTGACCATGGGTGCTGGTGATATCGGTGCCTACGCAGCTGGATTGCCGGAACTGCTCAGTGATGGCCCGGTGCTGAGGGTACATAAATGATGGCCGCTGCAAGAGATCTGACTGTGCAGGGCGAGCTGCGCTACAACGAACCGATGAGCCGCCATACTTCGTGGCGTGCTGGTGGTGCGGCGGAAGTGTTTTTCATACCCGCCAGCGTCGAAAATCTGGCCGCATTTCTCAGCGAGCTGGATGCTGATACACCGATTTTCTGGCACGGCGTCGGCAGTAATCTACTTGTACGCGATGGTGGTTTACCCGGTGTTGTCGTGTCTGCCACAAAGATTTTGCGAGACCTCAAACGAATCGACAAGTACCTGGTTCAAGCCGGGGCTGGACTGCCGTGCACGCAGTTGGCCCGCCAGTGCATACGCTGGGAGCTGGGGCCATCTGAATTCTTTGCCGGCATTCCGGGCTCAGTCGGAGGGGCGCTTGCCATGAACGCCGGCGCCCACGGCGGCGAAACATGGGAGCGCGTTGATTCCGTGCGCACGATAGACCGAAGCGGCGAGATTCATGAGCGAGCGCCAGCTGAATATACGGTCGGCTATCGCAGCGTGACCGGCCCGGCCAATGAGTGGTTCCTCGGTGCAAATTTCCGCTTTGAGCAAGACGTAATACCGAGCCTGGAAACGATGAATGCCATGCTCGAGCGCCGCAAAAAAACGCAGCCTCTTGGCTTGCCCAGCTGTGGCTCTGTATTCAGGAATCCGACCGGTGATCACTCAGCGCGCCTCATCGAAGCGGCGGGATTGAAAGGTCATCGGATTGGTGGTGCGGAAGTGTCCGAAAAGCACGCGAACTTCATCATTAATCGCGATAGTGCTTCAGCGACCGACATCGAAGAACTGATCGAGCACGTTCGTCAGACGGTTCTCGATAAGCACGGTGTGCAATTGCGGCACGAAGTTCGCATCGTTGGGGAGTTGCAGTCATGAGCAACGTCGCAGGGATTTTCGAGCAACGTCACCTGGTTAGCGATGCCTGCACATTCGGTCGTGTAGCGGTGATGCTTGGTGGTGATTCCAGCGAACGAGAAGTATCGCTTGATACCGGTGCGGCCGTGCTGAAGGCGCTGCAGTCCAGAGGTATTGATGCAATAGCATGGGATCCCGCTGATAAATCAATGGCCGAGTTCGCTGCTGCAGGATTCGACAGGGTCTGGGTCGCATTGCATGGCCCGGGTGGGGAAGATGGTGCACTGCAGGGGGCATTGCAGTGGCTGCATGTGCCGTACACCGGCAGTGGTGTGATGGCTTCAGCTATCGCAATGGACAAAGTCCGCAGCAAGCATCTTTTTTGTGCGGCCGGAATCCCAACGCCGGAGTATGCGGTCGCGCGATCTCAGGCCGAAGCCTCGGTCGCGGCAGAGCAGATCGGTTTCCCATTGATCATCAAGCCATCCGGCCAGGGGTCCAGTGTCGGCATGTCAAAAGTCTTTGAGCGAGCCGAGCTGAATAATGCTTTTGATGTGGCTCTGCAATATGGCGACACGGTGTTGCTCGAGCGCTGTATTAATGGCGATGAATTTACGGTGGCGGTCCTGCAGGGCCGGGCCTTGCCGAGCATTCGAATTGTCACGCCGCGGGTCTTTTACGATTACCGCGCTAAGTATGAATCTGATCGTACCGAGTATGTCTGTAAGGGCACGGCAGACGATATCGAAGAGCGGCGCTACGCCGATCTCGCTGTTGCGGCTTTTAATGAAATCGGTTGCACGGGCTGGGGGCGAGTCGACTTCATGACCGGGTCTGACGGGCAACCGCTGGTGCTGGAAGTCAACACAGTACCGGGCATGACGAGCCATTCTCTGGTGCCGATGGCGGCGCGAGCAGACGGCATCGATTTCGAGGAGCTGTGCTGGCGAATTCTGGAAACGAGTTTCGCGAATAACGAAGTTCGAGCTGATGTCGAGGTGGCTGCCCATGGCACGTAAGCAAGCCAAAAGACGTAAGCAGAAAACGACCCAACGGATACAGATGCCGAAAATTCGATTCGGCAGGCTGCTCGCTCCGTTAGTTGCGGTCGGCATCGTGTTTGCAACCTATCAATTGAGCTTACAGATGCTGGACCGCGAAATTTCTTCAATTGAGATCAGCGGACCGTTCCAGCGTGTCACGGCATTGCATATCGAAGCGGCAGTCAGTGAAGAAATCGAAGCAGGTTTTGTGGGCGCCGATATTGATCGGATTCAGGAACTAATCGTGGCTCTGCCCTGGATTGATCAGGCACGAGTTGCGCGTCGCTGGCCAAGTCGAATTTCTATCACGGTGACGGAACAGGTTCCGGCCGCGGTATGGGGTGATAGCGGCCTGTTGAACACACGTGGAGAGTTGTTTGTGAGCGAACTACGGCACGTGCCGGCTGAGTTACCGCGCCTGAGTGGCCCGGACGCAAGCTCCGCAGAAGTGGCGACCCGCTATCTCGCGGTGAGAGAGCAGCTAATACCTCTGGGACTGGATGTGCGTCGTGTACATCTTGATGCGCGAGGCTCCTGGGAGATGACGTTGGGGAACGGTGTTGAAGTACGTCTGGGGCGCAAGGCTGTCGCGGATCGTACCGATCTGTTTCTCGATGTTGTCGCAGACATCATCTCCGGACGCGCGATGGAGATCGAGTACGTCGACATGCGTTATAGCAATGGCTTCACCATTGGTTGGAAGGGTGGATCGAAGACTCCGGTCAGCGATCCGGAACGGGCTGCGCAGAAGATGCTTGCGGCCAGAGGAACAGATTGAATGTCCAAACGACCTGACAAAAATTTGATTGTCGGACTCGACATCGGAACGTCGAAAGTAGTCGCCATTGTGGGCGAGGTGAATGAGGACGGCGATATCGAAGTCGTTGGTATCGGCTCGCACCCGTCTCGCGGTCTGAAGAAGGGTGTGGTCGTCAACATCGAGTCGACCGTACATTCCATTCAGCGCGCAGTCGAAGAGGCTGAGTTGATGGCTGGCTGTGATATTCACTCGGTATATACGGGTATTGCCGGCAGTCATGTCCGCAGTTTGAATTCGCACGGCATAGTCGCGATTCGGGATTCGGAAGTGAGCGCCAATGACGTCGACCGGGTGATTGACGCCGCACGCGCAGTTGCTATCCCGGCCGACCAGAAAATTCTGCACATCCTGCCACAGGAATTCGTCATCGATAATCAGGGCGGTATTCGTGAGCCGGTCGGGATGTCTGGCGTTCGTCTGGAAGCGAAAGTGCACATGGTGACTGGTGCCGAGAGCGCAGCACAAAATATCGTCAAGTGCGTGCAGCGCTGTGGCCTCGACGTAGACGACATTGTTCTTGAGCAGTTGGCTTCGAGCTACGCAGTGTTGACCGACGATGAAAAAGAGCTCGGCTCCTGCATTGTCGATATCGGTGGCGGTACTACAGACATCGCCGTTTTTCTTGGTGGCGCGATCCAGCACACAGCCGTTATCCCGATCGCAGGCGATCAGGTCACGAACGACATTGCAGTATCGATGCGTACGCCAACGCAGTACGCCGAAGAAATTAAAATCAAGTACGCCTGCGCGCTGTCGCAGCTCGCGAACCCGGACGAAACCATAGAAGTGCCGAGTGTCGGTGACCGGCCGCCGCGTCGGCTTGCTCGCCAGACTCTGGCCGAAATAGTTGAGCCTCGCTATGAGGAACTGTTCGGATTGGTGCGTGATGAGTTGCGTCGCAGCGGCTTCGAAGAGCTGATCGCTGCGGGCGTCATTATCACGGGTGGCAGCGCAAAAATGGAAGGTGCGGTGGAACTCGCGGAAGAGGTATTTCACATGCCGGTGCGACTCGGTTCACCGGCTTACGTAGAAGGGTTGATGGATGTCATACGTAATCCGATTCATGCCACGGGCGTGGGTTTGTTGCTGTACGGCTTTGAAAATATTTCGCGGCGAGATCGGCGCAGTACGCCGATCGGTGGAAGTTTAGGGGAAGTCTGGGATCGCATGAAATCGTGGTTCCAGGGACAGTTTTGAATAGAGAAGTACTAATTAGGTTTACAAAGCGGAGGAAGACTCAATGTTTGAATTAATGGATGCGCATAGCTCGAGCGCTGTTATCAAAGTCATCGGTGTCGGTGGCGGCGGTGGCAACGCGGTCGCGCACATGGTTGACACCGGCATAGAAGGTGTCGATTTCATCTGTGCGAATACGGACTCGCAAGCGCTGAAGGGATCACACGTACGGACGTCGTTGCAGATTGGTTGCAACATTACGAAGGGACTCGGTGCTGGAGCCGATCCGGATATTGGTCGTCAGGCCGCGATGGAAGATCGTGATCGCATAGTCGAAGTAATCGAGGGTGCGGACATGTTGTTCATCACGGCAGGAATGGGCGGCGGTACCGGTACGGGTGCTGGGCCGATTGTGGCTCAGGTTGCCAAGGAACTTGGCATCCTGACGGTTGCGATCGTTACCAAGCCGTTCCTGATGGAAGGCACCAAGCGTATGCAAATCGCAGAGCATGGCATCGGCGAGCTCGGCAAGTACGTCGATTCTCTGATCACGATTCCAAATGAGAAGCTACTGACCGTGCTGGGTGGTGAAACGACCTTACTCGATGCTTTCCGATCAGCGAATCAGGTTCTGCAAGGTGCCGTTCAGGGTATCGCCGAACTAATCACGAGACCGGGTCTGATCAACGTCGACTTCGCGGATGTACGCACAGTGATGTCCGAGATGGGTATGGCAATGATGGGGTCGGGTACGTCGTCAGGCGAAGATCGTGCTCGCGAAGCGGCAGAAGCAGCTGCATCCAGCCCATTGCTCGAAGATATCAACCTGGCTGGTGCCAACGGTATCCTCGTGAACGTAACGGCTGGTACGGATCTGTCCATTGGTGAGTTCCAGGAAGTCGGTGCCACGGTGAAGGAATACGCATCACCAGATGCGACGGTTGTTATCGGTACGGTAATCGACCCTGAAATGACAGACCGCATTCGTGTGACTGTTGTTGCCACGGGACTGGGACAGCAGGCCGCAAACGCCGAGTCACCCATGCGAATCGTGCGTCGTCCCACTGCGCAGGCCGAGCCCAATTACCAAACGCTCGACAAGCCAACGGTACAGCGCCAGCGCGCAGTTGGAGATGGCCTTGAAGGCAGCGGTTTACAGGAAGAGTTGCTGGACATTCCGGCATTCCTGCGCCGCCAGGCCGATTAGGCCATTGTAGGCCGGGCAGTCTGACTGCCCGGGGCAGGTAACTCCGCTTGCTGGCCCGGATTCGTCCGGGCCGGCTACCTGATCGACCCCGGGCACAGACTCATCGCTAACAGTTTGAATTGCTGAGACTTTTTGGATTCACATTTCATTTGTGATAATCTTCGCCGCGAAATGCTAAGACAACGAACTCTAAAGACGATGATACGCGCGACCGGGGTAGGTCTGCACACGGGCGAGAAGGTCTACATGACCCTGCGACCGGCGGCAGCTAACTCCGGAATCACGTTTCGACGTGTCGATTTAGAGGAACCGGTGGATATTCCAGCCGACCCGCGACTTGTTGGCGAGACGATGCTGGGCACGACCTTGATTAAAGACGATGTCAAAGTTGCGACGGTCGAACATTTGATGTCCGCATTGGCAGGTCTTGGTATCGACAACTTGAATATCGATCTGTCGGCGCCGGAAGTACCAATCATGGATGGTAGTGCTGGTCCGTTCGTGTTCTTGCTGCAGTCGGCCGGTATAGAAGAACAGAATGCCGCGAAGAAATTTATTCGGATCAAGAAAACGGTGCGGGTTGAAGACGGCGACAAGTGGGCTGAGCTGGTGCCGTTCAATGGGTTCAAAGTGAACTTCGAGGTGTATTTTAATCACCCGGTGTTCAACAAACTCAGCCAACGTGCAAGCATCGACTTTTCGTCGACGTCCTATTTAAAGGAAGTGAGTCGCGCACGTACCTTCTGCTTCCTTCGAGATGTGGAAGCGTTACGCGAACGTAACCTGACGCTTGGCGGTAGTATGGATAACGCCATCGTTCTGGATGATTACCGAATCCTTAACGAAGACGGTCTGCGCTATTCAAACGAGTTCGTTATTCACAAAATTCTCGATGCGATCGGTGATGCCTATCTTTTGGGCCACAGCCTGATTGGTGAGTTACGCGCCTACAAGTCCGGTCACGATCTGAATAACAAACTGTTTCGAGCGATGCTGGATGATGAAACAGCTTGGGAGGAAGTGACTTTCAAGGACTCCAGGAAAGCGCCGATCTCCTACGCGACACCTTCTTACGCGTAACTTCAACCCTGGCTTACGCGCACGCGGCACGTGTGTGCGGTGATACCAGCGTCTCTAGCGGCCTTCAGCAAGACCTCAGTTTCGTAGCGCAAGCGTGACGCCCAGGCGGATGACGCGCAGATCACGACCAATTCTCCATCCTCCCGGATATTTGCGGCAACAATGGCGCTTCTGTCCGATTCGGGCAGGGCACTGCTGAGAATATCGGTGAGCTCTCCCATACGCCGGGCGCGGCCGATGAGGTCACCTAATTCCCCCTCAATACAAGGGTTTAGCAGATTTTCTAGCTTGCTGGATGGCATCAGAGTGTGACGTAGTTAGCGCTTTTGTCCTGTTTCGGGTGACCCCGTTCACCGTTCGCGGGGCCTTGCCTTGTAATGATTTCCGACATTATGCATAGTTTCGCTCTCGATAAAGGCAAACCCGCCGAAAGGTGGGGTCGCAAAACCACCGGTCTAAGGGGTATTTCCTAAGACAGCGGGGCTACCGAAGTGAGCAGGGACAGCAAGTTTACAACAACGCGAACAAGCGGACGCAGGCTTTTGGGCTGCGGCTCTGCAACTTGCATAACCATGACGCGACCAATCAACGCGCATGTGGGGCGTACTGAATGAATGTAGTAATTTTCGGCAAGGGATTTGGCAGCCCCAGGCAGGTAAACCTGACGGGCTTTGCGGCCGGTTTGTCCATTGCTGTCATAGTTGGACTGGTTGTTAGTGCCGGGTTTGCGGTCGGCTCCTGGCATGCATCTCGCACCGGATCTGGTGTCAGTACTGGCGAACTTGAAGGTCTGCTGAGTCAGCTGCAAGAGCAGCGAAGCAATATCGACACACTGCGCCAGGAGAATGAAGACACCCTCGATGCACTGTCAATACGCGTTGCACAAATGAACGCACGCATGATTCGTCTTGACGCACTGGGTCGTCGATTGACGGACATGGCTGAGATTGATGACGGTGAATTTGATTTCGATTCCAATCCAGCGGTAGGTGGACCGGAAGAGCCAACGGCCGCCGGATCAAATATTGCTGTTCCCGAAATGCTCGACACGATGGATGCGTTTGGTGCTCGATTGGACAACCGTGAAGCACAGCTCAACGTGCTTGAACGTGTATTGATGAATCAAAATCTCAAAGATCGCGTTTACCCGCAGGGTCGACCGGTTGGTGCTGGATGGATTTCATCCTATTTCGGCACGCGCACGGATCCATTCACTGGTAAAGCGGCCAATCATACGGGCGTCGATTTTGCTGGTAAGAACGGTGCGGAAATTGTTGCGGTTGCTGATGGCGTCGTAACCTGGTCAGCGGACCGTTACGGTTACGGCATCATGATCGAGATCAACCATGGCAATGGTTACTCAACGCGCTACGCACATAATTCGGAAAACCTCGTGTCTGTCGGAGATGAGGTAAAGAAAGGTCAGGTCGTTGGCCTGATGGGTGAGACCGGCCGTGCGACGGGCCCAAACCTCCACTTCGAAGTGTTGCATAACGGTAGCCGGGTCAATCCGGTGAAGTTCATTCGCGAAAGCTCGAAGTAATTCTGCAGTATCCAGCCACCTTGTAATTTTCGGCATCGACCGCGGGTCTTTGTCGTTGCACTTGTGTTGGCCAAAAACACCCATAAATCGCGACATTAGATATTAAATAGCGCCGCAAAAGCTATAGAATAGCGGCCTTTGTTTTGACCGTATCCCTAGGAGCCCTCAGTGGCGAATTTCCTGACACGCATATTTGGCAGTCGCAATCAGCGACTGGTGCGTCAGTACTCAAAATCCGTAAAAGCGATCAACGCTTTCGAAGAGGGCTTGCAGGCACTCAGTGATGACGCGCTGAAAGCCAAGACAGGAGAGTTTCGGCAACGGTATGCAAACGGTGAGACGCTGGTGCAGTTGTTGCCCGAAGCGTTTGCCGTCGCCCGTGAGGCCTCAGTTCGCACGATGCAGATGCGACCATTCGATGTGCAGCTTATCGGCGGTATGGTGTTGCACGACGGCAATATCGCCGAGATGCGTACGGGTGAGGGCAAGACCCTCATGTCAACGCTTCCCGCCTACCTGAACGCGATCAGCGACGACGGCGTACACATCGTTACGGTCAACGAATATCTGGCACAACGTGACGCAGACTGGATGCGTCCGATTTACGAATTCCTGGGGCTGACTGTCGGTGTATCGAAAAGTGGACAGACGCAGGACGAGAAGCGCGCGGCGTACCAGAGCGACATTACCTACGCGACGAACAATGAGCTCGGTTTCGACTATCTGCGAGATAACCTCGCGTTCGCAACGGCCGACAAGGTACAGCGCAGTCTGAATTTCGCGATTGTCGACGAAGTTGACTCAATTCTTATTGACGAAGCTCGTACGCCGCTGATTATTTCCGGGCCGACTGATTCGAGCACGGATCTGTATGGCCAGATCAACAAGATGATTCCCAAGCTCAGGAAGCACGATGAGACGGAAGAACCGAGTAACTTCGATATTCCGGCGAAAAGCGTAACGCTGATTGGCGAAGAATCTGACGCAATGACGCTGGAAGAAGCGGTTGGAATTGCCGAAGCACGCGATGCAGATCTCGTGTTGAGCGAGATGGACGGCAAAACAGCTCAATGCCGCGTCGTCATTCGCGGCGACTACACCGTCGATGAAAAAGCGAAGCAGGCGTATGTGACGGAAGAAGGTCATGCGCAAGTCGAAGCTATCATGGGTCGCGCGGGTCTGCTGGCTGAAGGTGAGAGTCTTTACGATGCTGGCAATATCAAACTGCTGCACCACCTGAACTCGGCGCTTCGGGCGCATGCGCTGTACCAGCGCGATGTGGATTACATCGTGAAAGA
>RCNF010006556.1_pt1 | contig 10977 bp, 10 predicted proteins | sample 2041311 | NCBI WGS metagenome assembly RCNF01 (sample SAMN09708228, study PRJNA481090) | Marine sediment metagenome, whole genome shotgun sequencing project. | biome: marine sediment; feature: ocean; material: sediment; isolation source: Sewage treatment plant 2 marine sediment (STP2) ... | reverse complement strand
TAGGCACGGGAGCTTCTTTTAAAGCAAATATAAAAGCCCTTTCCAGTCTTCGATTTAACATGAAGCTTATTCACCATGTTACTACTCCTGATACACGTACAACGATACTGGGAAAAAATCTGGATCTTCCAGTAATTGCAGCACCGATAGGCGGTGTTTCATTTAATATGGGTGGTAAAATTACTGAGAAAGATTATATAAATGCAGTGCTTAGAGGATGTCATAAAAGAGAAATTTTAGGATGCTGTGGAGATGGTGTTCCCGATTTCATCCATGAAGAAGGATTTGCCGCCATAAAGTCTTTAGATGGCGCCGGAATTCCTTTTATTAAGCCATGGGAAGACAATGAGCTTTATGTTAAACTTGAAAAAGCCAAAAAGACCGGAGCTTCCATTGTTGGAATGGATATAGACGCATCGGGCCTTATTACACTGAAGCTGATGGGGCGTCCTGTAATTCCAAGACCACCTGAAAAACTGCGAAAAATTATAGAAGCAACTTCCATGAGGTTTATCTTAAAAGGTATAATGACTCCTGGTGATGCTAAACTTGCGGTGGATGTTGGTGCTTCCGGAATCGTTGTATCCAACCATGGGGGTAGAGTCTTCGATCACACACCAGGTGTTGCGGAAGTACTCCCGAATATTTCAAAAGCCGTTGGGGGGCAAATCGCAATTATGGCTGACGGCGGGATAAGATCAGGAGGAGATGTTTTAAAGATGCTGGCTCTCGGTGCTGATGCCGTGATGATAGGACGTCCTTTTTCAATTGCGGCAATCGGTGGGCTGCAAGAAGGAGTAGAAAAATATATCGACGAGATCAAATCTGAACTTATTCAATCTATGATCCTTACCGGATGTAATGATATAAGCTCTGTTGACAAAACTATTTTATTTGACGAATCCGCCTAAATTCCTTTTGCGAGTTTCGCGTTACTGGTTATAGTAAAATAAAAAAAGATTTTATCCTTTTATTAACAACTTTAAACTCATCCGCCACAGTATTTTTGCGGATAATTTATAACCTGAGACTCGCAACCCGTAACCCGAAAACCTATTTTACCGTTACAACCGGGCAATTAGCATTCAAAATCACATATTGGGCAGTAGAACCCATCAAAAGCTTTCCGACTTTTGATCTTCTTCTTACACCGACAATGATTTCATCGATGTTATTTTCCTGTGCAAATTCAACCAAATCCTCACCGGAGGACAAACCGCGAATTAGCAGATGCGTTTTACAGGGAACGTTATTTTCTTTAAAAAGCGCCTCAGCATATTCCAGACCACGTTTGGCCTGATCCATATCCTGTCGTTCTCTTTCTGTCCCTTTTACCATCGATGTAACCACATCTACTTCCCCTTTAAAAGCCATAGCATGATTTTTTGCCAGGTCTAAAGCTTCCTTGCCTGCGTTGGAACCGTCATACCCCACCAAGATTTTCATTTTTTATCGTCCTTTCATGTAAATTAAAGAATAAACGTCCGGAAGACATAGTTTTAAAAATAATAATTATTCACATATAATAACAACAATCCGATATGTCAACTTTGATGGCGTCGTAAAAAGTCTCATCTACTGCGTTGTAACGGTTTTTCAGGAACTCGACATACTACATGTATAGTCTCGTCCCCGAAAAATCGCTACGCCTTGTATATGGGCCTTTTTACTTAGCCATCCGGCACTTATTCAAAGGCTTTTTACGAGTTCATCAACTTTAACCTGTATATCCACTTTTCATTTGTTTTCTTATCAACAATCTGATATCTAATGTCTGTAAAAAAATCGTTCAGTTTAAATATGATGGCTTCGTAGAAAGCACTTTTTCGCTACTGAGTTCTGCTTCCTCTGTGGTAAATTCGACTTTTATGAGACCATCAAATTTAACTATAATTATGTTGAGAGGATCAAAATGCAACTAATTGATACTATAAATGAAATACCGATGTTTGATAGCTTTACGGAAAGCGAGAAGAAAATGTTTTCCAAGCTGGAGCATTCACTTCTTGGGTTTAAAAAAGATGATGTAATTATTAGGGAAGGGGATACATTTACATCCCTTTATCTTCTGATTAAAGGAACAGTTCTAATAACCAAGGCAGAACTCAGCATACCAATAGCTAAATTATCCCAGGGCGCACTATTTGGAGAAATGTCTTTTTTTACAAAAAAACCTCGTCACAGCAACGTTATCGCAAATGAAGATGTTCTGGTTCTGAAACTCGACAAGTCGTTTTTCGACAAAGTAGATTCTGCAATTAAGGACAAAATAAAAGATTATCTTATTGAAATGCTCATTAATCGTCTTGATTCCGTGAATAAGTCTTTAAGCAAAATATCAAAATTCGCCAGAATCTCAACTTTGAATCAGTAATTATCTTTCCTTATTCAATTGTCACAAATAATCCAAACTAAAAATAATTTTCTGGTGGGTGTCATTTCCGATACTCATGGCTTGTTGCAACCTGCTGCAATTGAGGTGTTTAAGGGTACAGACCTTATTATTCATGCAGGGGATGTGGGTAAACCGGATATTCTCGAAGATTTACAGGTTATCGCTCCGGTAGAAGCAGTAAGGGGCAATATGGATGTGGACAACTGGGCACGCAAACTGCCGGAAACGAAGTTAATCGAGGTCGGAAGTGTATTGCTTTACGTTATTCATGATGTTTACAAAATCGATATAAAACCGGCCAAAGCAGGAATCAGCGCTATAATACACGGTCACACCCACAAGTCTTCTTCCATTGAAGACCATAATGGCGTACTTTTTATAAACCCGGGAAGCGCCACTCAACCACGTTTCAATAGCCCGGCATCTGTCGCCTTGCTTCATGTAAATGAAAAATCACTGGTCACACAATTTATTGAGTTTTAAGTAACTACCGACGTAATCAGACTGAAGCTGTTTAGACTGAAGGCTGAAGGGGTCAGAAAAGCATGATTGCCGTACTTTGGCGGAATGTGGTGTTTGTATCAAACATGGCTTTAAAATACGTTTTTTTCTAACAGTCTTCGCGCAGTGCAGGCGCTTGCGCCGCGTGCAGCCTTCAGTCTATCCACCTGAGTAGTTACAGTCTTAAAATAACCAGAGATCTTTCTAATTCAAGAAAAGGAAGTTTGTATTTTTCCACAGACAAAGACAAATTATACTTACCTGCAGATTCTAATTCAGATTCAGACAGTTTTCCCTTCATGGCAATAATAATTCCGTCTTTTGCCAGCAAAGGCAGGGCTTGAAATATAATTTTATCCAGCCTGGAAAATGCCCGGCAAATAACAACATCAAAACAGTTCTTAGCAGGTTTTTCTTTTGCCAGTTCCTCAGCTCTTACTTGACGGGCATTAATTTCAATCAGCTTAATATTCCTGATTACATTTTTTAAAAAATTAACCTTTTTCCGTGAAGCATCTATGAGGGTAACTGATAAAGATGGAATCATAATTTTAATCGGGATTCCTGGAAAACCTCCACCTGAACCAATATCGAGTAGCCGACCATATTCGGGCATAACACGTACTGAAATTATTGAATCAAGAAAGTGTTTAACAGCAACTTCGACCGGATCAGTAATGGTTGTGAGGTTTATCTTGCGGTTCCACTTGACCAGTTCTGTGGCATGAATGGAAAATTGATCTGTTATTTTTCGGTCTATATGAATATTAAGGTTTCCGGCTCCTTTTACCAGCTTTTTCCATTGTTCACTCCCAATATTCATAGCAGTTTTTTTAAATTAAGCAGTTATCTTGTCATCGCAGAATAATCATTGCTATGTAATGCAAACCCTTCTCACTTCACTTATATCTGTTATCCCGCTAAAAACCTTTAGAATACCGTCTTGCTTCAGCGTTGTCATGTTCTCTTCTTTTGCACGTGCAAAAAGCTCTTCAGTAGGGGCCTGTTTTTTGATCAATCTTTTAATCGCCGGAGTACCTTCCATCAGTTCATGGATTCCGAGCCTGCCCTTATAACCTGTTCCCGAGCAGACCTCACAGCTCCCACAGCGTTTTATCGTAAGATTGGAGGAGTATTCTATCCCTGTTTTTTTAAAATCTTCTTTGCCGTAATCCATTACTATTTCCTCGAATTCTTCTTTGGATGGATTCTCTTCTTTGGAACAATTCTGACACAATCTCCTTACAAGTCTTTGCGCCAGCACACCAAGAAAAGCATCAGAAAAATTAAGAGCATTGAGACCCATGTCGAGCAAACGGGTTATAGTTTCAGGCGCACTGTTTGTATGAAGTGTTGAAAAAACAAGGTGTCCGGTAAGAGATGCTTCTATACCTATGGATGCTGTTTCTTCATCACGCATCTCACCTATCATGATAACATCAGGATCTGCCCGTAAAAAAGCACGCATTATCCTCGCAAAATCGAGCCCTATTCTGGGTTTTGCCTCCACCTGCCTCAAGCCGGCTTGTGTTATTTCTACAGGATCTTCTGCGGTCCAGATTTTTATATCCGGTTTGTTAATATGGCCAAGAGCAGAATGAAGCGTCGTTGTTTTACCTGAACCTGTCGGACCCACGGCCAGTACAAGACCATAAGGTTTGTGGATAATCTTTTTTAAAACTTCGAGATTTCTTTCGGTTAAAGCCATACCATCTATCTTCATGGTCCCTGCCTTGGCCAGGACTCTTAAAACAGCATCCTCAAAACCACCTGCTGTTGGAAGTGTTGCAACTCGAAGTTCAAATTCTGGTACGCCTTTACGTTTGAATTTAATTTTTCCGTCTTGAGGTAATCGTCTCGAGAGAAGACATAATCTTAATCCTTGAAAGAATGCCCCTGGCCATAGAATTGGGAACCTTGATATATTCCTGACATACTCCGTCCAGCCTAAAACGAATATTCGTGGATTTTGTAATCGGAGACGGTTCTACATGTATATCAGAAGCATTTTTTCTGTATGCGGCAATAATGCACTGATCCACAAGTTTCACAACCTTGCTGGAACTCTCATCACTATCATCTGATACATCTTCAACATCTTCCTCTTCTTCAAAAGAAACATCCGGGATTAAATCGAAATCATCAAGCTCATCTGTAGTAGTAACCGCTTCATTAAAACGATCAGTATCGTAAAAACGTTTTATATACTCTTCAATATCCTCTTTAATCGCAACGGAAAAATTAACCTTGGAAGTATTTAACAAAGTTTTAATATTATCGGTTTTGTTCAAGTCCCTCGGATCATCAACCAGAACTTCCACCCCTTCCTTATCCCAGCTTAATGGAACCCAGATTGCATTTAATAAAAATGCTTTTTTTAATTTTCCCAAAAGCTCAGTAGGTGTCTCAAAAGTTTCATCATAGCTTCTGAATTGACATCCATAGTATGCGGAAAAGGATTTACCTATATCTGCCTTGCTGATCTGATATTGACTTGTTAGAACAAATTCAACACTTTTCTTCATTTTCTTTGACAGAGCAAAAGCCTTTTGAAGCTGGTCTGTTGTGACTTTTTCCTGTCGCAGCAGGTAATCATATTTGGAGCCGGAAGAAAGATTGGCCTGGATGGAATCAAGTCTTTTTTTAATTTCAGAATCATCAGGGTCGAGTTTGGCTGCTTTATTATATAAATCAAGGGCTTGGTCTTTATGGTCTCTCCTATCCATTTCCTTACCAAAATAAAGATTTATGCGAGCCCTTTTCTTTTTATCCAGCCTCTGATCATTGACAAGAGATTCAATCTGTTCTACAGCTTTTGCAGGTGAATGGAGTTTAAGAATAGTTTTTGCAAATTGAGGAAATATTTTTTCAACAGGGTAATCCTGGAATATTATTTTTTTATATTCGGCTGCTGCCTCTTTATGAAGACCCATATCGCTGAAAGCTTCAGCGCTGTCAAGAACCGCGGTTTTGCTTCCATCATCGGCTATCACGGTATCTTTAAACCTTGAAATATCTTTAGCAGAAACCTGATTAGATTCAGCTTTTTCCAGGTTTGCCACTTCCTTTTCTACCGCGTTAATCTTCTCTTTAATAATTTTGAGTGTTTGGACGTCTTTTTTAGGAAGGCTTGAAATAATTTGCTTATAAATAACAAGAGATTCATCGTATAATCCCATGGAACTGCAAACATCGGCCTCATTAATTCTTGCTTTTATATCTGTTTTCATTTCTGCCTTTTCATTTTATTTTTTGAAAAACCGCTACAACGCAGTAGATGAGACTTTTTACGAAGGCATCACGTACTTAACACCTGTATTATTTTATCCTTTGGGCATTTAGAGCCAACTGAAATCACGGTTGTATTTTTTCCCGGCAACAAAATTGTATCATTTGGTTCACCCTTATCCAGATAGCAGACCTTCAATTTGCCTATGCAAAAAAAATCACCGACACTCGACATCTGGACTGCCCAGTCATCTAAAGAAGTGTCAATATATAAATCTTCCAGTCTGCAGTTTGATCCAACCTGTTTTTCAATTTTATGTTTAATATCATCAAGTGTATCCAAAGGCTCGGCATCCCGCACCTTTACTTCTTCTACTTCTTCCTTATTTGTTTTGTTCTCATCTTTAAGTCGTGCCACCTCAAGGATCAAAGGCTGCAACTCACTTTCGATTTTATTTTCCATCTTAGGACAAATATTCTGAATTGAGATATTAACTTCTTCCCAGGAAAATATCTTATAAGCGGCGGGCTTACCCTGCAGGTTATTAACTCTGGCGTCAAGCAATTCACCATCTTGGAAAAAGAGAACTCCCTTTTTACCCGTGGATTTATCCTCCAGCCTTATGGTGCAGGTTTTTTGTTCCATCTCCATTAATTGCAGAAAAATACCGGATGAAACACTATGGAGAGTCCCGCCCTCTGATTCCTTTCTTAGTGTAGCCAATATATCCCTGGCCAGATCCTCAAGCATAAACGGCTTTGCAATGTATCCCACAGCTCCGCCTTCATGCGCAAGCCTTTCCATATCAGGAGTACTGTAACCTGTTATAATAATTACCGGAATATCCGGATAATTCTCCATAATATGAGTCAAAAGAGCAAAACCATCCATCTGAGGCATTTTCAAATCCGTAACAACAAGAGAAACTGTTTTTTCCTTTAGTATTTTCACAGCGACCGTTCCATCTTCCGCTATTAATACCGAAAAAGTCTCTTTGTATTTGGAAAGCCCATCTTTAAGGGCAAGCAACATTTCCCTGTCATCATCAACAATAAGTACATTTCTTACCATAAAATCTCCTCGCAGTACATTCCAACTCTTTTAAATAAATTACATAGGCCGGAAGGGCGGGATGCTTATCCTCAGAGCCTTTGGGCTTCCTTGCTTCTCACGACAAATCGGGTTTTCCGCTTCGCTCCAACAAGCTTTTATTACGAAGCCTTATCAATATCCACAATCTTTATTCCTGCCACATAATCCATAGCTTTATATTTTTTAATGTTGCCAATTTTTTTTGTAATATCATTTAGCTTTTTAATCTGTTGATCTATTGAAACTATCTTATTGCGAAATTTGTCCTCGGTTTTCAAATCTAATAATACTTCGTCTATCAGATTATTAATTATCGTAAGCGGCTGATTCATTCTATGCGCTACTCCACCTGCCATCTCAAGAACGCCCTGAAATTTTTCTCTGGTAGAGCGGTCTTTTTGCTGTTTTGTACGTTTTGTCATATCCCGGGCAATTCCCTTGATATGATATGCCCTTCCATTTTTTTTAGCCAGGGTTCCATTTAATTCAATATAACGAGTATCACCGTTTCTATCTAATACAGGTAGAATAACTTCTTCATGACCAATTTTTAAAATATCGGAAAGAAACAGGAGAAAGAGGACTTTCTGACCAGGCAGTAAAAATTCGGAAAATGATTTACCGATTAACTTATCTTTTGGAAATCCTATTACTTTGGTGCCTGCCTCGCTAACATCGATCAAGTTCCCCTGAAGATCAAAAATGATAATGCCTTCGTTTTGATTATCTATCGCTCCGTTAAGACTTGGTTGAGATTCTTTTTCTTCTATTTCACCTGTAATATCCTTTACAACTCCATCAATATGTTCCACGGTGCCATCATCGTCCAAAACCGCCCTTGCTGTAACAGCACACCAAATCGTTGTTCCATCCTTTTTCACAAATGAGATCGGAAGGTCCACCACCCGTCCTCTTTGTAATATGGAATTTACAAAAAGGCCCCTGTCTTTTTTGTTCCTGTACAGGTTAATCGCAGGGTAGTCCGTCAATTCAGAAACAGAGTTAAAACCGAACAACCGGGCATAAGCCCAGTTGCAAAAAACAATTTTTCCTTCAACTGTTGTCCTGTGGATTGCAGCAGGTATGCTGTTAAAAAAATCGGTGTACCTTTCTTCTGCGCTGGTAACAACTTTTTCAAAAGGTAAATCTGACATATTTTAGCCGGTTCCTCGAATCCTAAAAAACAATCCCGAGTTCTTCAATTTTCTTCTCGTATTTATCGGTCCATAGCGCCATATATTTTTTCATTTCAGTGAGTATTCCCAGTTCTTCAGCGAGTTCCTTTACTGAAGTAATTAAGCCATCTGCTAATTCCTTCTCACTGGCTTGACCGGAATATTTAATTTTCCGATCAGAATACTCAAATTCAGCGGCAAACGGATCAAGAAAAGCAAACTCTTCCGCTTTTTCCACAAATTTCTTTTTTAAAATAGTACTGAAACCTGCTCCTTTATTTTTTCCGGTTAGTACTACTGTCTCGAATACTCCTAAAAATTCTTCTAACATAGCAAGGATATCCAGATTGGTATCGGAGACTTGTTCTTTTGGTTCACCCACAACCTTTTCTCTCTCAAGGGGAATCCGGCTGACGTTAAAAATTCCACCCGATTTTTTGGTTTTACTTACGAGAGTCTCCAGGTTATTTTGTGTAGAATTAGTCTTTTCCCCGCCCCAGGAATAAGAACCGCCAATTATTTCGCCATTGCTGATAAAAATCAAGCCACCTTCAATGCCGTCGCCAATTGAAACATCGATATAGCCGGTAATCTTTTCTGAGCTCATTTTTTTAATCAATCCCTCAAGATCTGTAAAATCAGTGCTGAGATCTTTGTAAATCTTTTCCGCAGAAGGCAAGCTGGACCAGAAATATACTTCTTCCTGTAATATCTTGTATATGCTTACGGAATAATTTTGTTCGGACTCAGCTTGTATCAATTTGTCAATCGCTGCATTGCCGGTTAGTATAGTATCTTTTTTCTGAAAATAACCGTTTAACAGCTCATCTTCATCAAAAAAGATCGCTCCTTCAGCAGAATGTGATTTAAAGAAAACACCGCCGGAGCCGATTTCACCTTGAAAATGTTCGAACAGTTTTCTTATATCTAAGTAATAAATATTCAAATTTTCAATTACAGGCTTTTCTCTGGGAATAATGACCATTATCTTTTGCTCCTACACCAATTTTGATGGCATCGTAAAAAGTCACATCTACTTCGTTGTAGTGCTTTTTCAGGAACTCGACATACTATGGGTATAGTCTCGTCCCTGAAAAACCGCTACGCCTTTTTATCCCGTTGATTTTTAGCGGGGGTATATGAGACTTTTTACTTATCCATCCGGTGATTATTCAAAGACTTTTTACGAATTCATCATTATTGAATCATAATGGTAGATTCATATTGAAAAATCAATTTAAAAGATTGCCGGTTTTAAAACAAGCCCAACTTACCCAATAAAAAAAGCGCAATGTTGAAATTGCGCTTTTTATGCTTATCTTTTTTGGTGCCGAAGGCGAGACTCGAACTCGCACAGATATACATCCACTAGACCCTGAACCTAGCGCGTCTACCAGTTCCGCCACTTCGGCACATGAATCAATCTTTTTAAAAAAGATTGATTTACTAAAACGGATGATTTAAGTATATTTTTTTGTAATTTATGTCAAGTATTTAATCGTTGCATGGTCTTATCTCGTTTTTATTTTGAGTCTTATAATTAAAAATGAAAATTATTGAAAATCTTGATGATATAAAAGAGCCTTTTAACAAAGCCGTTATCACAATCGGCAATTTCGATGGGGTTCACATCGGACATCAGGCACTTTTTCATGAGGTAGTTGAAAAAGCGGATGTAATAGGCGGGACATCCATTGCCATGACTTTTGAACCGCATCCAATCAGGGTGTTAAAAGAAAACAGTCATCCACCCCTTATTACCCTTTATGAACAGAAAGTTGAGCTTATTGAAAAAACAGGCATGGATGTGTTGATTTGCGTCCCATTTACCCGTGAATTTGCCGCTTTATCTGCAAGAGAATTTGTGGAAGACATTCTAATCAGGCAGATTGGAATGACAATCATTGTAGTCGGTGAGGATTATGCCTTTGGCAAAAACCGGGAAGGAAATATTGATCATTTAAGAACTTTTGCCGAACTTTTTGATTTTCAGGTAATCCTGGCAGACTGGATTCAAGAGCCCAACGGCTCGTCCGGCCGAATCAGCAGCACTAAAATACGAGAGCTTATTATTTCCGGCCATCTGGCAGAAGTTCCGAAACTTCTGGGGCGTTACTACCAGATACGAGGAATAGTTGCGACCGGACGAAACAGGGGAGGCAGGCTTCTTGGATTTCCTACCGCAAATATAAATCTGCACGACGAACTGTGTCCTAAAACCGGTGTATATGCTGTAACTGTCGAGTTTAAAAATATTAAGTACAAAGGTGTTGCAAATATTGGGTACAGTCCCACATTTGACGATCATGTTTTTACTGTTGAAGTTCACATTTTGGATTTTAATGAAAATATATATGGTCAAAATATTCGTGTTAATTTCATCTCGCACATAAGAGATGAAATAAAATTTGCAAATATAAGTGAACTGTCAGAGCAAATCAGTCAGGATATCAAAAAAGCCCGTAAAATATTACCTTAAATCTTCAGCTTTTAAGGTATAAAACCGTATCGTTAGTTCTTTCCGGATTTAATCTTTATGAACAAAAAAACTGCCATCTCCTTTTTTTTAGGAATAACGATATCAT
>RCNF010001960.1_pt1 | contig 10983 bp, 10 predicted proteins | sample 2041311 | NCBI WGS metagenome assembly RCNF01 (sample SAMN09708228, study PRJNA481090) | Marine sediment metagenome, whole genome shotgun sequencing project. | biome: marine sediment; feature: ocean; material: sediment; isolation source: Sewage treatment plant 2 marine sediment (STP2) ... | reverse complement strand
TAACCACAGGAATACATTGAGTATTTTGAGGATTAAAATTTGAGCCTGACGCCGGAATTGGGCAAAAGGGGGCGTTTTGCAAAGGTCTCGCTTTGAAACAGCACTATGACCATTAGACGCTTCCTCATTTTTGCACCCATAATTCTCATTATCGTCTTGTTACAATCATATTTCTGGGTGCCCACCTACGAAGAGCAAACCAAAGGAAATCCCGAACGTCTCAATGAATATATTGCCGGCACCATTGGGGATGCCAGCCTGCTGAATCCGATTCTCACGGCAGATTCGGCAAGCAGCAGCATCGAAAACATGGTATTTGAGGGCCTCATCGACAGGGATGAACAGTTACGCTTCAGAGGGCGTCTGGCAACATCATGGGAGGTGTTCGAAGAAGCCTTTTTTTATGTCAACTCATTCGCCAACGTACCCCTATTGGGTGAGGCAAAACCGGAATCCCTTGTAGATTTTATCAAAAAAGCAAAACAAAACAAGCAAATAAAAAATAAAAAACTCAGAGGTTCTCTGGAATGCATCACGGAAATTTCTGTTATTCCTCCCAAAACCTTTTGGGTTACCAAACCGTTCAAAGATCCAAGCACCGAAAAACAAAAAAATATTAAAATCCGCATCGCAGCGCCTGCCAGAATAAAATTTGTTCTTGATCGGGTAGACCAGGATCTTTTCCACAACCTTTCACTTCTTTTGGGCAAGGATTACTTTGAATCCTTTAACGGCAAAGCGTGTCTGATGTCTGATTCCCAGCTCGAAAAGGAAAAAATAACCGAATATGCCGGTGAGCTGTTACCGGCTATTGAGCACAATCCGGTTCTTTTGTTTCACTTAAGGCCCGGGGTAATGTTTCATGACGGCCATCACTTTGATGCCTATGATGTCAAATTTACCTATGAATCGATCATGAATCCGAAAAATCTTTCCCCCCGTATTGCCGATTATGAGCCGGTTAAGTCTGTTTCAGTGATTGATCCTTTGACCATAAAAATCATTTACAAGCGACTCTACTCTCCTGCCATCGGGACCTGGGGCATGGGAATCCTCCCCGAGCATCTGCTCAATATTAACGCCCTTGAAAAGGAAGCTCAACGTCTTGGGAAAAACCCGAACACGTTTTACATACGCCAGAGCAACTTCAACCGGCATCCCATCGGGTGCGGACCATTCCGGTTTCAGGAGTGGAAATCGGATCAGTACATTATCCTGGATCGCTTTGACGGCTACTGGGAGGGACCGCCCAACTATAAAAAATATGTTTTTCGTGTTATACCGGATCGGCTGACTCAGGAAATGGAATTTTATGCCGGCACCATCGACAGCTACGATGTTCAACCCCATCAGGTAAAGCGGCTGGAAAAAGACCAAAGGTTCCAGAGTTTTTCCGGAACGGCTTTTGGTTACACATATATCGGCTATAACAGCCGGCGCAAGCCCTTTGATGACCCCAGAATACGAAGGGCGCTGGGCATGGCAATTGATGTGGACAAGATTATCAACTATTTGCTTTATGGTCAGGGAGAGCAAATAACAGGTCCTTTTGTCAAACAGACCGATTATTATAACCACAATATCGAACCGGTTCCCTACGATCCAAAGGGTGCTTTAGCACTGTTGGAGACGGCTGGCTGGAAACGCAATAAAGAGGGTTGGCTAACAAAAGATGGTAATAAATTCCAATTTACCCTTATCACCAACAACGGCAACGATCTCCGCAAAGCCATACTGGCAATTGCCCAAGACTCATGGAAGCAGATCGGAATCGATGTCCATACCGATCTTTTAGAATGGTCTGTATTTATCCAGGAACGGGTGAACAAGGCAGATTTTGATGCCCTGATACTGGGATGGCAAATGGGCATAGAGCCGGATCTGTACCAGATCTGGCATTCAAGCCAGACAAATCCGTATCAGCTCAATTTTGTGAGTTTCAAAAACAAAGAAGCCGACGATCTCATCATAAAGATCAGACAGGAATATGATCACAACCGGCAGGTCGAATACTGCCACAGGCTTCATGAAATTATTGCAAGAGAGCAGCCATACACGTTTCTTTATGTGGGAAAATGGACGGCCATTTTAGACAACCGTATCGTCATAAAGACTATCGATGATGCGGGACAAATAGTGTATAAAAAAATAAAACCGACCAAAACCGGGAATTATAGTTTTTATTTTAACAAATGGATAAAGCTTCCAAATGCACCCAGTTTTCTGGATGAGGGATAGACCATGTTATCATTTATCGGACGCAGTGTTGTCCAGAAGATCATTACTCTATTTTTCGTCTCAATCGTATCTTTTTTGATCATTCATATTGCACCCGGCAAGCCCAGCCAGGTAGATCCGATGAATCCCAAGTTCACTCCTGAAGTAGTGGAACGGTTTCGAAAAGAGTTTCATCTGGACAAGCCTCTTCATGTTCAGTATCTTTATTTTTACAAGAATCTTTTTACCGGGGAAACCGTTTCCTGGAAGGACAATCAATCGGTCCTTAAAAAAATATGGGAACGATTCCTAAACAGCCTGCCCCTCTTTATTGTTGGTACAATTATTACCTGGACCCTTTCTTTTCCTATCGGCATTAGATCGGCCATTTTCAGGGGTCAATTTTATGATCGGAGTGCCACATTTTTATCATATCTTCTGATTTCCATTCCCGGTTTCTTCTTTGCTTATGTCCTGATTATTTTCGTGGTGAACCAATTCCATGTTCCGGTTATTGGCATGGAAACTTTCGGAATCGGTGACGGTGCTTCCATGCTGCATATATTTATGGACAGGATCTGGCACCTGCTCCTCCCTTCCGTGCTTGGTGCCACCGGAGGAATAGCAATCCTTTCCCGGTATGTGCGAAGTCAGATGCTCGAAGTGGAAGGCCAGGATTATATTCGTACTGCCTGGGCCAAAGGACTTCCGCCTGAGCAGGTCCACTATAAGCATGCTCTGAGGAATGCTCTGCTGCCCTTTGTAACCATGTTCGGACTTATTTTACCGGGTCTGATCGGAGGCTCGGTTATCATCGAATCGATATTTTCCTGGCCGGGCATGGGACGGATGGCATATGAGGCGATTCTTGCCAGGGATTACCCTGTTATTCTTACAGTCAATTTGGTTTCAGCCGTCCTGGTACTGGCCGGCACCTTTATTTCAGATCTTCTTTACCTAATTGTGGATCCGAGGATACGTCTGTAATGAACATAGAAGAAAAAAGGATTGACCAAGGTTTTCAATTCGAAACGCCCCTGGCTCCAAAACGGACCCGGCTCCAGGAATTCTGGCTTGTTTTCAGGCAAAACCGACTGGCCATCCTGGGGCTCTTTATCTTCATCCTTTTTTTCTGCTGCGCAATTGTGGGTCTGTTTATGACTTCCGGGCCGGACCCTTTGTTCGATCCTGCCATGATCCGTCTTCAAGAAAAACTGCGTCCGCCCCTTGCAAAACCGAATCTTGATTCATTGCGGCACGAAGAGATCCCATACCTGGGGTTTTACCTAATGGGAACCGATGATCTGGGACGGGATGTTTTTGCAAGAATGCTCCAGGGCGCATGGGTTTCTTTGACCGTTGGTTTTGTGGCCGTGGGGATATCTGTACTCATCGGTATATTCATGGGGGGAATAGCGGGATATTTTGGGCAACACCATCTCAGAGTCGATCATGTTCTAATATCGCTTCTTTTGATTTCCGGAGCAGGTCTGGTAATGACCCATTCTATCCGTTTCGGTGCGATGCTTTTATGTCTCACCCTGGCATACATTTGTTATTCTTTCTTTACCCAAAACAGATCCGGGGAAAAATCCGTGCCCTCATGGGCAAAAATTTTTCGCAAAAATGCTGTTTCGGTAGACACACTGATCATGAGAATCGTGGATATTATGCTCTGTTTCCCAAGTTTTTTTCTGATTCTAACGGTTGTAGCACTTCTCCCTGCAAGCATATATAATATAATGATCGTTATAGGGTTGACCAGCTGGATGGGCACCACGCGTTTTATCAGAGCTGAATTTCTCTCTTTAAGAGAGCAGGATTTTGTGGCGGCTGTAAAGACACTCGGCGTCGGCAACTTCAGGATCATTTTTCGCCACATAATGCCCAATGCCATTGCGCCGGTGCTGGTCTCAGCTACCATCGGTATTGCTACGGCCATTTTAACGGAAGCCGGCTTGAGCTTTCTGGGATTCGGGGTGCCACCACCCCACGCCACCTGGGGAAACATCCTTTCAGACGGCAAGAATTTCATCTTTGATGCACCCTGGCTTACCTTTATACCGGGCATTGCAATTCTTGTTGTGGTACTATCTTTTAACCTTTTTGGTGAAGGTCTCAGAGATGTATTCAACCCAAAACTCAGGGAAAGACACTGAATTGTCGATTGAAGATTGACAAGTGACCAATGGCCAATAACAAAAGTTTGATTTCCGTTCAGGATTTAAAGGTTTATTTTCGAACCGGCCACGAGTGCGCCCGTGCCGTAGACGGTATCAGTTTCGAAGTTCGGGAAAAAGAGACCGTCTGTCTCGTCGGCGAATCCGGATGTGGAAAGACTGTTTCCGCGATCAGCATACTTGCTCTCATCCCGACACCTCCCGGGGAAATAGCCGGGGGCCGAATTCTGTTCCAGGGCAAAAACCTGCTGGAACTCAACGAAGAAAACATGCAAAAGATTCGAGGAAATCGTATTGCCATGGTATTCCAGGAACCTCTGACATCGCTGAATCCTGTTTTTACCATAGAAGATCAGATCGGTGAGGCGATCCGCATACATAAAAACGTAGGGACCGGAGAATTGCGTGACTGCTGTATTAAGCTTTTAAAAGATGTGGGTATCCCCTCACCTGTGCAGAGACTTAAAGACTATCCCCACCAGCTCAGCGGCGGACAGAGACAGCGAGTCATGATTGCCATGGCTCTGGCATGTGATCCGGATCTGATCATAGCCGACGAACCCACCACCGCCCTTGATGTGACCGTACAGGCTCAAATTTTACAACTGCTTAAATCCATTCAGCAAACACGATCCATGTCCGTGCTATATATTACCCATGATCTCGGCGTGGTGGCGAATATTGCCAATCGGGTTTATGTGATGTATTCCGGCATCATCACGGAACAGGGAAATACGGCTCAGATCTTTCATAATGCCCGGCACCCGTATACCCAGGGACTCCTTGCGTCGCTTCCCAACCGATCAAAACGGGGAAAAAGACTTTACAGCATCCCAGGCACGGTTCCAAACCCGGCTTACAAGCCTGCTGGCTGTCCTTTTCATCCCAGGTGTCCTCACGCAATCCCAACCTGTGGCAAAGAATATCCAAAGATGTGTGATCACGGCCAGGGACATCTGGCCCGCTGCCCCGTCCTGTTTGAAAGCGCAAACGGATACAAATAAATGGAATCCAAGAGTAAAGATAAACAGATCATCCTGCGGGTACAAAATCTGAAAAAATACTTTCCCATACGCAGGGGCTTTTTTCAGAAAATCTCCGGATGGGTTGAAGCCGTTGACGATGTGAGCTTTGAAATCGAACAGGGGAAAACCCTGGGACTGGTAGGCGAGAGCGGTTGCGGAAAAACAACCGTTGCCAGACTCATTCTGAAACTTTTGAAGCCGGATTACGGAAAAATCATCTTTCGGGGGAGTGATATCGGTGAATTTAGCGAAAAAGATATGAGGCCCATTCGAAAAGAGATTCAAATCGTTTTTCAGGACCCCTTCGGTTCATTAAATCCCCGGATGACCGCCGGCTTGTCCATCGAGGAAGGGCTGCGAATTCTGGGTCTCAAAAGGGGCAAAAAGCGTAAAGAGCGCCTTGAAAAACTCCTCGAAATGGTGGGCATGTCTCCGGATAGCGCAGATCGATATCCCCATGAATTTAGTGGCGGACAGCGACAGCGCATCTGCATCGCACGCGCCCTGAGCGTGGACCCCTCACTGCTTGTTTGTGATGAACCGATCTCGGCTCTGGATGTATCCATACAGGCCCAGATCATCAACCTTTTAAAAGATCTTCAGGATCACCTGGGATTAAGTTATCTTTTCATCTCTCATGACCTCAATGTAGTGAGTTATCTGTGCAGCACGATTTCCGTCATGTACAAAGGCCAAATCATGGAGTCCGCACCCGCGGAGGAGCTTTTCGAAACCCCCCGTCATCCCTATACCCTGTCGCTCCTTTCGGCAATTCCTGATCCTGTGCCGGGTATAAACCGGAAAATTAAGCTCGTGAAACCGGATCTTTCTGATCCTCTGATAACCTCCAAAGGATGCCGTTTTCAGGGAAGGTGCCCCATTGAGGAACCCCGTTGTCTGGAAAAGAAAATCGGTTTTGAAAAAGTCGGAGAAAAACACCTGGTAAGATGCTGGAAAGTTGCGGAGAAGTAAAAATCCTGGCCCAGAAGACCAGGCTTTCAATGTAAAAATAAATAAAAGAAATTTTGAATCATTTAATTGTTGCAAGGAGGCTTTAACATGGAACCTGTATTGCTGGATAAAGACGGCCCCGTGGCGTGGCTTACATTAAATCGGCCTGAGAAACGTAATGCACTCTCTCTGGAATTGATGGCAAATATGCTGAATAAGCTCAAAATTATAGAACAAGATCCAGATATCCGTGTGGTTGTCATCAAAGGAAACGGCCCGGCATTTTGTGCAGGGCATGATCTTCAAGAAATGGTGGGGGCAGACCTGGACATTCGGCATTTTGACAAGATTTTTTCAGTATGCGCAGAGATGATGCAAGCGCTTTTCAAACTCCCCCAGCCGGTCATTGCTCAGGTTCATGGCATCGCAACGGCAGCTGGATGCCAGTTGGTTGCCGCCTGTGACCTTGCCATTGCGCAAACCGGGACTCAGTTTGCCACCCCGGGAGTAAAAATAGGTCTTTTCTGTTCCACCCCCTCGGTTCCCCTGGTCCGGGTTGTGGGCCGACGAAGGGCTTTGGAAATGCTCTTGACGGGTCGTTTTGTTTCGGCCGAGGAAGCGGAAAGGTTCGGACTCATAAACAGAATAGTTGCTCCGGACAAACTTGTGGAACAGACCAGAAACTGGGCCATGGAAATCGCTCAATACAGCAGGTATACTCTTGCTTTTGGAAAGCGAACTTTTTATAACCAGGCGGACCTGGATACCCCGTCAGCTTACAATTATGCCACCCGTGCAATTGTGATGAACTGCCTGACTGAAGATGCACAGGAAGGTATGTCGGCTTTTTTGGAAAAAAGGAAACCTGAGTGGAAGAATCGTTGAAACGCTTCATATAGTTCCACGGTGGGTTCGGAATTTCAGATGCGAGCCAAAATATTTTTGAAACTCACTATAGATCAAAACAAACAAAGGGAACAGACTACTCCCTGTTCCCTTTCAAAAATGAAACATATAATAAATGTTAGCGCTTTGAAAACTGGAACCGTGCCCGCGCACCTTTCTGGCCGTATTTCTTTCTTTCCTTGACCCTGGCGTCACGCCGAACGTAGCCGGCCCTTTTCAATGCTTTCCTGAGCTCAGGGTCAGCCAACATCAAAGCCTTGGTGATGCCATGCCGGATGGCACCGGCTTGCCCTGCAAAACCTCCGCCGGTAACACGGGCTTTTACATCAAATGATCCAAGAGTACTTGTCAAAACAAGGGGCTGTTTTACAATTATTTTTACTCCCTCAATCTTGAAATAATCATCCATTGGGCTATCATTAATGGTAATTTCCCCGTTCCCCGGCATTATCCAGGTTCTTGCGATGGCACTCTTCCGTTTTCCCGTGGCATAATAAACGTTTTCTTTATCCATATAATTCCTCGATAATTATAAAATTTTAAGCTTGCTCTTCTAAAAGTCAAGAATTTCCGGTTGCTGGGCCTCATGAGGGTGCTGTTTACCCGAATAAACCTTCAATTTTTTGAAAAGCTTTCTTCCCAGTCTGTTCTTTGGCAGCATACCCTTGACGGCAAAACGGACAAGATCTTCGGGCCTTTTTTCCAAAAGTTTTTCAGCGGTAATAGTCTTAAGGCTCCCGATGTAACCGCTGTGCCGGTAATATTGTTTCTGCTGCCATTTTCTACCCGTCAGGGCAACCTTCTCCGCATTAACAACCACCACCCAGTCACCGGTATCAACATGGGGTGTAAAGAGGGGGTTGTGTTTTCCCCGCAGGCGGGCGGCAATGGTGCTGGCGAGTCTTCCCAGAACCTTATCCTGAGCATCAACAACATACCATTTGCCCCTGTTGTCAGTATCTTTTGCACTATATGTATATTTTCTCACTATAATTTTCTCCTCTGAATATAGAACCTTGAACGTTTAAATAAAAATTGTGTCTGTGTCAAGGGAAAAATTGTCCTGGCAAATTGACACAAACAATTATTTCTAATATAAACCGAGTATCAGGCATATGTAATGGAGATGTTTCGATGGAAAACTTGGAAATCGAAGTGAAATTTTATTTATCGGATATGGACCGCATACGTGATCGGATTATCGAGATCGGTGGGGTGTCCCGGGGACGGGTTTTTGAAACAAATATACGCTTTGACGATTCCGATAACAGTCTGATTCAAAAAAAATCTCTCCTGCGACTACGCCAGGATACGAAAACAATCCTTACTTTTAAATCCGAACCTCCTTTTAAAGACGATCAATTTAAAATATTAAGAGAGCTGGAAGTTGAAGTCAGCGATTTTACCACCATGGAAAATATTCTGAAATCTTTGGGGTTCCGGGAAGAACAGGTATACGAAAAATGGCGTGAAACTTTTATTTTAGACAGTACAAACCTATGCCTGGATACGATGCCCTATGGCAACTTTCTCGAGATCGAGGGTCAAAAGGAAAATATTAAGAAATTGGCATCCCAAATCGGTCTTAAGTGGCAAAAAAGGATTCTTCTTAATTACCTTGCAATATTTGATGTGATCAAGCAGAAATCAAACCTGCCGTTTTATGATGTCACATTCAGCAACTTCATTAATATCAGATTCGACCTTGCGAAATATCTCGATCTTATTGAGGTTAATCGTCATTAGTTCATAAAAAAATATTATCTGTGTACATCTGCGAAAATCTGTGCCCTATTTAACTAAAATAATATGATGTTCTCTGTTTTGACATTAAACCTGCGTTTTGGATTGGCAGACGACGGACCCAATAGCTGGCAATACCGCAAAAAGGGCTTTCCCTATCTTTTTGAAAAATATCGTGCAGATTTTATCGGTTTTCAGGAGGCGAATGACTTCCAGACAGATTTTCTGAATGAGCTGCTGACGGAATACGATTTTATCGGCAAACTTAGTCCTTCACCCTCCTTCTGGCAAAACAACATTATCTTTTATAAAAAAACCTGGACCTGCATCTATCGAGAACATTTCTTTCTGAGTCCAACACCCACAATACCGAGCCGTTTTCGGGAAAGTCTCTGGCCGAGACAATGCACTATCGGTATGTTTAAAAGAGGCAGCCACATGATCATATGTGTCAATACTCATTTTGACTTTGATACCTCGGTCCAGATCAAAAGCGCCAAACTTATTATGGAGCGGTTACTGCGTTTTCCGAGTGACACCCCTGTAATTATGGTCGGAGACTTTAACGCAATTCCCTTTAGTCCATGCTATAACATTCTCTCCGGCCATGGTCGGAAACCGAAGGAAAAGGAGTGTTATTTTAAAAATGCGTTTAAAAAACCCTTTCCGGGGACCCATCATGGATTCACAGGGAGTATAAACGGAGATTATATTGACTGGATTCTTTATCGCGGAAAAATTTTCAAACAAGATTGCATGGTCATCCGTGATACAATTGACGATCTTTATCCATCAGATCATTTTCCGCTCTATGCTATATTTGACGGTCTCGTAAAAAGTCCAGGTTAAGATTTATCAAAAAACAAGTGAGCATTTCGGCTTTTGAAATATCCGTTCTATTTATCATAGTTAAGCCGCTTTACCAGATATGAATTGCCATTTTCTGTGAGCTCCATGGAAATACTGCCGCTATTTTCCTGCCACGTCCCTTCATGCAAAAGAAAGCGGTTGAAATATTTCCCCTGGACCGAAATGTTTCCCGTGTCGGGCAACAGGGAATAATTAACCAGTTCAATCCGGTAGTTAAACGATTTGATCTTTTCCATGTTTTTTCGATATTTGGTCAGCATATCCTGGAAAGGCTTGTTGTTTTCAGTGGCATCGGAAGTAAAGAAGGTGACAAATTTATTAAGATCTTTACTGGCATATGTCTGGCAATAAATATTCAAAAAGGATTCCAACCGTTCTTTCCGGTCTTGTTGAGAAGGAATTTCTTCTTTTGTCTTAAGCTTTTGGGGTAATGATGTATCTGTTTCAGCACTAACTACCGACGTTTCAATAACCGGTTTCGCTACTAAAGACTCTTTTTTCACCTTTACTTCCAAAATCTGTTTTTCCTGCTTCCCTACAGTCTCCTGTTTGCCCGGAGAAGAAAGGTTCTCACGGGAGGCTGGAGCAGAAGTTTTTGGTTGCTGTTCTTTTTTACTCTCAGCCTTAGACGTTTTTTTCTTTTTATCAGGCCTGGTTGTTTTATTGAAAACGATAATTGCCTTATCTTTGTATTTTTTTAACCCGTCAAGAGTCCTCTGTGCTTCGGCCCTGTCTTTGTAAGAACCCATCCTTATTTTGTACCATATGATTTTTCCGGAAGACGTTTCCGTGACATAATATGCTGGATATCCTTCATTTTTCAGTTTCGTTATTGCGTTGTCGGCAAATTCTTTGTTCTTAAGAGATTCGAGCTGAATTGACCAATCCCCCCTTGAGTCAGGCTTTTTATTTAGAACAATTATATTGCCTTTTGGAGGCGATTTTGTTTTCCGGGTTTCGTCTTTTTCTTTTTTTATGAAAGTGTAAGTTCCGGTCGCCGTTGGGCTTGAGGGCCGGCCGGACTTGTAAGCCCTTGCTTTAATCGTTGTTGTTTCTGCGACAAGAATGGGTGATATAAAAACCGGAGAGGC